>Ga0207684_10000356_pt1 | contig 62652 bp, 75 predicted proteins | sample KBSK5501metaG_FD_184342 | JGI IMG/M metagenome (GOLD analysis project Ga0207684, IMG submission 184342) | Corn, switchgrass and miscanthus rhizosphere microbial communities from Kellogg Biological Station, Michigan, USA - KBS K5-50-1 metaG... | ecosystem: Host-associated > Plants > Roots >...
GGCAGCGGATGCGGGCTTTAGACCGGCTCCACCGTGCGGACCGGGGGCTTGTCCTCATCGTCCCCGTGACGGCTTTTCTGCAACGTCTCCTTCCACGCGCGCTCTTGGCGAAGGCATGCTTTTCGCTGAAGCCGGCGTCAGCGATCGAACGCGCGCACCTGATCACCAGCTTCCTGCGGCTGGGCTACCATCAGGCATCGATCGTGGAGAACCCCGGCGAGTTCGCGGTGCGGGGCGGGATCGTGGACCTCTTTTCAACGGCCTACGCAGAACCGTACCGGATCGAGTTCCTGGGCGATACCATCGAAACCATCCGGCTCTTCGATCCCGTCACCCAGCGATCGTCCGGCCGGGCCGTGGAGCTGCGCGTCCTGCCGGCTCGGGAGCTGATCCGCGACGACGTTTCTTCCTTGCCGCCCGATGCCGAATGGCGAGGGCCGCACGTCTACCCCGCCATGGACACGCTGCTGGATCACTTCCCCTCGCCGCCGGTGCTGATCGCGGACGAACCGTTGGACTTGCGCACGCACGCCGATGAATTTCTCGTCGAGGTACAGGAGGCCTACGGCACACTTGAATCCACCGGCCCGTCGCTGCCGGCTCCGGATCAACTTTTTCTCCCCCTCGGGAATCTGTGGGAGGCGGGCGGCGCGCGTTGCGTGGTGACTCTCGAGGCGATTCCAAGGGGAGGGGAAACCGAGCTCGGGCGCGCAGACGATTCGTCGGTGTTGCGCTTCGAAGCCCACCGGCCCCAGACGATCGGAATTGGTGTCAAGGGCCGCTCCTTTACGGAGACCGTCACCCACCTCGAAACGCTGCGGGCTCAAGGCCCGGTCGTGATCGTCGCCCGCAGCCACGGCCAGGTTGATCGCCTGCGGTCGCTCTTCGCGGAGCATGACCTGCCGGCCGAACCACTTGGCGGAAAGCCGGTGACGGCGCTCGGCGCGCACGCGCCGTACGCTATCGTCCAGGGCGAACTTTCCAGCGGACTCCTGGGGTTGCGCGGAACGTGGGGCGGACCGGACGCCCCATCCCTCTCGATCATCGCCGAAGACGAGCTGTTCGCGCGAGGCGGCCGGCACAAGGCCCCTGCCGCGTCCAAGGGCGCAGCATTCCTGAAGTCGATCGAGGAAGTGCGGACCGGCGACTACGTCGTGCACGTGCTGCACGGCATCGGCCGCTATCTCGGGCTCTGTCACCTGTCAGTCCACGGTTTCGACAGCGATTATCTGATCGTCGAGTACGCCGGCGGCGACAAGGTCTATGTCCCGCTGGACCGGCTGAATCAAATCCAGCGCTATGCCCAGTCCGAAGGCCCTGCGCCCAAGCTCAACCACCTGGGCGGGACTTCGTGGAGCCGCACGAAGGCTCGCGTCCGCAAGAGTATCGAAGACATGGCAAAAGACCTGATCGCCGTCCAAGCGGCCAGGGAGACGCGCGGCCGGCCGGCGTTCTCCCCGGACAGCATGCTCTCCCACGAGTTCGACGCCGCATTCGAGTACGACGAGACGGAGGATCAGATGCGGGCGATCGAAGAGATCCGCGAGGACATGGAATCCGACAAGCCCATGGATCGCCTGGTCTGCGGGGATGTCGGATACGGCAAGACCGAGGTCGCCATGCGCGCCGTCTTCAAGGCGGTCCAGGACAACAAGCAAGCGGTGGTTCTGGTGCCCACCACGCTGTTGGCCCAACAGCACTTCGAAACCTTCACCGAGCGCTTTGCTCCCTTCCCGGTGAAAGTCGGGGTCCTCAGCCGGCTGCAGCCACTCAAAGAACAGAAAGCCGCACTGCGCGGCGTCGCGGAGGGCTCGATCGACATCCTCATCGGCACTCATCGCCTTCTTCAGAAGGATGTGCAATTTCGCAATCTCGGCCTGGTCATCATCGACGAAGAACAGTGGTTCGGGGTGCGCCACAAGGAACGCCTCAAACAGCTGCGTGCCCAGGTGGATGTACTGACGCTCACGGCAACGCCGATCCCGCGCACGCTCCAGATGGCGATGGCGGGCCTTCGGAACCTCTCGGTGATCGAAACCCCGCCGGCCGACCGGCTGGCGATCCGCACGCAGGTCGCGCGCTTCGGCAAAGGCCTCATCCGCGAAGCCGTGCTCCGCGAGCTCGCCCGCGGCGGGCAGGTCTTTTTCGTCCACAACCGCGTCCAGGACATCGAGCGGATGGGCGCGTGGCTGCAGGAGCTGATGCCTGAGGCCCGCATCGTCGTGGCCCATGGGCAGATGAACCCGAGGCTGCTGGAAGCCGTGATGCTGCAATTCCACCGCCGCGCAGCGGATGTCCTCCTGTCCACCTCCATCATTGAATCGGGACTCGATATCCCCAACGCCAACACGATTCTGGTGAACCGCGCCGACACGTTCGGGCTTTCTCAGCTCTACCAGCTCCGCGGACGCGTGGGACGCAGTGTTCACCAAGCCTACGCCTATTTTCTGGTGCCCGAGGAGGACACGCTGACCGGCGACGCGCACAAGCGCCTGCAGGCGATCCAGGAGTTCACGGCGCTCGGGTCCGGCTTCCGGATCGCGGCGGCCGACCTGGAAATCCGAGGCGGCGGCAACCTCCTAGGCAGGGAACAATCTGGCCACATCGATGCCGTCGGCTTCGAGTTGTATATGCAGATGCTGGAGCAGGCCGTGCATGAGCTCAAGGGGGAGCCGGTGGTCGAGGAACTCGAGCCGAATCTGCAGTTCCAGGTCTCGGCCTATATTCCCGAGGAATACGTCGGCGACGCCGCACAGCGTCTGTCGCTTTACAAACGCCTGACCTCCAGCGCGCAGACCGGCGACCTGGCGCAACTGCACGGCGAGCTCGTCGACCGCTACGGCGCGCCTCCCGAGCCGGTCGAGCGGCTGTTCGAAGTGATGGAAGTTCGCCTGCCGGCGAAGGCCCTGCGCGCAACCACCATTCAAGTCCGCCCGACCGCCGTGGCCTTCAGCTTCGACGAGCATGCCATGCCGACCGAGACCGGCGTGCAGGCGCTCATGGATCACTACGGCGCTCGGTTGCGCTTCACGACGCCGACGGCCTTCGAACTCCTCGGGACGGACGCCGCCTGGAAAACCGTGTTCCCGGAAATAAAAAGAGTCTTGCAAGTCCTTGCCACGTATGATAAAAATCGGCAGATTCCGTAGTTTGAATGTTCGCCCGAAACCTCTGGGAGGACCTTGATTGGACAGATTTCGCAGACTCGAGACGAAGGCGGTCATCCTTGCTTTCCTCCTTGCAGCCGGCGCATGCAGTGACAAACCGGCAGATCCCTCCAAAGCCTTAGCGGTCATCAACGGAAAAGAAATCACGGTCGGCGAGTTTGACCTTCGCTGGTCCCAGATGCCGGAATCCGCGCGCGTGTCCTATGGGAGCCCCGAAGGCCGCAAGAAATTTCTGGAAGAGCTCATCACCCGCGAGCTCCTGCTGCAAGAGGCTAAGAAACGGGGCCTTGACCGTGACCGCACGCTGGTCGAACGCGTGGAGCGCTTCAAGGAGCGGAGCATCCTCGACATTCTGATGAAGGAAGAAGTGGATTCTCGGGTGACGGTCACGCAGGACGAGATCAAAGCCTTCTACGCCGGCCACTCCGAAAGCTTCATCGCGCCCCGCGAGTCGCGCGTGAGCCACATACTCGTCAAGACGGAAGCCGACGCGCTCGACCTGAAGAAACGTCTGAACGAGGGCGAGGACTTCGCGGGGCTCGCCAGGAAAGTCTCTCTGGACCTGGCAACCAGATACAAAGGAGGCGATCTGGGGGCCATCAAACCAGGGCAGATGGTCCCGCAGTTTGAGCAGGCCGTCCGCAATCTGAAGGTGGGGGAAATCAGCCCCCCCGTCGCCACCCAGTTCGGGTACCACCTCATCAAACTGAACGACCGCACCGCGGGCACGGTCCAGTCTTTTGATGAAACGAAGGATCTGGTAAAGGATCAGCTCCTGCTCGAGAAAAAACGCAAGCGGTTCGATGAACTCGTGGCGTCGCTCCGGGCGAAAGCCAAGCTTCGCGTCGCCGATGTCCCGCTTCCGGTCCCGGAAGCTCCCGCCGCCGGCCCGGCGGCCACTGCGCCATAACGCTTTACTCGCTCATGACCGCTCCCACCATGCAGAAGGCCGCGACGGCCCTGGCCCTGGGCTTTGGTTTGTCGTGCGGCCTCCCGGCCGACGCCGCCACCGTCCGCGACCGGATCGTCGCCGTGGTCAACAGCGAGGTCATCACCCTGAGCGAACTGGACGAGGAAGTCAGCGAGGTGAAGCAGGAGGCCCGCCAGCGGTTCAAAGGAACCGAGCTCGACCAGCGACTCCGCCAAATCGATTACATGGGCCTGAACCGGATGATCGAGCGCAAGCTGCAGCTTCAGCTCGCCAAGAAGCGGGGGATCAAGGTCACGGATGATGAAGTGAAGGACGCCGTCGCCCGACTGCGGCGCGTGGGCGAATCACCCAATGAGGACGACCCCAAAGAGATGGGTATGATCAAGGATCAGCTCATCACCATGCGCCTCGTCAACCAGCAGGTCAGATCCGGCCTGCTGGTGACCGAGGACGAGGTGCTGCGGTTTTATCAGCAGCACAAGAATCGTTTCGTGCTGCCCCAGGAAGTTCGCATCAGCCAGATTCTGATCGCTCTGGGGCCGAGCAGCGAGTTATTGGCGGTGCGCGAGAAGGTGCAACAGGTGTTCGCGCTTCTCAAAAAGGGGGAACGCTTTGAAGAGCTGGCGGCCCGGTATTCCGATGGCCTGGAAGGACGGCGGGGGGGCAACCTGGGTTATATCAAACCGGGGGACATGCTGCCGCAGATCCAGAAGGCGATCGAACGGCTGGACCCGGGAGCGGTGACCGAACCAATCGCCTCGCCGATCGGGATGCACATCATCCGGGTTGACGAACGCAAGCCTCCGGAGTTCCGCCCCTACGAGGAGGTGAAAGAGGATCTCAAGAACCTCGTCTTCCAGCTCAAGACTGAAGAAGCCTACATCGAGTGGATCAAGGACCAGAAGGACCACAACTACATCGAGATTCGGCGGTAATTATCGGGGCGGATGGGCCAGCAAGGCCCGGATCGCCTTCCAAACTTCATCTGTCCCCTCGCCCGTCGTCGCCGAGCACCCGATCACGGGGACACTTAAGAGAGCCTCCAAGTCCCGTATGGCCTGCGCCCGCTGGCCGTACGGCAGCTTGTCCGTCTTGGTTGCCACCGCGATCAGCCCCAGGCCCTGCTCGCGCACCCAACGGGCCAAGCTGATTTCCTCCTCCTCGCCGCGCCTGACGTCGGTCAGCAGGACGACGCCGCGAAGAGCGCGCCGGTCCCGGAGGTAGCCTTCGATCATCGGTCCCCATTGTTCCTGGACCGCCTTCGACACCTTGGCATAGCCGTAGCCCGGCAGATCGACGCATAGGAATCCCTTGCCGTCGGACACGGTCACGCGGAAGAAATTCAGGAGACGGGTCCGTCCCGGTGTCCGGCTGACCCGCGCCAACTGCTTGCGCCCGAGGAACGCATTGAGCAGCGAGGACTTGCCAACGTTGGAGCGCCCGGCAAACGCGATCTCCGGGAGACCGTCCGCGGGAAATTGCGCGGGTTCCGTGGCGCTGGTGACAAACTCCGCTGACAGGATTTTCAATTCAAAAGGATCCGCCGCGCCTGGTGGTACCGCTCATCCTGCATCCGGTCGAGGTCGCCCCGAATAAACCCAAGCCCCACCACGCACAGCTCAAAGTTCTCCGACAGCTTGTGGAAGAGAGGAGATGAAGGCCGGTCCGCGGTGGCGCTGGGCCACATGTCGAACTCAGCCGCAATCCGGTACGAACGTTTGCCGGTCTTGATGTAATCGACGAGGAAGTCTTTGTGGTAGATCAGGCCAGCGGTCTTGATGCGCTTCAGGTATTCGGGGAAGAGCCCGGCCATGAAAAGCGTGAAGTCGCCGATGTGCTGGTGGACCTCGCGTTCCCGTTCGACGGAGGCGGCTTCCTGCAAGACCTCCGACTCGTAGAGCAGCTCCACCACCGCTTCCGCCCGCTCACCCTGGGCGTTCTTGATCCGGTATAGGTGGTCCGTGTGAGTGAAGTCCACGAGCAGCTTGGAGACGTAGTCGCTGACCTTAAAGTCCGGCCAGCCCAGCTTTTCGGTGAAGGCCCGCTCTGCCAGGGCGCCGAACAACTGCCGCAAGGGATGACGCTCAGGAATGCGCGATTCCATCAATCTCTCCTCATAGATGTTCTAGTATAACCAAGCTAGGCGCGGCTGTCGAGCACGAAGGTGACCGGGCCGTCATTGAGGAGCTCCACCTTCATGTGCGCGCCGAAGACGCCGGTTTCGATCGTGAGGTCCGTGGTCTTACGCAGCATCTCGACGAACTGCTCGAACAGGCGCCGGGCGGTCGCCGGATCGGCGGTCTGATCGAAGCCGGGCCGGCGTCCCTTGCGGGTATCGCCCAGCAACGTGAATTGGGAAATGGCGAGCAGGCCTCCGCCGATCTCCGCGAGCGACCGGTTCATCTTGCCGGCCTCGTCGCTGAAGATGCGGAGCGCCGGGATTTTCTCGACGAGATACTGAACATCCGACTCGGTATCACCCTTCGCCACACCAAGAAGGACGAGGAGGCCGTTCCTGATCTGCCCGACAATCTTGCCGTCCACTTCCACCGACGCGCGGGTCACGCGCTGGATCACGGCTTTCAATTAGATGGTGCCTTCCAATTTGAGCAAGCGCTTCTTCACGCCCAATCCACCCGAAAAGCCGCCCAGCGAGCCGTCACCGGCGATCACGCGATGGCAGGGCACAAGCAAGGGCACGGGATTCGCTCCGCAGGCGCCTCCGACAGCACGCGCGGCTTTGGGCTTGCCGATCTTCCGGGCCACCCAACCATAGGACCGCACCCGTCCATACGGGATGGTTTGGAGAACCTCCCACACTTTCCGGCGGAACCGCGGCTGGCCTTCGAGATCGAGCGGCAGATTGACGTGCCGCACTTTCCCATTCAGGTACGCTTCGAGGGCCGCCCGCGCGGCCTTGAGATGGATCGTGCCATTTCCACCCGTGCCGTTTGAAGAAACGCTACTTAGCACCCGTTCCACCGCACGCCTGGTCTGCTTTGGCAACACGATAGCGCGCACGCCTCGGCTTGATGCAGCAACCCCGACCCAGCCCCATTTCGTTCTGAAGACATTCCTGTTCATTTTTGTTTGATCACCTCGATCTCGAGATTGATGTCCACCTCGTCGCCGACCACCAGCCCGCCGTTGTCAAGGCTCTTACTCCAGTTCATGCCGAAATCCTTTCGGTTGATCTTGCCGGACGCCGTGAAGCCGGCCCGCGTGTTGCCCGCAAAATCTTTCGGCACGAGGCCGTTGAGGGTCCCGGTGAGCACGACCTCCTTCGTGACGCCCAGCAGGGCCAAGTCCCCCTTGGCCACGTACTTGTCTCCCTGCTTCTCGTACGACTTCATCTTCCAGGTCATCGTGGGGAACTTCTCGACGTTGAAGAAGTCGGGACTCTTCAGGTGGGTATCGCGCTTGGCGTGATTGGTGCTCACCGATGCGGTCTGGATCACGGCCTCGATGGCCTTGACGGTCTTGGCCTCCGGGTCCATCTCGATGAAGCCGTTGTAGTCCATGAACCGGCCGGTGGTCCTGGAGACGACCATGTGCACCACGCTGAAACCCACGATTGAATGGTCGGGGTCCACGTTATAACGCTCCGTCGCCGCCCGGGCGGCCGGCGCCGCAAAGATGATGACCGCTAAGAGTGCACGCAGTGTCCTCGTGATCGTCAACTTCATGCTTTCCTCCGTGCGTGAGTAAATGGTGTGCACAGGGTACTGGCATCATGGCGGTGGGTCAAGATGTGGTGCGCGTCAGTTTCTTTTTCAGCAGGCTCCAGAGAAAGTCCAGCTCTTCCGAACGAAGAACGGCATGGACCGTCACGTATCCGGCCGCGCTGAGGCCAATGCCGACGATCAGCATGACCGTCTTCGCAACCCAGGCTTCCGGCAGGGTCCAGACCCTGAGCCCGGCGATCCAGACACAGGTCACGGCAATCGGGACCGCGGCGAGCAGCACCCGCAAGTGGCTGCGCGCGATCGCGTCCCAGTCGAACGGACCGAGCCGCCGATCGAGCAGGATCACCAGCATGACCATGTTCAGGACCGCGGAAACGGACGTGGCCAGCGCGAGCCCGGCGTGCCGGAGCGGACCCATGAGAAACAGCGACAGCGCGACGTTGGCGCTCAGCGCGGCCGCGGCCACCTTCACCGGCGTGCGCGTGTCCTGGAGCGAGTAGAACGCCGACACGACGATCCGGACGCCGGCAAAGGCCCACAACCCGACTGCATAGGCGAGCACCGCCGCGGCCGTGCCCTGCGTGTCGACCGCAGTGAACCGCCCGTGCTCGAAGAAGAGATGCACGATCGGAATACGCAACAAAATAAGACCGACCATCGCTGGGAAGATGACGAAGAAGATCAGCCGGAGGCCGAACCCCAGCGTGCCCCGCAGCGCGTCCAGTTCGCCCTTCGCGGCCTGGGTGGCCAGCGACGGCAGCAGCGCCGTGGCCAGCGCGACGCCGAAGATGCCCAGGGGAAAATGGATCAATCGCATGCCGTAGAAGAGGTACGTCGGCCCGCCGGGAAAGTACGAGGCCAGGATGGTGCTCACGAGGATGTTGATCTGCGTGACCGACAGGCCGATCAGGGCCGGCGCCATCAGCCACCCGATCCGGCGGACGCCCTCGTGCGCAAAATTGAACCGCCAGCCGAAGAGGAGTCCCGCCTTCTGCAGAGCCGGCATCTGGCTGAGAAACTGAGCGAACCCGCCGATCACCACGCCGACGGCCACAGCCAGGATCGGTTCTGCGAAGAGCGGCGCCAGTAGGAAGGCCGACGCGATGATGGCGATGTTGAACAGCACCGGCGAAAACGCCGGCGCCGCAAAGCTCCGGACCGAATTCAACACGCCCATCGCGAGCGCCGCGAGCCCGATAAACAGCAGGTACGGGAACATGATCCGGGTCAGCAGGACGGTGAGCGCCTGTCGCTCCGCGTTACCGCTAAACCCCGGCGCGATGAGCGACACGATCCAGGGTGCGGCCAGAATGCCGAGAAGACAGACGCCGGTGAGAATCGTAAGCAGCGTCGTGAAGGCGGCGCTGGCCAGCTCCCACGCGTCGCGCTTGGTCCGCTTGGTGAGGTACTCGCTGAAGACCGGAATGAAGGCCGCCGACATCGAGCCCTCGGCGAACAGCTCTCTCAATAGATTGGGAATACGGTAGGCGACGAAGAAGGCGTCGGCGGCGGCCCCGGCGCCGAAGAGCCGCGCCAGCACCATATCCCGCATGAAGCCGAGGATGCGGCTCAGCAGCGTCGCAACGCCGATGACGCCGGCGGCTTCGACGACCTGGGCACGTTCAGCGTGGTGCGGAGAGGAAGAGTCGCCGTCCGCCGCCATATCAGTTCAGTGTGTCGGGCGGCTTAGTCCTTGCCAAGCAGCGCCTCGTCGACGAGCTCGCAGAGGACGTGGCCGAGGGTGATGTGCGTCTCCTGGATGCGCGCGACCACTGTGGACGGGACGACAAAGGCATGGTCCACCAGGCCGACGAGCTTGCCGCCGGTTCCGCCGGTCCAGCCCACCGTCACCAGCCCCTGCGCGCGCGCCGCCTGGAGGCCCTTCAGGACATTCGGGGAATTGCCGCTGGTGCTGATACCGATCGCCACGTCTCCCGGTTTGCCGAGAGCCTGGATCTGGCGGGTGAACACTTCGGAGTAGTCGTAGTCGTTGGCGATGCAGGTCAGCTTGGCCTGATCGGCTGAGAGTGAGATGGCCGCCAGCGGCGCCCGCTCGCGCCGGTAGCGTCCCACGAACTCGGCCGCGACGTGCGAGGCGTCCATCGCGCTGCCGCCGTTGCCGAAGAGCAGCACCTTGTTGCCCTTGCGAAAGGTTTCGCCCAACAGATTCGCGAGCTGTTGGATGCGGTCGGCATACTCCGCGACGAACTTGAGCTTCGTCTCGGCGCTCTCTTCAAACCAGCGGCGGATGCGTTGCGACATTTCGTCCGATTGTAGGAGAGGCCTCCTCGAGAGTCAAGAAATGGCGCTCCTCGTGCTATAGTTGCGCCATGGCCCAAGACAAGAAAGACCGGACAGAGAAAGTCGCCGCGACCAACCGCAAGGCCTTCCACGACTACGCGATCGAGGAGAGGCTGGAGGCCGGAATCGTCCTGCAAGGGACGGAGGTCAAGTCGCTGCGCGAGGGCCGGGTGAACCTCCGGGACAGCTACGCCAGCGTGGACAAGGGCGTGGTCCGCCTGCACAACTGCCATATCAGCCCTTACAGCCACGGCAACATCATGAACCACAACCCCCTTCGTGCGCGCACCTTGCTGTTGCATAAGAAAGAGATCCGCAAGCTGATCGGGCAGACGCAGCTAAAAGGCCTGACGCTGGTGCCGCTGCGGATCTACTTTTCGCCGCGCGGGCACGCCAAGGTGGAGCTCGCGCTGGCCCGTGGTAAGAAGGAGTACGACCGCCGGGAGACCATCAAAGAGCGCGAGGCCGGCCGCGAGATGGAGCGGGCGATGAAAGACGGAAGAAAAAAGTGAGGATGGATGGAAAGCGCGTTACTTTTTGACCGCCTGCAGTTCGCGGTAACCGCCACATTTCATTATCTCTTCCCGCAGCTCACGATGGGCCTGGCTCTGCTGCTGCTCTATTTACGGAGCCGGGCGCTCTGGACAGGCGAGCGCCACTATCAGCAGAGCGCCCGGTTCTGGACCCGAATCTTTGCCCTGAGCTTCGGATTCGGCGTGGTGACCGGTATTCCGCTGGAGTTTCAGTTCGGCACCAACTGGGCGAAGTTTTCCAACTTTGCCGGCGGGGTGATCGGCCAGACGCTGGCGATGGAAGGCGTGTTCGCATTCTTCTTGGAAGCCTCCTTTCTGGGACTCTTGCTCTTCGGCGAACGATTCGGCGCCCGCGTTCAATGGTTCGCCACGTTGATGCTCTTTCTCGGGTCATGGCTGTCCGCCTATTTCATACTGGCGACCAACGCCTGGATGCAGCATCCGGTGGCCTATACCGTCGCCGGGGACGGCCGGTTGTTCGTCAACAGCCTCTCGGGACTGCTCACCAATCCCTGGCTGTTCTGGCAATTCGCGCATACCATGACCGCGGCGGTCGTCACCGCCTCGTTCGTCATGGCTGCTCTGGGGTCCTTCTACTTGCTGTCCGGTCAACACATGACGTATGCGAAAACGTTCCTGCGGATTGGTGTAGTGGCAGGCGCCATCGGCTGCGCGATGCTGATCTTTCCGACCGGCCACGGCAATGCCAAACAAGTCTTCGACCATCAGCCCATTAAAGGCGCGGCCTTTGAAGGGCTGTTCAAGACCGAGCGGGGCGCGGGTCTCTTCCTGATCGGCCAGCCGAACATGGAAACCATGACGATCGACAATCCCCTCGCCGTGCCTCGAGCCTTGAGTTTTCTGCTCTATGAAAAACTGTGGGCAAAGGTGAGGGGTCTCGATGCGTTCCCACGGAAGGACTGGCCCGATAACCTGCCGCTGCTCTACTACACCTATCACGTCATGGCCGGACTGGGGACGATCCTTGCCGGCGTCATGGGGCTGGCGTTGCTCTTGCTCTGGCGCGGCAAACTATTCAGGACGTCGTGGCTGTTGTGGATCGTCATGCTGTGCGCGCCATTTCCCTATATCGCCACGACGGCTGGCTGGCTGACGACGGAACTCGGGCGCCAGCCCTGGCTCGTATATGGCTTACTGAGGACGGCGGACGGCGCCTCGCCGCTCGTACACTCCGGTAACGCCCTGTTCACGCTGCTCGGGTTTTTGGGTCTGTATCTATTGCTCGGCTTGCTCTTTCTGTTCCTGGTCCTGGAAACGGTCAAAGAGGGCCCGGCTCCCGTCGACGGCCACCCGTCACCGGGAATGCCGCAAGCGACCGATTAGGGGAAGGGCGATGGAAACCATTTGGTATGCACTGGTGACCATGATGTTGGCGATGTATGTCGTCCTAGACGGGCTCAATTTCGGCGTCGGCATGGTCTACCCGGCGGTTGCGCTGGCGGAGGCCGAGCGCCGGACTGCGCGCGCCTCAATAAGCCCGGTCTGGGTCGGCTATGAGGTCTGGCTGGTCGCGGCCGGCGGCTTGCTCTTTTTGGCGTTCCCCAAAGCCTACGCGGCCGGATTCAGTGGCTTCTATCTGGCGTTGATCATCGTGCTCTGGCTGCTGATCTTCCGAGGTCTTGCGCTGGAGCTGAGATCCCACCTGGACCACAACCTATGGCGACAGTTCTGGGACCTTGTTTTCTCCGGCGCGAGCTTCTTGCTCGCCATCGTCTTCGGCACCGCGTTGGGGAACTTGATTCGCGGCGTGCCGCTGAATCGTGAGGGCTATTTCTTCGTCGCGCTCTGGACTGACTTTGCGCCGGGTCCGAAGCCCGGCATCTTGGACTGGTACACCATGCTCATGGGACTCACGAGCGTCGCGATCCTCGCCTTCCATGGCGCGGCTTACCTGGCCATGAAAACCGAAGGCGACCTCTACCGGCGCGCGGATCGCGTCGCCCGTTTAACGGGATGGGCAGCGGTGGGATTCACGATCCTGGCAGTCTTGGCCGTGGCGCTCGTCCAGCCGAACCTACGCCTCAACTATGCGAATCGGCCGATCGGATATCTCTTGCCAGCCACCGGCCTGCTGGCGCTGGGCGGCGCCTTGTACCTCCGCCGTCGGCAACGCGATGTCGCCGCCTTCCTCGCCTCCAGTCTGTTCATTCTGGCGATGCTGGGAAGCGTCGCCTGGGGCATGTATCCTGACATCTTGGTCTCGACGACAGATGCCACCCTCAGCCTCACCGCCTTCAACGCCGCCACGAATTCCTATGGACTGACGGCGGGGCTCGCGTGGTTCGTCGCCGGGTTTGTCCTTATCATCGCCTACCAGGTCTACGCCCATCTGGTTTTCTGGGGAAAAGTGAGGCTAGAGGAATAGGCCGCGTCTAGGTGCATGCGTCTTACGGTCGTTTCCAGCTCGCGTCGGGGTTGAACGTCGTCATCTGGGAGGCTCTCACGAGGCCCGCCCTGGAGCACCGAGTGCTCTCGTCACTTCAGAAAGCAGCCGTCGTTCAATCTCCGCTGTCTCATCAGGACCTGCAGGCAGCAACCGACCGCCTTGACCGATCTTCTCAAATTCGGCTTTCACGATGATCCGGGTGTTGTTGGGAGATAGAGCGAACAGGGAAAGAAGGTACTGGTTTCGGAAGCCCGACAGTTCTAACGACGCAGGCGCTAGGTTTTTACGTTCAGTGATATACACGGCTCTCTTATCGGCTTTTAGGCTCGCGCGCATCGCATAACCGTTCCGAGAAAGTACATCCTCAACAGCTCTACAAGTGTTGGACAGCGCTTGAGCAACTTCTTCGGATTGGCCTCCCTTGTCGTCTACCTGAAGGAGAGGCGTGGTCTTCCTCACAGCTTGGCTCTCGTTAGTCAGCCTTCTATTCTCGCCCAACTGGACTTCTAGCTTGGCACCCAGTCTTTGGCGTTCAGTTTCAAGCCGTTCGGTTTTTTTCTTTGCTTCGCGCAACTCCCCCGTTAGGACATACACCTGCCGCTGCGCAAAGTTATTGCCTTCCTGCAAAGATGCTATCGTAGACTCCTGCTTTGTGGCCTGCTCCCGCAAGCGGTCATTCTCTTCTTTGAGCTTCTGCTGATCAGGGCCACAACCGGTAGAGAGGAAAAACAGACTCATCACAAGGACGAAGCCAATCATCAGTTGCAGCGGATTATCCTTCCTCATCTCGTCTCCATATTACTCTTTAGTGTGATTCAATTCTAGCTGGAAGGAAAAATGGGGGAAAAGCAGTAAAGCACGCCAGTATAGCTTTTTTTCACAGATCGAGCTAGACTACACTCCCCTTAAAGAGGGCGCCGCCATGGGCATGGGTTTCCCACATCCATGATGACAAGTAATATTTACTTTATCTTGATGAAAAACTGTTGCTCCTGTCACCGGGCAGGAGTATCCTTAGTCTTCCTCCGAACGTTTAGCGACGCCCCTTTGAGGTGATGCGCCACAGGGTAGTGGTTTTCTATGGCCAATAAAAAAGAGCAATTCTACAACGATCTCACCAAGTTCGTCGAGGAGAGCCAATGGGCCAAGGCCGTGCAGGTCTTGGAGGGCCTGATCGCACTCGAACCGGCCAATGCGACTTACTATCTGCGCATGGGGGACTTCTTCGTGAAGGTCGGGAACAGGACCGGGGCGGTCAAGGCCTATTACCAGGCGGCTCAACTGTTTGTGGATTGGGGCTTCATGATGAAAGGCATCGCGACGTACAAAGTGATTCTGCGGTTTGCGCCTGGCGAAAAGCAGGCTGCCGAGCTCATACAGTCCATCAATTCGCACCTGGGGGTCACGGGTGAAGCGCCGCCCCCGCCTCCGCCTGTTCCAGAGGCCGCGCCGCAGGTCAAGATGGCGCCTCCGTCGCCTGTGGCAGTCCCCGCGTGATGGAGCGGGCCATGAAAGGCTTACGGCCGCTTCCAGCTCGCGTCGGGATCGAACGTCGTCATCTGGGCGGCGATCGCGGCCGTGTTCTTGCCCAGGTCTTTTTCATAGACCACTGCATCATGATTGACCAGAAAACTCATGATGCCTGACGCGCCGTAACGCGCCGGATAGGCGATCACCGCGAACCCGCCGATCATCTTGCCATTGACAACATAGTCGTACGCCCCGCCCGGCGCGTCCTTCCCCTGCCTGGTGAGAATTCTATAGAAGTAGCCATGATAGGGGGCCAGCGCCCTGGAGGCTGAGCGCGTATAGCCCTCGCTCGTCGCGGCCGCGAGCAGCGGTCCAAGCGGACTCAGTGGCTCGTCTGCCTGTGTCTGCCAATACAGCCCATCGCGCTTACCGGGCATGCTCACGAATTTGGGCGCATATTCCAGCACGCCATCGCCATCCAGATCTCGCACCGCATACTCGTGCTCGGCGTCGGCGATCGCGAGGCACACATTGATCGCCGCCAGTTCGTTGCGGCCGATGCGGCGGGCGAGAATTTCTTTTTCACCCTGTTGGGTGTCGAAACGCCAACCATCCTTCGCTTTCACGAGTGGAATCGGCATCGGCCACTCGTCCTTCCCGATCACGAGTGTCGCTTGCACGTTGCCTTCGAGCACGAGCTTGTTGGCGTCGCCATAGGCTTTGAGAAACGCCTCGCGGCTGTGCTGATCGGCGACCGCATCACCCGAACTGATCAGTTTCCCGCCGTGAGGACCTAGCACCGTAAGTAACAGCGTTTGATCGTCCGACTTGACCGCTTCAACCAGCGCGACGATCCCCGCCTCGGGCGACGCAAAGCTTTTTTGCCCTGCCGTCGCCGCCAGGACCATGGGCGCCATGACAATGAGCGCCAATGCGCAGACTGTCCTGTTCACCATGCTTCCCTCGCCGCCATTGAATTGTGAAAAGGTTGTGTGATCACTTCGCTGCCGCTAGTGGCGCGACTTCCCGTTACTGCCTTGAGAGCTGCCGGAAGAATGAGAGCCACCACCACCGTGAGAGCCACCGGAAGACGGTGGCGCGACGCTCGCGTGCCCGCGCTCGCTGAACTGACGCACGTCCCCGCCATGGCCGACGCCTTCAAAGGCATGAGACCGCTGTTCAACATGAGGCGGCGACGCAACATGAGGGGGGCTGGCCGCGCTTGGCGCACTCGGGCGACTTGGCGCACTGGGCATCGTGGAACTGCCACGGTCGGGCACGGTCGAACGATTAGGCGGGCTACTTCCTGCGCTTGGCGCACTCGGGCGGCTGGGCACGCTCTGCATGTCGGAACGGCTACCGTCGGGGATGTTTGCGCGACCTGGCGGGCTGCCTCGTTCTTCTCGTCGGCTGTCGGGGGCGATGCGCGCCTCCTGACGATTAAACGTCCCGCGTCCCTGCAACGAAGACGGATCGAACCCGCGGAATGCCTGTCGCGTCTCGGGCGCCGCGCTCATGCGGCGAAATTGTTGACGCAACGACGCGTCCCGATAGGGAATGCCCCGGCGATGGGCTGGATCGTGCTGCCACGCATTCACTTGGTTCACGGTCGTCTGGTTCCTGGTCACCGTCTGGTTGAAGAAAAAGTTATTGACGTTGACCACGGTGACGTGGCGGTGCGGCCAGTCGCAGGCGCCGAAGAAGAACCCGGGCCCCACCGTAATTCCAATGCCAAAGCTGAAAGCGAAACCGGGGCGCACGAAAAAGCCCGGCCACGGCGCCCAATAGATCGGCGGGTAGGCCGGCCACCACCACGGCCCGTAGACCACCCACGGATCATAGTAGGGCACGTAAACCACCTCCGGCGCCGCCGGCGCGACCACGATGGTCTGTCCCTGCTGCTCCACGCGGACCTGGTCGCTCGACTTGAGATTGCCGGCGGCATAGGCCTTCTGACGCAAATTCTGGACGGTGTCCATCACCTGGGCCTGCTGGGCAAGAAACGCATCGCCGAGCCGTTCCGTCCAGTTCAGGTTATCGTCCATCATCAGGAGAATCTGTGGAAATGCGACGAGCGATTTGACGCTGGGATCCCAGGCATTCTGGGCCACCGCCTGCACCGCCTGTTCGCCCTTGAGGTTGGGATTGGCCCTGGACCAGCGCGCGGCCTCGACAACCTCGAGTGGATACGTCGAGGCCATCAAAATCTGCGACAGGAGCGCGTCGGGATACAGCGCAATCGGCGCCAGCATCTGATCGAGCTCTTGCTGCATAAACGTCGGCCTGGGAGAAGCGGCTTCTGGGGGCTGGGTCGTCGTCGAGGCGGTCGGCATCACATTGCCAGGTGCCGTCTCATACTTCTGGCACGTACTGGGGTCCTGCACCTTGTCGGTGAAGACGTCTGAACCATCTTCCTGATGGCAACGCCACAGTTCGGCGCGGGCCGGCAAGGGCAGCAGCAGCAGCAACATGATGATGATGGCGGCACCGAGACGGAACATCGCGCACCTCCTACCGGCGAGCCTGCGCTAGCGCCAGTGATGATGCCTGAAATGCCCGTGCCCTCCTCCCCAGCCGAACTGAAACGCGAAAACCGGCGGGGCGACATAGAACCCTGGTTCATACGCATAAGGATAAGGGTAATAGGCGTATGGATAGGGATAAGGGTACGGGTACGGCGCCGCATAATACGGTGGCGGCGGCGCAACGACAACCGGCGGTGATGGGGCGATCCCGATACCGAAACTCAGCGATGTGGACGCCGCATGGGCCGGAAGCGGCAACATGAACAGCGCCAGAACTAAGATGATCACTGCACCGAGGCGAATCATGGTGAGCCTCCTTTCCTTAATATACCACTCATCACCTACTCTGACACCGCTCCCTGTCTCAAGGTTACTTTCCGCCTCTAAGTCATCGAAACTGAAAGGAATGTGGCTCCACGTTCTGCCCCCCTTAATGGGCGCCTGATACTTTCTCTTGGAGAAATTGCAGGACCACGACCTCGTCGCGCCGCAGCGCGGCGGAAGGCTGCTTGCGGCGGGCGGGGCGTGACCGCGTGGTGGGGGGCAGCGGGGCGGTGAGGCCCAGGAGGTAGGCCTGCACCAGCGCAGGGTGCACATAGTACTTCCGGCAGACGGCGCGCGTGTTGCCGAGCCGCTCTGACACCGCGTCGATCGCCCGGACAATGTTCCGGTCCGCTTCACGACGGCTCGCCGCAGGCCCCATCGCCCGCAGCTCCATGGCGGCCAGCATCGTGCCTCCCCAGGTGCGGAACTCCTTGGCCGTGACGTCGCGATCGGTGACTTCCCGAAGATAGGCGTTCACGTCGTCCGACGAAACGGTTTGACGTTTCCCGGATTCATCGAGGTATTGGAACAATTCCTGCCCCGGCAGGTCCCGGCACCGCTGGATGATGCGGGCGAGCCGGGGCTCGGCGACGGCCACGGAGTGTTCGACCCCGCTTTTGCCCCGGAAGCTGAATCGCAACAAGGTCCCTTCGATCCGCACATGTCTCCTGCGTAGAGTCGTCAGCCCGAAGGAACGATTTTCGCGGACATATTCGTCGTTGCCCACGCGAATGAGCGTCTTGTCTAGCAGCCGCACCACGGTGGCGAGGAGTTGACGCCGGGTCAGGTCGCCGGCGCGAAGATCGCGCTCCACGCGTTCCCGGATGATCGGGAGGACCTCGCTGAACTCGAGCATGTGGCGAAACTTCGACCGGTCGCACGTTTCGCGGTACGAGGGATGGTAGCGGTACTGCTTCCGGCCACGGGCGTCGCGCGCCGTCGCCTGGATGTGGCCGTCGGGATCCTGGCAAATCCACACGTCGGTCCAGGCCGGCGGGATCGCCAGCGCGTTGAGCCGCTTCCGAATGTTTGGGTTCTTGATGCGCGCACCGCTCGGGGCGTAGTAGATCCATCCCGTCCCGGAACGGCGCCGATGGATGCCGGCAACGCCATCCGTGACGTAATTGAGCCCGGCGCGGGCCGCCGCTTTGCGATGTTCATGGATCCGCGGCGAGGTCATCGAATGCTCCATGTCACCTCACGCAGATGCTACCTGTTCGAGAGAGCCAGAATATCAAACATCAGCCGCACTCCATACGTCGGCCCTTTGTCTTTGAAGTTGATGGCGTCGTTCCACGTCTCGAACACGCCATAGGGAAACCGCAGAGCCGCGGTACCGAAGAATTCCCTCTTGGCACGGCCCTGGGGATCGACAAACAGCCCGGTATCCCACGTCACCCCCAACTCCAGCTCCCATCGGGGCCGTTCACCGTCCCCGTAACGGGTGTAATTGGCGAAGCCCAGCGAGGCCTGTCCGAGATACGCCTGGCCGGCCACCTGATTGAACGCGGAGCTGTGATAGAGCTGGCTATAGCGACCCATGACGGACAGCCGGGCGAACGGCAGACCGAACGAGAGCCGCCGCGTGCCGAGTCGCGCGAAGCCCTCGTGATACAGAGAGCCGGACGAGAATCCCAAGCCGGCGAAACCACTGTCGTGCTGGTCGAAGAGTTGGGCCCATCGCGTCAGCGATCCATCGATCATAAAGTCGGTCGCTTCGCGGACGGCGCCCACAGGGACAGGCGCGAACCCTAATGCTCGATGTATGAATCCGTTCTGGAAGGTGTTCGTCGGTTCGTCGCGCGTAGGCCCCGCCCCAACCGTGAGATTCGTCCCCCAGTCGCTGAAGCGTTCCGTCCAGCTCAATGTCGCGAAATTGAATCCCATTGTCTCTCTGATGGTGGAGTTGTACCGGCTCGTCGCGCTGAATTCGGTGAACCGATTGAAGGTCACTCCGGCATCCAGCGTCCGCTGCTGATCAGGGTAGGCGAGCGCGCCCCAATGCACGCTCGGAGCAGGTGACTCCGCCTGGGCAGTCTCAGGGCAGACGATGAGGCACAGTCCAAGAAGGAAAAGAGGGAAACGGCGCGTCATGGCGCCTATGTATACCATAGAACCGAAAAATGAGAAAAAGAGAACGGGCTGATTTCTTGTTTGTTATAATCTGCTTCGATGATTCGCAAGCTGAAATCAGGCCAGTATCGGCTCTATTCGAGGAAGAAGAATCCCAAGACCGGCAAGCGCCGCAACTTGGGAACCTTCAAGACGCAGGCAGCGGCCGAGAAGCATGAACGCGCCGTGCAATACTTCAAGCAGCACGGCTAACACCGAAAGGTTGCGCGGGCTCGCGGCTCATTCGAGTCTGACCTTAATTTTCCACACGGATGCCGATTTCATCCAGGTGCTTCATCAAGTCGGCCGGGTCCTGATAGACACGATACGCGCCCGCGCGCACGAGCTCATCTTCTCCGTATCCGCCTGACAACAGACCGACGCTGAGCGCCCAGGCGCGTCGTGCGGCAAGCTGGTCCCAGACGCTGTCTCCAACCACGATGCAGTCCCTGATCGGCCGGCCGAGTCGCTCAGCCGCGGCGAGGAACAGGTCAGGATCGGGCTTGGCATGGGCGACCTGATCGCGAGTGACGATGGGCACGTCGGGACCGACCTCAAGTACTTTCAGCGTATGCTGGGCGGTTTCGATGTAGCCGCTCGTCGCAATCGCATGCGGAACCTTCATCTGAGAGAGATAGGCGAGCAGGTCGCGCGCGCCCGGAAGCGGGCGAACATAGTGCACCTGCCGGTTGTACGCCTCCCGGTGCAAGCGCTGGATCCGCTCGACCTCTTCGGCGGTCACCTGATGGCCGATCTCCCGCATGAGGGCATTCACGAACAGGCCGCCGCTCATGCCGATCTGGCGGTGGATGCGCCAGACCGCCAACTCGATTCCGACCTGCTCGAAGGCCTCTCGCCACGCCAAGACATGCTGGTAGACATTGTCCACCAGTGTGCCGTCTAAATCGAACAGAAGTGCAACGCGTGGAGGGGTGACTCGATCAGTCATCTCGCATTAACCACTCCTTGTAGATTTGCCAGGCTATCTTTTGTTCATACCCCCTTGCGTGCATACAAGCAACGTACACTTCCTCACCCGCACGTTTGTCCTTGCCAATATTTGTATAAGCTCCTGATGCCTCGCGCAAGCACGCATACGCATCCTTCACAGAATCCCTGCTTTGTTCGGCCCCCATAAGCGAGAGTGCCGCCACAACACACCCCAGCCCGATGAGTATCCCTTTCCAGGTCAGCATAGTTCTACCTCCTCACAATTAAGATCGAGGCTCATCCGAGTCTAACCCCGATTTCCCTTCCCCACTTACTCAGGCAAGTTCTGGCAGATTTTGTCGAACTTTCCAAAAGGCGGCCCAGGGGTTCCTCCCGGCCAGACGGCGCTCGATGGTCCTGATGGTAAATCGCGCCGGATCAAGCTTGGGGTCGACCTCGTCCCAGTCCAGCGGTACGGACACCGGCGCGTGCGGGCGGTGACGTACCGAATAGGGAGCCGCGACTGTCTGTCCGAAGGCATTCCGGAGGGTATCTATGAACACGCGTCCCCGCCGTTTACTCTTTGCTTGCTCGACCGTCACGAGCCGGGGCTCTCGCTTCGCCATGTCGCGTCCGATGGCGGCGGCGAACGAACGTGCCCCCTCTTGCGTCAACCCGGGCCGCAAAGGCAGAAAGACGTGCAACCCCCGCCCACCAGAGGTTTTGGGATAGGAACGGAGTTTTAATTCCTCCAGGATCCCCTGCAGCAAGACTCCGGCCCTGGCCGCATCGGCAAACTTGCCTGACGAGGGATCGAGATCGAAGGCCAGCCAATCCGGCTGTTCCAGGGATCGGACCCGGCAGTTCATGACGTGGATGGCAAGACAACCGAGATTCACCAAGGTCAACAAGGTTTTCTTCGACCCGCCGACCACATAATGAACGGCGCGATTGGCGCTTTCTGAAAAGACGGCTTTCGTCGGGACACCGGCAGGAAGCCCCTTGGAAAAGTCTTTTTGATAGAAACACTCTCCCCGCATGCCGTCCGGGCACCGTTCAGCCGTGAGGAGTCTCTCTTTCATCCACGGGAGCATGAACGACGCCGCATCATCGTAATACTGCACGACATCGAGTTTTGTGAAGGAGTCGGCCGGCCACCAGACCTTGTCCGGGTGGCTGATCAGGACGCCGGCGACCGTGATGCTCTCTCGTCCCTTAGGTCTCACGCGATCTCCAGGTGCACTCCGACGGCTTCTTATCCACGCGCAGCCCCAGGAACGCCGGCTGCCGAAGCTTGCCGTCCGCCGTCCATTCCACAAACGCTATCTGCGCGACCAGGCGCGGGCGAACCCAGGTCACCCCGCGAGCCGCCGGCGCGGGGGAAAAGGCCGGCCGATCTGTTTGAAGTCCTCTCATTTTCGCCATGAGAGCGGCCAGCGTGGATGCCGCGAATCCCGTTCCGACCTTGCCCACGAACCGCAATTTCCCCCCATCGAAGAGCCCCACCAGCAACGCGCCGAAATGGGTCCGCGAACCGGCAGGTGCGCTATAGCCGCCGATGACGAATTCGGATTCCTTGCGGCATTTGACCTTCAGCCAGCTCCGGGAGCGTTTGCCGATCTCATAGTGCGAAGCGTCGTCCTTGGCGATGATCCCTTCCCAGCCCTTTGCTTGAGCCATTCGATAAGCGATGCGCCCATTGGATGACAGCCGCCGGGACCACATCAATAATTCGCCGCGCCGGGGGACGATGGCTTCCACCGCCTTTCGCCGCTCCGAGAGCGGCCGGTGCACCATCTCTTTTCCGTCTCGCACCAGACAGTCAAAGACGGCAAACACCGGACGGATTTTCTCGCCCATCGCCCGCCTTTGAAGGAGCTGAAAGCGGGAAATCCCCTCTCGATCGAAGGCCACCAGCTCGCCGTCCAGCACCAGGTTCTCTTCGGGAAGCCCCTTCAACGCATGACAGATTTCTGGGAACTCGGCCGAAATATCACGGAGGTTCCGCGTGTACAGCCGCGCGCTCCGGCGATGGCAATAGGCCAAGGCACGAATCCCGTCATACTTCTCTTCGTTGATCCAGCCCGCACGAACGAAGGGTTCTGCCACAAGCGTGGCGAGCATCGGCCGGACCGGTTCTTTCATCTGCGACGAGAGCCCCTCGACGGGTCGCCGGTCGCCGCCTTCTCGACGTTCCCGCCTTCGTCCGCCGCAATTTCTTGAAGAACGCGTCCGGTGAGGACGGACTTGGGCGCCGCCAAGGTCACATCCTTCTTGGACGCATAGCGATCCCGATGCTTGATCAACAGCCATTGGCGATGACCCGTGCGCACCAGCACCCAAGAACCTTTGAGCTTCTTCCCATTCAAGGTAAATTTCAGCTCGCCCTTGCGAAGCGCTCCGGACACGTCCTCAGTGTCTTCCGGACGATACTTGCCATGGTCCCACACCATGACCGTGCCGCCGCCGTATTCCCCCTCGGGAATCACGCCTTCGAAGGTCGCGTAGTCGACCGGGTGGTCCTCGACCGCCATCGCCAATCGCTTCACGGCGGGATCGAGCGAGGGACCTTTCGGAACCGCCCAGGATTTCAGTACTCCGTCGGCTTCCAGCCGCAAATCGTAATGAAGATGGCTGGCGCGATGCTTCTGTACCACGAATATACGACCGGTCCTGGACTCTTTCCGTTGAGGAATCGGCTCGGAAGTCTTGGTGAAACGACGCTTCCGTTTATATTCTTGGAGAGAGCGCATACTTATGTTTACACGCGCGGGCGGCGAATGAGTAGGCCCAACACGGCGACGAATAACGTTGCACCGATGATTGACCAAACGATTGGAAAGGTCACGTCGTGATCAATCCTAATGGCAAGGAGTTCCGGAAGATGCATCGCCCGCGCCAGCCACAAGCCCAGCAGCGCGCCGATGAATCCTAGTGCGATTGAGCCGAGGCAGCCGGCATGTGAGTACCCTGCAATGGCTTGGCCGATGCCGCCACAAATACCCGCGACAACGAGCAGTATCAAGAACTCCCAAAGACCCATAATTCCTCCTTTTCAAAATCGTCACGCCCGCAGGATTGAAAATGTTAATCCAACGTCTGGAGCAACGCGCGCATCTCCGGAATGAGGTCCATTCCGCCGTTCGAGCGGCCTGATGAGGCCGCGTTGATACCGGCTGTGAGTACCGGCCTGGCTTCCTCTTTCCTCCCCAGGGCGGCCAAGGCGCGGCCCAAGGCAAGGTGCGAGGCGACATGCACGGGATCGAGCTGAACCGCGACGCGCAGGTGCTCGACCGCTTCCTCAAGATTCCCACCTTCCTGCATGATCTTGTTCCCAAGGCCGTATCGTCCCAGAAATCCCTTGGGGTTCTTGGCCACCATCTGCCGAAACGCATCGAGATCCATATATCTCCTCTTCCTACTTCAAGCGCTGCAACGTCCCGCGGAGTTCTCGGACCTCCTGGGCAAACAGATCCAGATGATCGTCGCGCCGCGGCTGATCATCTTTGTACTTCCACAAACGCTTGAAGATGGCCGTCAGCTCCTTTTGCTGGGTGACGGCGCGGGCGTAGACCGGGGTTTCAGCCTGTTCCTTGGTCACACCGCACAACGCGCTGTCGAAGGCGTGAAACTGGTTGTGGAGATCATTCAACGGCGCATCGTACCCCTTGCCGCCACGTGAGGCCTTGGCGCTTGCCTCCATCATGGTCGTGAGGTTTAGCAGCGTCTCGACCCCGTTCGCCCCTTTGGCTTTCTCAAGATACTCATCGGCCCGTGGCCAAAACAGATAACTGCATCCCGACAGGCTGATCAACAGGATGGCGATTGCGAATAGATTCGTGCGTGACCGCATAGCGACCTCCCTTTTTGCAATGGGGGCCAGACCCCATTTCCTAATTCTTCTCTTTTCCTCATTCTATACGATTCTAGACGTGGGGAAAGTGCGGTTCCATGATGCTAACTCACGGCCTTTCTCGGGAACCTGCCTGAAGGGATACAGATCCCATCCTCGCCGCCGAGCATCTCTCCACAGCCCGACAGAACCCACTGACCCACCAGAGCTGCTGTCGCGGCGTCCAGCTCATCGCTGGTTGCCGCCTTGGTCAAGCCTCTCACGCCGAGTTTTCTCAGCCCAGCCAGCAGATCCTTGCGGTCTTGGTGCTGGCGGGGAATGCCCCACAGGTCTTGCGCGGCGCCGGGGTAACACTCGACCGCACGATAACCCATCGCGCGTATCTTCGCGTTCAGCGCCAGGCCACGCTCGGTCAACATCCGCATGGGGCCAAGCGTGATGGGAAAGAACCGAATCCCAAGCCGTCGCAGCGCAAGATCGCACTCGCGAAAATGCTCGCCTGAGCGGTCATGGATCGTCCTTCGCCCTTTGGGCAGGCTGAGCGGAGCGTCAATGGGAACGAGATCGGGCCGGGCTAGTTGCACCGCGTTCAGTATGTCCTCGTCGCTGAACGCGACGTGCGTTTGAGCCCTCAAGCCACACAGGAGGCACAGGCCCGTCGGACGGCGCGGCGAACCCGCGAGATCGATCCCTAGCACAACAAACGATTTACGGTTCGACACAATGATTTTCTTACCACCGGCTCGCGGCTAAATCGAGTCTGACCCCAATTTTTTTATTTGGTGCGGACCCCATTTCTACCACAGATCGGACCTACAGGTTGCTGCTTCCTTGGAGACGCCTGTTATAGCACAAAAAGTCTAATAACTTGAATAACTTATGTCCTGTGGAAAACCTTTGGTGCCAGCCCTCGTCTAAATCCCTAGAGGGCGAGAGTTGGCCCTTCGACGAACCACTCTCAGAGAGGAGATGTGACATGAATATGAAAAGGAACATTGGATTGATGACGCTGGCAGCAATGATGCTGCTGGGCTTCGGAATGCTGACTTACGCGGCAGAAAAGGCGAATCCCTCCAACTCCCAATGGAATGGGGGTCTTCCGCACGTTATAAAAGGAGAGGTCCTTAAGATAGAGGAAGGAATTTACACGGTGCGGGACAGTTCTGGACGGGAAGTACGCGTGCATGTGGACCAATTCACCCAGGAGAACACCACTCTGAAGGTAGGAGACACGGTCGTGGCTAGGATTGCGCACATCCCCAGTGATGTCTATGCCCGATCCCTCCAAAAGGCCGCGGAGAAAGGGAACGCGAAGGTAACGGCCCGTTACCCAATGATAGAGGGTGAATTGCTGAAGAAGGAGGAAGGTTCCTACGTCGTACGGGACGTGTTGTCTGGTAAGCAAGTGCGTCTACAGGTTGATAAGGCGACGACCATGGACAACAACATCACAGTCGGAGATAGGGTCGAAGCTCGCATCGATAATTTGACGGCACCCAATTACGCCACGTCCCTTAGCAAACGTTAGCGCTGGAACAAAGGAGAATACTATGAGGACGCTTGTCGTTGGTACACTTGCTCTCGTTTTTGTTCTTGGTTTTGGTACAGGTTCGTTTGCTCGGAATGGCGGTGGGGGGCCATCGTCAGGGGCTGGTGGTCAAGAGCGCAGCATGGACCGACCGCGGGCTGACAGGGACGCTGACAGGGACAAGGATAGGGACGATATAAAGAAAGACAACCAGCACAGCAACAAAGGCGGTGCCGTGCGCGGTCTGAATCGCGCCGATGAGGTTGCGGGTGAACATGGAGATAAGGGGCGCGATAAAGCTGAGCAAAAGCAAGACAAGTAGTTCTGAGAGAGGGGAGAACCTGGCGGCGGACCAAGCGCTGGTCCGCCGCAACTAAAGTAGCCTGTCCCCCCTTTTGCCAGTTCGGATGTTTAGGGAGGGGGAAGCACCACGGTCACGGTGAGCTGCGTCACGACACACATCGCGAACACGATCCCCATTGCGAGGTCTCCGACCTTGGCGGCGTCATAGGCAAACCATCCGAAACACCCGATGACCCCCCACTCGATCGCGGCGCCGATAAGGCTTCGGCCGGATGCTTTGAGGTACTGCGAAAGCTTATAGCTTGCGCCCCACAGCAGAAACAGAATGCCCAGCGACACCGTCCCCCAACTCAAAGACTCACCATTGCAGGGGTAAACCCGTCCATCCTCAGCGGGAAATGGTGCCTGACTCCATTTTCTCTCTCCACACTCAAAGCGCCCTTATTGTGCCGCAATTAAAGTAGCCTGTCCCCTTTTTGCCGCCTCCGAAGCTAGTGACGAAACCGGCGGTTCGCTAACCAGTCCCAAGCTTCCTTAGGAGCCCATCCATAGTAGTTGCTCGTGATTTCAAAAACGATCAGATTGTCGTTGCGATCGATGTGGGAGACCAATCTCTCGTACCACTGTTTTGGGGTCAGATCGGTCTCGATGATCCATGTAGATTCAAGATGATGCCACCAAGTTCCAGCCTTTTTTATCTCTTCGTGCAAAGAGGTATAGTTCTGTCCGGGACGGTTAAGATCGTATGTGATCAGAAGGACCATTTTTATCCCTTATGGTGAACCGTCTGTGATCCGGGCCGGAGGTTCCGTGCCCGGGAGTTGACCTGGAAGATAAAGAACTTGCAACTCATTGTCTCCGAGATGCTCACGCAATACGGTCAAATGTGCCTCTTGGTCGAAGACAAGCTTTTTCGGGTAGAAGATAACCAAGAATGCCACAATGATGATTAGAAGGATCAGTGCGGCGAACGCAATTATTATCAACGTAGAAGTAACGTCGGGCGGTAGCGAGGATTTCCACGCTAATGCGATGATAAGAGCCGCGAGCGCTACGACGGCTACTGCAAAGAACCGAAGCGGGCTCGCAACAGTTTTTACGATTTTATAAAACCCTTCGCGAGTATCAGCCATCTTATTCAAATCTCCTGCAACAGCCTCATGCAGGGTATTTCGTAGGCCAGATTCTGTCAAGCCTTTAGCGGGTGGCGGCGGGCGCACGGGCATGCTATAGTCCGGTGCATGGCGGCGGAAATTTCCACGAAGGAAACTGCAAACCAGATGAAGAACACCAATGCCCTGGTCTTTCACGTCATGCAGGAGCTGCGCAAAGATCCCAGACCGACCTGCCTGCCCTGTCTCGGCATCACCGCGCCTGAGCATTGGGTGGGCGTCCACACGCATATCTCATCTCAATACCGCCTCCAATACAGATTCGAGGATGGCGTCTGCCAGAAGTGCAAAACCACGCAGACACTATTAGCCCGTTCATTCGTCTGGATTAAAATTTAGGAGGTGTAAGTATACGATGTCGTCAAAATGTCCAGTGCCAGGCTGTCCTGGTGCTCTAGTACCTCTTCCCGATAATCGTGGAGGCGTACCTCCCGGCAGTACAGATATAGGGTTGGAGCAACTATTGCGTTGCGGGGTGTGTTGGCATCAAGAGTGGAGCAAGCCGCCTTTCCAGCCATGATGTTATAGTCCGCGCGTGGCGGCTCCCACGATGGGTAAGCGACACCATACCGGCATCGCGCTGATTGCCGGCTTCAAGCTCCTGAAGGGGGGGCTGCTGCTGGTCCTCGGCTTGGGGCTCCTCAATCTGGTCCATGCCGATATCGCCTCCCTGTTCACGCAGCTCCTGGAAACCCTTCATCTCGACGCCCACTCCCGCCTGCTCCACGCTCTCGTCCTCAAGGTCAAGGCGCTGCAACCGGAGAGCGTCCTGATGGTGAGCGTCGTGAGCCTCGCTTACGCGGGTCTGCTGCTGACCGAAGGGCTGGGATTATGGTTTGAACGCGCCTGGGCGGCTTATCTGACTGTGGTTTCAACCAGTGTCTTTATTCCCTTCGAGCTCTATGAAATCGTCAAGCAGGTCACGGGGCCGAAGATTGGAGTGCTGCTCCTCAACCTGGGCATCGTCCTCTACCTTATCGCTCAGTTGAAACAACACACCCTGCATTCCGCCTCACGCCCTGCCTTGCCGGGCTGAACGGCATGATGCTATAGTCCGGCGCGTGGCGGCGGAAGTCTCGACAAAAGCCCTGCTGATCGCCCTCGTCGGCGATCCATCGCCCTGCGTCGCGACGATCAACCGTTTGAACCCCGAGTGCCTCTGTTTCTTCATCCCGGAGGATTTGCGCCCCCAGATCGAGACACAGATCCAGCCGAATCTGATCAAGCTGCCGAAGAAGTGGGACTGGATCGTCACGCCCGACCCTCATGGCTTCGGCGCCTGCTATAAGGCCCTCAACCAGCCGCTTATGGATCTCTTAAAGGTCTGGGGCCTCGGACCGGGTGAGCTGACGGTGGATTTGAGCCGGGCCACCGCGGCCATGGCGGCGGCGGCGAGCCTGGCGACTCTGGCGCATTCCTCGCAGTTCCTCACGCTGAAGCCGGCCCTTGTCGCCGGTGACGCGCCGGTGGGCGAGCTCGTCCTCATCAACGGCCAGGCGCACACCTGGCAGCAGGACAACCCCTGGACCGAAGCCGCGATGAGCGTACGCCGCCAGGCTGCCGAGCAATTCAATCGCGGCTCGTTCGCCGCGGCGGCAGCGACCTTCCGCCACATCGAGGCGCGCGTCAGCGGCGGGCAGAAACCGCTCTATCATGCGTTTGCCGATCTGGCCGACGCCTACGGCTGCTGGGACCGCTTTCAATACAAGCCGGCCTGGGAATCACTGAAAACCGCCGTGAAGGCCCTCGACATGGCCTCGGTGTTCGGCGGCCCTCCAGGCGTGAAGCAGCTGATCCCGCGCCTCAAAGAGAACTCGGGCTTTCTCGAAAAGCTGGTCCTGGACCCCGCCGACGTGAAGGCGGCGATCGCGCCGGACCTTCTCGCCAACGCTCGACGGCGGGCTGAGCAGGATCGCGCCTTCGACGCGGCGCTCGCCACCGCAGTGCGCGCGCTGGAAGCCTTCGCGCAGGTGCAATTGTTCAAACAACACAAGATCAAAGCGAACGACGTCAAACCCGAGCAATTGCCGGCGGCGCTGCAGGAAACCTGCAAAACGTGCTTTCTGGACGACGTGGACGGCAAGTACAAGCTGCCGCTGGTGGCGCAGTTTCGCGCGCTGGCCGCGCTCGGCGATCCGATGGGGCAAACCTTCCAGACCCAGTGGCCGCAGATGAAACCGCTGATGGACGCCGCGCACAAATCTCCGCTCGGCCACGGCTTCGAGCCGGTCACGGCCGAACGGTACAACCAGCTCTATGCGCTGATCGTGAAAGTGACCGGCGTCACCGACGCCTCGCTCCCCAAGTTCCCGACGCTCGAGCTCTGACCATGAGCGCAAAGCCACAGACCCATACGATGGACATCCGCATCTACTATCAGGACACGGACTGCGGCGGGGTCGTCTACTACGGCAACTACCTGCGCTACTTCGAGCAGGGACGCACGCACTGGCTGGAGACGCAGGGGCTCTCGGTCAAGTCCTTCATGGACGCGGGGACGCTTTTCGCGGTGGTGCAGGCCGAGCTCAGCTACCGCTCGCCGGCCCGCTACGGCGAGACGCTGCGCGTCGCCACCAGGCTCACGGACATGCGCGCCGCGAGCTTCACGTTTACGCATGAGATCCGGGAGAAGACGAGCGGACGGCTGGTGGTCGAAGGCTCGGCCCGTCTGGCCGCGGTGGATGCCAAAGGCAAGCTGGTCAAGCTCCCGCGCGACCTGCGCGAGCGGCTCACGAACGCGAAAGGCGGCGATTGACCATGCAGAACATCGGCACCTGGTTTGCCATCGCCGCCGTCACCGTCGGCTTCGTCGTCCTGCTCTATCTGCTGTTCAAAGAACCCGAAGATAAAAAGAAATAAGGGAGACCATTACTATGGATCCATTCGGCGCAAAAGAGGAGTTGGTCGAGGTCAAGTTCCAGATCAGCCAGGATCAAAAGAAGTGGCTGGAGCGGATGGTCAAGGAAGGCAAGATCGCGGTGCCGCCCGGGGGCACCCTGTCCGTGGGGTCGGTGGCCTCCATGTTCATCCGGGCGCTGCTGCACAACGCGATGGAGCAGCAAGCCGCCATAGAACGCGCGGACAAAGAAGAAGAGGAAGACGAGTAACCGACGTCTCCTGTCGCCTGCGGCTTTGGGGTCCTGTCGCCGAACTACCCGGACGTGCTCAGACCCTTTCGCCGTCGCAGTCCCGCGGACTCGGCTGTAGGCTCTTCCACTCCGCCCGGGTCCCATTCGGCGCCACCCCTCCGCCTCCGGCATCACTGGTGTCTCCCGTCTTGCAAAACAAAATTCGGCAAGGGCCGGAGCGGGGTCTGCCTCTAACGCGGCCGTGGAGGAGCGCCCTTTCCGCCATTGTCCATCATCGAGGGCGCGCCGATCGGGAGCGGGAGGCAGCCCCGCGACAGGCCTGCTCTTCGCAGGAGGCTCCCCCGGCCCGAAGTCGCTTAGAGCACTTTAGTTGATTTTGAGTTTGGCGAAGGCGGCGCGCGCCGCCTTCACGGTTTTGGCGATGTCCGCAGGAGTGTGCGCGGTGGAGAGGAAGGCGGCCTCGAACTGCGACGGCGCCAGATAGATTCCCTGGCTCAGCATCGCGCGGAAAAACTTGGCGTAGGCCTGGGTGTCGGACTTCTTGGCCGACGCGTAATCGGTCACCGGCCCGGGCGTGAAGAACATCGTCATCATCGAGCCCACCCGGTTGAGCGTCACCGAAATCCCGGCTTCGCGCGCGGCACGGATGAGGCCGCTCCCTAACAACCGTCCCCGCTCTTCCAACTGCCGGTAGACGCCGGCCTTCTTCAGCTGCTTCAGGGTCTCGATGCCGGCCGTGACGGCCAAGGGGTTGCCCGACAGCGTTCCCGCCTGGTAGACCGGCCCCTCCGGCGCGATCAGCTTCATGATGTCGGCCCGCCCGCCGTATGCCCCGACCGGAAGTCCGCCGCCGATGATCTTGCCGAGGCAGGTCAGGTCGGGAGTGACGCCATAGCGGGCTTGCGCTCCGCCGTAGGCCACGCGAAAGCCGGTGATGACTTCATCGAAGATGAGCACGATGCGGTAGTGGTGGGTCAGATCCCGCAGGCGGTTCAGAAAATCCCCATGGGGCGGCACCACGCCCATATTGCCCGCCACCGGCTCCACGATCACGCAGGCGAAGTTGGCATGATGCGCCTCCAGGAGACGTTCGACCGCGCCGATGTCGTTGTATGGAACCGTCATGGTGTGCCGAGCCAAGTCGGCCGGGATACCGGGACTGTCGGGAATGCCCAAAGTCATGGCGCCGGAGCCGGCCTTGACCAGCAGCGAATCCGCATGGCCGTGGTAGCCGCCCTCGAATTTCAGGATCGCGTCGCGGCCGGTATAGGCCCGCGCCAGCCGGATGGCGCTCATCACGGCCTCGGTCCCCGAGCTGACCAGGCGGATGCGCTCCATTGAGGGCACGGCCTCGTTGATCATTTCCGCCAGTTGGACTTCGAGCGCCGTCGGCGCGCCGTAGCTGGTTCCCCGCGCGGTCGCGCGGGCCACCGCCTTGACGACGGGAGCCAGCGCGTGGCCGAGAATCAACGGCCCCCAGGACATCACGTAATCGAGGAAGGCGTTGCCGTCGGCGTCGTAGAGCTTGGCTCCCTTCGCGCGTGCGATGAAATGCGGCAGCGTGCCGACCGCCCGGAAGGCGCGGACCGGGCTGTTCACCCCGCCCGGCATCAATCGCAGCGCGGCCTCGAAGAGCTTCTTGGAGTTGGTGGTCTTCATAAAGAAAACTACGGAACTCTAACACGCGTTTCCCGATGCGTCAAGAAAGGGTTTTCTGCTACAATCCGTCCCTGATGAATAAGATCACCGTCACCCGTTGGCCGGCCAACGCCGGGCAGATCACCATCAACAAGGTCCGCGCCCGCCTGGAGCAAGAGGGCCTCCGACCCTACCGGTTCGACATGGTGCCGGGGGACGTCTACGGCGACCATGCCCATCCCGAGGCCGAGATTCGCTGGGTGGTCAGCGGCCGCATGCGCATCCGCATGCGGGAAGAAGAAATTATCCTCGAGCCGGGCGACCGGCTCGACCTCGCCGCGAACGTGGTCCATTCCGCCGACGTCGCCGGCGACGAGGTCGTGGTCACGCTCTGCGCGTCGCGGTGACGCCAAGCCAACCATCGGCCTGTCGTGGGGCTGCCTCCCGCTCCCGAGCGGCGCGCCCTCGATGATGGACAATGGCGGAAAGGGCGCTCCTTCACGGCCGCGTTTGAGGCAGGCCCCGCTCCGGCCTCTTACGGGTGGCGCCGCATGGGACCCGGGCGGAGCGGAAGAGCCTACAGCCGAGTCTGCGGGGCTGCGACGGCGAAAGGGTCTGAGCACGTCCGGGTGATGCGGCGACAGGACCCGTTCACGCATGCTTGAAATCAGCATCCTGCTCGCGGCACTGCTCGGGATCGGCCTGTTGGGCTATCTGATCACGATCATCACGCCGCACGTGTTCCATAACATCGGGCTGCTCATGCTGGTGGCCGGGCTGGTTGAAGGGGTGCCCACCGGCTTCTGGTACCACGTCGTGCTGCGTCGCGTCCTGATTCAGCACGGCCCTCTTCCTCGACGTTGGTGGATCCATCCGACGCGTCACCACGCCCAGCTCACGCCCGACGAGCACCGCCGCATCCGGCTGTGGTTCGTACTCGGCGGCATCGGGTACGCCGTCGCGGTCAGCGGCGGGCTGGCGGCCATCGTCGGGCTTCTCATCGAACGCCTCTAAATCTGTTATACTCCACGACATGCACAAAATGGACCTGCTCATCTTCGATCTCGACGGCACGCTGATCGAGTCCAAATGGGACATCGCCACGGCGGTCAATCTCACGCTGAGCGACCTAGGACTTCACGCGCGTCCGCAGGAAGAGATCTTCGGCTTCGTCGGCGATGGTATCAAACGTCTGCTCCGCAGCGCCGTCGGCGAGGAAAACCAATCGCGCTACGAGGACGCGCTGCGGGTCTTCCGCGGGCATTACCTCTCCCATTGCCTCGATCACACGAAGTTCTATCCCGGCATTGAACCCGTCCTCACGCATTTCGCCCGCACGCACAAGGCCGTCGCCACGAACAAGTCGCTGGAGTACACGACGAAAATCCTGCAAGGATTGGGCGCCCATCACTTCGCCTGCGTCGTCGGCGGAGACAACGGGTACGGCCTGAAGCCGGAGCCCGGCATGCTGTTGAGGATTCTGGACGAATTGAAAGTCGAGAAGGAACGGGCAGTCCTGATCGGCGATAGCACGAACGACATCACCGGCGGCCATAACGCCGGCATAAAAGTCTGCGCCGTGGGCTATGGCATGGGCAACCGCGAAAAGATGGCCGCCTGCAATCCGGACTGGTTCATCGAGACACCGGAAGAACTCATCAAACTATTCTCATAATCAGAATGCCGCAGCGAATCGCCGTCCTTCTCCTCAGCCTCGTTTTCCTTACCGGCCTCGCCTCGGCGGCCAATCTTGAAGAACGGGTCATCGAGCACCGGCTGGCAAACGGGCTGACCCTGCTGCTGATGGAGCGCCACCAGGCGCCGATCGTCGCGGTCAACCTCACCTACAAGGTCGGCGGGGTCCACGAGCACAACGGTATCACGGGCGTCGCGCACCTCTATGAGCACATGGCCTTCAAGGGGACCCGGACAATCGGCGTTACGGACGCAGGGAAGGAGAAACCGGTCCTGGAGGAGTTGGACCGCATCGCCGAAGCCATCACGGCAGAAAAAGCCAAGGGCGTAGCGGCCGACCAGGCGCGTCTTACCACCCTGCGCAAGCAGTTCGCCGATGCGGAGACGCAGGCGAGCCGTTTTGTGGTGGAAGCCGAAATGGCCACGCTCTACCAACGGAACGGCGGGGTGGGCCTCAATGCCACGACCGGCAAGGACCTGACGCGTTATTTCCTGAGCTTTCCCTCCAATCGGTTGCCGCTGTGGGCCGCCGTCGAGTCCGACCGCATGGCCAACGGGGTGCTTCGCGAGTTCTACAAGGAGAAGAACGTCGTGCTGGAAGAGCGCCGCCAGCGGACCGACAATTCGCCGAGCGGGCGATTGTACGAGTCCTTCGCCGCAGCCGCGTTCCTGGCGCATCCGTACGGGTTGCCGGTGATCGGCTGGCCGTCCGACCTGGACGCGCTCAGCCGGGCGCAAACCGAGGCCTTCTTCCAGACCTACTACGGGCCGGCCAACGCGGTGCTGGCGATCGTGGGCGACATCAAGCCCAAGGAGGTGATCGCGCTCGTGGAGCAGACGTTCGGCCGGCTCCCGGCCCGCTCCCCGTCCCCGCCCGTAGTGACCAAGGAACCCACTTACGCGGGCGAGCGTCGTGTGGAGGTCGAATATGACGCCGGGCCCCAAGTGCTGATCGGCTTCCACAAGCCGGCTGTCGGCCATCCCGACGATGACGTCTTCGACGTGATCGAAGCCCTGCTCTCGGAAGGCCGCACGTCCCGCCTGTACAAAAGCCTGGTCCAGGACAAGCAGATCGCCACCGCCGTCTCGGCGTTCTCCGACTACCCCGGCGCGCAATATCCCAACCTCTTCGTGATCAGCGCCACGACCCGCGCGCTCCATACGACCGGCGAGGTCGAGCAGGCGGTGTACGAGGAGCTGGACCGCCTCAAAAAAGAGCCGGTCGCGCCGCGCGAGTTGGAGAGGATCCTCAACCAGATTGACGCGGGACAGGTCCGCTCGCTCCGCTCCAACGGCGGCATGGCCTCGCGCCTGGCTTATTTCCAGGCGATCAACGGCGATTGGCGGGAGACCTTCAAGCAACGCGACCGGATCGCCAAGGTGAGCCCCGAAGACATCCGGCGCGTGGCCGCCCAATACTTCGTCAAGAGCAACCGCACTGTGGCAACGCTCGTGAAACCGGCGAAGGAGATGGACAGCAAGCCATGAACCGCCACCGCCACATTTTCGCCGTCTCGCTTCTGTGGCTTGTGAGTTGGATGTTTCTTGCTGTCTCTCCCCTCTTCGCCCAGACGGCTGTCCAACCAGGCCCGCTGGGTGACCCCCGCACGATGAAGTTCGATCCGGTGACGTTCACCATCCCGGAAGTTGAGCGCGTCGTGCTGGACAATGGGATTATCGTGTACCTGCTGCCGGACCCGGAGCTGCCGCTCATCACCGTCTCAGCCCTGATCCGGACCGGGGCCGTCTACGAGCCGGCCAATAGGGTGGGCCTCGCGAGTCTCACCGGAACCGTGATGCGCACGGGCGGGACGGCCCGGATGACCGGCGATCAGATCGACGATGAATTGGAGTTTCTGGCAGCGAACGTGTCGATCGGCATCGGCGGTGAGAGCGGGACGGCGTCGCTGGATGTTCTGAAGAAGGACCTGCCGCGGGGCCTGGCCATCTTCGCCGACATGCTGCGCGCGCCCGCCTTCGAGCCGGCGAAGTTTGAACAGGCTAAGCGGCAGACGCTGGAAGCCATCCGCCGGCGGCCGGACAGTCCCGCCGGCATCGCCGCGCGCGAGTTCCGAAAGCTGATCTACGGCGCCGATCATCCGTTCGGCCGGGAGAGCACCACCGACACCGTTTCGCGCATCACGCGGGATGACCTCGTCGCCTTTCACCGGCAATTCTTTGTGCCGAACAGCCTCATGCTGGGCGTGACCGGGGACTTTGAGAAAGCCGCCATGCTGGACGTCTTGCGCAAGACGTTCGGAGACTGGAAACCCCAAACAGCCGCCTTGCCGCCGATCCCGCCCGTGACCGCGTCAACTTCAAGCAGGTCCGTGAACGTGCTGCATCGGGACATCACGCAAACTCATCTTCGAGTGGGACACCTCTCGGTGAAGGAAGACGACCCCGACTACTTCGCCCTGGCTCTGCTCGAAGACATCCTGGGAGGGAATTCATTCACCTCCCGGCTCTTCCGCGACGTGCGCAGCCGGCAGGGCCTGGCCTACTCGGTGGGGAGCAGGCTGATCCCCGGCAACTTGGGGCCCGGCGTCGTCGTTCTCCAGGCCCTGACCAAGGCCCCGACGACGCACCAGACCCTGTCCAGCATGCTGGACCAGATGGAACGCCTGCGGAAGGAGCCGGTCACGGACGACGAGCTGCAGCTCGCGAAAGACGCCTTTCTCAATTCCTTCGTCTTCTCCTTCGCCGACGCGGGGCAGATCGTCGGCCGGCTCATGTCGCTGGAGTATCACGGCCTGCCCAAGGACTTTCTGCAACGATTCCGGGACAGCGTCGTGAAACTCACGAAGATGGACCTGCTGCGCGTCGCATACAAGCATTTGCACCCCGATCGAGTCATTATCCTGGCGGTCGGCAAAGACGGCGACTTTGAACAGCCCCTCTCCACGTTCGGCCGGATCAACGTCCTCACGCTGAAGCCCGGGGGCTGACCCCATCCATGCCCGACCAATCGAAAATCGACGCGGTTCGGAGCTATCTCCAGAAAACCTTCCCCGAGCACGACATCCGGGGCAGGTCTCGCGGCGCGGACGCGCACGATTTCAGAATCCACCGCGCCGGCGCGACTTACAAGATGACGGTCAAGAGCACATTCCTTGATGAGCACACGCCGGAGGAGATTGACTCGCTGCTGCACCGCTGGCAGCTGGAGAGAGAGCTTCGAATGTCCGAAACGGCGGGTGTGATCGTCGGCAACGGCGGGCTCTCCCGCGCCTGGCCCGAAACCCCCGCACCGTAAGAACCGCGTCTGTATAATACAAGGATGCCGCTTCAACTCTTCAGAGCCACGGTGTGCCGCGTTCGCGACCTCACCCACGATGTGCGGGAGATCGACCTGCGTCTTGTGGAGCCGCCGCAGATTGCCTTCAAGGCCGGGCAGTTTGTCTCGTTCGAGGTCGGCCGGAACGAGAAACAGCAAGAACTCATCCGACCCTACTCGATCGCGTCGCCGCCGAGTAGCCCGGAGGTCATCACGCTGCTGTTCAACCTGGTGCCCGGCGGGCCTGGCTCGACCTACCTCTTCAGCTTGAAGGAAGGGGACGAGACGCAATTCAAGGGCCCGGCCGGCTCGTTCCGCCTCCGCGACGACCCCGCGCGAGACCACCTCTTCGTCGCCACGGGCACCGGCATCGCTCCGATCCGTTCGATGCTGCTCGCCCTCTTCGAAAAGCAGAGTTCCGGTTCCGCAACGCTCTTTTGGGGACTCCGCACGCAGCGGGACCTCTACTATCAGGACGAGTTGGAGACCTGGGCGCGGGCTCATCCCAAGTTCAGCTTTACCGCGACGCTCTCCCGCCCGGAGAACGGCTGGTCCGGCGAGCGCGGACGGGTCACGCGGCTGGTGGAGGAGCGGATCGCCTCCGTGAACAACCTCGCCGTCTATCTCTGCGGGAACAGCGGCATGCTCGACGATGTGAGCGGGCTCATTCAGAAAAAAGGCCTGTGCCCTATTTACCGTGAAAAGTATTATGATGACACCGGCGAACCTGAGTAGCTGTGGATTCTCAATCCAAGGAGGCCTCGATATGCATGCTCGACGTTCCGTGACGATGGCGCTGCTGATCATGACGCTTTTGATCGCCCCCGGATGCGGCTACAACGATCTACAAGGACTCGACGAGGACATCAAGGCCGCGTGGAGCGAGGTCCTCAACCAGTATCAGCGGCGGGCCGACCTGATCCCGAACCTGGTCAATGTCGTCAAGGGCTATGCGGCTCACGAGAGACAGACGTTGGAGGCTGTGACCCAGGCTCGTTCGCAAGTCGCCGGCATTAAGGCCACGCCGGAATTGCTGAAGGACCCCGCCGCGTTTCAGAAATTTCAGGCGGCCCAGGGCGAACTCTCCTCGGCGCTCGCGCGGCTGATGGTGGTTGTCGAAAAATATCCCGACCTCAAGGCCAACGAAAACTTCCGGGATTTGCAGAGCCAGCTAGAGGGCACTGAGAACCGGATCACGGTGGCTCGCAAGCGCTATATCGACAAGGTGGCCGAATTCAATAAGATGGTGCGCTTCTTTCCCACCAACCTGACCGCCAAGTACATCCTCAAAATGGATATGAAGCCGAACTTCACCGTGGCCGACGAGAAGGCCGCGGCCAAGCCGCCCGAAGTCAAGTTCTAAGTGCGGGTAGTCTCCCTGCTGGCGGCGGTCGTGGTCGTGGCGTTCGCTTTGCCCGCCGCCGCGCTCGATGTCCCTCCCCTCACCGGGCGCATCGTGGATAACGCCCATCTCCTGCCGGCGGATCGTACCGCATCGCTTTCCGCCGAGCTGGCCGCCCACGAGGCGCGCACCGGCAACCAAGTGGCGCTCCTGACGTTGCCGTCCCTGGAAGGCGAACCCCTCGAAGAATTCTCCCATCGGGTGGCGACCACCTGGAAACTTGGTCGGAAGGGAACCGATAACGGCGTGCTCATCCTCGTCGTGCCGGGCGACCGGAAGATCCGCATCGAAGTCGGCTACGGGCTGGAGGGAACGCTGACTGATGCCAAGTCCTCTCGGATCATCCGCGAGGAAATGGTGCCCCGGTTCAGGACAGGCGATTTTCCCGGAGGAATCACGGCCGGCGTGAAGGCTGTCGTGGGCACGATCGAAGGGACGTACACTGCTCCTGCTCCTCAGCGAACGCGTATCCCGCAAAGTCAGGCCCTCGACAGCGCATGGGGTATCTTTTTCATCGCCGTCGTGGTCGGGATACTGGCAGCAACTATCATTGGCTCGCATGGGACGGGGAAAGGGAGTTTTATTGGAGGCGTGATGGCGTTTGTGCTTGCCCTATCGTCCGGATTGATCTTGGCAATCATAGCCGCAATCCTCGTGTTACTCATCACCCTCACACTATCGGCTATGCCCGGCGGAAGAGGACAACGTTCCTATGGAGGAATCGGCGGTTGGGCAGGAGGCGGGTTCGGAGGTCTCGGAGGCGGCGGCGGGTTCGGCGGCGGGGGCTTCAGCGGCGGCGGCGGCGGTTTCGGCGGCGGCGGCGCCTCTGGAGGTTGGTGACATGAAAAAATTCTCAGACGACGATCTTCGAAAAATCCATGACGCCGTACAGGCCGCGGAACGGCGGACGCAAGGCGAAATCGTTCCGATGGTGGTGCCGTCGTCCGCTCGGTATCGGGAAGTGGGACATGTCGCAGGACTCGCCGCGGCCCTCATCGCGCTGACCGTTCTGCTGACTCTCGAGCATGGATGGGGACAATATGCATGGCAAGAGCACCACCCTGGCTGGATCGTGCTCAGCGTGGTACTCGCCTATGCCCTTGGGTATTGGGCCGGAACTCTTCCCGCATGTATCCGGTTCTTCACCACGAATGAACGGATGGCGTTCAAGGTGCGCCGGCGCGCCGAGCTAGCCTTCTACGAGCACGGCCTGCACAAAACGCGGGAGGGCACAGGCATCTTGATCATGGCTTCGCTATTGGAACGTCGGGTGCAGGTGCTCGCCGACAAGGCCATCAACGAGAGGGTCCCACCTGGGACGTGGGACAATCTCGTGCGGGAGATGGTACAAGGAATCAAGGACGGCCGCGCGGCGGAGGCCTTCTGCCAGGCGATCGCCTGTTGCGGCGATCTGCTCGCCCAACATTGTCCCGCGGGGCCCGGCGACAATCCCGACGAACTGCCCGACGATCTAATCCAGGAGAAGTGAGCGGGACTTCCTTAGTCAGTAGGTGATGGTGTTGAGCTCCAGCGGGGCACCACCAGGCTCCTCCACCCGAAATCTGACGCGCCCGATGATATGCCCTTCGGCCGTCTCCACGTCCACACGCCAGTCACCCGGTATGAGCCGCTGCTTGGCGGTATAGACCCGGTATCCCCCTTCGCGCCCGCCCGAAATCACGAACCCGATCCGGTCCGTCGTCGAGAAGTCCCGACCGGCTGCGGGCCGGTATTGCCAGCGATGGTAGATCGTCGTGCGCATATCGACCGGAGCAAACACGGCGGTAAAGCAATAGGCGGGCTCCTCGCCCCGAAAGGGATCGTCCGAGCGTTTCCAGAACTGGTACCAGGTGCCCTGTTCGAAAATCAGCTGATAAGTTCCGTCGGCTTTCGTGATTTTGTGGTAGATTCCGCCGAACTTCATGGAGAGCGGCACCGGCGGGATCCAGTTGAGAAAATAGAAGCCCACCAGTACGACGATCAACCCGAGCGCCGGCAATCCTGAGAGGATGGGCTCCCATCGTGACGAGGTCGGACGGCCTCGATAGATCAGATCCACTACTTCCAGCGTCACGGCCGCACTCAATCCCACGCCGATCAGAAACACCCACGTGTTCATCCACCCGGTCAGCGCCGGCAGGAAGAACGTGAAAAAGCTGAAGACGACCAGCGCGTACAGACTGACCAGCAGGCGCAGGTTGGAGAGGCGGTCGTGCAGGAACTCGTTCCCCACCAGCAACGCGACGAGTACGGCGAAGAAGACCGCCGTCGCGGTCAGCGACGCGCTCTGCAAATAGAAGATCGTGTAGGCGCTGTAGAGTCCGCCCAGCAGGAACTGGATGGCATGCGGATAGTACGGCTGCGCCCGGGCGACCAGGCCCGGGACACCATCGAGGCCCGCCGGCGGCGCCCCTGCGCCCATCCTCGTATCCATGCGCGCTGTCAGGATGATCAGCGCGCCCAGCAGACTCAAATACAGGAGCAAGAACAGGTTATCCAGCAGTCTGTCGATGCGGCTGAGCGTGAGGCTGTCGAAGGTCACGCCAGAGAAAAAAAAGACGGCCGGCAGGAAGGGCTTGCTGAGAGCGGCACGGAGCCTGACGACGGTCACTCAAACTCGACGGGGACAATGTTGTAGGTGAGCTCCAGATCGAACTCCTCGATCAGCTCGTTGGCCGGCTCATTCCCGAGGGCCGACCGGACCTCTTTGATGACGAGATCGATCATGGGCGCGGCCTGCAGGCCGAATTGATCGATCGCCGACTGGATGCGGAGCCGCGCTTCGTCCGTCGTCATGGATGCGCTGACGCTCTACTTCTTATCCTCGTTCTTATCCTGGGTGACCGCCTTCTTGACGGTGCTCGCGGCCTTGCTGGCTCCTTCCGAGATGGCCTTCTCGACAGGGTCCATCACCTTCTGTACGGCCTTGCCCATTTCCTGAACCCCTTTATCCAGGTCCTTCTTGGCTGCATCAAGCTTTTCCCCGGACGACGTTTTCTGCTCCTCCGCCGAGGACGGCGTAACGAACCCGGCGCCGGGCAGACAGAGCAGAGCGACAGCCAGCAACCAGACCATGCATCGTGAAAATGATCGTGCCATCTCGATAGCTTACCACGGTTGCCCCGCCCGCCGCCATTGGCTATGATGCGGGCTGAACACTCATGTTGGAAGACGAGTTCTGCGACATCATCAAGAAGGCGCGTACCGGTCAAGGGCTCAGTCTCGAACAAGTTGCTACATCATCGGGGCTGGCAGCAGCGACCCTGCGCGAGCTCGAAGCCGGGCGTCGCGCCCCCGCGCGCGAGGAAGCCCTGGCGCTGGCCGCCGCGCTCAAGCTTGATGGGCCCAAGCTGGCGGCCATCGCCTGCGATCACTGGCATCCGGCCCACCCCGCGCCGCAGACAACACAGGATGTAATCCTGATCCGTGGCGACATCGGCGGATACGAGGTCAAAGGTTACCTCTTCTACGATCCCGCCACTCGCGATGCCGTTATGATCGACAGCGGCTACAACCCGGAGGCCATGCTCCGCGCCATCGAGCGGGAACGCCTCCAGCTGACGGCCATCTGCCTGACGCATGGCCACGCCGATCACGCCGGGGGAATCGACGTGATTCTCGCACTTCACCACGTGCCGGTATACCTCGGAGAGGACGACTGGGATCTTCTGGGGTGGCAGCCGCCGACCGCCTTGCGGAAGTTTACGCGCGACGGCGAGACGCTTCGAGTCGGCGGCCGGGCGGTCACGTTTGTGACGACGCCTGGTCACACGCCGGGCGGGGTCTGCTATAAAACGGACGATTGTTGTTTCGTCGGGGACACGCTGTTCGCAGGCTCGATCGGGCGGGCCAATCCCGCGACGCTCTATCGCACTCACTTGGAAAGCGTCAGGCAACGCGTGCTGACGCTACCCGACCAGCTCATTCTGTTTCCCGGCCACGGCCCCGCCACCACCGTGCGCGAGGAAAAAGAACATAACCCTTTCGGCTAGTCTTCGGCGAGCACCTCGACCATCGCCTGATGCACGAGCCCGTTTGACGCGAGGATCTCATTGCCGTAGATCGAAAAGGGCTTGCCCGCAAAGTCGGTGACGCGCCCGCCGGCCTCGGTCACGATCAGATTCCCGGCCGCCACATCCCACGGGTGCAGCTTCAGCTCCCAGAACCCATCAACCCGACCGGCGGCCACGTAACACAGATCAATGGCGGCGGACCCCGTGCGCCGGATGCCCTGCGCCCGCAGCGCAAAACGCGAGAAGTGATCCAGGTTGCTCCGGCGGCCTTCTTGATCGTACGCGAAGCCGGTCACTAGAAGCGCCCTGTCCAGCGCCGCCGCCTGCGACACGCGAAGCCGCTCGCCGTTGAGGAACGCTCCCTTGCCCGCTTCGGCCTCGAAGAGTTCCTTTCGGAGCGGGTCGTACACCACGCCCAGGACGACGCGGCCCTCCACTTCCAGGCCGATCGACACGCAGAACGCGGGAAACCCATGCGCGAAGTTCGTGGTGCCGTCCAGCGGGTCCACAATCCATTTGTACGAAGACTGTCTCTGCGATCCCTCGCCGCCCTCCTCCGCGAGAATCCGGTGGTCGGGAAACGCCTTGCTCAGCGCTTCGACGATCGCTTGCTCGGACCGGCGATCCACCTCGGTGACGAGATTCGTCGTCGCGCCCTGCTTGTAATCCACGCGAAAGTCGGTGCGGTAGGCGTCGGCGATGATCTTTCCGGCCTGCTGCGCCGCCGCCACCGCCACCGTTCGGTAATTCTGCATATGCTCCCTCTTCGGGTCTTTTCCGCACTATACCACAGGCCTGCGATTGACAACCTCTTCGACCCGGCCTATTGTGCGGGCTGTTTCAGAGACGAACTTCACAGGAGGTTTATCCCATGACGATCTCGCGCAGACGATTCCTCCAACTGTCAACGGCAGCCGGCGGCGCGCTGGCTCTCGGCGACCTGGCCGATCAGGTGTTTGAGTTCACCAGATGGAATCGTTCAGCATACGCAGCCGAGCCGATCAAGGTCGGCATCATTGATCCGCTGTCCAGTCCCTATAAGACTTCCTCGATTCACGACGTCCACGGGGCCACGGTGGCCCTGGAGATGTACAACAAGCGCGGCGGGGTGCTGGGACGCCAGGTCGCGATTATCGAGGCCGATGACGCCTCGAACGTGCAGACCGCGATCAAGGCGGCGACCAAGCTGGTCAAGGAAGACCGCGTGGATTTCCTGATGGGTACCTTCAACGGCGACGTGGCCCTCGCTGTGGCCGACGTGGCGAAGCAAGAGAACAAATTATTCATGGCGACCTGCCCGCACATCATGGAATTGACTGGATCGCGGTGCGACTCCCACACTTTTGTCTTCATGCCGAACGCCCGTATGATGGCGCAGGCCGTCGCGCCGCACATCGTGAAGGTCCACGGGAACCGGTGGTTCATGGTTACGGCCGACACCGTGGATGGCAAGTCGGCTCTTCAGGCCATGACGGACGCCCTCAAGGCTAACGGCGGAGAGGTCGTCGGCGCCGGCACGACGCCATTCGGGACGACCGACTTCACCGCCGCGTTCACCGAAGTGAAGGCGGCGAAGCCGAGCGTCGTCATTCTGAACCTCTACGGCTGGGACCTGGTCAATGCGCTGAAGGGCTACACGAAGCTGGAGCTGGCCAAGGAAAAGATCGGCGTGGGCGGCATGATTGGGGGCGAGCAGATCGGCCGGCCGCTGGGATACGCGAACAACGCCGGCGTGTGGGGCCTGATCTGGGATCCGAAGATCAACACGGAAAGCTCGCGGCGTTTCATCCAGGGCGTGATCGACAAGTACAACCACACGCCCACGTCACGCTGTTACCTCGGCTACGCGGCCATGACGCAAATCCTCGAAGCCGTGCAACGGGCCGGCACCACCGACACGGCGGCTGTAATCAAGGCCCTGGAAGGGCACGAATTCGATGGCTGCAAGGAGGGCCGCTCCTACTTCCGCGCCTGGGATCATCAGCACGTGCAGGACGTGCTGGTCGGGCAGGCCTACGGCAAGGAACTTGGCCTCGGCCACTATCAGATCCTGGCCACTGTGCCGGGCGACGCCGTCGCGGGAGGCCGCGAGCAGAACGCCTGCCGCCTCTGACATCCTAGATTCAGGCGGTTCACTCGCCATAATGTTTCATGGTACAGTTGGAGCGATGCGTATCATCGCTCCCCTGCTGTCGCTCACGATGCTTGCGGCCGCCGTGGCCCTGGCAGACCCCTACGGACCTCACAATGCGGTCACCGACATGGCCCCATTCTGCGCGACGTGCCACTCCTCGACCAGCCTCGACCAGTTGCGGGATCTCCCTGCGAGCGTAGCCGCGCAGGAGACGATCGACGGCAAGCATCTCAGCCGGATCAAGACGGACCCGGCGTACAAAGACTTGAGTCCCAAGGACCGGGAGGCGTTGATCGCCGCCGTGAAATGGGTGGACGCGCAGGCTTCGGTCACGATCCAGGCTCCGAGCCAAGCCAGGCGCAACAGCCGGATTGATGTGACAGTGATCACGCGAGGGGGCGCGGGTCCCGTGATAGGCGTGTCGCTGGTGGACAGCACCCTACGCTTTCAAGCCAGACCGATCAGCTCAAGCGGCTTCAAGGTCATCGGTCCCGCGCTCGTGCTGGGCCCTGACGGGAAGCCGCAGGCGCAGTGGGCCGAGCGGCGGATGCGGGGCTCGGACATGGGACTCAATACCGTCATGATCACGGGAATCAAGGGGGATCCAGCGACAAAGCGTGTGGATGAGACCCGCACCACCTGGGTGCTCAGGACTCCGCCGGAACCGGGGACCTATACGTTCGCCGCGGTCTTCTTTTACGGGACGGAAAAAGCACACCCGCTGGGGTTCCTCACGCTGGATGGCCAGACCGCGTCCCCCGGCAGAACCAGCGGAGCGAGCGGACGCATCATGTTCTCGAACGTCGCCAGCGTCAGCGTCAAATGATCAATTAGAACGCCACTCATGGACCCGTTGCAATCGCTGAGCAACGGGTGCCCCGACTTCGTGGCTACGGAAGCCGCAGGCGCCTATGTCACTCCGCATCGACACTCTGCCGTACCGAAAGCCGGAACTCGGCAAGGACTATTGGATCAAGGACAACATTCTGCCGGATCCCTATGAAGTGGCGGAACGCTGCTTCAACAAATCCTCCTGGATCATGGGCTGGCCCTGGCGCGCCGAGGCCTGGCCGGGGATGCGGGCGCCGGATGCTCTGCTCCCCCACGAGCTCGCCGTCATAGAGGACTGGGTCAAAGCGCAGATCGGCGCCAAAGCCCTCCATCAGCAAGGAGAGCCGCCCACCGGCGCAAGCGGGCATAACCACGTGCAGATCGTGGGAGGAGGGAACGCCGTCGCACGGCCGCACGTGGACTCCAGCAAGCTCTGCAACTACGCGGGCGTCCTTTACCTGCATCCGTACCCGCCGACCAAACACTCGGGAACATCCTTTTATCGACTTCATCTACCCGACGGGACTCTCGGCGGCAACATCTGCCCGCCACAGTACGAGAGCCTCGCCCAGATTCCGGGCTTCGAGAAAGGATCCGATCTGACGATGTGGGAAGAGGATATCGAAGTCCCGAACGTGTTCAACCGGCTGCTCGTCTACAAGTCCGACATCGCCCACTCGGCCACGTCCTACTTCGGCTGGGATCACGAGCTCGGCTCGAAACGGATGACGGTCGTATTTTTCTGGAAAGTGCCGGCCTGATTATGGAGGACCGCCGCTCACGCCCGCACGTAGATCGGATTCGCGAAGATCCAGGGACGCCAGCGATCCACCACCCATAAGGATACCTCGACCCGATAGACACCAGTCCTGTCCACGCGATACCGCAACTCCCGCCCTTCCTGCCGTCGGATCGGAACGCCATCGCGCAGGAGTTCAATAGCCCCGGGAAGCGGGCTCTGTGCAATCAACAGGAGCCCTGCTTGCAACGAGGCTTCGTCGCCCATCACCGCCACAACCGCTCCTTTTTCCTCAGCGTGAGCCGCGAACCGAAAGCCAGCCGCGTCGGCCAGGAGGTTGAAGGAGGCGAAGCATCGTCCTGCGCGAAGCGCGGTGACGGTCTTCACAAACGGGGACGGAGAGGCAAGAAACCGGTTCTCCTTGGTCGCCAGCGGGACCAGGATATGCGTGTTCAAGGACCCGAAGACCAGGGCGTAGGGATCGAATTGCCGTCCTAAGAAGGACAAGTTCTGGTGGGCATCGTTCCCGGCAAGACCCACAAAGCGACGAGTCTGGGTGAGTCTGTCCCATTGAACGAGAGGCCAATTCGACCGCTCCGCAATCGGAAGGAACAGCTCGGTTTCATACCCGCCTTTGAGGAAAGGGGTGGCCAGGAGATACCGCGGGATCTCCACCAGTCGTTCTCGTATGGTGTCGGCAATATCGTAGATTTCCATCCCATCGGCCAGATCGAAGTAGTGAGGATTGGGCACCCCGCGGGGATGGGCGATGATGGCCAGCGCCCCCTGGGCCCTGATGGCGGTAAGGAGGTCCTCTTTCGTCGCGTACTTGTCCGGATCCAGCGGCTCCCGCAGGCCGATCGCCAGCACGCTGCCGCAGCGCCGGGCGGTCCCCTCACCTCGCACGCATCCGAGCGGCAGCTCCACGCCGCGCACGACCAGGACGTAATTGTGGATGCCATCGAGTCCTTCCGTGAAGATCCGTGGCGTGTAGTGGTCGGTGGTAATGAGAAAATCCAGCTTGGCGAGGCGGGCGGCCTCGAGGATCTGCTCGTCCGTGCCCGTACTGTCATGCGACAGGCCGGTGTGGGCATGGATGACGCCGCGGAACTCCCCGTACCCTGCGAGAGACGGGGGAGCGATACGTCGGGTCCGGAGAGCGGCCAGCGCCTCGCTGGTCTTCCGGGCCGAGGAGGATGTCGGCATGCACCCGCCGACGCCTGGCGCCAAGGCGCCCAGGCCGGCGGCCAGCGCAGCCTGAAAGAATCGACGGCGAGTTAACACGGGCGTGACCTTAACAGATCGGGCCCGTCTGGTACAATGCGCCTGCCATGGCGAGCCAACCACCCGCGTCCACCGGTGCCATCCGTAGCAGGCTGGAAGCCGACTTCCGGCACCGCGTGACGCTGCTGTATCGCTCCTTGCAGATCACGCCGCCATACCACAGCGTGGAGAAGGCGATCCTGACCCTGCGCGACCGGCTGCTGAGCGTGCCGGAGTCTGAGTTGCGCGCCACGGCTGACAACCCCGCTTCCCTCAACCGCCTCTTCACGCAAATCTTCGCCGACTCCGGCCTGGCCAAGAAAAACCGCGGCATCATCATCAAGTTGCTGACCGACAGACCCGACCTCCTGGCTCCGGAATGCCGGCCCTTCGCAGAGACGTTTAAAGCGCCGCCTTAAACTCCTCATACACCGCCATCAGCCGCCTGTTCTCCAAACGATAGGCGACGACCACGATCAGGAGGCCGAACAGGCAGACGAGCAGGCCCAGCCCGCTCAACGCAACGGCCAGAAACGCGCCGCTCGCTGAAGACAGGCCCCCGGCCACAGCATAGGCGACCACATAGGCCAGCGTCCCGCCCACAACCGTCAGAAACCAGAGCCCGGTCAGCAACGCTGAGGACCATGGCATCCGTTTGGTGAGCGTCACCGGCGACTGTTCTTCCAGCATTGTATAGCGGAGGATCCCATTCAGCGGCCAGGCCGTCCGGAAGGTGACCCCGAACTGCTTATGGTCGGGCAACAAGAGGATGGCCTGTTGCTCCGGAAAGAGCCGCGCCTGGCCTCGCGGTAACGTCAGCAGACCGTCGGCATCGAAGCACTGCCGCCGTACCGAGAGCATCTCGTGATAGCGTCCCGCGGTCACGCCGTAATGGATGATCGCGGGCCTTTTCCGGTTGAACGCCATCCAATCCGCTACGATCAATCCCAGGACGATCACCGCTCCCAGGAGAAAGGCCGCATGCATGGGGACCGATGCTACCACAAAGCTCTTGCATCGAACATGGCACAGGTGTAGAACTCAACCCGTGATCGAGCACGACGGCGGGTTGAGAGTCGAGGGCACGTCGCTCTGGCTGGATGCCACCCGCTCCCGCGACCGGTGCTTCGTGTCACACGCTCACAGCGACCACGCCATTCGGCACCGCCGGATCATCGCCTCCCCGCAGACCGCCCGGCTCTACCAGCATCGCCTCGGCCGGACGATGGCCGAGACGCACGCCTACCATGCCTCCTTTGAAGTGGACGGCGCCGCATGCCGGCTGTTGCCGGCCGGCCATATTCTCGGGTCCTCCCAGATTCTGATCGAGCACGACGGGCAACGGATCGTGTACACCGGAGACTGCCGGGTCCGCGAGAGCCTCACAGCGGAACCGATCAGCGTGGAGCCCTGCGACGTCCTCGTCATGGAATGCACGTTCGGGCGTCCGCACTATGTGTTCCCGGAGCCGGCCGAAGTCGCGCGGCGGTTGTGCCGCTTCGTCGATGGCGCGTGGGATGAGGGCCGCACGCCGGTGCTCCTGGCCTATGCCCTGGGCAAAAGCCAGGAAGCCATGAAACTCCTGGGCGACCGCGGCTACGTCTGCATCGTGGCCGACCCGATTTACCACATCGCCAAAATCTACGAGGAATTCGGCGTGCGATTCGGCCGATTTGAGCTCCTGGATCCCGGCTTGGATGCGGAAGGAGCGCACGGCAAGGTCGTCATCCTGCCGCCGCACCTGAACCGCTCGCAGATTCTGGATGACCTGGGGCCCTGCCGCACGGCCATGCTGACCGGTTGGGCGATGGACCGTAACTGCCGCTATCGGTATCGGGTGGACGAGGCGATTCCCCTCTCGGACCACGCCGACTTTCAGGAGCTGCTCTCGCTCGTTCGTCAGGCCGGCCCCAAGAAGGTGTATACCGTCCATGGTTTCCCCGACTTTGCCAAACATCTCCGCCTCCTGGGATACGACGCCGTTCACCTGGGCTGAATTGTCTACCTTGACAAGTTTGCGCCGTTTGGCTAGAGTGACGCCGCTTTGTCCTTCCGAGCCGCGCGTCCCAGCTACACGAATGCGTCGGCCATCTGACAACAGCGTACGGACCGGCAGATTTGCTGTGGGAGCCTTGAGGCGTTATGGACGCGGCTAAAGTCGAGCGGGTCTATACCAACTACGCCAAAGTCTACGATCACATCTTCGGCAAGATCTTCCACGACGGACGCGATCATGCGGTCCGTCTCCTGAACCTGTCCCCCGGCGAGCGTGTCCTGGAAGTGGGCGTGGGCACCGGGCTCGCGCTTCCCTTCTATCCCCGATCCTGCGAAATCGTGGGGATTGATTTGTCGGAGGGCATGCTCGCCAAGTGCCGGGAGCGCGTCCGGGAACTGCGGCTGGAGCACGTGAGCCTGAGAAAAATGGACGCCTCGGCGATCACGTTCGCGGACGACAGCTTCGATGCCGTGATGGCAGCCTACGTCGTGACAGCGGTCCCGGATTACCGCAAGGTCATGCTGGAGATGATTCGGGTCTGCAAGCCCGGTGGGCGCATCATTCTCTTAAACCATTTCAGCAACGGCAACCCGATCATCAACGCGATCGAAAAAATGCTCTCGCCGTTCTGCAAGCATCTCGGGTGGCGCACCGATCTCTCTCTGGCGACAGTCCTGGACGGCACCCACCTCATCGTCATTCACAAGCAGAAGGTCAATCCCCTCCACTTCTGGCACCTCGTCAAGTGCGTGAATCAGAAATCCCCGAACGGCAACGGCCACTCGGCCTAATATCGGCGGGTCCTGTCACCGCATTACCCTGACGTGCTCAGGCCCTTTCGCCGTCGCAGCCCCGATGACTCGGCTGTAGGCCCTTCCGCTCCGCCAGGGTCCCATGCGGCGCCACCCGCCAAACACAACGATCAAATTTGAAGGTTAGTGCGCCCGGATCTTCGCGCGCTCGGCGACTTTCTTGCGTAGGCGGGCCTTCTCCAGACTGGTGAGCGCGGCCTCGATCACCTCACGGGAGCCGCCCGCCGCGACTTTAGCCTCGGCTTCCAGCACCTTGGCCTGAGCGCGTTCGACGTCGATGTCCTCGGCCTTCTCGGCGACCTCAGCTAGAATCGTCACGCGCTTGGGGGTCACGTCCGCAAAGCCCCACATGATCGAGAAATAGTGCGCCTCTTCCCCGATCCAGTACCGTAGCTCTCCGACCCGGAGAGACGAGAGGAACTGGCAGTGCCCCGGCAGGACGCCGAATTCCCCTTCGGTCCCCGGCGCGATGATGAAATCGACCTCCTGGCTGACCAGCAGTTTATCCGGGGTGACGATTTCCAGAAGAATCTTGCCCATTATCCTTTTTTCAGGCGCTCGGCCTTCTCCAACACTTCCTCGATCCCGCCCACCATGTAGAACGCCTGCTCGGGCAGCTCGTCGTGCTTGCCTTCGATGACTTCCTTGAAGCCGCGAACCGTCTCGGTCAGCTTCACGTACTTGCCTTTGGCGCCGGTGAAGGCCTCGGCCACGTTGAACGGCTGCGACAGGAACTTCTGGATCTTGCGCGCGCGGGTGACCGTCAATTTGTCGTCTTCAGACAATTCATCCATGCCCAGGATGGCGATGATGTCCTGGAGGTCCTTGTAGCGTTGCAGGATGGATTGCACGCCCCGGGCCACGTTGTAGTGCTCCTCACCCACGACCTGCGGGTCGAGAATGCGCGACGTGGAGTCCAGCGGGTCCACCGCCGGATAGATGCCCAATTCGGCCAATTGCCGCGACAACACGGTCGTCGCGTCCAGGTGCGCGAACGCGGTGGCCGGCGCGGGATCCGTGAGGTCGTCCGCCGGCACGTAAATGGCCTGCACCGACGTGATCGAGCCCTTCTTCGTGGACGTGATCCGCTCCTGGAGATCGCCCATCTCCGTGCCGAGGGTCGGCTGATACCCCACGGCCGAGGGCATGCGGCCCAGCAAGGCCGACACCTCGGAGCCCGCCTGCGTGAACCGAAAGATGTTGTCGATGAAGAGGAGCACGTCCTGCCCTTCCTCATCGCGGAAATACTCGGCGACGGTCAGGCCCGAGAGCGCGACGCGCAGGCGGGCGCCGGGCGGCTCATTCATCTGCCCGTACACAAGCGTGGCCTTGTCGATGACGCCTGATTCGCTCATCTCGAGGTACAGGTCGTTCCCTTCGCGGGTCCGCTCGCCCACGCCGGCGAAGACCGAGAACCCGCCGTGGTGGGTGGCGATGTTGTGAATCAACTCCATGATGATGACGGTCTTGCCCACGCCGGCCCCGCCGAAGAGGCCGACCTTGCCTCCCTTGGAGTAGGGCTCGAGGAGGTCCACCACCTTGATGCCGGTCTCCAGCACCTCGGTCCTAGTCTCCTGGTCTTCCAGAGAGGGCGCGGGCCGATGAATGGACAGCGTCTTCTTGGCCGCCACCGGGCCCTTGCCGTCCACCGGCTCGCCCAGGACGTTGAGTAAGCGACCGAGCGTCTCTTTTCCGACCGGCATCGAGATGGGGGCGCCCGTATCCGTGACCTCCATGCCGCGGACCAGCCCGTCGGTGCTGGACATGGCCACGGACCGCACGCGGTTCTCGCCGAGGTGCTGAGCCACCTCCAGTGTCAGGCGGATCTCGGGGCGGCCGCTCTTCTTATCTTCCGGCGCCTCGACCTTTATCGCGTTGTAGATATTCGGGAGCCCTCCTTTGGGAAACTCCACGTCCACGACCGGCCCAATCACTTGGACGACTCTGCCCTTGCTCACAGTGCTCTCCCCTCTCGGTTAGTCCGCTATCTCAATGCTTCGGCCCCGCCGACGATGTCCATCAGTTCCTTGGTGATGGCCGCCTGGCGGGTCTTATTGTAATAGAGCGTCATCTTCTTGATCAGCTCGCCCGCATTGCGCGTCGCGCCGTCCATCGCGGCCATCCGCGCACCCAACTCAGCCGCTGATGATTCCATCAAGGCATGGAACGTCTGCACCTCGATATGTTTGGGCAGCAGGACTTTCAACAGTTCTTCCTCGTCCGGCTCGAAGAGATAGCCGCCGCCGAGCTTCTCCGCCTCCTGGTCGAGTGACTCAATGGGCAGCAGTTTCTCGACGACGACGCGCTGCTGGATGACGGACTTGAATTCGTTGTAGACGATGTGGAGCTCGTCGAACGCCCCGCTCGTGAACTGCTGGACGATGTCCCCGCCGATGTCCAGCGCGTGCTCGTACGAGAGTCGGTCGAAGACCCCGGCCCACTCCTGGCGCCGCGTCCAGGCGCGGCGGCGGAAGAAGTCGCGGCCTTTGCGTCCGATCACGCTGACCGTCACCGTGCAGCCGGCCTCCTGCTTCTCGCGGAGAAACTCGAGCGCTTTTCTGAGGATGTTGGTGTTGAAGGCCCCACACAGCCCGCGGTCTGACGTGACCACGAGCAACTCGATCCGATTCCCGGACGGCTTGCGCAGCAGCGGATGGGCCTGCCTATTGACGCGGCTGGCCAGGCTGCCGAGTACCACCGCCATCTTCTTCGCGTAGGGCCGCGCGGCGAGGATGCGCTCCTGGGCACGCTTGAGTTTCGCCGCGGCCACCATTTTCATAGCCTTGGTGATCTTCTGCGTGTTCTTGATGGACCCGATCTTGCGCCGCAGGCCCTGTAAGCTCGGCATGAGTCCTTACGCCTTCACCAGATAGGTCAGCTTGCTCTTGAACACCGCCAGCATTTTTTTCAGCTCCGCCGTCAACTCGTCGTCCAGTTTCCCCTTGGAGACGATGTCGCGCTGGATCTTGGACTGCTCGCGCTTGACGAAATCCAGCAACTCCTCCTCGAACTGGCGGACCTTGCTCACCGGCACATCGTCCAGGTAGCCGTTGGTCCCGGCGAAGATGCTGATCACCTGGTTCTCCACTGGCATCGGCTGATACTGCCCCTGCTTGAGCAGCTCCACCATGCGGACCCCGCGCGCCAGCTGGGCCTGCGTCGCCTTGTCGAGCTCGCTGCCGAACTGGGCGAACGCGGCCATCTCGCGGTATTGCGCGAGGTCCAACCGGAGCGAGCCCGCCACCCCTTTCATGGCCTTGATCTGGGCCGAGCCACCGACGCGCGAGACCGAGAGACCGACGTTGATCGCGGGCCGGATGCCTGAATAGAACAGGTCGCTGCCGAGGTAGATCTGCCCGTCGGTGATCGAGATCACGTTCGTCGGGATGTAGGCGGACACGTCGCCGGCCTGGGTCTCGATGATCGGCAGGGCCGTCAGACTTCCCCCGCCCTTCTCCTTGCTGAGCTTCGCCGCCCGCTCCAGCAGTCGGGAATGCAGGTAGAACACGTCACCGGGATAGGCTTCCCGTCCGGGCGGGCGCCGCAGCAGCAAAGAGAGCTGCCGGTAGGCCGTCGCGTGCTTGGAGAGGTCGTCGTAAATGATCAGCGCGTGGCGGCCCGAGTCGCGGAAGTACTCGCCCATGGACACCCCGGAGTACGGCGCGAGGTACTGCATCGAGGCCGGATCGCTGGCCGTGGCGGACACGACGATGCTGTAGGCCATGGCGCCGCTCTCTTCCAAGATCTTGATGACGCGCGCCACCGTGGAACGCTTCTGGCCGACGGCGACATAGATGCAGACGACGTTCTGGCCTTTCTGGTTGATGATGGTATCCACCGCAATGGCGGTTTTCCCCGTCTGCCGGTCGCCGATGATCAACTCGCGCTGACCGCGCCCGATGGGGATCATCGAGTCGATGGCCTTAATGCCGGTCTGCAGCGGCTCGCGCACAGGCTGGCGCTCGATCACGCCGGGGGCCCGGATTTCCACTCGGCGGGTCTCCTTCGCCGGGATCGGCCCCTTGCCGTCCAACGGGTTGCCGATCGGGTCCACAACGCGGCCGACAACCGCGTCACCGACGGGGACCTCCGCGATGCGCCCGGTCCGCTTCACGAGGTCGCCTTCTTTGATGTTCTGGTCGGACCCCAGAATCACTGCACCGACGTTGTCCTCTTCCAAATTCAGCGTGATCCCCTTGAGACCGCCGGGGAATTCCAGCAGCTCGCCGGCCATCGCGCCGTCCAGTCCGTAGATCTTGGCGATGCTGTCCCCGACCTGGAGCACGGAGCCGACCTCGGCCACGTCCACCTGCTTCTCAAAGGACTTCACTTGCTCTCGGATAATTGAGCTGATCTCTTCCGCTTTGATCTGCATTCGTGCCGCTCCTTCGTCCGGGCGCCATCCACGGCGCCCATACATCATTTACGCTTTCGCCAGGGTTGCCCGCAGCCGTGACAGTTGGCCGCGGATCGTCCCGTCATACACCGTGCTGCCGATCCGAATTTCCAGTCCGCCGATCACGGAGGGATCAACGCGAACCGCAAGATCGATCTCGCTCTGCGTGACCTGCGCGAGCCTCGTTTGGAGCGCAGCCTGCTGCGCTTTTGCAAGAGGCCGGGCGGCCGAAACTTGCATGACTTTCCGATTGGAGGCCTGATCGGCGAGCTTGCTGAATGCGTCGCTGATCTCCCGGATCTGCGCGATCCGGTTCTTGCGGACCGCATGGGTCAGGAACCGCACGGTGATCGGGGGACAGTGAGCCTTCGCTGCGAGTCGGGTGACGACGGCGTCCTTCTGTTCCCGAGTGAAGACGGGGCTTAAGAGCAACGCTCGGAACTCGCGGGAAGCCGTAAAGGCGTCGGCCAGGAGGTGGAGAGCCTCCGCGGTCCGACCGATATCGGCAGGCTCCTGCAAGCCGAACAAAGCCTTCGCGTACCGTCGTGCAACCGTCGTCTGGATCACGTTATCGGCAACCGCCTTCTACGACGTGGTTTGGAGCTGGCAGGCTCACTCAAAAGCGGCGAACCATAGCATGAAAGCCTAATGCCGTCAAGCACTTCGCCACGTTTCAGTCCTTGCCGTTCGTGGCTTCGATGATGCCGCCGCCGAGGACGAGATCGCCCTGGTAGAAGACTGCCGACTGGCCGGGACTCAGCGCGCGCTGGGGCGAATCGAACTCGATGCGCACCCGCCCTTCTTCGAGCGGCCCAATGATTGCCGGGACCGCGGGGCTGGCGTATCGGACCTTGACCTCGGCGCGAACCGGCTCCTCAAGACAGTCCACGCTCAGGAGATTCAGATCGCCGACAACGCAGCCGCTCTCCAGCAACTCCTCCTCCCGGCCCACCACCACGGTATTCGTGGCGGCATCCACGCGGACCACGTACAGCCGCTGCTCCGCCGACAGCCCAAGCCCGCGCCGCTGGCCCGGCGTGTAGAAGGGCACCCCGCGATGCGTCCCCAACACCGTCCCGTCCGTACCGACGAAGGGCCCCCGCTGAGCAGTCTGCGGGGCCTCCTGCTCCAGGAAGCTGCGATAATCGCCCTTCGTGACGAAACAGATCTCCTGGCTCTCCTTCACCTCGTCGGCCGGCAGGCCGATCTCTTCCGCCTTCCGCCACACCTCGTCCTTATGCAGGCCTCCCACCGGAAAGAGGATGCCGGACAGCCAGCGCCGGTTCAAACGGTAGAGGAAATAACTCTGATCCTTCTTGGGGTCTCCGCCCTTGTGGAGGTGTGGGCGTCCCGCCGCGTCCGGCACGACTTGCGCGTAGTGGCCGGTGGCGACAGCGTCCGCTCCCAGCTCCCGCGCGGCGTCCATGAGACATCCGAACTTCACCCGCTCGTTGCACCGCACGCAGGGATTCGGGGTCTGGCCCGAGCGGTACCCGTCGATGAAGTCTTGGACGACCGCCGAGCGAAAATGCTCCCGGATGTCAATGACCCTGTGGGGAATGTGCAATCGTTCGGCGACGTAGCGCGCAATGCCGATTTTGCAACAGCCTCGTTCCTGCCACTTCTTAGACGTTGTCGCGTCGTCCTCAGTCTCCCAGGTCTGGAGCGTGACGCCCAAGACCTGATAGCCTCGGTCCACCAACATCGCCGCGGTCACGGAGCTGTCCACTCCGCCTGACATACCCACGACTACAGTCTTCACTCCCGGTCTTCTCCATTTGTTAAGAAACTCTATGCCTGACGGCCGGCGGCGAGACTTCACGGGGCTCCTCGATGCCCTTTCTCTTGGCCCGCCCCTCCGCTTCGCAACTCCCGTGAAAGCGCACCCCTTCTTCTATTTGCACGAGCGGCGCGATGACGTCTCCGTGCAGCACGGTTGAAGGAAGGAGATGGACCCTCTCCGTCGCCATGACGTTCCCCTTGACCCGGCCGCCGCAGACGACCGTCCCGGCGCTAACATCACCCTCGATGATCGCATGTTCTCCCAGAATGACGGTTCCGCTCGAGCGGATTTCTCCTTCCACCGTCCCGTCGATGCGGACCGTGCCCTCGAAGGACAGGCTTCCCTTGAACTCGAACCCACGTGCGAGGAAGGTGAGGGTCTCCTTCCCGCCGAGCGGCAGCTCCGTTTTCTTGCCGTTCGATCCGAACATGCGACGTCCAGTCCTCGGCTTAGGCCCCGCGAACCCGCGCCACGCCGGCCTGCTGAGGCGGCTTCTCCGGCTCGCGCGTCCCCTCCAAAGCCCTGACCTCACCACGGCCTTCCGCGTCGCACGTGCCGCTGAAGCGAACCCCCTCTTCGATGGAGAGAATCGGCGTCTTGATGGTTCCGATCACGATACCGGTGGCGAGAAGCTGGACCTTTTCCGAAGCGATGACGTTGCCGGTAATCCGGCCGCCGCTGATGACGACATCGGCGCTGACGTCCCCTTCGATGACCGCATGCTCCCCCACCACAAGCGTGCCCTTCGTATGAATCTCCCCTTCGAGTTTTCCGTCGATGCGAATCGTGCCCTCGAAGCTGATGATCCCTTTAAACTGCGCCCCCTTTCCGAGGAAGGTGAATGATTCCTCACTGCTCATCGAATAGGGGTTGTTTTTATCTTTTTTGGACCACATGAGACTTCTCCTTTAGCCCACCGTCTTCATGGTCGAGCTGACGCGGATGGGCGTGACAGAACCTTTACTGGCTTCGGGCGGTTCGGCTTTGGCCATTTCCAAACTCCCGTTGAAGAGCACTCCCTCTTCGATGGAGAGCAAGGGCGCTTTGACCGACCCGTTCAGGACGGCCGGCGCCTGGAGCCGGACTTTGCCGGAGGCCACAATGTCTCCCGTGATCTTGCCCCGGCTGATCACCGTGCCGGCGGTGACCTGCGCCGTAAGGACAGCATCCTCGCCGACCACCAAGATCCCTTCGGTATGGATCTCGCCATCCAGACGGCCGTCAATGCGGACCGTCCCGTTGTAAGTGATCACTCCCTTGAACTCCACGCCTCGTCCCACGAACGCGATCACTTCCTCATCCGTGGCCCCGGGGACTTGACCCTCCAGGTCTTCCGGCTGCTCGCTCTCATCGTCTTTCTTCCACATGGTGGAACCTCCCTAATGTTAATTAAGTAATCTATTCGCCTTCAGTTTCTACCCCAGGATCATGTCGATGACTCTCTCCAAGTCCGCCGGCGAGTAAAAGTCGATGACAATTTTCCCTCCCGTTTTCCCATGGATCAGCCGCACCTTCGTGCCCAGCTTCCGCGTCATCCGCTCCTCGACCTCGCTGGGCCGGTGTCCCTTACGCGCCTGAGCCGAGCGGCCCCCGTGATGAGACGGGCGCACCAGCCGTTCGAGGTCCCGTACCGACAGCTTGTCCGTCACCGCCCGACGGCCCAGGCGAATCTGCTGGTCCGGCTCGGCAACGGCCAACAGTACCTTGGCGTGGCCCAGCGACAGTTGGTCGCTCTCGACCCAGCCCTGCACCTCCAGCTGGAGCGACAGGAGCCGCACCGTGTTGGCGATCGAAGGACGCTCCTTGCCGAGCGTGCGCGCGACTACCTCCTGCGTGAGCCCGAACTCCTTCATGAGCCGTTGATAGGCCCGCGCGGCCTCCATCGGGTTCAGGTCCTTGCGCTGGAGGTTTTCGATCAGCGCCATCTCCATCGCTTCGGCGTCAGTGGCCGGACGGACGATGGCCGGAATTTTTTTCAGGCCCGCGAGCTTGGCCGCACGCCAGCGACGCTCCCCCGCGATGAGTTCATACCCGCCGTCTCCCAGCCGCCTCAGCAGGATCGGCTGCAAGATTCCCTTCGCCTTGACCGAGTTGGCCAGATCCATCAGCTCCGTTTCATCAAAGGCGCGGCGCGGCTGGAAGGGATTGGGCGAAACCAGCGGGAGCGGAACCTCCTCAATCTCATCCCGGCCGCCGGCGTGGCCGACGGGGATTAGGCTCTGCAGCCCTCTACCGAGTGCTTTTTTTTGCATGACCCACAATTTCCTTGGCCAACTCCAAATACGCCTGCGCGCCGGTTGAGGCGACATCGTACATGAGTACCGGAGTCCCGTGGCTCGGAGCTTCTGCCAGCTTGATATTGCGCGGGATCACGGTCCTGAATACCTTTCCAAAAAAATGCTTACGTATTTCATAGGCCACCTGCCGATGGAGGTTGTTGCGCCCGTCGAACAGCGTCAGAATGATTCCCTCGATAGTCAGCGACGTATTCAGGGACTTGCGCACCATCTCGACGGTCTGCATCAAGCGAGTCAGCCCCTGCATCGCGTAAAACTCGCACTGCACGGGGACCAGCAACCCGTCTGCCGCCGCCAGGGCGTTCACCGTCAGCAGACCCAGCGCCGGTGGACAATCCACGATCACGAAATCGTACTGGCTGGCGATGTCTCCCAGCACCCGCCGCAAAACCAGCTCCCGGTCATCGAGGCCAGTGAGCTCAACTTCCGCCGCGGCCAGGTCCGGCTCGGACGGCACTATGTCGAGCCGGAGGACCGCCGACTTCACCAAGACTTCCGAGATCTTGCTCCCACGGATCAGGGCGTCATAGGTTGAGAGTTTGATCGCGTCCCGATCAATCCCGACGCCGCTCGTCGCATTGGCCTGCGGATCCAAGTCCACCAGCAGGACCGTCCGTTCCGCAACCGCAAGGGAGGCTGCCAGGTTGATAGCGGTCGTGGTCTTCCCGACCCCACCTTTTTGATTGGCGATGGCGAGGACTCGCCCCATGGATCGCTTCTGGCCCTCCAGAAAGCGCCCATGCTAGCAAGTGGGGGGCCGAGAGTCAACGGAATGGGTGTTCCACGTGGAACAATATGCTGAAATCGCGCAGAATCACAGTTTCTGCGGGTCCTGTTGCCGCAAGATTGAGCTGCAAGAACGGGCCTGTCGCGGGCTGCCTCCCGCTCCCGATCGGCGCTCCCTCGGATGATGAACAATGGCGGAAAGGGCGCTCCTCCACGGCCGCGTTAGAGGCAGACCCCGCTCGGCCCTTGCTGAAATTTAGTTTTGCGGGTGGCGCCGAATGGGACCCTGGCGGAGCGGAAGAGCCTACAGCCGAGTCTGCGGGGCCGCGACGCGAAAGGCTCTGAGCACGTCAGGGTAATTCGGCGACAGGACCCGTCAGCTTGGGATGATGGGTGCAAGGAGGGTGAGCGTGCGGGGGTCGTTGGTGAAGGGGAGCGTGAAGGAGCTTTCCCGGACAAGGCGGAAGCCAATCGGGGGGTTTTCCATCGGGCTGGCGCGGAAGAGCAGGACTTGACCCTTGGAGACCAGAAGTCTGGGGGCCTCCGCAAGGACGAGCGCTGCCCGGACGGCCCGCGTCGTCACGAGATCGTAGCGACCTTCGTGGTCAGGCCCAGCCAGTTGCTCCAGGCGCTGGATGAGGACGGTTACCCCAGACAGGCCCAGCAGGCCGATCATATGGTGGAGGAAGGCCGCCTTCTTCTGAGATGGTTCGAGTAGGGTAACTGCCAGGTCCGGGTCCTGGAGCTTCAGCACTAACCCCGGGAAGCCGGCGCCCGTGCCGACATCGAGCACCCGACGGCCCGGCCCAGGCTGGATCAGCCCCGGGTCCGGCGTGATGACTTTAACGGCTGCCAGGGAGTCGAGAAAGTGCTTGCTGATGATGTCGCGCTCGACGGTCAGGCCTGTCAGGTTGACCTTCGCGTTCCATTGGATGAGCTCCTGGAGGTAGAGGACTAGTCTGGCGACGGTATGGGGCGAGAGAGGGACTCCCAGCCGCAAGCCGCCATCCATGAGGTCGGCAGCGGGGTTGCCGGGCATTCCGTGGGGAGGGGAGCTTTGTTCCACGTGGAACAATCAGGCCCTGCGGGACCGTTCCATGGCTACCTGAAGGAGTGATACGGCGGCGGGGGTCACCCCTTCGATCCGGGAGGCCTGTCCCAGCGAATGAGGGCGGACCTTCTGGAGCTTCTCCAAAACCTCATGCGAGAAGCCCTTAACACAGGCGTAATCAAAATCACATGGGATTCTGCGGGATTCAAGGCGTTTAAAGTTATCCACCTCGTGGGATTGACGGTGGATATATCCCTCGTACTTGATTTGGATCTCGACCTGTTCTCCCACGGCTGGGTCCTGGTGCCCCTCCAGGCCGGCCAGTTCCATCGCCCTTTTGTAATCCAGTTCGGGCCGCCGGAGCAGGCCGGCGAGGGTCGTGTCCGGGCTCAGGCCATCCAGCCCCAGTGCCTGCGCGCGGGCCAGCACCGCGGGCGTGAGCTTGGGCCGGGTCTTGAGGAACCGCTCGCGCTCGCTGGCGATGGCGTCCCGCTTGGCACAGAACCGCCGGTGCGCGTCCTCCGGGACCAGCCCCAGCCGGTGGCCGAGGTCCGTCAGCCGGAGGTCGGCGTTGTCCTGGCGAAGCAGCAGGCGGTATTCGGCCCGCGAGGTGAACATCCGGTAGGGCTCCCGCGCGTCCTTGGTGATGAGGTCGTCGATCAGCACCCCGATGTAGGCCTCCGACCGATCCAGAATGCAGGGCGCTTCGCCGCGGATCTTCAGGACAGCGTTGATCCCGGCCATCAGTCCCTGCGCGGCCGCCTCTTCGTAACCGGACGTGCCGTTGATCTGACCGGCATGGTAGAGCCCCTCGACCCGCTTCGTCTCCATCGTGGGGTGGAGTTGGCGGGGCGGGAAGTAATCGTACTCGACGGCGTAACCAGGCTTCAGCATCGTGGCGTGCTCCAGGCCGGGAATGGTCTTCAGGAACGCGGCTTGCACGTCCACTGGTAGGCTGGTCGATATTCCATTTGGGTAATACTCATTAGTGTCGAGTCCTTCCGGCTCGATGAAGATCTGATGGCGGGGCTTGTCGGCGAACCGCACCACCTTGTCTTCAATCGAGGGACAGTAGCGCGGCCCCGTGCCTTCGATCACACCGGTGAACATCGGCGAGCGGTCCAGGTTGTCCCGGATGATGCGATGGGTCTCGTCGGTGGTGTACGTGAGATGGCAGGCGATCTGCGGCATCGGAATCTTTTTGGTGCGGAACGAGAAGGGCGTCGGCGGCTCGTCTCCCGGCTGCGCGGCGAGGATCGAAAAGTTAATGGTGTCCCGGTCGAGGCGGGGAGGGGTGCCCGTCTTGAGCCGCCCCAGCTCGAAGCCGAACTCCTTCATGCAGTCGGAGAGGCGCTCGGCTGGCGCCTCGCCGGCCCGTCCGGCAGGGAAGTGGTTTAACCCTACGTGAATTAATCCCTTAAGGAAAGTACCTGTCGTCAGGACGACTGCGCTCGCTCCCAAGCGCGCGCCGGCGCCGGTGATGACCCCGCTGACGCGCCCCCCGACCGTCTCGATCCAATCCACGGTCCCGCGCACGATCGTGAGGCCCGGCTGGGCGCGCAGCGTCGCCTGCATGACCAGCCGGTACTGCTTCTTGTCGCACTGGGCCCGCAGCGAGCGCACGGCCGGCCCGTTCCGGGTGTTGAGCATGCGGAACTGAATGCCGGTCTGATCGGTGTTGCGCCCCATCTCGCCGCCCAGCGCGTCGATTTCCTTCACGAGGTGGCCCTTGGCGATTCCGCCGACCGCGGGATTGCAGGACATCTGCGCGATCTTGTCCTCCTCCATCGTGAGCAGCGCCGTGCGCGCGCCCATGCGCGCCGCGGCCAACGCAGCTTCACAGCCAGCATGGCCGCCGCCCACTACGATCACGTCGAAGCTGTCGTCCCGCGTCCTGATGATCATTTGCCGATGCAGAACTCCTTGAAGATGCGGTCGAGGATGTCGTCGGTGGTCGTCTCCCCGATGATCTCGCCGATCGCGTTGATGGCCGCGCGGAGGTCCACCGCGATGAACTCGGCCGCCATGCGCCGCTCGACCGAAAGCAATACTTCATCGAGCGAGGCACAGGCCCGCTCCAGCGCCCCACGATGGCGCAGGTGTGTGATCAGCACGCCTTCGCTGGGCTCCAGTCCCTGCTTGAGCACGGTGTCGCGGATCGCGTCGCGGAGCTCTTCCAGCCCAACGCCGGCGGTCGCCGAGGTCCACACGACGCGGCTCTCGTGCACCCGTCTCTTGAGCTCGCGCGGCTCGAGGCGGGCGGGGAGG
>Ga0207684_10000357_pt1 | contig 62516 bp, 69 predicted proteins | sample KBSK5501metaG_FD_184342 | JGI IMG/M metagenome (GOLD analysis project Ga0207684, IMG submission 184342) | Corn, switchgrass and miscanthus rhizosphere microbial communities from Kellogg Biological Station, Michigan, USA - KBS K5-50-1 metaG... | ecosystem: Host-associated > Plants > Roots >...
CACGCCGGCCGGTCCGTTTTGTGTCCGGCGGGCGGCAGTTCTATCCCAAGCCATTCCGAGAGTCGGTCGGCATCCGGACAACGAGCCAGCCCGCCGGATACGACCAACTGTGACACTCAGTCCGGACTATCCGGACTTTGCGTTGGACTTCAGGGCGCCTTCGTCCGGACTATCCGGGGTTGTGGGCTCCTCAGTAGGCCTTGGCCAGGGACACTCGGTATTTCGCCGGCCGGCCGCAGACGAAGCACTTGCCTGACGGCCTCGCCGTCTCATCGATCGTCCGGATGGTCACGCCGCCGGCTTCGGCCTTGACGCGGGCCTCTTCGGAGTCGTCGCCGCACCATGACACCCAGGCGAAGCCGCCCTTCTCGCGGAAGTGGGCCACGACCTCGTCGAGGGTTTCCAGCTCGAACGTGTTCTCCTTCAGGTAGGCGGCCGCGCGGTCGAAGAGCTTCTTCTGGAAGGCGTCCAGCTCCGTCCCCAGGCGCTGAGCGAGCCCTGAAACGGGAACCGCGACCTTGCTCCTGGTCAGGCGGTCCACCATCTCGACCTGGCCCGCCTCGGCGTCGCGCGCGCCGACGTTCAGCCGGATGGGTACGCCCTTCAGCTCCCAGTGCGCGTACTTATCGCCCGGTCGCTCGTCGCGCCAGTCGACGCGGTGCCGGATGCCCGCCGCCTTCAGCTCCTTGGACCAACCGTTGATGAAGCGTTCGACCTTGGCGCGTCCCTCGTCGTCGCGGAAGATGGGCACCACGACCACCTGGAGGGGGGCGATCCGGGGAGGGACGATGAGGCCCGAGTCGTCGCCGTGCGCCATGACCACCGCGCCGACCAGGCGCGTGCTGATGCCCCACGAAGTCGAATAGACGAGCTCGCGCTCGTTCTCTTTGTTCGAGAAAGAGATGTCATAGGCGCGCGCGAAGTTCTGCCCGAAATAGTGTGACGTGCCCATCTGCAGGGCGAGGCCGTCGCGCATCAGCCCTTCCACGGTCAGCGTGTGCACGGCGCCCGGGAACGTTTCGGAAGGCGACTTGCGGCCGCTCAGCACCGGGACCGCGAGCCAGTCCTGCGCGATCGAGGTGTAGTAGCCGAGAATGAGCTGCGCCTCGTCGATCGCCTCCTGCGCGGAAGCGTGGAACGTGTGCCCCTCCTGCCACCAGAACTCGCGACTCCGCAAGAACAATCGCGAGCGCATCTCCCATCGCACGACGCTGTTCCACTGGTTGGTCAGCTTGGGCAGGTCGCGGTGGCTCTGGATGTAGCGCTTGATCAGCGGGCCGATGATCGTCTCCGAGGTGGGACGCACCGCGAGTGGTTCTTCGAGCTCCTCCATGCTGCCGCCCGCTCGTGTGACCCACGCGACCTCGGGCGCAAATCCCTCGATGTGCTCGGCTTCCTTCATCAGGTACTCGCGAGGGATCAACAGAGGAAAGGCCCAGTTCTCGTGCCCGCTCTCCTTGATCATGTCGTCGAACGCGCGCGTGATCGCCTCCCACATCGCCCAGCCGTAGGGACGGACGACCATCATGCCGCGTACACCCGACCAGTCGGCCAGCTCCGCCTTGCGGACCACGTCGGTGTACCAGCGGTCGAAGTCGTCGGACATCTTGGTGACTTCTTTCACGAAGTCCTGCTGCTCTTCGGTTTCCTGTTTCATCGGTTTGCTCCCGGTCAAGAGATTAATTGGATCGCTTGCGGCTAGGCCGCAGCCCCACCCGGCAGCTTCGCTGCCGACCTCCCCAGCGAGTGGGGAGGTGAAGGGCTAGCGCGGGAGCGGAGTCTCGGCCGCGATCGCGTCGATCTCAGCCAGAAGCACGGGAAGAAGCTCCTCCTGGGGCACGGTCTTGTAAAGCGTACCTTTCTTGAAGATCACGCCCTTGCCGCGGCCGCCGGTCACACCGATGTCTGCGTGCCGGGCCTCGGCGGGGCCGTTGACCACGCACCCCATCACGGCCACGGTTATCGGCACCTTCAGCTTCGCGATGTACGCCTCGACCTGCTTGACCATCGGCACCATGTCGTACTCGAGGCGGCCGCACGTCGGGCAGGCGATCAGGGTCGGGCTCTCCTTGCGGAACGCAAGCGTCTTGAGGATCTCGTGCGCGACGCGGACCTCTTCTCGTGGGTCGGAGGTCGCGAGCGAGACCCGAATCGTGTCGCCGATCCCCTCGCTCAGCAGGATCCCCATCCCCACCGCGCTGCGGATGCTGCCCGCCTCGACCGGCCCGGACTCGGTGACGCCGAGGTGGATGGGGTACTGCCTCGCGGCCGCGAACTTGCGGTTGGCCAGGATGTTGGTCCACACGTCGGTCGCCTTCAGCGAGACCTTGATGTAGCCCGGACCGTAGTCGAGCTCTTCGAGGATCTTGCAGTGCCCCAGCGCGACCTCGACCATGCGGTCGGCCGTGCGCTCGCGGTCGTCGCGGTCGATGTGGTGCTGCTCGCGCAGGCTCTTGTGCACCTCTTCGGGCAGCGACCCGGCGTTGACCCCGATCCGGAAAGGGATCTGCCGCTCCTTCGCCGCGGTGACGACCTTCACGACCTTTTCGCGGTCCGGGATGTTGCCCGGGTTCAGGCGCAGGCAGTGCACGCCCGCCTCGATCGCCAGCAGCGCGAGCGTGTGGTCGTAGTGGATGTCGGCGATCACCGGGAGCGGGGACTGCTTGACGATCTCCTTCAGCGCCGCGGCCGCCTCTTTGTCGGGAACCGCCGGCCGCACGATCTCGCAGCCGGCCTCTTTCAGCTCGTGGATCTGGCGCACCGTGGCCTTCACGTCGCGGGTGTCGGTCTTCGTCATCGTCTGCACTGCGATGGGCGCGGCGCCGCCGATCACCACGGTGCCCACCCTCACGGGGATGGCCTTGCGCCGGGTCACCAGCGCCATCAGCGGGTCAACCCGGGGAACTGCCCCGTCGCGATGCGCTGGATGTCGAGGGCGCTGATGAACACCGCAATCGCGATCAGCGCCGCCAGGCCGACGCGCTGAAAGTTCAGCTCGCTGTTTCTGTCGAAGCGCCGGCGGCGCACCACCTCGATCAGGACCACGGCCACCCTGCCGCCGTCGAGCGCGAGGAAGGGCAGCAGGTTCGTGAACCCGAGCGCGACCGAGAGCAACGCGACGAAGAAGATGTACGTGCCGAATCCCAGCCCGATCGACTGCGCGGCCACGTCGGCGATCCCGATGGGGCCGGTCACGCCGTTGGGCCCGAGCAGGCCGCCCGGCACCTGCCCGGTGACGAGCTGGCCAAGGCCCTCGACGATGTTGCGGACCGCGACGAACGGAAACTGCACGCCGCCCGTCACCGCGTCCTGGACGGTCAGGATGGGCAGCACGCGTAGGCCCATCTGGCAGCTCTTCCCGGCCGCGTCGCAGTTGGGTGTGACGGTGTAAGTGAAGGTCTGGCCGTTCGCGTGGACCCCGGACACGACGAGCGGAACGCCGGGTTCGGCCGCCTCGGTCTTCTTCAGCTGGTCTGGCGCGGTGATCTTCTGGCCGTTGACCGTGAGGAGCCGGTCACCAACCTGGAAGCCGGCCGCGGCGGCGGGCGTGTTCGGGAGCACGGCGGCGATCTTGCCCGGCTCGGTGTTGACCTGGCTCAGGAGCAGCCCGCCATAGAGGACCATGGCGACCACGAAGTTCGCGGCCGGTCCGGCGGCCAGGATGAGGATCCGCTGCCAGGCAGCCTTGTGGTGGAAGCCGTCGGGGTCGTCGAAGTCGCCCCCCTCCATGCCGCCCATCCGGACGTAGCCCATGATCGGGAGCGCACGAATCGCGTACAGGGTGCCGCCCCGCGTGGTCGACCACAGCCGTGTGCCGGCCCCGATCGAGAACTCGATGACCCGGACCTTGAACAGCTTGGCCAGGGCGAAATGGCCCGCCTCGTGGGGCGCGATCAAGATCAGGAACATCCCGGCGACGCCCACGATGTACAGGAGCCCGCTCACGTGGCCTTCAGCCTACCGGACGAATCCCATCGACCTGCCTGACATAAGCCCTCGCCCACCGGTCGGCTTCGAGAATGTCGTCCAGGGAGCCGCCGCAGCCTGGGAAGGCACCGAGCGCACGCTCCACGGCCCCCACGATGCCGCTGAACGGGAGCTGGTGGGCCAGGAACGCGTTGACCGCTTCCTCGTTGGCGGCGTTCAGGACGGCAGGATGGCCGCCGCCGGCCTGGGCCGCCTCGCGGGCCAGCCGTACGCTCGGGAACCGACCCTCGTCGAGGTCGTAGAACTCGAGGCCGCTGAGCTCCTCGAGGCTCGTCGGAGGCACCGCGTCAGGCAGGCGGTCGGGGTAGGCGAGGGCGACCGCGATCGGCAGCCGCATGTCAGGCCGGCCGAGCTGCGCCTTGAGCGACCCGTCGACGAACTCGACGAGCGAATGGACGACGCTCTGCGGATGGATGCAGACTGCGATCGCCTCGAGGGGCAGCCCGAACAGGTGGTGCGCCTCGATCAGCTCCAGCCCTTTGTTCATCAGCGTGGCCGAGTCGACAGTGACCTTAGGCCCCATCGACCAGCGCGGATGGTTGAGGGCCTGCTCGACGGTGACCTGGTCGAGGTCGACGTCGGGCTGCGACCAGAACGGACCACCGCTCGCGGTGATGACCAGGCGGCGCACGTTGTGGCGCTCTTCGCCCCACAGGCACTGCCATATAGCGCTGTGTTCGGAGTCGACGGGCCGGATACCCTTCTCGCCGGCGACTTTCATGACCAGCTCGCCCGCCATCACGAGCACCTCTTTGGTCGCCAGGGCGACATCCTTCCCCGCACGCAGCGCCGACATGGTGGGCGCGAGCGCCCGCGCGCCAGGGATGGCCACGACCACGATGTCGCACCGCGGGTCCGTGACCAAGGCCTCGACCTTAGCGTCGAAGTCCGCCTCGCCGGCGCGGCCCTGGACGAGGTGCTCGGCCTCACGGTGGGTCGAGCGCACGCCTTCGGTGAGGCCGAACAACTTGAACCGCGCGGGGTTGCGGTCGATTACGTCCAGCGTCTGCCGGCCGATCGACCCTGTCGCGCCGAGCACCGCGACGTTGATTGGTCTGGTCACGACAGGAGGTGAAAGACCGTCACGTAGAAGTACACGAGGATCGGCGGAAACAGGATCGAGTCGATCCTGTCGAGAACCCCCCCATGGCCAGGGATGAGATGCGATGAGTCTTTGACGTCGGCGATGCGCTTCATCTGCGACTCCACCAGGTCCCCGATCTCCGCGCTGGTCCCGACGATCAACCCGAGCGCCACCGCGTGCAGGGGTGAGATCCCGATCACTCCCGAGACTCCGATCAGCATCACCAGCACGGCCCCTACGACGCCGGCGATGGCGCCCTCCACAGTCTTGTTCGGGCTGATGCTGCTGAAGAACGGATGCCGGCCGATCCGGCTGCCCACGAGCAGCGCAGCCGCGTCGCTCACGACGACCGCGAAGATCGTGAACAGCGTCCACTCGAGCCCGTGCGACTTCGACGTGTACAGCAGCAGGTAGAAGTTGAAGGGCATGCCGATGTACAGCGCGCCCGCCACGCCCATCGCCCACCGGCTGAGTCCCTGGCGGCGACCAGGGACGAACAGGAACGCGGCCAGGCCGCCGACCAGCGTGAGCGCCAGCACGAGCGTGACGTCGATTCCTTTGAGGAGGGTGCCGCTGAACGCGAAGAATGCGCCGAGGGGAAAGAGCAACCAGGCCGGCGCGCGCGAGCCCATGCCCTCGGAGAGGCCGTTGAACTCCCACAGCGCGAGGCCGCCGAGGATGACGACCAGGGCGTAGACGCCGAAGATCCCCGCATAGACGAGGCCGATGACCGCGCCGAGGATGACAAACCCGCTGAGGATGCGCACCATCAGCGGGCTCGGCCTCCAACCCGCCATCAGCGATTCATTTCTCGTAGTCACCGAGCCCCACTCACTACAATCTCAGCCTCTGGGCGCGTGCCGAAGCGACGTATCCGGGACGCGTAGTCGTCGAGCGCAGCCTTCAGGTCGTCGGCGCCGAAGTCGGGCCACAGCGTCTCGGTGACGAGCATCTCGGCGTAGGCGCCCTGCCAGAGGAGGAAGTTGCTCACGCGATGCTCACCGGCGGTGCGGATGATGAGATCGGGGTCTGGGAGGTCGGGCTGGTACATGCGCGCCGAGATGGCCGCCTCGTCCACGTCGCTCGCGCCGACTCCGTCGGTGATCAGCCTGTGTACCGCGTCGACGATCTCGGCCCTTCCTCCGTAATTGAGACAAACGTTGAGCACGCCGTTCTTGTTATTCGCGGTCCGCGCCATGGCCTCTTCGATCCGGTTCCGCATGCGCGCCGAGAGCTCGTCGCGCCGCCCGCTAACGAGGATGCGCACGCCGCGGCGGTGCATCTCATCGATCTCGCGCTGCATCGTCTCGTGGAACAGGCGCATGAGCGCCCGGACCTCGGTTCGAGGGCGCGCCCAGTTCTCGGTCGAGAACGCGTAGATGGAGAGCGCGTGCACGCCCAAGTCCTCGCAAGCCTGGAGCACGACCTTGATCGCCCGCACGCCTGCACGGTGGCCGAAGCTGGCCGGGCGGCCGCGGCGGCGGGCCCAGCGACCGTTGCCGTCCATGATGATTCCGACGTGGCGGGGAATCTGGGATTCCAAGGGTGAGGAAACTGTACCGGCAGGCGTCGAAGCCAGCTTGGGCGAGCCTCTCCGGCCCTGCCCCTCCGGCCCTTCGGGCCACCTCCCCATGAATGGGGAGGACAAGAGCCCACCTCCCCATGAATGGGGTGGAGCAAAGCCCTCTTGCCTAGACTTCCATCACTTCGGATTCCTTGCGGCCGGCAAGGGCGTCGACCTTTTCGACCTGCGCCTCGGTGATCTTCTGCAGCTTGGCGTGAGCGCGCTTCGAGTCGTCCTCGGCCACATCGCCCGCCCTCTGCATCTGGTCGATTCGGTGCAGCTCGTCCCGGCGCACGTTGCGGATTGCCACCCGGGCGTCCTCCGCCTTCTGGCGGACGAGCTTCACGTACTCGCGCCGCCGCTCCTCGTTCAGCGGCGGGATCGGGACCCGGATGACCTGGCCGTCGCTGGCCGGGTTCAGGCCCTGCTCGCTGGTGCGCAGCGCCTTCTCGACCGCCCCGATCTGGCTCTTGTCGTAGACCGACACGACCAGCAGGCGCGGCTCGGGCACGCTGATCTGCGCGAGCTGGTTGAGTGGGGTCGGCGTGCCGTAGTACGGGACCATGATCTTGTCGATCAGCGCCGGGTTGGCGCGGCCCGTGCGGATGGTCGTCAGCTCGGCGGCGAAGTGGTCGACCGACTTCGACATCTTGGTTTCCGCGTCACGCAGCACTGGGTCGATCACGAGGCAGACCCCACCAATGTGCCGATCTCCTCGCCGAGCACCACTCGCTCGATGTTGCCGGGAGTCAGCAGGTTGAAGACGACGATGGGCACGTTGTTGTCCATGCAGAGGGTGAGCGCCGTGTTGTCCATCACCTCGATGCCTCGATTGAGCACCTCGAGGTAGCCGAGGCGCTCGAACTTGGTGGCGGTCGGGTCGCGCTTGGGGTCGGCGGTGTAGACGCCGTCCACCTTGGTCGCCTTGAGGATCACATCCGCTTCGATCTCCACGGCGCGCAGCGCGGCCGTCGTGTCCGTGGTGAAGTAGGGGTTGCCTGTCCCCGCCGCGAGGATGACCACCCTTCCCTTCTCCAGGTGGCGCACGGCGCGCCGCCGGATGTAGGGCTCGGCGACCTGCGGCATCTGGATCGCGGTCATCGTGCGCGCGGGGATTCCGGTCCGCTCGAGGGCGTCCTGCAGCGCGAGCGCGTTGATCACCGTCGCCAGCATGCCCATATAGTCGCCGGTCGCGCGGTCGAAGCCGCGCTCGGTGGCGGCGAGGCCGCGAAAGATGTTGCCGCCTCCGACCACGACCGCGGTCTGCACCCCCATCTGGTGCACGCGCTTGACCTGCGCCGCGATCTCCTCCACCACCTGGAGGTCGATGCCGTAGTCGCGGCTTCCGCCAAGCGCCTCACCGCTCAGCTTGAGCAGTACCCGGTTGTACTTCGGAGCGCCGTTGACCAGCTGGTTCAGGACTCTCTGATGTTAAATCGCGCGAAGCGGCGAACTGTGATGTTCTCCTGGAGCTTCGAGATGTTCTCCGCGATCAGCTGCTGCACGGTGCGGCCCGGCTCGCGGAAGTATTCCTGCTCCATCAGGCAGCTGTGCTTCAGAAAATCCTCGACCTGGCCGTCGACGATGCGCGGGATCACCTGCTCCGGCTTGCCGTCCTGGCGCGCCTTCGCCTCATAGACCTCGCGCTCGGTCACGAGCACCTCGTCGGGCACGTCTTCGCGCGACACCCACCGCGCGCCGAAGCCCGCCACCTGCAGCGCCAGCTCCCTGGCGAGCTTGCGGAAGTCGGAGCCCTTGGCGACGAAGTCCGTCTCGCAGTTGACCTCGATCAGCACGCCGAGCTGCGGCGGGTAGTCCGGCGACGTGCTGTGCAGGTATGCCTCGACGACGCCCTGGCCGGTCGCACGGTCCGCGCGCTTGGCCGCCTTGGCGATTCCCTTCTCGCGCAGGATGGTGTACGCCTTCTCGAGGTCACCGCCGGCCTCTTCCAGCGCCTTCTTGCAGTCCATCATCCCGGCCCCGGACATCTCGCGCAGCTTCTTGATCAGATCCATGTCCACGGCCATCAACGAGCCTCCTCGTCCTCCGCGGTGCGGCCAATGAACTCCTCTTCGGACACGGTCGGCAGGTAGTCCTCCTCGTCCTCGAGGTACTCCTCGATCTCCTCGTAGCGAGGCGTCTCCAGGAACTCGCGCTCTTCGACCTCGGGCAGGATCTCGCCGCGCGCGGCTGCCTCCTGGCGTCCTTCCTGGCATGCGTCGGCGATCTTGCCGGTGAGAAGCTTCACCGCGCGAATCGCGTCGTCGTTGCCTGGGATCACGTAGGTGATGAGGTCGGGGTCGCAGTTGCTGTCGGTGATCGCCACCACCGGGATCTTCAGCCGGTTGGCCTCGGTCACGGCGATGTGCTCCTTGCGCGGGTCGACCACGTAGAGGGCGCCCGGCAGCCGCTTCATGTCGGCGATGCCGTCGAAGTGGAACATCAGGCGGTCGAGCTCGTCCGTGAGGCGCTTGGCCTCCTTCTTCGGCATCTGCTCGAACTGGCCCTCCTGCTGCATCTTGCGCAGGTCCTGCAGCCGCTCGATCCTCTTCTTCACGGTGCTGAAGTTGGTCAGCATGCCGCCCATCCAGCGCCGGTTGACGAAGTACATGCCGCAGCGCGCGGCTTCGGTCTGGATCGTCTCCTGGGCCTGCTTCTTGGTGCCCACGAAGAGCACGGGCCGGCCACTGGCCGCGACGTTGCGCGTGAACTCCCACGCGTCGTCGAGCAGGCGGACCGTCTTCTGCAGGTCGATGATGTGGATGCCGTTGCGGGCGGTGAAGATGTAGGGCTTCATCTTCGGGTTCCAGCGGCTGGTCTGATGTCCGAAATGGACGCCCGCCTCCAGCAGCTGCTTCAAGGTCACTTGAGCCACGTTTTGCTTGCCTCCCTGTTCTACTTCCGCTCGGTGCTTGCCTTCCGGAGGGAAGGACAGGGGCGTGCCCCGGGCGTGCTAACTCAGTCGCTTGGACTGGCTACGTGAGTATACCCAGACGCGGGAACGGCTAAGCCTCGACCGCCTTCTCCGCCTTCTTGTTTGAAGAGGCGCCCTGCGCGCGCCCGGCGACTCTCTTCGGGCCCGGGCACTTCGGGTAGTCGGAGCACGACTTGAACAGACCGAACCGCCCTCGGCGCTCGACCAGCGGCTTGCCGCAGATGGGGCAGGGCTCGTCGAGGAGCTTCGGGCCCTCGCGCGGCTTGCCGTCCTTGCCCATGTTGGCCCGGTACTTGCAGTGCGGATAGCGAGAGCAGGCGACGAACGGGCCGTAGCGCCCGGTGCGCTCTACAAGGTCCCCCTCCCCACACTGGGGGCATTTCTCGCCGGTGGGCTTGGCCTCGGCCTGCGCCGGGTCGCGCTTGATGTACTTGCAGTCCGGATAGCCGGAGCAGCCGATGAACTCGCCGTAACGGCCGTTGCGCAGCTGCAGCGGCTTGCCGCAGACGGGGCAAGCCTCTTCGAGAAGCTTCGGCTGCGGCGCCTCGCCGTCGGGCGTCAGCGCGCGGCGGAACTTGCACTTCGGATAGCGCGAGCACCCCATGAAGGGCCCGAACCGGCTCGCTTTGTGGACCAGGTGCCCCTCGTGGCACAGCGGGCACTCCTCGTTCGTGTCCGCCGGCGTCGCCTCCTCGGCCGCGCTGAGCATGCGCTGCAGCGGGCCATAAAAGTCCCTGACGACCGGCACCCACTCCTGGCTTCCGCTCTCGACCTGGTCGAGGCGCTTCTCGAGCTTCGACGTGTACTCGTCGTCCGAGATCGTCTTGAAGTGGCCGACCATCAGCGCGTTGACGGCCTCGCCAACTCGAGTCGGATAGAGCCTGCGGTCCTTGATCTCCACGTAGCCGTGCGCCTTGGTGATGGTCTGGACGATCGGGGCGTAGGTCGACGGCCGGCCGATGCCGCGCTGCTCGAGCTCCTTGATCAGCGTCGCCTCCGTGTAACGCGGGGGCGGCTGCGTGAAGTGCTGCTCCGGCTTCATGTCGTGGTAGTCGAGGTCTTCGCCCTGGGTCAGGGCGGGCAGCTCGTTCTCGCCGTTTTCGTCCCGACCCCACACCTTGTAGAAGCCGTCGAACGTCAGCACCGAGCCGTTGGCCCGGAAGATGTAGTCACCACCCTCGATCTCGACCTGCGTCTGGTCGTAGACGGCCGGCGCCATCCGGCTGGCGACGAAGCGCCTCCAGATCAGGTCGTAGAGCCTGTACTGCTCAGCGGTGAGGTGCTGCCGGACCGAATCTGGCGTGCGGTTGACGTCGGTCGGCCGGATCGCCTCGTGCGCGTCCTGAGCTCCAGGCGTGGCCTTCGCGGTCCGCGACACGCCGAGGTATCTCTCGCCATGTGCCTGCTTGATCCAGCTCTTGACCCTGGCGTCGGCGTCGGCCGAGATGCGGGTCGAGTCGGTGCGCATGTAGGTGATGAGGCCGGTCGGGCCCTCCGCGCCGAGCTCGACGCCCTCGTACAGCTGCTGGGCCACGCGCATCGCCGCAAACGGGCGCATGCGCAACCTGCTGGAGGCGTCCTGCTGCAGGGTCGAGGTGATGTAGGGAGGGTTCGAGCTCTTGGTGCGACGCTTCTGCTCGACGCCGATGACGCGATAGCTCGCGCCCTCGAGCTTGCGGACTATCTCCTGGGCTTCGGCCTCGTCGTGGACCTCGAACTTCGCATCGCTCTCGGTCGCGGCCGCACCGGCCGGGCGGTTCAGGCGCGCCAGGAAGTGGCTCTCGGATCCCTTGCGCGACAGCTCGGCGTCGATCGTCCACGACTCGACGGGGACGAACTTGCGGATCTCGTCCTCGCGGTCGACGACCAGGCGCAGCGCGACGGACGAAACGCGACCGGCGCCGATTCCCTTCTGGACCTTGGCCCACAGGAACGGGCTCAGCCGGAAGCCAACCAGGCGGTCGACCACGCGGCGCGCCTGCTGGGCGTTGACCAGCCTCATGTCGATGCCGCGGGGCGCCTCGAGCGCGCGGCGCACGGCGTCGGAGGTGATCTCGTGGAACTCGATCCGCTTCGGGTTCCTGAGCTTCAGGACCTCGGCGAGGTGCCAGGCGATGGCCTCGCCCTCCCGGTCGGGGTCGGAGGCGAGGATGACCTCGCTGTCGTTCCTGGCCGCCGAGCGGAGCTCGTTGATGGTCTTGCGGCGGCTCTCCACCACCTCGTAGTGGGGCTTGAAGCCGTCGTCGACCTCGACCCCCATCTCCTTCTCGGGCAGGTCGCGGACGTGCCCCATGGAGGCGCGGACGTCGAAACGGTCACCCAAAAAACGCTTCAGCGTCCGGGCCTTGGCGGGCGACTCGACGATGATCAGTCCTTCAGTCACAGCCCTCTCTTTATTCCCAAACCCGGCCAGTTGTTCCCCGGGCCGGGTCTGAGGCGGGCATCCTACGCCCGATCTTTGCCGCGGCGCAATGCTTTGACGTAGCCACCTCCATGGCGCCGGACAGCCCCGCTCAACTCCAGCGCGGTCAGCCTGCCGAGGACCTCGGCGATCGGAAGCTGGAGCTTCCGGGCGATCTCGGCCGCGTTCAGAGCCAGGACGTCCGAGAGGTGGGAAAGGATGCCGTCACGCTCGGCCGGGAGCCGGAAACCTAGGTGCTTTGGGGTCGCCAGAGGGTCGTCCAGGACCTCCCCGCCCGGGCTGAGCGCGGCCAGCACGTCGCGGGCGTTCTGGACCAGCCCGGCCCCGTCCCGTAGGAGCTGGTGGGTGCCGACCGAAAGCGGCGAGAAGACGCTGCCGGGCACCGCCATTACCTCTTTATGTAGGTCGAGCGCGGCGTCGGCGGTGATGAGCGCGCCCGAGCCCTCGGCGGCCTCGACGACCACGACCACGTCGGAGAGCGCGGCCATCGTGTAGTTGCGGGCGGGAAAGTTGTGGCGCCTGGGGGCCGTGCCATCCGGGAACTGGCTGACCAGCGCGCCGCCGGCCTGGAGGATCGCCTCCGCCAGCACGCCGTGGGCCGCCGGGTAGATCACGTCGATGCCGGTGCCCATCACCGCCACCGTCACGCCGCCCCCGTTGAGCGCGCCTCGGTGGGCCGCCGCGTCGATGCCAAGGGCGAGGCCGCTGACCACGATGACGCCGGCTCGTGCGAGCTCGAGGCCGAGCTGCTCCGCCACCGCCTCGCCGTAGGGCGAGGGCCGGCGCGAGCCCACGATCGCTACCCGAGGGCCTTCGGGTGGAGGCCATCTGCCTTTGGTGCGGAGCTCAGGCAGCGACATCTTGCAGCCGGAAGCCGAGCGCCTCGAGGACGTGGTGCTCTTCGATCTCCGCCGATCCGTCGAGGTCGGCGGACGTGCGTGCCACGCGCCAGGCGCGGTGGAAGCCTCGCGCGGTCAGTCCTCGCTGGCTGCCCCAGCGCACCAGCGTGCGGCGCGACGCTGGTGCGAGGCTGGCGAGCTGACGAAGGCGCGCAGGCTTGAGCTGGGCGTTGAGGCAGCCCTGGCGGTCGAGCTGGCGGCGCCGCGCCGCCACCACCCGCTCTCGCACCACGGCCGAGCCCTCGCCCTGCGGCTGCGCGGACAGGCGGTCGAGCTCGACACGACGGACAGCGACCTGGAGGTCGATCCTGTCCAGCAGCGGTCCTGACAGCCGGCGTTGGTAGGTGTCGATCGCCGCGGGCGTGCAGCGGCAGGCGCGGATGCCGTCGCCCGACCATCCGCACGGGCAAGGGTTGGTCGCGGCGACCAGCGTGAATCGCGATGGGTAGCTGACCGAACCCCCCGAGCGCGTGATGGTGACGCGGCCGGCCTCGAGCGGCTGGCGAAGCGCCTGGAGGACCGGCGTCTGGAACTCCGCCATCTCGTCGAGGAACAGCACGCCATGGTTGGCCCTCGAGATCTCGCCGGGCAGCGCCAGGCCGCTCCCGCCGCCGATGAGGCCGGCCATCGAGACGCCGTGGTGCGGGGCGCGAAACGGCCGGCTCCAGTCCAGCGGACCGTCGCGGGGGAGCTCGCCGAGCAGGCTGCGCACCTGCGCCACCTCGATCGCTTCGCCGAGCTCGAGCGATGGCAGGATGCCCGGCAGGCAGCGCGCGAGCATGGTCTTGCCGGCGCCGGGCGGTCCGCTCATCAGCAGGTGGTGGCCGCCCGCGGCCGCGACCTCCAGGGCACGCTTTGCCTCCTCCTGGCCGTGGACCTCCGCCAGGTCGTGGTCGATCTCGGTCACCGCCGTAGCGGGTTCCGCAACGGGGACCGTCGGACAGATGGGCTCGACGCCGAGCAGGTGATTGACGACAGCGCTCAGCGAGGCGCACGGGATCACCTCGAGACCCTCGACGAGCGCCGCCTCCGCGGCGTCGGCCTCGGGCACGAAGACGCGCTCGTAGCCGAGCCGCGACAGGCTGCGAGCGGCGACGAGCACCCCGTCGACGTGGCGCACCGCGCCGTCGAGCGCGAGCTCGCCGAGGAATGCTGCATCTGGTGGCGCCGGCTTGCCCGCACGCGCGAGCGCGATCGCCACGGCCATTGGCAGGTCCAAGCCGGCACCACCCTTGTGGAGCTCGGCCGGGGCGAGGTTGACCGTGAGTCGAGACTGGGGGAAGTCGAGTCCGCTGTTCTTGATCGCAGAACGAACCCTTTCGCGCGCCTCTTTGACCGAGGTCTCAGCGAGGCCTACGAGGAGGAATTTCGAAGCGCCCCTCCCGATGTCGGCCTCGACGTGGACTGGACGCGCGTCCAGCCCAAAGAGCACGCAGGAGTCGACGCTTCCGAGCACTCCTCGAAGCTATTCGAGGGAATGCCAGATGTCAGCCCTGCCTGTTAACGAAAGCTTGAGAAATGAGATTCCATACCGCTGACGCCAGCGGGGCGTTTTAAGTGCTCGAATTCAGTACCGCTGGCGCCGGAGAGGCGTAATTCCGACCTACGAGCTCAGGAAGTCGTCTACTTCGTCGTGGAACGGCTGCGGCTGCTCGACGAACACCTGGTGGCCTGAGTCGCCGACGATCACCATGCGCGCTCCCGGGATGCCGGTGCAGATCTCCTCGGCGCAGACCGGGCCGCAGATGAAGTCCTTGTCGCCCGTGATCACCATCGTCTCCGACGTGATCGACGGCAGGCGGCTGCGCAGGTCGAACGTGTTGAAGATCTCCGCGTTGAAGAGCTTCAGCGCGTCGGCGTTGATCGTTTCGGTCCGCAGCGTGTCCAGGTAGCCCGCTTCGACCGGGCCGAAGTGAGCGAAGTAGAGCGGCAGCTCGCGAAACACCAGCTCGCTCAGCTCCTGGTCGGTCTCGAAGTGCCCAGCCTGCTCCTCTTCGAGCGCCGCGATCGCGTCGGCGGACCACGCTTGGCCGGCGCGCTTGTCCATGCCCTTGCGCATCGCGCCTTCCTGGTCCGGGCCGAAGCGGGCGAGCGTCGAGGCGAGCACCAGCTTCCGCACTCGCCCCGGATGCGTCGCCGCATACGCCATCGCGACCACTCCGCCGTGGGAGTGGCCGAGCAGCTGGATCCGCTCGAGCCCAAGGTGCTCCCGGAGCACCTCGACGTCTGCGACGTAGTCGTCGATCTGGTATGCGCGCGGGTCCTTCGGCCGTTCCGAGCCACCCGTGCCGCGCGGGTTGAGCATGATCAGCGTGTACTGCTCCCACAGCGCGGCCAGGTCGCCGAAGTAGGTCGAGGAAAATCCGGGTCCGCCGGGGTGGCACACGAGCACCGGCCCGTGGCCGAGCTTCCGATACGTCAGCTTGCGCCCATCCGCCGTGGTGAAGCTCATGCGGTATCCAGGCGTGGCTCTGGGACCCAGCGCCCTTCTTCGAGGTAGCCCGCCGGCTGGTCGGGCTCGTGGCTCAGGACGAGGAGCCAGCGATGCTTCTCGGCCTCGTCGAAGAGCCGCGCCTTCTGCTCGAACACGCGCAGCGGCTCGATGTCGGCCGACATGTTCCACGGCACGCGCAGGTGCGGCGTCTGGCAAACCAGGTCGCCGGTCACCGCGCACGCCAGCTCTCCTGACTGCAGGATCAGCACCTGGCTGCCCGGCGTGTGGCCGCCGACATGGCGGACGTGCACGCCCGGGAGCACCTCCGCGTCTCCGGTCAGGAACTCGACCGCGTCGTGGCCGTCGGCCAGCGGCGTGAAGTCGTCGATGATGTAGCTGGCCCTGCTGCGCACGTCGGGGTGCACGGCGAAGTCCCACTCACTCTGCTGCACGAAGTGGCGGGCCTTCGGGAACGTGAGCTCGAGGGCGCCAAGGTCGTTCCGACGGGTCAGGCCGCCCGCGTGGTCCCAGTGAAGGTGCGTCGTCAGGACCGCGTCGACCTCGTCGGGCCGGATCCCGAGGCGCTGCAACGCATGCAAGAGGTCCTCGGGCTCGCGAACCCCAAATTGCTGCGCGCGCTTCTCGCTGATCTTCTTGCCGATGCCGGTTTCGCAGACGATGACCCGCCCGTTCACGCGCGCGATCAGGCAGACGCACGTGCAGTCGATCAGGTTTTTGCCGTCGGCCGGCTTCTGCTTCTCCCACAGGACCTTGGGTACGACTCCGAACATCAGGCCGCCGTCCGCCTTCCAGTGGTCGGTGACCAGTAGATGGAGCTCCATGTCGCCCAACCGCACTACGCCTATATGCTCGTCGAAATGGCGGTCGCCGCGATCAGGACGTCGAGGCTCACCAAGGACTACGGATCCGGGCACGGCCTCTTCGACCTCGACCTGCAGGTCTCGCCGCAGGAAGTCTTCGGCTACCTAGGTCCCAACGGCTCCGGCAAGACGACCACCATCCGCCTGCTGATGGGGATGATCCGCCCCTCCTCGGGCGGCGCGTATGTCTTCGGCCTCGACTGCGTGAGGGACTCGGTCGAGGTCAAGCGGCGGGTCGGCTATCTGCCAGGCGACGTGCCCCAGTTCGGCAGCCTGCGCGGCGGCGAGGTCGTCGCCTACCTCGGCGGCATGCGCGGCCGCGTCGACCGCGTCATGGTGCGTTCGCTCGCGGAGCGATTCGACCTCGACCTCAACCGCCGGTTTCGCGAGTATTCGAGCGGCAACAAGCAGAAGCTCGCGATCGTGCTCGCGTTCATGCACCGGCCAGACCTGCTGATCCTCGACGAGCCGACGAGCGGCCTCGACCCGCTGAACCAGCAGGAGTTCTACGCCCTGCTGCGCGAGGCGCGCGACGGCGGCGCGACGGTCTTCCTCTCTTCGCACGTGCTGTCCGAGGTCCAGCGCGTGTGCGACCGGGTGGGCATCTTGCGGTCGGGCAGGCTCGTGCAGGTCGCGGAGCTCGAGGAGCTGCGCCACATCCGTGTGCACCACGTCGAGATCGAGTTCGCGCCCGGAGCCGACATTCCGGAAGCGCGGCTGCGTTCCACGCTCGGCGTCGAGGACGTGAGGGTGCACGGCATGCGGGTGACCTGCTCGGTTCACGGAAGCTTCGACGGCCTGCTTCACGCGATACGCGATTCGAAGGTCACTGAGCTGGTCAGTACCGAGCCAAGCCTGGAAGAGGTCTTCCTCAGCTTTTTCGACGAGCCAAAGCACAAAGCGCTGCCTTCATGACGGCGCTGCTCTTTGGGCTCCGGCTGAGCCGATGGGGCATCACCGGCTTTTCCGCCGTGGCCTTCGTCCTGACGCTTGTCCAGACGGTCGGCTTCTACCAGATCGCCGGGCACACGCCCGCGGAGCGGGCTGCGTTCGGCAGGACGATGTCGGTGCTGGCGGCTCAATTCGTGGCCCTGTTCCCGCCCCCGCTCCGGCCTGACACCGCCGGCGGCTACGTCCAGTTCCGCGGATTCAGTCCGCTGACCATCCTCTTCGCAATCTGGGCGCTCACCTCCGCCGCCGGGTTTGCGCGGGGCGACGAGGAGCGCGGCGTGCTCGAGGCCGCGCTGGCCACCGGCGTCTCCAGGCCGGCGCTCCTCGCCAGTCGCGCCTGTGGATTCGCGCTCGCGCTCCTGGTCGCGGCGGCGGCCGCGGGCGCCGGTTTCGTGGTCGGTCTCGCGACCGGGGCCGAATCCATCGGCGCGATCGCGTTGATCGAAGCCTGCGTCCTGCTCGTCGCGATCGGGGTGGCGTGCTATGGGATCGCGCTCTTCGCGGCGCAGCTCGCCACGGCGCGGGCGGCGACAGCGCTCGCCGGTGCCCTGCTGCTCACCCTCTTCCTGGACAACAGCCTGAGCCGCGAACTCACGTGGCTCTCCACGTGGCGGTGGCTCTCGCCCTTCCGCTACTACGAGCTGAGCCAGCCGCTGCCGCCTGGCGGCTACTTCGACGTCCACGGTCTCGTGGTCCTGGTCGGGATCGCTCTTCTCACCTCGACCGCCGCGGCGCTGGCCTTCGCCCGCCGCGATCTCGGGGCGCCGCTCGTGCGCCTTCCGTCCACCCCGCACCGCAAGAGCCATGACGCCGCCAACCTTCCGCTCTGGAGGATCCCGCTCGTCCGTGGACTCTATGAACGACGCATCGGCCTGCTCGTGTGGGTGGCCGGCCTCGCCATCCTCGCTGTGGTCTTCGTCTCCCTCACCAAGACGATCGTGCAGGTCCTGCTCTCGATCCCGACTCTGCGCGGCTACCTGTCGATCTTCGTCCACCAGCAGCTGTATCCCGCCGTTCTCGGCTACACGTACTACGACGTCGCGGAGCTGCTGTTTGCGGCTTTCGCCATCGCGCAGGTCGCGCGCTGGTCGGCTGAGGACACGGACGGCCGCCTCGAGTTGTTCTTGAGCGAGCCGATCTCACGAGCTTCGATCGTGCTGGAGCGAATGGCGGTCCTCGTCGCGGGCGCGCTCATCGTCACGGCGGTCAGCGGGGTGACGCTGTTCTATGCGTCGCACTACCAGGGCATCGACCTCAACGGCCAGCGGGTTGCTGCGGCATCGTTGATGCTCGTCCCCTTCGCGCTCGTCTTCGCCGGCGCCGGTTCGCTGCTCGCGGCGTGGAACCCTCGGGCCGCTGTCGGCCTGGTGGGCGGATTCGCCTTTGTCAGCTACCTGGACAACGAGCTCGCGACGATCTACAAGCTGCCCGCCTGGGTGCAGGATCTCTCCGCTTTCAAGCTGTTCGGCACACCGCTGCTCACCGGGGTGGACAACCGCAGCCTGGCCCTCATGCTGCTGCTCGCCCTCGCCGGAGTTGGAACCTCGATACTTCTCATGCAGAGGCGCGACGTGGGCGCGTAGGCGCCTACGAAACGTAGCCAACCCGAGAACGAGGAGGTAAACTGCGTCGCCATGCCGAGATCGATGTGGAAAGGCGTCGTCTCATTCGGGATGGTGTCGATACCCATCCGCCTCTACAACGCGACCGAGTCGACCTCCAAGGTCTCCTTCCGCCAGCTGTGCCCGGACCATCACTCCCCCATCTCGTACAAGCGCTGGTGCGCCGAGGGTGACCACGAGGTCGCCTACAGCGAGATCCTGCGCGGCTACGAAGTCGGCAAAGACCGCTACGTGATCATCGAGGACAAGGACCTGGACAATCTCCCGCTCCCGACCTCGCACGCCATCGACATCGAAGAGTTCGTCCCGGTCGACGACATCGAACCCGGCCTGTACTTCGACAGCGCCTACTACGTCGAGCCGGAGGAGCTCGGCAAGAAGCCCTACCACCTGCTGCGCAAAGCGCTCGAGGGGACAGGCCGCATGGCCATCGCCAAGATCGCGCTGCGCGACAAGGAGCACCTCGCCGCCCTCCACCCCAACGGCAAGAGCCTGATCATGAACACGCTTCACTGGCCCGACGAGATCCGCTCGACCGAAGGCCTCAAGGGCCTGGAGGACGAGGTGAAGATCAACCCCAAGGAGCTCGAGATGGCCAAGGCGCTCATCGAGAGCCTGGCCGACAGCTTCGACCCGAGCCGTTACAAGGACAACTACCGCGAGGCTGTGATGAAGGTCGTGCAAGCGAAGCTCGAGGGCGAGGTGATCGAGGCCCCCGAGGCGCCGCAGCCGGCCAAGGTCATGGACCTGATGGAGGCCCTGAGGGCGTCGGTCGAGCAGGCCAAGAAGCAGCGCGCCGGGCGGGAGAAACCGGCCGCCGAGACAAGGAGACGTCGTAAAGCTTCGTAGTCAGTCCCCACGAATTCCGAGGCGTTGCCGTGAATTCGTGGGGGCCCCTAACAAGCCCGGGGCCTAATCTGAGTCGCATGGCTGATCCCGATCAGCTTCAGATCGAGCTCGAGAGCTTCCCGGGCGAGGTGCGCCCGATGCAGGCGGCTTCGGCCGAAGCGCCGTTCAGCTCGCCGGAGTACGTGTTCGAGGTGAAGTGGGATGGGCTTCGTTGCGTCCTCTTCCGCGACCCAGACGGTAAGGTGCGACTGCAGGACCGCGGGCTGAGCGACCTGACGGCAGACGTGCCCGAGGTGGTGGCCGCCGCCCGGCGCGTGCCTCCGGGCAGCGTGATCGACGGCGAGCTGGTGGCCACCGACAACGACGGCCGGCCGGACTATCCGCGGCTTCGCCAGCGCCTTGCCGCCGGGGCGCGGATGCGCGACGAGATCCCGACCGCCTACCTGGCCTTCGACGCGCTGTACCTCGAGGGACGCCCGCAGCAGCGCCAGCCACTGATCCGCCGCCGGGCCCGGCTTGCCAAAGCGGTGGAGGGCGGTGGGCACATGTTCGTCCCGCAGCACATCGAGGAGGACGGCGTGGAGCTGTTCGAGGCCTGCCTCGAGCGTGGCCTCGAGGGCGTCGTCGCAAAGCACATGCAGAGCCCGTACGTGCCGGGCCAGCGCAGCCCGTTCTGGCTGAAGGTCAAGGCGGTGAAGTCGGACGACTTCGTCGTCATCGGCTGGACCGGGGACAAGCTTTTCGACGCGCTCGTCGTCGGCTTCTATGAGGATGGCCGGCTCCTGCCCTGCGGAACGGTCGGCGGCGGCTACGACGAGGACGCGCTGCGCGCTCTGTGGGAGAGGCTGGCCGAGCTCGGCACGGAGGATTCCCCGCTCCAGCCGCCGCCGATCATGATGCGGCCGGTGCACTGGGTCAGGCCGCAGCTCGTCGTGAGCATCCGCTACTCCGAGTGGTCGCCCGACGGGACGCTGCGCTTTCCGATCTTCAACGGAATGCGTCCAGAGGTGCATCCTGCCGAGGCGGTGCGCCACCGCCCCCGCGTCGTGATCAGCGGCCACGTGCGGCCGGGCTCGGCGGCCTACGACCTCACGCGCTTCCCCTTTTGAGCCAGGACGCGGGATTCGACGTCGTCACCGGGGCCTTCGGCTTCACGGGCAGGTTCATCGCGCAGCGGCTGATGGCCGAGGAACGGCGGATCAAGACGCTGACCAACCACCCGCAGCGCGCAGGCGCACAGGAGATCAAGGCGGAGGTCGCCCCCCTGCAGTTCGCGGATCGCGAGGCGCTCGTCGAGAGCCTGCGCGGGGCGGACGTTCTCTACAACACGTACTGGGTGCGCTTTCAGCGCGGCAAGGTGCATTTCGGTCAGGCGGTTGCCAACTCCCGGATCTTGTTTGGCGCCGCCAGGGACGCGGGCGTGCGAAGGATCGTGCACATCTCGGTCAGCAACCCGTCCGAGGACTCCGACCTCGACTACTACGCGGGCAAGGCTCGGACCGAGAGGGCGCTGCGCGAGTCCGGCGTCTCGTGGGCGATCGTGCGCCCCACCCTCGTCTTCGGCCAGGGCGACATCCTGATCAACAACATCGCGTGGCTCTTGCGGAGGTTTCCCATCTTCGGCATCCCGGGCCGCGGCGACTACCGGCTCCAGCCCGTCGCGGGCGAAGACGTCGCGGAGATCGCGACGTGGGCCGCGGAGCAGGTCGACAACGTGACCGTCGATGCGGCCGGGCCGGACATCGTCTACTACAGCGAGATGGTGGAGTCGATCGCGATCGCGGTGCGCCGCCATCCTCGCTTCGTCTACCTGTCGCCGCGCAACACGATTCGGGCGGCTCGGCTCATCGGGCGCTTCGTCAATGACGTGACTCTGAACGAGCCCGAGCTCCAGGGACTGATGGAGGAGCTGCTCGTCTCGCACGAGAGGCCGCGCGGCACGCGGCGGCTGGACAACTGGCTGCTCAGCAACGCCGACGTCGTCGGCAAGAAGTATGCGTCCGAGCTGGAGCGGCACTGGCGGTGAGCTCGACGCCCATCGCGGTCGAGGCGCGCCACCTCGTCAAGAGCTACGGCATGGTCCGGGCGGTGCAGGACGTGAGCTTCCAGGTGCCGCGGGGCGAGATCTTCGGCTTTCTCGGCGCGAACGGCGCGGGCAAGACCACCACCCTGCGCATGCTGTGCGGGCTGATCCGCCCGACCGCCGGGACCGCTCTGATCGACGGCTTCGACGTGTTCAAGCAGCCGATGGAGGCCAAGGCGCGCCTCGGCTACCTGGACGAGGACCCCTTCATCCACCCCCACCTCACCGGGCGCGAGTTCCTCGATTACATCGCCGACCTGTACCGCATGCCGCGCGGAACGGAGCGACAGCAGCGGATGGACAGGCTGCTGCGCCTCTTCGAGCTCGCGGGCCGCGACGGCGAGCTGATCGGCGCGTACAGCCACGGCATGAAGCAGAAGATCGGGCTGGCGTCCCTGCTGATCCGTGAGCCCTCGGTCCTTCTGCTGGACGAGCCGACCAACGGCCTGGACCCGCGCTCGGCGCGGCTGGTCAAGGACCTGCTCGAGGAGCTTGCCGCGCGTGGCACCACCGTGCTGCTGTCGACGCACATCCTCGAGGTCGCCCAGGCGCTGTGCCGCCGGATCGCGATCATGGACGGCGGACGCCTGGTCGCCACGGGCACGATGGACGAGCTGCGGGCGCAGGCAGGAAGCGCCCAGGGCACGCTGGAAGACCTGTTCCTGCGCCTGACCGCGGGGCCGGAGTCGAGCGAGCTGATCTCGAGCCTGCTCGCGCCGGGGCGGTGAACCGCTCGACCGTCGAGATCATCCTCCGCGCCGAGTGGCGCGCCTGGCGGAATCGGATCGCGAAGGCGAACCCCCTTCGCATCGTGGGCCTGGCGGTCTTCGCGCTGTTCACCGGGATCGTCTTCGGAGGTGTCCTCTTCGCGCTGGCCGCGGCGGCGGGTCACCTGCTGCCCACGGCGCGCGACGCGATGCTCGCCGGAGCGTTCACGGCGCTGTCGGTCCTGATGCTGGTAGTGGGGTTTCCCAGCGTCATCGGGACTTACTTCGCCGGCCGCGACCTGATGCAGCTCGTCCTCGCGCCGGTGACCTCGCTCGAGATCTTCCTAGCCCGGTCGTTGTTCGCGATGAGCGCCAACCTGCTCGTGGCAGTCGTCTTTCTCATCTTCGTCGTCGGTGTCGGCGTTGGGTCGGGTTCTTCGCTGCTTTACTACCCGCTCGCGCTGGCGCTTGTCTTCGTCCAGGTGCTCCTCGTCACTTCGCTGCAGGCGGTGTTCATGGCCGCCGTCTTGCGATGGGTGCCGGCGCGAATCGCGCGGGAAGTCGCGGTCGCGGTGGCGAGCATCGCCGGGGGCGGGCTGTACCTGGCGTGGAACCTCACCCTCCGGCAATCCATCGGAGCGTTTTCGCCGCACCGCCAGCCTGACCTCACCAATCTCGTCTCATTGCTGCAGCGCATCGAGTTCGTGCCGTCGGCGTGGCCAGGTCACGCGCTGAACGCCGTCATCCGGGGCGACGCTTGGGGAGCGTTGGCCTGGACCGGGCTCACCTTTGGGCTCGCGGTCGTCCTCGTCGGTGTTGCCGCGCTGCTCTACGAGCGCACTTTGCTGGCGGGCCTGGGCCTCCTCGGAGGAGTTCCCTCTCGGTGGATGGCGCGGCCCCAGAAGGCGCCGCGGGTCGCCGGTTCTGGCGCCGGCTCGCCGGGATTCGCGATCGCGCGCAAGGACTGGATCGCGTATCGGCGAGACATCCGGCGCCTCAGTCGAGTGCTGCCCGCGATGATCTTCCTGCTCGCCTACGCGGTGCTGCTGGTCCGGCCGGGACGTGGGGTCGACCTCTTCTGGAACGACGTGTTCGTCGTCTCGTTCGTCTCGCTCTTCATGTCGATGATGTTCGCCACGACGGCGATTCCCTCCGAGCGCCGCGGCTACCAGCTGCTGCGCCTCGCGCCGGTCACGCCGTGGCAGCTGATCCGCGCGAAGGTGGTGTTCACGATCGTGCCGGTGCTGGCGCTGTCGACTGTGATCTCACTTGGGCTTTCTCTGTTCGGCGGCAACAGCGCGTGGAAGACGTTGCAGCTCGTCTTGCTGGCGGCGTGGTTGGGGATCGGGTGCGTCTGCATCGGCGTGTCGGCCGGGGCGATCGACCCGAACTTCGAGTCCACCGATGACCGCCGTTCGGTGGGGATCGTGGGCACGTTCGCCGCGATGGGCGGCGAGCTCGCGTTCGGCCTGCTCAGCGTCGGATCGCTCGGCCTTCTCTATCTGGCTGCGGGCCTGGCCTCGGGCAATGGGGTCGCGGGGCTGCCGGCCACGCCTGCGCTCGCCGGGTTGGGAGTGCTGCTCGCGATCGTGCTCGCGGCGGGGAGCGCCGCTGTGGTCGGGCTGATGATGTGGATCGCGAACTCGCACCTGCGCGGGTTCGAGGACTCGATCGTCAGCAACTAGTCGAAGGGATCTTCCACGAGCTCAGCGTCGAATGAGCCGTCGGCTTTCGCGGTGAGGCCGACGACCGCGTAGCGAATCGGTCCGCGCCACTCGCTGAGCGCGCGGTACTCGGCGGCCGCGTTCATGAGTGAGCGTCTCTTGCGTGAGCCGACGGCCTCGAGGGGCGTGCCGAAGTCGTCGCTGCTGCGCGTCTTGACCTCGACCACCACGAGGACGCCGCGCTTCGTGCAGACGAGGTCGATCTCGCCGCGCCTGGCGAGGAAGCCCGCGCCGATCACGTGGTAGCCCTTCGCGCGGAGCAGGCGGGCGGCGGCGCTCTCGCCCGCCCGCCCTAGCTCTGCCCTACCAGCTCGGAGACGCGAAATGGCGCCCAAGACGTCCTGTGGATCGGGCTTGGGCCGAGTCGCCGGATCGCGGCGCGATGCGACGGAGTGGCGTATCCCTTGTGGTCCGCGAAGCCGTAGCCGGGATAGAGGCGGTCGTACTCGACCATCGCCCTGTCCCGCGCCACCTTCGCGACGACGCTCGCGGCCATGATCGAGGCGCAGATCTTGTCTCCTCGCACGACCGCCATCTGTGGCAGCGGCGCGTCGGGGACGTCGAAGGCATCGATCAGCAGATACTCGGCCTTGACGCTGAGCCCCGCGACGGCGCCCGCGCTGGCGAGGATGCGCGCCCTGTAGAGGCCGAGGCGGTCCACTTGCGTGTGGTCGACGGCACAGACGGCGACCGCCACCGCGCGGCGGCGGATGATCCTGTCGACCTCGTCGCGCTCGTCAGGCGTCATGAGCTTGGAGTCGTTGAGGCCCGGAATGCGGTCACCGATCTTGAGCACCACGGCTCCTCCGACGACCGGACCCGCGAGGGGACCCATGCCGACCTCATCGACCCCCGCCACGACCTTGTAGCCCATGTCGGCGGCCATCCGCTCGAACTTCCAGAGCTTCGGACGCATTCATTCGAGAGTACTGGCCCCACGGTCCGACCGCCACGCCCTTAACAGGGCTCTCTACATGGCGGACAGATTCGGCGTCACGACGTGCCACGTGCCGCCGAAAGCGTTGACTCCCTCTCCGTTGGTGGCGTCGCCCGTCTTGTCCTTGACGAAGGCGTAAAGCGGGTGTCCGTTGTACTCCACCTGCATCCCGTTCGCGGTGTTCGCGACCGTGAGCTTGCCGGGCAGCGAGACCGCCGCGACCGGCTGGCCGGACGGAAGCAGCACCGGCGGCCAGAAGCTGGCGCACTGGCCCGAGCACGCCACCGTCGTGGCCGTATCCGAGGTGAGGTAGTAAAGCGTCGCGCCGTTGGAGTTGGTCAGAACCGTCTCGGTCTGGCCCTTGACGGACTTCCCGACCTCGGCCACGACGATCGTGCCGGAGGGGGAGGGGCTGGTGGAGGCGGCGGGAGAGGCGGAGCTGCCGCACGCCGCGACGAGCAGGCCGGCGCAAGCCATCAAGGTGCGAACGTCGGTCACCCAAACCCATACACGCCCTGGTTACGGCCCCAGCGCCACTCCTTGATGGTTCAGGGGGGCGACATTCAGGCGCAGACGAGGTAGGCTCACAGGGCCGTGAGACCGCCACCTGACGGAGGACTCGTCGTGGGCCGGGAAGGCCGCCGCAGATTCACCATCGATCCGCGCCGGCGGCTCGGCGGTCACGGCCGGGCCAGGCGGTTCCTGGTTTCTGATCCGAGCCCGGCTGATGCAGCCCTGGGCATGTGGCGGGGCCTGGTCTCCGCTCTGCAGCGTCACGCCGTGGAGAACGCCCTCGGCGAGATAGGGGCCGAAGACCGCCGGCTGCTTTCCCTTGCCTACCTCGAGGGGCGCACCAACAGCGATATCGCTGCGATGTTGGGCGTTTCAGTGCGCACTGTCCGGCGCCGTCTCTCCGTCGCGCTGGCCCACCTCGAAGAGCAGGCGCGGCGCTCAGGTGCGTGGATCTCGTCGATTGCGACCGCGGCCGTGCTTCGATTTGCCGACCAGGCTTCGGCGCTCGGTCGCCTGGCCGCGGGTTGGCGCCAGGAGTGGCCCGCCGTCCTGGCCGTGGGCGCGATCGCCGCGGTCGGAATCGGCCTCGTGGGGGCCGGCGACGACCCGGCCGCCGTCGATCGTGTCGTTCTTCCCAGTACAGCTCAGGTTGCGGGTCTTCCGCAGGCGGCGGAGGCGTTTTCGATACCTCGGCTGAAGAGCCCGCCGGCCGCGACCGGCGTGCTGGTCGGCACGCCCGCCGGTGGCGCCTCTTCGCCCAGGGTGGCTGCGGGAAAAGGCTGCGGTGGCAACCCGACCTCGGCGCCACCGACGGTTCCGGTTGGACATCGGGCCGGGCATCCAGCGGGCCCTCCCGTGACGCATCCTTCGGCCGGAGGCTGCGGCTCCGCTTAGGACGACATCAACGCGGTCAGGTCATACGTCATAGGCCTGTCGCTCGATTCAAAGTTCGTCGCACATCGCTGAGCACTGCATCAATCGCCGCTTCAACGTTCTCGGCCTTGAAATGCGAATAATCCCCGGCCAGGTTGGTCGACCAGTCGATCAGCAGAACCTCGTCAGAGGCCTTGTGCGCCGGCCCGCCGGTTTCGGGATCTTGAGGAAAGGTGGACTGGATGCGATAGAACTCGGTGCGCCAGATATGAACCCGAAACCGCGTCTGATCCGAAGGGTCCTGAAAGAGTTCGACTCGAAGCGTGAACGCGTCGTCGCCTTCTGTAACGTCCAACTCCACTGTCCGCTGCAATGTGAAGACGCGTTCGGGCCGAGTCGACGGCATCGAGAACCGACCTAGGACTCTTCTGTTGCCGTGTGTGCTGTCTCCTTAGTGGAGGCTTCGGCTTCGGGCTCGACCTCTTCGGCTTCAGGGGATTCGGCGACCAGGCGGCGGCGCTCGCGGATTCTTGCCTCGCGGCCGACCTTGCCTCGCAAGTAGTACAGCCGGCCCTGGCGCACGTCGCCGTGGCGCAGCACGTCGATCTTGTCGATGCGCGGCGAGTGGATCATGAAGGTCCTCTCCACACCGACTCCGTGCGTCACGCGCCGGACGGTGAAGTTCTGGCGGAGGCCTCCACCGGTGACACGGATCACGGTGCCTTCGAACACCTGGATGCGCTCGCGCGTGCCCTCGACGACCTTGGCGTGCACCTTCACGGTGTCGCCGGCGCGCAAGGCGGGCACCTTCTTTTTCTGCTGCTCCTTCTCGAGCTGCTGGATCACGTTCATGTCTTCTTCAACTCCTTACTTCGTGGAACGCGTCTCTGCGCTGCCTGCTGCCGGCGCCACTGCTTGATCCGCGCGTGGTCACCGGACAGTAGAACGTCAGGGACGGTCATGCCTCGGTACTCGGCCGGCCGCGTGAACTGCGGCCAGCCTGTCAGCTCGTCAGAGAAGCTGTCTTGCGCCAGCGAGCCGGGGTCGCCGACTACGCCGGGGACGAGCCTCGCCACCGCGTCGATGAGGACCATCGCGGGGATCTCACCGCCGCTCAACACGTAACTGCCGATCGAGATCTCGCGGGCGTTGAGCGCCGCCCTCACCCGATCGTCGATCCCTTCGTAACGACCGCAGACGATGATCAGTCCCGGCTCACGGGACAGCTCTGCGGCGACATCGTGGTCGAGCAGGTCGCCCCAGGGCTCCATCAGCACGACCGGTCCGGAGTTTGTGGCGCGGATCGATTCCACGGCCTCGATCACCGGCTCCGGCTTCATCACCATGCCCGGGCCGCCCCCGAACGGCATGTCGTCGACCTGGCGGTGCCGATCGTGCGTGTAGTCGCGCAGGTCGTATGCCCGCAGTTCGAGCTTCCCGCGTTCGACGGCGCGGCCGATCACGCCCTGCTGGAACACGGGGCCGAACATGCCGGGAAAGATGGTGACGACATCGAATCTCATCTCAATTGCTGTCTTTTGCGTCCTCGATCCTGAGCAGCCAGTCCGCCACCACGACGCGGCCGCCGGTTACGTCCACCTCGATCACGGCGTCCTTCGTCGCAGGGATCAGGTGCTCGATCGCGCCTTCCCGGCTGACCCAGACGTCGTTGGCGGGACGCTCGAGGACTTCCTCGACCACGCCCAGCCGCTCGCCTGACTTCGAGAACACCGTGAGGCCAACTACCTGGCGGTGGTAGAAACGTCCCGGCTCCAGCGATCGCATCTGCTCATCCGCGACCTCGAGATAGCGGCCGCGGAACAGCTCCGCCATCGTCCGGTTGTCGATGCCGTGCAGCTTGACCACGATGCCCGGCTGGCTCTGCCGGCTCCACTCCACGTGGTGCTCGCAGCCGTCGAGCAAGAGGCTCGCGCCCGGATCGAAACGATCCTGGAAGTCTGTCAAGGGCGTGACCTTGACAGCGCCTTCAAGACCGTACGCCCCCACAACCTGCCCGATTCGAATCATGCGGTGCCCTCCCCACTGGATTGACGCCGGCCTCGCGGTGCGAAATGTGGGCCGGAAAGGGATGCGTTCGCCAGGTCGACGAACACCCGCTTGCGGTCGCGCGACGACGCGACGCGCACCAGCGTGCGGAGGGCTTCGATGTTGCGACCGGCCTTGCCAATGAAGCGCCCGACGTCCGCGTCGGCAAGCTTCACCTTGATCGCGACGGTGCCCCCGCCACGCTCGAACGACTCGACTGAAACCTCCTCGGGTTTCTCGGCCAGCGACTTCGCCACGTACTCGACGAGCGCGCGGTAGTCGATGCCCGGTCCGCTCGGCCCGGATGGCCTGTCGCCGCGGTAGCCGCCGCGGTTGAAGCCTCCGCCGCCGCCTCGCCGAAAGTCACGCCGTGGGGGTCGGCTTCTCTGCACGTCGCTCAAGGATTCCCTCCCGCTTCAACAGGCTGCGCGCCGCCTCGCTCGGCTGGGCGCCCTGCTGCAGCCACTTCTGCACTTTGTCCACGTCGATCTTCACCTGCACCGGGTCTGTCATGGGGTCGTAGTACCCGAGATGCTCGATAAAGCGGCCGTCACGCGGCGAGCGCGCGTCCGCCACCACCAGGCGGTAGAAGGGGTGTTTCTTCGCCCCCATCCGCCTCAGCCTGATCTTTACCAACCTGCGCCTCCTTGTCCATAGATTCGTGGAAGTCCGACTGTCCGTTTTGAGCCTTGCCGACCGAACTGCTTCGCCATCTTCTGCATCGCGTCGCGGGCCTTGAGCAGCCTGTTGATGTCGGCCGGCTGCACGCCGCTGCCGCGCGCGATGCGGCGCTTGCGCGCGCCGTCGATGAGGTCTGGGTGCGCCCGCTCCTTCGCTGTCATCGACAGGATGATGGCCTCCATCCGCTTCATCTCTTTTTCCGTGTCTGCGCCCGCAAGCTGGCCTTTCAGGCCGCCAGCGCCCGGGATCATCTCGAGCATCCCTTCGAGAGGGCCCATGCCGCGAAGCTGGCGGATCTGGGCCAGGAAGTCGTCGAAGCTGAGCTGCCCCGCGCGGAGATGCTTTTCGACCTCCCTGGCCTTTTCCGTGTCGAGGGTTCGCTCCGCCTTCTCGATCAGCGTGAGCACGTCGCCCATGCCGAGGATCCGCGACGCCATCCGCTCGGCGACGAAGACCTCGAGGTCCTGGGGCTTCTCGCCGGTGCCCGCGAAGCGGATCCGCTGGCGTGTCGCGGCTCGCAGGGAGAGCGCCGCGCCGCCCCGCGCGTCGCCGTCGAGCTTGGTCAGGACCACGCCGTCGAGACCGACCGCCTGGCCGAACGCCTCCCCCACCTTCACGGCCTCCTGGCCGGTCATCGAGTCGGCGACCAGGAGCGTCTCGGTCACGCGAATTCGCGCCTTGAGCTGCGTGAGCTCGTCCATGAGCTCTGTGTCGACGTGAAGCCTGCCGGCCGTGTCGAGGATCACGACGTCGCAGTTGAGCCTTTCCGCCTCGGCGACCGCACCTTCACCACGGGCGAACGCGACGTTCTCGCGGTCGGCCAGGGTCCTCAGCTGCTCGATCGCGGCGGGCCGGCGAAAGTCAAGGCCGGCCACGAGCGGGCGATGGCCGTCGCGGCGGGCGAGCAGGGCCAGCTTCACGGCGGTGGTCGTCTTGCCGGAGCCCTGGAGGCCGACGAGCATCACGACCGTCGGCGGCTTGGCCGCGTAGCGGAGTCCCTCGGCGTTGCCGCCCAGGAGCTCGACCAGCTCGTCGTTCACGGCCTTGACCACCGTCTGGGGCGCGGTCAGGCCGGGTGAGATCTCGGCGCCTGTGAGCCTCGCCCGAACCTTCTCGACGAATTCCTTGACGACCCTGAAGTTGACGTCCGCCTCGAGCAGCGCGAGACGGACCTCGCGGAGCCCTGCGTCGACATCCTCCGGCCGGAGGACGCCACGCCCGGTGATCTTCCGGAGCGCCGTGGCGAGGCGGGCGCCGAGGGACTCAAACACCCTCGAGCCGCTCCAGCCGGCGCTGCAGGCCGTTGAGCTCGCGCTCCAGCGCCACCAGCGCTTTGCGGCGCCTCGACGACTCGGCGAGCAGGCCCAGCCTTCGTTCGTACTCCTGCAGCGCGCGCGTCGAGCGGCGGAGCAGGTCGTGCACGGCAGCGCGCGACGTCCCCTGGTGGGCCGCTATCTCTGCGAGCGACCAGTCGCTGCGCAGGTACAGGTCGAGGACCTCGCGCTGGTGCTCGGTCAGCAGGGCGCCGTAACGCTCGTAGAGGGCCAGCGTTCGACCACGGGTCACGAGGGTGTCAAGGGGCATGCCTTGACAGCTTACCAAGATTAGAATCAGTGCGTCATGGGGCCGCTGCTGATCGAGGCGTTTCGCTACAACAGGTGGGCCAACCTGCACCTGCTGGACGTGTGCGCACAACTGAGCGAGGACCAGCTGCAGCTGACCACCCCGGGCACCTACGGGACGATCGCCGCGACGCTGCAGCACCTGCTGGGCGCCGAGCAGCGGTATCTGCGGCGCATGATCGGGCACGAGCCGGAGATCCACGAGAACGATCCGTTTCCCGGCATTGCTCGGATGCGCGCGATCGCAGAGCGCAGTGCTGACCTGCTGATCGATGCGGCCGGCCGGATCACCGGGGACGATGTCGTGGAGACCGAATACGGGGGCGGGCGTTTTCGCCTGAGCCTGGGCGTCGTGCTGATCCAGGCGATGCACCACGGCAACGACCACCGGACGCACGTGTGCACGATCCTGGGCGCGCACGGTCTCGAGTACGGTGACATGGACGTGTGGGCGTATGGCGAGGCGACCGGCGGAATGGTGTCGCTGGCCGCGAGCTGAGCAAGTGCTGACCGCGTTCATCCTCATCAAGTCCACGCGCGAAGGTCTCACCCATCTCGGGCCGGAGCTGGCGGACGTCGATGGAGTGGCCGAGGTGTACACGGTCACCGGCGAGTGGGACTTCATCGCGATCGCCCGTGTGCGCGAGCACGAGGACCTGGCCAAGGTCGTCACGCAGCACCTGACCCGCCTCCATGACATCGACCGAACACAGACCATGGTCGCGTTCCAGCAGTTCTCGGCCCACGACCTCGAGGCGATGTTCGGCCTCGGTCTCGAGGACAAGCAGGCCTGAGCTCTCTGCTACCTGTCGCGCTGCGCGCCGCCCGCGCGGGCGCCGCGGTGCTTCTCGAGGCGGGGCTGCCCCGGCCTGGGAGCGCGTTCGAGCTGAAGGGCGCGGGCGACTACGTGACCTCGGCCGACCGTCGATCCGAGGCTGCCATCCTGGAAGTGCTGGCGCGCGATTCTCCCGGCGTCGCCGTGCTGGCCGAGGAGGGCGGCGGCTTGCCCGCGAGCACGATGTGGGCGGTCGACCCGCTGGATGGGACGACCAACTTCACGCGCGGGTTCCCGACCGTTGCTGTTTCGGTGGCGCTTTTGGAGGTCGGCTTGCCTGTCGCAGGTGTCGTGCTGGCGCCGTTCCTTGGTCTCGAGTTCACATTTGGGCGTGGTGAGGGTGCGTACTTCAACGGCGACCGTCTGCCGTCGCATCGTGTGGTCGATCCGTCGGGCGCGGTCGTCGCGACCGGGTTCCCGTTTCGCAACAAGAAGCTGCTGTCGCGCTACCTGCCGGTGATGCGCTCGGCCCTGCTGCGGTTTGAGGACCTCCGCCGGGCCGGCGCGGCGGCGCTCGACCTCGCGTGGACCGCGTCGAGCACGTTCGACGGTTTCTTCGAGCTTGGGCTGCACACGTGGGACGTCGCCGCTGGGGCGGGCATGGTCCTGGAGGTCGGCGGGCGAGTGACCGACTGGTCGGGAGGCGATCGCTGGATCGAGACGGGCAACGTGCTGGCCGCCTCGCCGGCGGTGCACGAGGTTCTGCTAGAGCTGGCCGCGCAGTCTCCTGAGAGGTAGGTCGACGAGCGATCGCCACTGCTGGCGCATGGCCATTGCCGTGGGGACTGTTGTTTCGTTTTTGAGTCGTCTCGGTTTGGTGGCTCTGTTCTTGACGGCCGTCATGAAGTCGGTGTCGAACTCGGTGACGGCCTGGGCGATGTCATGTTTGCCGAAATGGCAGTCGCTCCCGCCGACGGCGGCGCCGAGCCTTTCCTTGTTCTGTGTGTAGAAATCATCCAGTTGCTTCCGCCTGCGGTTTCCGATCGGCGCGGTGAAGACCAGCTCGATTCCGTCCACCGCGTGTTTTTCGATGAGCCTGCGCAGCATGTCCGGCTGGATCGACGCGAAGTAGGTCGGCATGAAGGGGTGAGGGATGATCGCGAGGGCGCCCTGGGCGTGGATGGCTATCACCGTGTCCTCGATCGACATGCCGCGCCTGATCGGGTCTTTGAGAAACCAGGCGAGGACGTGGGTCTGGGCGGGAAATCTGGTCGTGATCTCCTGGCCGGCGATCACTGTCAGGCCTTTTTCCTCCCCGCGGTTCTGGGTCTCCTTGACCGACGCTATGGTGTCGTGGTCGGTGACGGCGATCAGGTCGAGGTTCGCGTTTTTGGCCGCCTCGACCAGCTGCTGCGGCGTGACCATGCCGTCGGAGGCGAGGGTGTGACAGTGGGGATCGGCGAGCACGTTTCTTTGATTGTCCCGTTTTGCCCTGTTAAGAGGGTTGGCGCGACGAACTTCTGTTCGTAATCTGTGGGCATGCTTCAGATGGTGTCGCGAGGCGCCGAGATCGCTCGCGAGCTGATCCGGATCCAGCGTCAGATCGACATGCTCCAGCTGGAGCAGTCGAGGCTTTGCGCCGAGTTCGCCGAGACCGACCACTGGTCAGACGAAGGGTCGAACACGCCGCTGGACTGGATCCGCTTCAACTGCAACGTGACCGAGAAGGTCGCGGGGGACCGTTTGGCAGTCGGCTCGCGCTGTGGCGAGATCGCGGCGAGCGTCAGGGCGATGGAGTCCGGAGAGATCGGATTCAGCCACCTGGCCGTGATGGCGCGGACGGCGATCGCGACGGGCGCGAAGTTTGATGAGGCGCGGCTGCTGGAGGTCGCTCGCAAGACGTCGCCCGGCAAGTTCTACTACGAGAGCCTTCACTACCGCCACTCGGTTGACGCCAAAGGATATGCGGCGGAGCAGGTCGACCTCGTCGAGAATCGCCGCCTCTGGTTGAGCAAGGGCGACGACGGTGGGCTGCTCATCAATGGCGTTCTCGACCCCGTGGGAGGCGCCGCTTTTCGCACGGCGCTGGAGCCGCTGGCGCGTCGGGCGGGCTGGGACGACGATCGAAACCTGGAGAAGCGCTACGCCGACGCCCTGGTCGAGCTGGCGTGCACTGGGTGGATGGCGGGGGTGGTGAGATCGAGAACCAGGTACTTCTGTGTGTCACAGGCATCACTGGCTCGTTCATGAGGGCGGCTGGCAGCTCGTCAAGACGGACGATGGGCGTTTGATGACCGTCGCGCCGACGACTGGCTTCGCGCGCCCGCCGGCGCCGGATTAGTCGAAGATGGCGCGCACGAAAGCTGCGGCGTCGAAGGGCACGAGGTCGTCGATGCCCTCCCCCACTCCGGCGAGCTTCGCCGGCGCGTCCAGCTCGGCCTCGATGGCGATCACTGCGCCGCCCTTCGCGCTGCTGTCGAGCTTTGCCAGGACAAGTCCCGTCATCGGGATCGCCTTGTTGAACTCGCGCGCCTGGACGAGGCTGGTGAGGCCGAGCACCGCGTCGAGGACGAGAAGCGATTCATATGGCGCGCCGTCCAGTGCCTTGCTCGTGACGCGGCCGACCTTCCCCAGCTCCTCGATGAGATTGCGCTGTGTCTGCAGCCGGCCCGCAGTGTCAACGAGCACCACGTCGAGGCCGCGCTTGCGCGCGATCTGCACACCGTCGAACACCACGGACGCGGGATCCGCGCCGCTCGAGCCGTCGAAGTGAGGCACGCCCGCGCCCTCCGCCCACGCGACCATCTGCTCGATTCCCGCCACGCGATAGGTGTCGGCCGCGACGACAAGTGGTTTGCGGCCTACTTTGCGCAGGCTATGGGCGAGCTTGCCCGCGGTCGTGGTCTTGCCGGCGCCGTTGACGCCGTAAAGCAGGATGCAGGCGGGGCTGCCGGTGAGGTTGAGCTCGCGAGGCTTCCTCGACATCATCGAGGTCGCTACCGAGACGAGTGCTTCGATCGCTTCCTCGCGGGTGCGCGGGGCCCTTGAGCGAACGCCTGCGGCGAGGCGAGCCGCCATCGCGGGGCCGAGGTCTGCCGCGAGCAGGACCTCCTCGAGCTCGTCGTAGTACGTCCCTGAAAGCGGCGGGCTGAGCGCGCGGACTCCTGCCGCCAGGGCGCCGCGGGTGCGGCTGCCGACCCGGTTCCAGAGGCTGAGCCTGGGTTCGCTCAGCCTGCTTGGGCTGTGTTCGCCGCTCGGCTCACGGGCTTGCGGATGTCTTCGAGGCGGACCGAGACGAGGTGGGAAGAGCCGCTCTCGTCGAGGTGGATGCCGTACAGGGTCGACGCATAGGACATGGTCACGTGGTTGTGCGTGATCACGAGGAACTGGCGCCGGCTGCCGAGGCGGGCGACCATCTGCCCGAACCTGTCGACGTTGGCGTCGTCCAGGGCGGCGTCGACTTCGTCCAGGATCGTGAATGGGCTCGGGTTCACCTCGTCGAGGGCGAGGACGAGGGCGAGCGCCGCGAGCGAGCGCTCTCCCGAGGAGAGCAGCGTCACGTTCTGCAGGCGCTTGCGTGGTGGCTGGACGAGGATCTCGACGCCCGTGCGGGGGCCGTCGTCGCCCGCGGCGTGGCGCAGCGTGGCGCGGCCGCCGGGGTTGAGCTCGGAGAAGTATTCGTGGAAGTTCGCGGCCACGGCGCCGAAGACGGCTTCGTAGCGCGACTCCTCTTCCTCGCGGAGCCTGGAGATGAGGTCCTCCAGGTCGGCGCGGGCGTTGGTGATGTCTTCGAGCTGCTCGGCGAGGTTCCTGTATCGCTCCTCGAGCTCGCGGGATTCGGACTCGGCCAGGGCGTTTGTGGGACCGATCTCTTCGAGGCGGCGCTCCAGGGCGCGCATCTCCCGCTCGCGCGCCTTGCCGCCGGGCACCTCTTCGGGCGCGACGCCGTCGGGCATCCGCGAGCGGATCTCGTCCAGCCTGGCCTGGAGCAGCTCGGTCTCGCGGGCGATGAGCTCGAGATTGCCCTCGAGATTTCCGGCGCGGAGGCGGGCGTCGATGCGTGCTTCCTCGAGGGCGACCAGCCGCCTGGCGTTTTCCGCCATCTCGGCCTCGTCCTCAGGCGATTCGCGCTCGGCGGTGGTCAGGGCGCGGCGCGCTTGGTCCGCGGCCCAGCGGAGCTCGGGGATCGATTCGATCGCTGTGGTCAGCGCCCGCTTCGCGTCGGCGACGCGGCCGCGGCGGTCTTCGGCCGCGGTCGCGAGGCGGGCGACGTCCTCTTCAGTCGAAGTCAGGCGGACGCGGAGGCGGCCGGCGTCGTGGTGCTGTCGCAGGCGGGCCACGTGGCCCGCGGCGTCGTGGGCAAGGGCGGCGTCCGCGTCGAGCGAAGAGATGCGCCGGCGCAGCTCGGAGCGACGCGCGTCGAGGGCGACGCGCGGGTCGGCACCGGCCCTGACGAGGCCTGGCTCGCGATAAACCCCGTCGAGCGTGACGTCGCGCCCGACCAGGACGTGCCCGAGCAGGCGGCGCGCGATTGCGTCGAAGCCGTCGCGCACGGTCACCTGCCGGTAGAGCGATCCTTCGGCCGGCGTCGGGACGTCGACGGGGTAAAGCGCCGTCGCCATGCGGTCGTTCGCTCTGACCGAGTCGAGGGCTGCTTCCGCGTCGGGCGAGACGGTCGCGTCGAGCAGCGGGCCAAGAACCGCTGTCACCGCGGCCTCGTAGCCGGAGCCGGCGGTGATCACGTCGCGGAGCAGGACTCCTGAAGTGGCGGGCGGCCTCAGCGCGTCGAGGCCCTCGAGCTCTGAGCGCATTCGGGCCACGGTGACGGCGGCCTGCTCAGCGGCGCGAGCCTTCCGCTCGGCCTCGGCGAGCTCGTCGTCAGAAACGTGATGGTCGGCGGGCGAGGCGACCGCGAGCTCGGCCGACAGCTGATCGCGAAGAGCCTGGGCCGTCGCGAGCTGGGCGCGGTTCTCAGCCTCGGAGCGACGGGCGGAATCCGCGACCACCTGGCGATTTTCGGCCCTCTCCTCGGCGAGCTGGAGGCGGTGGTCCGCCTCGGAAAGCTGAAGGCGCACCTGGCCCAGTGTGCGCTGGCGGGCGAGCCGGCGGTCCTGGGCGGCCTGCATGGCGGCGCGGCCGGCCTGGAACTCCTCCTCGGTGATTCGTGACTGCTCGCGTGCTTCGATGAGGCGGCGCTCCAGTGACTGGACCTGCGACGAGGCTTTGCGGTGGGCGTCTCGTGCGTCGCGCCACTCCTCCCAGACGATGCTTCCGCGCAGCATCTCGAGGCGGGCATTCGCCTCAGCCGCTTCGCGGGCGGCGGCGGCCTGGATCCGGAGCGTCTCGAGCCGGGGCGCAAGCTCGGTTTTCAAGTCTTCCAGGCGGAGCAGGTTGGCAGCGAGCTCTTGCAGCTTATGCACCGCCTCCTGGCGGCGCGCCTTGACGCCCCGGACCTGGGCGGCCTCTTCGAGCAGCTGCCGGCGCTCCGCAGGCGAGCAGACCACGATGTGTTCGATGTCGTGCTGGTCGATGATCGCGTAGGAGTCGACGGTGAGGCCGGTCGAGGAGAGGAGGTGAATCAAATCGCGACGGCGGACGCGGGTGCCGTTGAGGAAATAATCGCTCTCACCATCGCGCTCGACGCGGCGCTTGATCGCGACCTCGTGGTAGTCGACAGGCAGGCGGCCGGCGGTGTTGTCGAAGACCATCGTGACCTCGGCGTACGAGGCGCGGGAGCGGCGTTCGCCGCCGGCGTAGATGACCTCCTCCATCTTCTTGCCGCGGAGGTCGCGAGCCTGGCCGGAGCCGAGCACCCACTTGACGGAGTCGACGATGTTCGTCTTCCCCGAGCCATTGGGGCCAACGATGGCGGTGACACCGCCGTCGAACTGGATCTCGGTCTGCCGGGCGAAGGTCTTGAAGCCCAGCAATTGCAGGGACCTTAGGAACAAACTGGCGGGAGTTTACTCGATCGGTTCGCCGAACTGCCGGCTGCGAGGCTCAGGCATCGGAACGACCTCGGCCCGGACAGGTTCCAGCTCGGCGGGTGGTTCGGCGGGTGCTTCGGCGGGTGATTCGACGGGCTCGGAGGCGGCGGGCAGCGCCGCACTCTTTGACTGGCGAGGGGAACGGCGCGAGCGCCCTCCTCTGGCGGTCTTGGCCGCGGGCTTCTCGGTGACCGATCCGAGCAGGCTCTCGAGGGCCGCCCGCGCGGCGTCCTGCTCGGCCTCCTGCTTGCTGACGCCGTGGCCCGTTCCGAGTGGCTGGGCGCCGGCGAAAACCACTGACGTGTACTCGCGCCGGTTGCCCACGCGCGCGCCTTCGCTGTCGTAGACGGGCGTCTCACCGAAGCGCTCCTGTGCGACCTGCTGCAGGCGACCCTTGAAGTTCTCGTCGCGGACGGGCGAGGGGAGTGCGCGGTACCGGTTGAGGTAGTAGTGGTAGGCGGCGTCATAGCCTGCGTCGAGGAACACCGCGCCGAGCACGGCCTCGAAGGCGTTGGCCAGCAGCGACTTGAGGTTGCGGCCACCGCCCTTCGCGATGCCCTTGCCGAGGTACAGATAGTCGCCAAGGCCGAGCTGCTCCGCGAGCTGGGCGAGCGTGTTCGTGTTGACCATCGCGGAGCGGGTCTGGGTCAGCTCGCCCTCGGTCGCCCCGGGGTGGTGCTTGTACAGATACTCGGCGGCGATCAGCTGGAGGACGGCGTCGCCGAGGTACTCCAGGCGCTCGTTGTCACGGGGCGATATCGACGGGCTCTCATTCGCAAACGAGCTGTGCGTGACGGCCTCGAGGAGAAGCCCAGGGTCGCGAAAGTGAATCCCGATCTTTTGCTGGAGCTGCTGCAGCGACTGGGCGAGCGGTGGGACGCTGTGCGCGTCCTGAGGCTGTGCTATGAGCCGGCCTTCTCCTGGATGTACTCCCAGGCCTGGCCCACGGTGGTGATCTTCTCGGCGTCCTCGTCGGGAATCTCGAGGCCGGTGTTTTCCTCGAACGCGTAGATGAGCTCGACGAGGTCGAGGGAGTCGGCGTTGAGGTCCTCCTGAAACGACGCGTCCATGGTGACCTGCTCGGGCTCACAGCCAAGGCGCTCGACGATGATGTTCTTGAAGTCCTCGAAGCTCAGCTTTTGAGTTTCCATACGCGGACTACTGTACCCGATGCCGGGGACCGGGGCTCCACGCGGCCCCGGTCCCGTGCAGGGTGCCGCTCGTCAGCGGCCGGTCTTGGCCGGTTGCGGCTGCGGGGGCGCCGGCGCCAGGCCGAGCTGGGTCATCAGCTGGACCTGGTCGTACACCAGGCTCGACCTCTTGATCAGGCCCCGGTCGATCTCGACGATCTGGACGAACTCGCCGTTCACCTTGCGTCCAGTCGCGGGCACGTCGCCCATCGGGGTCTTGAGCGTCCCATTGTGTGTGCCGACAAACACGGCCTCCAGGATCGCGTGGTTGCCCTGGACAAAGATGTTCTTCGTCTCGATGCGTGCATCCGGGAACGCGGAGATGAAGTTCTTGTTGAACTCCTTGAACTGCTGCGGTCCCTTGAGCTTCTGGTCTCCAGGCGCCGTGCCAACCGCGTCAGGCGCGGTATCGCGCGACAGGGCTTCGAGGTCGTGCGCGTTATAGGCCTTGACGTTGCGCTCGACAATCTCTCTTGCCTCGATCATGGTCGAGGTGGCCATGTCGAACAGCTCGCGCTTTGGCTTTGCATCCTGGGCCATGTAGGGCTTGAAGGAATCGATCAGCTTCTCGGCCTTGGGCGCGAACGACGCGGCCGAGGCGTCGCTCTCATAGACCGCTATCGAGATCGCTTCTCCTGTTTCGCGGTTCAGAAGGAGCATCGCGGATCGCGCCCCCTCGTGGGTCGCGATCGCCGGAAGGACCGTCTCCTTGTACTGCTTGACGGCTTGATCGAGGTCTGTCTTCTTGTAAGTCGTCCTTACTACGCCTGCTTTCATCTCTCACCTCCGTGAGCTAACGGGCTAGCAGGGATCCGAACCTCGATTCTCCACCCGCCTCGGCGTGCGGAGTCAAGCGCAGACGCACGCCAGGCAACTGATGGTTGCCTAGTTCGTAAGGGCGAGCTCCTGGACCCCGGCGGGAGTGCCGGCCGCGAGGGCGGTGCGGCCTGGGGCGAGCTCGCGCATCATCCCGGTCAGGGCGCGCTTTGGCCCCACCTCGACGAAGGTGTCGCAGCCGATCTCGACCAGCGAGCCGATGCATGACGCCCAGCGCACCGGTGACCGCAGCTGCATCTCGAGGACGTGAGGGATGCGGTCCCCGTCCTGGTGGCGCCTGCCGGTGAGGTTCGCCATCACGGGGATTCGCGGCGCGCGCCACTCGACGCGGTCGAGCGCGGCGCGGAGGCGTTCCGCGGCGGGCGCCATCAAGGGAGTGTGGAAGGCGGCGCTGACGTTCAGCGGGATGACGCGCTTTGCGCCGGCGACCTGGAGCCGCTGGGTCGCGACCTCGAGCCCGGTCGTCGTGCCCGCGATCACTGTTTGCGTAGGCGTGTTGTAGTTGGCCGGCCAGGCGTCGTTCATGCCGGCGAGCGCGACCTCGATCGCCTGCGCGTCGAGACCGAGCACCGCGGCCATCGAGCTCGTGCCGGCCGGGGCGGCGTCGGCCATCGCCTTGCCGCGCTCGACCACCGCCTTGATGACCTGGGGGGCGCCAACCGCGCCCCCCGCCGCCAGTGCCGCGTACTCGCCGACCGAGTGACCGGCCGCGGCGATGGGCTCGATCCCCCTGCGGCGGAGGAGCAGGGTGAGGGCGATGCCCGCGAAGCAAAGGGCCGGCTGCGCGTTCTGGGTCAAACGGAGGTCGTCGTCGGAGGCAGTCGTGAGGAGCGCCCGGAGGTCGATGCCGCCGGTCGACGCGCACCTGTCGCAGAGCGCGGAGACCTCGTCATCCTGCAGAAGCTCGACTCCCATGCCGGGCTGCTGCGAGCCCTGGCCGGGAAACAGGAACGCTATGCGAGGTGCCATCAGCCCCTCCGCCGGCTTCGCCGGCACCTCCCCATGAAATGGGGAGGACACTTGCTAGCTATTCCTTGGCTTTGATGACTTCGCGGCCGGCGCCTGGGCCGTAGTGGCCGCAGTTCGGGCACACGCTGTGCGGCCGCCTCATGTGCTTGCAGTTCGGGCAGGCCTGGATCTGGACCAGCGCTAGCGCGAGGTGCGAGCGGCGGCGTCCCTTCTTCGACTTGGAGAGCTTGACCTTCGGTAGAGCCACGGCCCGGAAATCTTACGTGAAGCTAGCTTCTCGTCGCCTGGTCTGCGGTTTCCTCGTTGGCCGGCTGGCTGGCCTGCAGCGCCTCCACCCCACGCCGCACCGTCTGCAGTGTGCGGCCGAGGTGGGCCTCGAGCTGCTTCAGCTGCTCGAGCGCGTAGGCCTCCGCCTCGCGGATGATCTGGTCGCCCTTCGTCTGCGAGTCCTTGACGACCTGCGCGGCGTGCCGCTCCGCGCGGCGCAGGATCTCGTGCTCGCTGGCCGCCTCCTCCGCGCGCTCGTTCGCGCGGGACATGGTGCGCGCGGCTTCGGCGTGGGCCTCGGCGACGATGCGCTGCTGCTCGGAGACCGTCCAGTTCGCCTGCTTGATCTCGTCGGGCAGATTGAAGCGAATCTGGTCGATCAGCTCCATCAACTCGTCCTCGTTGAGCATGATCGCCGTCGAGAGCGGGACATGGCGCGCGTTCTGGATCAGATACTCGAAACGGTCAAGCAGCTCGTCGACCTTTATCTGAACTTCTCCTTCAACGCTCTCGCAACCGGTGGCGGGACCAGGTCCGAAACCTTCCCGCCATAGCTGGCGATGTCCTTCAAGATACTTGACGAGACGAAGATGTGCGCGAAGCCCGACATCAGGAACACGGTGTGGATGTCGGGCGCGAGCTTGCGGTTCATCAGCGCCTGCTGCAGCTCGGCATCGAAGTCGGAATAGGCGCGCAAGCCTTTGACCAGGGTGCTCGCTCCGCGCGATCGGGCGAACTCGACCGTGAGACCCGTGAAGCTCGCCACCTCGGCGCGTTCGCGGCCCTCGAGCGACGCGCGAATCAGCTGCAGCCGCTCCTCGACCGTGAACAGCGGCTGGCGCTTGTCGGGGTTCGCGGCCACCGCGACGATGAGCTTGTCGAAGATGCCGAGCGCGCGGTCGACCACGTCGAGGTGACCGTTGGTGAACGGGTCGAAGCTGCCGGGATAGACGGCGAGCTTCGAGTTTGGCACCCGGTTGTGGTTACGGGCCATCAGTTCGTGAGCACCGTGACGAGAGTGTCGCCGTAACGGCGCTGGCGGTCGATCTTCAATCTGCTCAGCGCCGGCAGGGTCTGGCGGCGCGAATGCTCGGCGAGGACGGTCGCTTCGATCGCCTCGCGGTCGAGCACCTTCAGCGCCCTGTCGAGCACCGCGTCTTCGTACGGCGGGTCGAGGAAGACGAACGTCGCGGACCGGATCGCGTCCGGGGACGCCTCGAGCCACCGCACCACGTCACTTCTGATAAGTCGGGCGCGTGCCTTGAAGCCGAGGGCGTCCAAGTTCTGCCGCAGGATAGCAAGACCGCGCGGCTCTCGGTCAACGAACGTGACGTGCGCGGCGCCGCGCGAGAGCGCCTCGATGCCCAGTGCTCCAGATCCCGCGAACAGGTCGAGCACCTCAGCGCCTTCGATCCGCGCGCCGACCATGTTGAAGATCGCCTGCTTCACCATGCCCTGCGTCGGGCGGATGTTCTTCGGCGCCTTGAGCCGGCGGCCGCGGGCCTCCCCCCCGCTCACGCGAAGCTTGCCCATTACTTGCGGATGCGGATCACGCCGTCGGACCGCATGACGCCGATCCTCGTGCCGCGGTCGAAGTGGTTGTCGGGCGGGACCGCGATCAGCAGCCCGCCGCTTGTCTGCGCGTCGCACACCATCAACTGGTCGAGCTCGACGACGCCGCCCCAGTCGACCCTGTCGCGATACGCGGCGTGGTTGCGGCGGCTTCCGTCGGGAAACAGGTCACGCTCCGCGAGCTGCCGCACGCCGTCCATGAAGGGCACGGAGTGGAGGTCGACGTCGGCTCCGCCGTCGAGGTTCGCGAGGTGGCCGATCAGGCCGTAGCCGGTGACGTCGGTGGCTGCCGTCGCTCCGGCGGCGACCATGGCCTCGGAAGCCTCACGGTTGAGCGTGGACATCCACCTGATCGCCTCACGCTGGAGCTCGGGCGGGCAAAGGCCGCGCTTGATCGCGGTCGTGACCAGGCCTGTGCCGAGAGGCTTCGTCAGATAGAGGATGTCGCCCGCGTGGGCGCCCTCATGGCCGATCGCCCGGTCGGGGTGCACCTCGCCGATCACCGCGTAGCCAAACTTCGGCTCTGCGTCGTCGACCGAATGGCCTCCGACCACAGGGACGCCCGCCTCGGCGAGCTTGCTCGCGCCACCGCCGACGATCTTCTCCAGCAACCCGGTGCCGAGCTTGTCGCGCGGGAAGGCGGTGATGCCGAGCGCAAACAACGGCTTACCCCCGACCGCATACACGTCGCTCAGCGAGTTGGCCGCGGCGATGGCGCCGAAGTCCGCCGGACCGTCGACGATGGGCGTGAAGAAGTCGACCGTCGCGACCAGCGCGCGGTCGGGCGCGATGCGGTAGACCGCCGTCATCGCGGGCGGCCGCACCATGCAGCACGTTGGGGTCGACGATCGGGGGCAGCGCCCCGAGTACCTGCCCTAGCTCCACCGGGCTGAGCTTGCAGGCTCAACCGGCCCCGTGGCTGTACTCCGTCAAACGCAGTGGTGAAAGTTCCACGTGGTCCTAAGTATCGTTGGCGCGTGCTCCACCCGCCCCTCCGGCCCTGCGGGCCACCTCCCCATAAAATGGGGAGGAGCCATCCCATAAATGTCGCTAGTTTTCGCTGCGATCGCTCCCCATGGTGGGATCGCGATCGCCGAGGCATGCTCACCCGACGAGCGTGAGGTGGCGATCAAGACACGCGAGGGGATGGAGGAGCTGGGTCGTCGCTTCGCGGCGGCGCGGCCCGACGTTGTCGTCGTCGCGACGCCGCACAACGTCCACATCTCCAACGCGCTGGCCGTGATCGTGGCCGCGCGACTGAAGGGAAGGCTGAACGGCGTGACGCCGCCGGTCGAGCTCGACGTGCCGTCGGAGAGGGAGCTCGCCTGGAGCGTCCTGGAATCGTTCGCGTCGGCGGGTTTGCCGTCGGCCGCGGTGAGCTTCGGATCCAACGACCCGTCGACCGCGGTCGCGCCCATGGACTGGGGCGTCTTGATCCCATTGTGGTTCATGGGCGGGCGCGGCGAGGCGCCCGCGCCGGTGGTCGTGGTGGCGCCGGCGCGGGAGCTGTCCGCGGCCGACCATGTGACGGCGGGTGCGGCGATCGCGGCGGCGGCGGCCGCGTCGGGGCGGCGCGTCGCGTTCATCGCCAGCGCGGACCATGGGCACGCGCACCAGGAGGACGGACCGTACGGCTATCACCCCGGCGCGGCGGAATACGACGCGCTCGTGTGCGAGATCGTGCGCACCAACCAGCTCGAGCGGCTGGTCGACATCTCGCGTGAGACGGTCGAGCTGGCCAAGGCGGACAGCTGGTGGCAGATGCTGATGCTGCACGGCGCAACGCAGGGATGGCACGGGGAGCTCGTTTCGTACGAGGCGCCGACCTACTTCGGGATGCTGACCGCGGCGTACCGACCTAGCTGATCGACGTGAGCTCGAGGCGGCGCGCGACGGCAGCCTTGAGCAGCGGGTGGCGTTCGAAGCCTGGGTCCGACTCGAGGATGCGCTCCGCCTCCTGACGCACTTCGCTCAGCAGCTCGGGCTGCTGCAGCGACGCCATCGCGACGTCCGACATGCCGTGCTGGCGCGGACCCATCAATTCGCCCATGCCGCGGATGCGCATGTCCTCCTCGGCGAGCTTGAACCCGTCGCGGATGCGGGTCAGCAGGGTGAGGCGGCCGATGTTGTATTCGTTCGGGTCGTCGGTCAGCAGGAGGCACCAGCTCTTCGCCGCACCGCGTCCGACGCGTCCGCGGAACTGGTGCAGCTGCGCGAGGCCGAAGCGCTCCGCGCCCTCGATCATCATCACGCTCGCATTGGGCACGTCGACGCCGACCTCGACCACGGCGGTCGCGACCAGGACCTGGATCTGGCCGGCGACGAATCGCTGCATGACCTCTTCCTTTTCCTTGAGGCGTCCGTGGATGAGGCCGAGCTCGAGGTTGGGAAAGACGTCCCGCTTGAGGCGCTCGTATTCGGCCGTGGCCGATCGTGCGGCGAGGACCTCGGACTCCTCGATCAGGGGACAGATGACGAATGCCTGGTGGCCCGCCATGACCTCCGCCCGCACGAGCTCATTCGCGCGCTCACGGTTGTCGGGAGCGATCACCTCGGTCTCCACCGGCGTCCGGCCTGGCGGCATCTCGTCGATGACCGAAAGCGTCATCTCCCCGTACAGGGCGAGGGCGAGCGAGCGCGGGATGGGCGTCGCGGTCATGGCGAGAAAGTGCGGGCGGCCGCGACCCTTGCCGCGGAGCAGCTCGCGCTGCCGCGTGCCGAAACGGTGCTGCTCGTCGACCACCGCCAGGCCCAGGTTGGCGAAATCGACGTCGTCCTCGATGAGCGCCTGCGTGCCGACCACGAGCGCGCAGTGACCTGACGCCGCCGCCGTCTTCACCCGCCGACGCTCGGCGGCGCCCTGGCTGCTCACCAGGAGCTCGACCTTGAGGTCGGGGAAGCTGTCCTCGAGGTAGGCGCGAAAGCGGCGGAGGTGCTGCCGGGCGAGGATCTCGGTCGGCGCCATCACCACCGTCTGCAGGCCCGCGGCGTGGGCCATGGCCGCGCAGGCGGCGGCGACCGCCGTCTTGCCGGAGCCGACGTCTCCGTTGAGGAGGCGGTTCATCGGGATCGCGCGTTCCATGTCCTGGAACGCCTCCCATGTCGCCCTTCGCTGCGCGTTCGTGAGCTCGAAGCCCAGCCCTTTCTTGAATGCGTCGATCACTTCCTGCCGGTATGCGATGGGCGACGCGGGCTCGGCCGCGATGTTGGCGCGCATGAGGGCGAACACGGCCTGCAGCTCGAAGAGATCGGCGAACGCCATGCGCCGGCTCGCCTCTCGAAAGTCGGCGTCGGTGTCCGGCTTGTGGCCGCGGCGCACAGCTTCGGCGACCCCGATCAGGCGATGCCGTTGCCGCACCTCTACGGGGAGCAGGTCCTCGAGGTGGTCGGCCAGAGGGAGCGCGGACTCGACCCAGCGCGCGATCTTGCGCGAGCTGAGCCCGTCGACCAGGTGGTAGCGCGGCATCATCCCGCCGATGCGCGCGGGCTTGACCTCGTCGTTGTCGTCGAGGCGCTCGTGGTGCGGGTTCTGCATCTCCAGCATTCCGATGTAGCCGCGCTTGACCGTGCCGGCGATCGCCACGCGGTCGCCTTTATGGAGCTGCTTCGCGACGAAGGGCTGGTTGAACCACGCCACGCGGATGGCCGCGCCATCGTCGTCGACGATCACCGCCTCGGTCAGCTTCATTCGCTTGTGGCGGGTGATCTTGGGGGCGATCGACTTCACCCTTCCCACGACCGTCGCCTGCGCTCCCGGCTCGAGCGAGGACACCATCGCGGGCGCGCCATAGGAGTCCCAGCCGAACGGCAGTGTGAGCAGCAGGTCGCGGATCGTCTTGATCCCAAGCTTCTCGAGCCGTTTGGCATTCGTCGGACCGACGTCGGCCAGCTTCGATACGGACGCGTCGAGAGTGCGTGGCAGAACCAGGATTGCCATCTACGGTATGTTCCAAAAAATCGTGAGCTGGAAGCGAGTCGAGATCGCTGTCATCGCAATACTGATCCTTGGCCTCCTCGGCTACGCCGCAGCGGGGCTTGCCTCGTCAGGATCGCGCGTCACCAGCGCAGAGCGCACGCTCAACACGGTCGTCTCGCACCAGAACGCGCTCAACGACACGTTCAACGACCTCAACGCTCAGCTGAGCGCCATCAACGGCAGCTCGACGTTCAACGCCCAGCAGGCGATCGCGCTGGTGGACGCGGCTGTGGCCAACTACGAGCTCGCCATTCAAACGATCAATCAGGATGACGCATCGCTGACCGCGGCCGCGACCGACCTGAACCGAAGTCCGTGGCTCACGATGGTCGGCCGAAGCAGCCTCGACCACGAGTCGTCGCGCATCGCGCACGGGCGCAACGCACTCGCCGCGGCGCGGACCGTGTCGGACGACAAGGTCCTCCAAGGCCGGTTCTGGCACGCGCAGTACGTCGTGCTCGGAGACCTCGCCACGCTGAACGACCAGAGCGGCTCCGGCGACTTCGCGGGGGCGAAGTCCACCCTCTCCACGATGAAGACGGACGTCGACCAGGCGGTCCAGCTGTCCACGTCGCCCGGGCTGCCCTCCGCGCTGCACGACCTGATGGCCGACTTCCAGACGCTCGTCACCGACTACGGGAAGGAGGTCGACGCGCAGCTGGCGGGGGATGACGCGGGCGTCGCGACGTACGAGGCGAGCGTGCTGGCGGACCGAACGAAGATCAGCGGCTACAACATCGACCAGATCGGCGCGCAGATCGACGCGTTCTACCAGCCCTTGATCGACCGTTACAACTCGGAGATCGCCGCGGCCACGGCCTAGGTGAAGTTCCCGCCCATTTGGTAGAAGGGCGCGGAAATTGCGCCTCGTTGGATCCAACAGCGCCTTTGCCAGCCGCCGATAAGGCCTCGTTGGATCCAGCGGTGCGTTTAGCCTCCCTTCCGAGGATCGCTCACGCGATGCCATATGTGGCCAGGAATCTCACCTAGGCGCTGTCGAGGAAACGGAGCACGCGTACCGTGAGCAAGGCCGTGGCCTTTTCCTCGTAATCGGGAAGACTGTCGTCGGCGAACAGGTGACGGTCACCGGGGTACAGGAAGAGCTCGGCGCCGTCGATGGTGGCGGTCATCTGCCGCGCGGCCTCGAGGTCCTCGTTTGGGGGCAGCGCTTCTGGATCGCCTTCCATGATGTGGACCTGGAGTGGAACGCCCTCGGGCCAGCTGCCACCGAACTCCGCGATCCAGATGGCGGAATGGAAGAGGAGGGCCCCCTTCGCGCCGGACCTGGTCTGCGCCAGCATCTGCGCGGGGAGCACGCCGAGCGAGAATCCCGCGTAGACGATCTCGTGCGGCAGGCCTTCTGCGGCGTTGCGGCCGCGTTCGATGATCGTGTCGAAGCCGACGGCCTTGACGTGGCGAATGCCGCTGGCCAGGTCGGTGAAGGTCTTGCCTTCGTAGAGGTCCGGGGTGTGGACGGTGTGTCCTGCTTTGCGGAGTCGATCCGCGAAAGAGACGACACCAGGCGTCAGGCCCTGGGCGTGATGAAAGAGAAGAAGCTCAGCCACTACACCAGCTTCCGCGAACGGCGCGCTTCGGCGCGGGCGAACCAGACCATCTGCCCGGCAAGGAGCAGGACGAGCAAGACGACAGCGGGTGTGCCGAGCTTCGAGAATGCGAACCAGCCGGCGGCCAGGATGACGACGATCACGATGCTCTGCAGCCAGTCGCCGACGAACAGACCGACCACCTGCCGTACCGCGGCGCGCAGAAAATTCATGCGAGCGCGGGACGGCGGATCAACTGGACCGCCAGCCGCGATGCGGCGAAGTAGATGATCGCGAGGCCGCCGATCGAGACGAAGTCGAGCGGCCACGACGCGCCCATCCCCTCCGCCGCCCAGAAGGTGCCAAGGCTCGTGAGGATGACGCCGACCGCGTACTTCAGTGTGTTTTCCGGCACGCGGGCGAGCGGCTGGCGGACGACGACGCCGGTGATCGCGACCACGACCATCGCGAGCAGCCCGCCGGCGACCGCCACCGGCAGGCCCTTGCCCGTGCCGCCGACCGCGATCACGATGAAGACGACCTCGAGGCCCTCGAGGAAGACACCCTTCAGCGCGAGGATGAAGCCGACCCAGTCGGTCGCGTCTTTCAGCTGGTCCACGGTGTGCTGGTAGGCGCGCTCTTCGTCATGCAGGTCGACGACTCCGGCGGATCGGAGCACCGCCTTGTGCAGCCAGCGCAAACCGAAAAGAAGCAGCAGCGTGCCGACCAGGAGCTTGAGCGCCGAGTCGGGGATGCGCGTGACGATCAGCTGGCCGAAGAAGATCACGAGCACGGCGAGTGCGACGAGGGCGGCCACGGTGCCCAGCAGCGGCGCGCGCCAGCCTCGTGTCAGGCCGATAGCGAGGACGATCGTGAGCGCTTCGGTGGACTCGACCGCGGAGCCAAGAAAGGCGGCACCGAAGCTGAAGAATTGCGTGCCCATTCTCTCTAGAGAGTAACCGGCGGCTGTTTTAATGGATTTCATGCGGGCCGGGCTCTTTCCCGACGACTCGATCATCAGGCGCGTGAACCGGGAGAACGTGCTGCTGCTGGGCGGCGGACGGGCGCTCCTGATGCAGCTCGCGCATCCTCTGGTCGCCGCGGGAGTGGACGAGCACTCGGATTTTCGTGATCGGCCAATCCGGCGGCTCCGCCGGACGGTGCAGATGGTGATGGCAATCGTGTTCGGCGACCGCGAGACGGCTTTGGCGGCGGCCAGGTCGGTGAACCGCGTGCACGGCCGGGTTCAAGGCGCCGGCTATCGCGCGCTCGACCCCGACCTCTTGCTGTGGGTGCACGCGACGCTGGTCGACTCGTCGCTCGTCACATACGAGACCTTCGTGCGCAGCCTCTCCGATGCCGACCGCGAGGACTTCTACCAGCAGTCGAAGGTCGGCGGCGAGCTGCTGGGCATCCCGCGCGATTTCTATCCGGCGACGGTGGACGACTTCGCCGTCTATCTCGACTCGATGATGGCGGGCGGGCCGGTGAAGGTCGATGCGCGCGCCCGGGACCTCGCACGCTTCGTGCTTCGTCCGAAGCTGCGGCTGCTTCCTGGCGGGGCGATGATCCCGTTCGAGATCGTGACGGCGGGCCTGCTGCCCGCTGTTTTGCGCGAGCAGTACGGATTGCCGTGGGGACCGCGGCAGGATCGGCTGTTCAGGCTGCTGACGATCGCGGTACCTCGCCTGGTTGCGGTCACGCCGCCGATACTTCGGGTGTGGCCATTGCCGGGGCACAACGTGAAGCTGACCCCGGACTTTTCCCTGACCGCCTGATGCCGAGAGCGGACGAGCGTCGCTATTGGGAAGACTTCGCCCGTGGCTTGGGCTGGAGCGACGAAAAGGTCCAGCAGGCCGGCGAGGTTGGTTCCCTTGCGGTCACGAGAGGGATGACTCCATCACAGGCGATGGATGTAGTGCTTGCCCGCGTGCGCGATGGGAAGAAAGTCCGGATTGGCCCTGGCCCAGTCACAACGTTCATGCGAAACGACGGCTTTCTGTCGTTTGTTTGCGGCGCTATCTCATTTCTTTGCTGCGGGCGTCGGCCGTGGTGAGTCGGTGGCGCACATGTTTCCACTCGCGATCAGCGCGCTGATCGCTTCGCAAGTGTTCTTTGTCATCAAAGGCCTCACCAAGCGAGGCTGGAGGCTCACTCTTCTCGGCCTCGCAATGAGCGGTGCCGCACTCGCTGTGGTGTTGGCGCCATTTTCGGTATCGGGATAAGTCCATCGAGCAGCTAACTGATCCTCCCCACCCGCCTGGCTTCGCCAGGCGACCTCCCCGGCAAGCGGGGAGGTGAAACTCTCCCGTCAGCCCCTCCGGCGCCTTCGGCGCCACCTCCCCATGAATGGGGAGGACCAACTCTTCCCCTCCCCAACCGCCTGGCTTTGCCAGGCGACCTCCCCGGCCAGCGGGGAGGTGAAACTCCTTCAGCTCTTCAGGTAGACGATGCCCAGGGCTCGCGGGCCGGTGTGCGTGCCTAGGACGCAGCCGATCTGGCCGATGGTGATCTCCTGGTCGGGCAGCTCGGACCGCAGGTCGGAGGCGATTCGCTCCGCGTCCTCCTTCGCCTGGGCGTGCATCACCGCGACGTACTCCACCGGCTCCTCCGAGCGGAAGAAGTCGACCATGCGGGGGATCGCGCGGGAGCGGGTCCGGACGCGGTCGACGGGCTTGATCTCCGCGTTCTCCGAGACGAGCAGGAGCGGTTTCACGTCGAGCATCGTCCCGATCATCGCCTGGGCTCGGCTGAGACGGCCGCCCATCTCCAGGTAGCGAAGCGTGTCGAGCAGGGCGAGCACCCGGCACTTCGGCACGCGCTGCTCGACGGCCTGCGTTGCCTCCTCCAGCGTCGCGCTCTCCGCGGCGACGCGGCAGAGGAAGGCGATCGGCATGGACACCGACTGGCTGTCGATGACGTTGACCTTGAATCCCTCGACCTGCTGAGCGCCGACCCGGGCCGCTTCCGCGGTGGCGGAGAGCCGCGATCCGATGTGGATCGAGATGCAGCCATCGTGGTCCTTCGCGAGCCGGCGGTAGACGTCGGCGAACTCGCCGGGTGACGGCGCCGATGTCGTCGGCAGCGAGCTCGATGCGGCGAGGCGAGTGAAGAACTCATCGCTCGTCATGTCGACCTGGTCGCGAAAGGTCTCCTTGCCGAAGAGCACCTTCAGTGGGACGACCTCGATCTTGTAGCGGTCGCGCCACTCGGCGGGCAGGTCGGCAGTCGAATCGGTGACGACCGCGAAGGTACGGGCCAAAAGCTATTCGACGGAGAGGATGAAGGGGTAGTGCTGCTGACCGCCCTGCTGGACCTCGACCTCAAGACCCGGATAGCTCGTGCGGATCTCGGACTCGAGCTCAGCCAGCTCGTCGTCGCTGGCCTGCTCGCCGCGGTAGACCGTGACGAGCTCGTAGGCGTCCGGGCCGAGCTTGCTCAGCGCCTTGTGGACGACTTCGGCGTAGTCACTGCCGGCGAACTCGAGCCGGTTGTTGATCAGGCCGATCACATCGCCCTTCTTGACCCGCAGCCCGTTCGATCGCGTGTCGCGCACCGCGTGCGTGACCTCGATCGTCTGCACGCGCTCCGCCTCCGCCTTCATCGCGCGCACGTTCTCCTCGGCAGGACGCTCGGGCCGGAAGGCGACCACGGCGGAAACGCCCTGTGGAACGCTGCGCGTCTCGATCACGTGCAGCTTCTTTTTGGTCAGGCCGACGACCTGCTTCGCCGCCGGGATGACGTTGCCGTTGTTGGGCAGCAGCACGACCTCGTCGTACGGGATGGATTCGATCGCGGTCAGCATGTCCTGCGTGCTCGGGTTCATGGTCTGACCCCCCTCGATGATCGCGTCGACGCCGAGCCCGCGAAAGATGTCGACCAGTCCGCGTCCGGCAACCACCGCGGCGAGGCCGACTCCGTTGGGCCGCGGCGGCCTGGCGACGCCGTCGCCGCCCTCGTTCTCGAGGATGCGCCGGTGCTGCGTCGACATGTCGCCGACGTTGAGCTTCATCAGCTTGCCGTAGCCGCCCGCCAGGTTGATCACGCGCGTCGGCTCGTCGGTGTGGACGTGCACCTTCACCAGCTCGGGCTCGCCGACCACCATCACCGAGTTGCCTAGCGCCTCGATCTGGTTGCGGATGAGTTCGGAGTCCAGGTTCGTGCCTTCGATCAGGAACTCGGTGCAGTACCCCCAGCCGCCCTCCGGCAGCGCCAGCGAGACCTGCGCGGCGGGTGCGACGGGCCTGGTGTCGGCCAGCGCGGCAAGCAGTGGCTCCGTCTCCTCGACCGACTTCAGCATGCCCTCGAGGATGAGCTGCAGCCCGAAGCCCCCGGCGTCGACCACGCCCGCGTCGGCCAGGATCTGGAGCTGGCCCGGAGTCTTCAGCACCGCGGCGCGAGCGCCCGCGGCGGCCGCGGCGATGACGCGAGGGACTGTGGCGTCGGGGCTGCTCGCCGCCGTCGCGGCGGCGCGGCCGGCCTCGCGCGCGACGGTGAGGATGGTGCCTTCCGTCGGCTTGTTGACCGCGCGATAGGCGGCGTTGGCCGCCTCCTCGAACGCGGCGGCGAGCTCCTGCGGCACGAGCGAGCTCTTGCCTTCGACCGCGCGGGCGAATCCGCGGAAGATCTGCGAGAGGATCACGCCCGAGTTGCCGCGCGCACCCATCAGGCTGCCGTGCGACGCGAGCTTGGCGATCTTGCTGACCTCGGCGGCGTTCGACTCTTTGACGTCCTCGACCGCCGACTGGAGGGTGAGCAGCATGTTGGTGCCGGTGTCGCCGTCAGGGACCGGGAAGACGTTGAGCCGGTTGACCTCTTCGTGGTTGGCCGCGAGCCAGCTCAAGCTGCCCAGCAGCGCCCGCTTGAAGAGCTGACCGTCCACTCCACTCGCCTTTGGTGTGGCCACCACTCAGGGCCGCTCTTCGCGAACGCCCTGCACGTTGACGTTGACCTTGACGACGGGCACGTTGACGGAGCGCTCGACCTCGAACTTCACCGTCTCCTGGAGGTTGTGCGCGACCTCCGAGATCCTTATCCCGTACTGCACGATGACGTAGACGTCGATCATCAGGCCTTCCTCGGCCTGGACGACGTCGACGCCCTTGTCCACGTTCTCGCGGCGCAGCAGCTCGGCGAACCCGTCGCGCAGGCCGCGGCCGGCCATGCCGCTGATGCCGTAGCAGCGCGTGGCCGCGTGGCCCGCGATGGCGGCGACCGCCGACGGGAACACCTCGATGCGGCCCCACTGCCGGGACTGGATGAGCGCGGTGGACGTGGTGGTCTTGGAGGCCATTCGAAGGCTCATGGTACAATTCGGCTCCGCGCGCAAGCGTTCGTTCCTATCTGCGCGCCTCAACTCCAGGCGGAAGGTGCTCCATGGCCAAGCAGTGCGAGATTTGCGGCAAGACGCCGCAGTTCGGACATCACGTCAGTCACGCCAAGAACCGGGTCAACCGGAGGTTCGAACCCAACCTCCAGATGGGGCGCGTGACCGTGAAGGGGCGGACGTTTCGGGCCAAGGTCTGCACGCGCTGCTTGAGGACTTACTCGGTCTAGCTGAAATCCAGCCCGTGGACCTGGCCCAGGGTGTCCAGGTCTCTTCGTAGGGCGGTCCAGACCCTGTCCTGCGCGTCGTCGCCGGGCACGATCGAATTCGGGTCGTTGACCTTGGCCGCCAGGTCGGGGCGCTCCACCATCTCGGCGAAGAGCAGCGTCCAGGCACGCGGCACGACCTCGCGGATCGCGTAGCCGCCCCCGCCGAGGGCGAGCCAGCGCCCCTCGCAGAGCTCGTGCGCGAGCTCGTGAAAAGTGCGACCGACGTGCGGCCAGATGCGGGTGGTGGCGGCGAGGTGCGCAAGCGGGTCGAGGTGATGCGTGTCGCATCCGTCCTGCGTCACGAGCACGGTCGGCCCAAAGCGGCGCAGCAGCGCCGGCACCACCCCGTCGAAGGCGGTGAGCCATGGCTCGTCCCAGGTGAAGGGATTGAAGGGCAGGTTCGCGGCCGAGCCCTTGCCCGGGCCGACCCCGGCGTCCTGCGGAAAGCCTGTGCCCGGGAACAGCCAGCGGCCGCTCTCGTGCAGGCTGATCGTGAGCACGCCGGGGTCGCTCTGAAAGATCTCCTCGACCCCATCGCCGTGGTGCACGTCGACGTCGACATAGGCCACGCGATGGCCTCGTTGCTTCAGCCACTCGCACGCGATCGCCGCATCGTTGTACGTGCAGAAGCCCGACGCGCGGTCGCGGTGCGCGTGATGCAGCCCACCCGACGGGCTGAAGGCGTGCAGCGCGGCTTTGCTCTCGATCGCCTGCGCGGCGACGAGCGTTGCGCCGGCGACCAGCGCGGTGCCTTCGTGCAGCTCGTCGGAGATTGGATTGTCGGCGGAGGCGAAGCCGGCCCTGTCGACCTGGATGGAAGAAACGAGACGTCTCTGGGCGGGGTCGCTGAGCTTGCGGACGAGCTCGACGTACTCCGGGGAGTGGACGAGCTGCAGCTCCTCATTGGTGGCGCTGCGCGGCGGGAGCAGGTGCGCGTGCTCGATGAGACCTGTCGTTTTGATGAGGTCGACCGCGAGCTTGACGCGGATGGGCTGGAGCGGGTGCTCGTCGGAAAGGTGGTGCTTCATGAGCGCGTCGCCGTAGACGAGCGCGACCGGCCCGGACACGGCCACTTACGCTAACGGTTCGCAGTGCAGCTTTTCGAATCGGTGCCGAACTTCTCCGAGGGCCGGCGCGACGAGGTCATGTCCGACATCGCGGCCACCGCGGGCGCGGCGTTCGTGCTCGACGTCGATCCCGACCCGGACCACCACCGGGTCGTGGTGTCTCTCGCCGGCGAGCGCCCGCGCCTCGTCGAGGGGTTGCTTGGCGCGATCGAGTCGGCCGTGGAGCGAATCGACCTGGGCTCCCATCAGGGAGTCCACCCGCGCGTCGGCGCCGCGGACGTGGTGCCCATCGTCCCGCTCGGCTCGACGTCGCTCGAGTCCTGCCGCGAGGTCGCGCACCAGGTGGGCGAGCGGGTGTGGGCCGAGCTTCGCGTGCCGGTGTTCTTCTACGGGCACGGCGAGGGCAAGACGCTGGCCGACATCCGGGCGGGGCGTGCCAGGCCCGACCTGGGCGGGCCCGACCTCCACCCCACCGCGGGCGCCGTGTGCTTGGGCGCGCGGAACGTGCTGGTCGCGTTCAACGTGATCCTGTTCGGGTACGACCTGGTCGCGGCGCGCGCGCTGGCCCGGTCCCTACGCGAGTCGGGCGCGGGTCTGCGAGGCGTTCAGGCGCTGGCCTTCGAGCTGCCGGGCAAGCGCGTGCAGCTTTCGATGAACCTGTTCCGGATCGACGAGACGACGCCCGCACATGTGATCTCTGAGCTGGAGCGGCGCGGAGTCGCGATGGGCGCGGAGCAGGTGGTCGGCTTGTGCCCGGCGCGCGCGGCGAACCCGGCCGCGGACGGGCGCCTGCTGGAGGGACGGCTGGCCGGCGCGGCGGCTTCCGCGGCTGCTGACCGGTGCGCCGAGCGAGGCGGCGAGGAGATGGTCGCCCTGGCCGTACGGTTGAGGCGCGAGTCCGATGAGCTGGCCGGGTTGCCCGCCGACCAGGACGCCGTGCTTGGAGGCGGCGAGCGTGCGGCGGCGCTGATCCGTGTCCTGCGTGCCGCGGCGGTGCTGGACGGCGAGCTCGAGGCGATGCTGGAGGCGGCGGCTCGGGGATTTCGCGCGGCGGTGACGCCGGCCACCGAGGCAATCTACCGCGCCCGGGTCGCGGCCCTCGACGCTCGCCTAGTCTGAGGGCGTCGTTGTATCGAGCGACACGGTGCAGGCTCCGCCGCGCACCTGGATGCGGTAGTAGTCGCTGCCCAGGTCACCCGTCGTGTAGCTCACCTTGCCGATCGCGTGCAGGTCCTTGCCGTCGGCGACCAGCGTCACCGCGCCGCCGGAGACATCGACCGAGGCCCTGGTACCGGTCGGCCGGTGCACGTGGACGGTGAGCGCGCCTCCGTTGATCCGCACCGGGACCGCCCCCTGCGCGGCGCCGAGCGAGATGTCGTCGCGGCTCGCGCCTGTGTTGATCGTGATCGAGTCGACATGAACAGATGCCAGCTGAAGCGTGTCTTCGGAGGCGCCACTCCGCTCATCGATCGACCACGGGATGCTCGGATTCAGCTTCAGGTTGAGCACGAACCTCTGGTTCTGGAAGCCGAACACGGTGTTGTTCTGCTGGGCGATGTTGAGCCGGCCTCCGGAGTCGAAAGTGACTGTCGCGCCAGGCCCTGAGGACTCGATGTGGGCGCGGTACTGGTCCGACCCCAGGTCGGCGCCGGACGAGATCGCGATCGTCGCCGCTCCGGTGCGGATAAAGACCGATCCGTGCGTGACGCCGGCGATGTGGCCCGAGTAGTCGCGCGAGCTGGTCGCCGCGGGGTTGGGCGCAAGCGTGACATACGCGGCCGCGGCCACGATCGCGATCACCACCACGACAGCTGCCACCACGTCACCGGTCGTGCCGTGAAGCGTGCGGCGCACGATGAGCTCGAGGCCGATCACGACGAGGATGAGCGGCCACAACGCGAGCAGCTCCCACAGGCGGTCGACCGGCAGTACGCCGGTGTTGACCAGCAGCGCGATGACGCCGGCGAGGATGAGGACTCCCGGCCAGAACAAGCTGCGGTAGCGATTCATTTGTCTATGTGCGGGCGCGCCGGAGGATCAGCCACAGACCCAACGCGATGAGGACGAGCGGCCAGAAGATGTCATCGCGGATCCAGCCGAGGTTGTGCAGGAGCAGGTACACGCCGACGACGATCAGGACGATCGGCCAGAAGAGCTGGTGACGCCAGAACTGGTTCACTGGGCGCCAGTGTAGTTCGGCTCGGTTAAACCGGCGCGACGACCTTGAAGAGGTCTGGTTTCTCCTTGCGGGCGGCCTCGACGAGGTCTGGCCCGGCCACGGTGGTGTACGCGGCGGGCACCCCCGTGAGATAGGCGCGGGTGACGCGTTGGAGGTCTTCCGCCGTCACTTGCAGCAGCCGCTGCTTGAACCGCTCCCGCGCCTCCTTCGTGAATCCGGTCGCTTTGTTCGTCGCCTCGCGACGTCCTTTGATGTCGGGTGACTCGAGCGGGTCGACATCGCCGCAGGCGCCGAGGATTGCCTCCTTGAGCGCTTCCGGGTCGATCTCGTTTTCGGTGACCCAGCGGACCGCCTGGTCGAAGATGTCGTACGTGCGCACGATGTTGGGGTCGCGGTAGGAGCCGAAATAGAAGGTCGCGCTGGCCACCCCGGCCTGCACGTAGGCGCCATACGCGCCGCCCTTCTCTCGCAGCTCGCGATGCAGGAACGTGTCGCGAATGTAGTTCGCGAGCACGAGGAGCGCCGGCGAGTCCGGGTGCATGTAGCGCACCGTCTTGAGGACGCGGACGTTGAAGGCGACCGGGACCGGCGCGAGGCGCGCCTCGGGCGCGGGCTCGAGGGGCGGCGGCTTCGTCGGTTGGGCGACGGCACCATCCTCGGGCAGGACCGCGACGAGGCCGGTGAGCATCCCTTCCAGCTGGGGGATCATCGACTCCTCGCAGGTGACGATGATCCTGAGCCGGTCGCTCGTGAAAAGCCTGGTCCGGATCTTGTCCAGGTCCTCGATCACGGGGCTCAGCTCGTCTTCTTTCAGGCGCGCCAGGAGGCGCATCGTGTCGAGCATGCCGATGCCCTGCAGGCGGTCGTTGAGCGCGCCTTCCGAGCTTAGCTTGGAGTGCGCGCGCAGCAGCGCGAACTGAAAACCCAGGCCCGCGAGCGAGCTCTCGAGCCTCGTGCTGATCTCGGCGATGATCTCCTTCAGGCGTTTTGGTTCGATGTCGAGCCTTGCGACGAGGTCGGTCAGCAGGTCGACGAACGGCTGCGCATTGCGGTCGAGGGCGCGGCCCGAGAGCACGAACGACTGCAGGTAGTCCTCGCGCGCCGCGATGGACTGGACCTGCGGCGCCGCACCGAGTCCGCCCGTGTTGGAGGCGATGCGCGCCGCGATCTTCACGTAGTCCTGCCCCGCGGCCCCGCTCTGGGTGAGGACGCGGCTGAAGAGCGGGAGCAGGTCCTGCTGGTCCGCGGAGAGGACGGAGAAATCGCTGCGCAGGTCGAGGTAGGTGATGCCGTTGGTCGGCTGGGGATAGAACTCGGCCCTGGCCTTCTTGACGTTTTCGTCGCGGCTGGGCACGTCCTCGAACTTCATCGGGATGTCGCTGAGCTCGAGCGTGGGCAGGGTGGCGAGGTCCTGCTTCGCCTCCTGCTCGGCCTTCAGGCGGAGTGTTTGCTGGACGATGTTCTGTTTGTCCTCGTCGCTGAGCCGCGCTTCGATTTCGGCCAGCCGGTTTAGCTCGTCCTGGCGCTGCCGCTCCTCCAGCTCGGGGTCGGGCACCGCGGTGAGCAGGGCGCGGTGCATGTTGTCGAGCAGCTCCGCCTGGATCAGGTTTTCGAAGAAGCGGCCTTCTGTGCGGGCCTTCTGGAGATGCTCGAGGTCGGCGTCGAAGTTGAGAGCGCTGAACGGATCGCCGCCGTAGAGGTAGGCGGGCATCGACGTGAAGAGCATCCTCAGCGCGTACGGGAAGCCGGCGTTGGAGCGCTCGCGCTTCTCGAACTCGAGGTGGTGGATCGCCGCGTCGACCTGGGATTGGTCCACGCCCTTGCTGGACAGCTTCTCGAGGGTGTCGAGGACGACCTGTTCGATTTTTGGTGCGTCCTTGTCGTCGATGCCCTTGAGCCCGGCGCCGAACACCGTCTCCTTGTAGTCGTCCCTGAGGCCGCTTCCGTCGGCCAGCGCGCTGCCGAGGCCCGAGTCGATGAGGGCCTTGCGCAGGGGCGAGCCGGCGTTGCCGAGCAGGACCTCGGAGAGGATGTTCATCGCCAGGAGCTTGAAGGAGTCGGCGGTGGGGATGGTCACCCACGCGGTGAGCGCCTGTGCTTTTTTGGTGATGTCTTCGCCACGCGTCGCGGGGTAGGGCTCCGTGGCCGTCGTTGGTCTTGTCATGCGCTTGACGCTCGGGATGGACGAATCGACCTGGATTTTCTGGAAGCGCTCCAGGGCGTTTCGCTCGATCGCCTCGAGCGTTTTTTCCAGGGCCTGGTCGCCGTAGGTGTAGAAGCGCGCGTTGCTCGGGTGGTAATAGCGCGCGTGAAAGTTCTTCAGCTTCTCCCACGTCAGGTCGGGGATGTGCCGCGGGTCGCCGCCTGACACGTACGCGTAGGGCAGGCCGGGGAAGAGCGTCTTGCCGATGGCGCGGTCGATCGCGCTGTTGGGAGTGGCGAGCGCGCCCTTCATCTCGTTGAAGACGACGCCCTTGTATCTCAGTCCACTTTTGGGATCTGCGGGGTCCTCGAACTCGTGGCGGATGCCCTCCTGGAGGAACGCGTCCTCGGTCAGGAGCGGGAAGAAGGCCGCGTCGAGGTAGACCTCGAGCAGGTTGGCGAAGTCCTTCGCGTTGCGCGTGCTGAAGAGGTACATCGTCCAGTCGAGACCGGTGAGGGCGTTCATGAACGTGGCCAGCGAGCGCCGGGTCATGCTGAAGAAGGGATCCCTGACCGGGAAGCGCTTCGATCCGGCCAGCACGACGTGCTCGAGGATGTGAGCGACGCCGGTCGAATCGGTGGGCGGGGTCGGAAAGAAGACGGCGAATCCGTTGTTGTCGTCAGGGGCTTCGATGTGGATGTGCTTTGCCCCGGTGTTCCTGTGCTCTAGCTCCAGGTAGGCGCCCTCGAGCCGCTCGAGCGGTTCGCGGCGCGTGATCGAGTAGCCCGCTATCTCGCTCGACGTCGTGCTTGCCATGTAATTGGTTGAGTCTAGGATGTGATTCGTGTTCACCGCGCCGGAGCTCGAGTTCCTGCGCTCTCAGCGGCTTGGGCGCTTTGCCACCGTCGGGCCGTCGGGCTGGCCCCACGTGGTGCCGGTGATGTATGCGATGAACGACGATGGATCGCTGGACTTCGACGTGGACGGGATCAAGCTGCGCAACCTTCTCGCCGAGGCGCGGGCGGCTATGGTGGTGGACGCGATGGGTCCTCGGCGCGGGGTCGCGATCCAGGGCCGCGTGGAGCTTCTCGCCCCCGAGCGCGCGCGGCTGGTCCGTGTGCGCCACTTCTCCTGGGGACTTTGATTTTTCGCAGTCTCTCGCTCGGGGTTCTGTCTTGCCTGATCGCGTGCGCGTGCGCTCCTGGCTCTTCTTCTGTCTCTTCTGCGTCTCGGGGCGCAACGCCCACTCCCTCGCCTCCGATCTCGGCCGAGTGGAGCGAATACCACCGCGATGCCGGGCGGTCCGGGGTTGGGCCTCCTGAACCGTCCTTGACGACGCCCGTGGTGGCATGGCGCGCAAGCGTCGACGGCGACGTGTACGCGTCGCCGCTGATCGTGAACGGTCACGTGATCGTCGCCACCGAGAACAACACGGTGTACTCGCTCGACCTGTTCACTGGCGCGGTTGTATGGCAGAAGCACCTGGGCGATCCGGTGGACTCTGCGTCGCTGCTGTGCGGAGACATCGGGCCGGTCACGGGGATCACAGGCACGCCGGCGGTCGATGAGTCTTCGGGTCGTCTGTATGTGGTGGCGTTCTTGCGCGCGCACCATCACATGCTGTTCGCGCTGAGCCTGGTCAACGGATCTGTGCTGTCGCAGCAGGACGTCGACCCAGTTGGTTCGACGCCTGGCGTGCAGCAAGAGCGTGGCGCTCTGGCGATCGGATCGGGTTTTGTCTACGTGCCCCTGGGTGGCCTGTTCGGCGACTGCGGGCCGTATCACGGATACATGGTCGCCGTGCCCATGGCCGGCGGCTCTCCACTCGTGTATCGCGTGCCGAGCGCGCGCGGCGCGGGGATATGGAGCGCCGCGGGACCGGCCTTGTCCGCCAGTGGCGACGTCTACGTCGTGACCGGCAACGGCGCGGGGAGGTCCTCGTTCGACTACAGCAACGCCGTCATCGAACTGTCGCCGGACCTGCAGAGTGTCAGGTCATACTTTGCGCCGTCGAACTGGGTGGCATTGAATGAGGGTGATGTGGATCTGGGGGCGCTGGGGCCGTCCCTGGTGGGTGATCTGGTGGTGGCGGTGGGCAAGGACGGGGTCGCTTACGCGCTGCGCGCGGGGCAGCTGGGCGGCATCGGCGGACAAGTTTCGAGCCGCGCGGTTTGCGGCGGCGCGTATGGGGGGACGGCGGTTTTTCAGTCAGTCGTGTATGTGCCGTGCACCGATGGCCTGGTGGCGTTGTCGGTTGGTGCGTCGGGCGTGAATGTCTTGTGGCATGCGGGCCGTCCGGCGTTGGGATCGCCGATCGTTTCCGCGGGCGCGGTGTGGGCGATCGAGCCGGGGTCTGGGATTCTGTACGCGTTGGATCCGCGCAGCGGTGCTGTCGTGTTTTCGGTTGGCCTCGGTGGCGCCATGCACTTCAGCACTCCGGCGGCGACGGATGGTTTCGTGGTCGCGCCGGCGGGTCGTCAGGTGGTCGCGGTGTCGGTGGTCTCCTAGCCCTGGATCTCTCGCAGCAGGTTCGCCATCTCGATCGCAGCTTCCGCGGCATCCTTGCCTTTGTTGTTTCTGAGGCCTGAGCGCGCGAGCGCCTGGTCTTTGTCCTCGGTCGTCAGGACTCCGAACGCGATGGGCACCACGGTGTCGAGCTGGACCTGCATCAGGCCCTGCGCCGCTTGCATCGCGACGACCTCGAAGTGAAAAGTTTCGCCGCGGATCACCGCGCCGAGGCAAATGATTGCGTCGTGTTCACCCTTCTCCGCTATTGCAAGCGCTGTGACGGGGAGTTCCAGCGAACCGGGGACCCAGTAGATGTCGGGGTCCTCGACGCCATGGTTTGCCAGGGCTTCCTGCGCGCCCTTCAGCAATCGCTTTGTCACGTCTTCGTTGAAACGCGAGACCACGATCGCGATGTTGAGCTCGCCGCCGTCCAGGTCAGGCGTCGCGCCCCTCTCACCCATGTCTTTGATTACAGCAGATGGCCGACCTTGTCTTTCTTTGCCCTCAGGTAGCTGATCGTTGTGCGGGTTGGAAAGGTTGGTCCTCTTTCGCGTTTCCGAGACGACTTCGTTGGACCTCGACCATGGTGCCGACGGCGCCAAATATCCCGGTGAACAATCGCGCCAACCCTGGGATTGGGGCTCGTGCGGACGTCTGCCCGGCTTCGCGAGCTGGAGGGCGCACGCCGACCAATGAAGGCCGGTGCTGCGATCGTCCTCCAGAGGATGTGGCTCAGCTGTCATTGAAACAACCGAATTAGGTCTATGAGATTCTCCAGTTTGCGTCTTGCGCTGGATCCAATTTTCTGTTCTGCACAACCCTCCTCAGTGATCTGAAGAGTGAGTTATAGGTGAACAAGCCCTCGGGCTATTAGTACCGCTCAGCTCAAAGGATTGCTCCTCTTACACCCGCGGCCTATCAACCTGGTTGTCTACCAGGGCCCTTACCCGGTTAACCCGGTGGGAGACCTTATCTTGGAGTTGGCTTCGCACTTAGATGCTTTCAGCGCTTATCCAAACCGGCCATGGCTACCCGGCGCTGCCACTGGCGTGACAACCGGTACACTAGCGGGCCGTTCAACCCGGTCCTCTCG
>Ga0207684_10000358_pt1 | contig 62368 bp, 44 predicted proteins | sample KBSK5501metaG_FD_184342 | JGI IMG/M metagenome (GOLD analysis project Ga0207684, IMG submission 184342) | Corn, switchgrass and miscanthus rhizosphere microbial communities from Kellogg Biological Station, Michigan, USA - KBS K5-50-1 metaG... | ecosystem: Host-associated > Plants > Roots >...
CGCCAGCGCCGCGGATGTTCCGTTGGTGCCGTTGACGGTCGCATACTCGAGCGTGAAGTTGTTCACCGAGTTACCACGGAGGCCGAAGTTCTGGTTGGTGCCGTTGATCGTCATGCGACGCAACGTGAGGTTCTGCACGTTCTCAGCGTAGACGCCGGTACCGCTGGTCGCACCGTCAGCGCCCGTCATTCCGGAAATCGTACCGCCGGTGGCGTTGCCGCCCACGGAGGTATTCGCTCCATCGCCGTTGACTGAGAAACTACCGGAAGTGTTTTTGAGGAAAATGCCGTTTGGTCCACCAGTCGTTGAAACGCTGGTCAGCGCCAGGGCCAACGGAGTGGTGCTGCTGGTACGGCTGACTTCCACGCCGGCTGCACCGCTGGTGCTGATCGTGCCGCTTGTGGCCGTGATCGTCTGGGTGTTGTCTATGGCTGACAAGCCCTTCTGATTGGCGTCAGGTGAAATGTCGAGATCGCCAAAGGTGATGGCGCCGGTGTTTGTCGTAAGACTGACGCCAGTGCCGCCGGAACTCGTTACTGAAGTGTTGGCGAAACTAAGAGCGCCGCTGGAAGTATTCACGCTGATACCGATGCCGGTCGGATTAGTAATCGTGGTCGAGCCACTAGTCAAACTACCGCCAACCGTGGTCAGGCTGATTCCTGTAGTGGCGCTGTTAGTCGACGAGATACTTCCGAAGGTGCCATTAAGAGTACCGGTCGAAAGCGATAACGCCTGGCCTGTGCCGTTCAGCGTGACATCTGAAATATTGAGCGTGCCGAAACTGCTGCCGCTGATGTCTGGCGCAGCATTACCACCGGTGAATCCACGAAGGGTATTGTTTTGAGCGACAGTAATGCCTATGCCGGCGCTCGTGATGTTGACGATCGTGCCGTTGCCGCTGTTCGTTGTGGGTAAAGGATCACTGCCCGACGGCGGAGTGAGACCCGTGATCGAGGATAGACTTGCCGTAGCATCCTGGCCGATGAATTTCTGGCCGTTGAGCAACGTCACTGGCCCGACGTAATCCGTGGCGCTTTCGTAGACAAAGATATTGTCATTAACTGCCGGATTGTTGCCGGTACCGTTGTTGATACTATTGAATGCAGCCAGCGTCGAGAATGGATTCGAAAGACGACCGCAACCCGCCACAACACAGGAAGAAGCGTTGTTGTTGATAAACCAGATCATGCCGCTGATTGGAATGCTGACGGTGGCTGTATCGGTGCCGCCCCCATCATCTCGGCTGATTGTGTAAGTAAAAGTGTCCGTACCTTCGAAGCCGGCAGGCGGGTTGTAGGTGAATTTGCCTATGTTCGCGCCGGAGACGGTCATCACGATACTGCCGCCATTCGCTGACGTAGCGCTGATCGTGTTTGTCACAATCGTAGTGACTGCCTGGACAGCAGTAATCGAGAATGCGTTAGCGGAAACGTCGTTGGTAGTGATGCTGTACGGAACTCCGGCAGAATTAACGCCCACGTTGCCGATGAGTGTCCCCGGATAGGTATCGTTGACCGCATCGGGTTTGACTTTGAAGCTGAAGACAAAGTCATTGTCCATGTTATCCGGCGGATCACCGGCGTCAGTATCTGAGATCTTCGTCTTATCAACAGTTACCGTACACGTACTCCCAGCAGGTAGACCTCCGGTCGGAGTCAGCACGAGAGAACTGACATTGTTTTGCGGCAAGGCCGGCGTGAAGCTCACCGCACTGCCACAGTTGATCGTCACGCCACCCGAAGCGACGTTGACGTTTTCGCTGAAATTAATAGTGACCGTGGTGTTTTGCGCGACATCGTTCGCATTGTTGGTGGGCGTTGTTCCGGTGACTGACGGCGCCTGATCGATCATAAAGCTGAAGACAAAATTCGCCGCCATGTTGTCGGGGGGATCTCCGCTATCCTGGTCAGTAACATTCGCGGCAAAGACAGTCACGGTTACTGATTCGCCGTTCGCAAAGTCATTAGTCGGATTGATCGTAAACGTCGTTGGACCACCAGTCACCAGCGTGTCTGAGACGTTGCGCGTACCGCTCGTCGCACCGACGATCTGGAACCAATTGCCGGTGACATCGACCGGTTCGCTGAACGTGATGGTGAGATTCGTATTATTCGCGACCTGAGTCGCACCGTTGGTTGGTGTCGTGGCGTTGACGGTGGGCGCCACGTCCATGGTGAAGCTGAAGACAAAGTTCGACACCATGTTGTCAGGCGGATCGTTAGTGTCCTGATCGGTCACCTGGGCGGCAAAGATTGTCATCGTGCACAATTCACCGGCGGTAAAATCAGTATTCGGATTGATCGTGAAGGTAGTTGGACCACCTGACACGACCGTGTCGGTAACGTTTCTCGTCCCGCTCGAGCCGCAAACAATCTGGAACCAGGTAGCGCCGACGTTGACTGGTTCGCTGAAAGTAACGCTGATGTTTGTGTTAGTCGCCTGCTTGACTGCGCCGTTGGTCGGCGTCGTAGCAGTAACCGTGGGCGCCGTGTCTATTGTGGTAAAGCTGAAGACATGGTTCGCCGTCATGTTGTCGGGCGGATCTCCGGTGTCTTGATCGGTCACTTGTGCGGCAAAGACCGTGACAGTGCACGTCTCATTAGGCACGAAGTCAGCGTTCGGATTGATCGTGAAAGTTGTCGGACCACCAGTGACTACAGTATCGGCCGGGTTACGTGTTCCGCTGGATCCACAAACTACCTGAAACCAGTTACCTGTGACGTTGACAGGCTCGCTGAAAGTAATAGAGATGTTTGAATTCAGCGCCTGGTTCGTGGCGCCGTTGGTAGGTGTAGTCGCCGTGACGGATGGCGCCTGATCGATCGTGAAGCTGAAGACATGGTTCGCCGCCATGTTGTCGGGCGGATCACCGGTATCCTGGTCAGTAACATTCGCGGCAAAAACAGTCACGGTTACTGATTCGCCGTTTGCAAAGTCATTAGTCGGATTGATCGTAAACGTCGTTGGACCACCAGTTACCAGCGTGTCTGAGACGTTGCGCGTGCCGCTCGTCGCACCGACGATCTGGAACCAATTGCCGGTAACGTCAACTGGTTCGCTGAACGTGATGGTGAGGTTCGTATTATTCGCGACCTGAGTCGCACCGTTGGTTGGTGTCGTGGCGTTGACGGCAGGCGCCGCGTCCATGGTGAAGCTGAAGACAAAGTTCGCCGCCATGTTGTCAGGCGGATCGTTACTGTCCTGATCGGTCACCTGTGCGGCGAAGATGGTCATGGTGCAAGCTTCACCAGCGGTAAAATCAGTATTCGGATTGATCGTGAAGGTAGTTGGACCACCTGATACCACCGTATCGGTAACGTTTCTCGTCCCGCTCGAGCCGCAAACAATCTGGAACCAGGTTGCGCCGACGTTGACTGGTTCGCTGAAAGTAACGCTGATGTTTGTATTAGTAGCCTGATTGACCGCGTTGTTTGTGGGCGTCGTGCTGGATACAGTCGGAGCCAATTCAACAGCAGAGGTCGTAAAGCTGAAGACATGATCCGCTGTCATGTTGTCTGGCGGATCGTTTAGGTCCTGATCGCTAACCTGGGCAGCGAAAACGGTAACCGTGCAGGTTTCAGGCGCTACGAAGTCAGAGTTCGGATTGATCGTAAAGGTGGTTGGGCCACCAGTGACTAACGTGTCGGCGACATTCCGTATCCCGCTCGTCGTGCAGGAGATTTGGAACCAGTTGCCGGTGACGTCGACCGGCTCGCTAAAAGTGATGGTGATGTCTGTATTCTGTGATTGATTCGTGGCGCCATTCGTGGGAGTCGTGCTGCTGACGCTGGGAGGGGCGTCGACATTGATTGACACCAGGGCAGTATCATTTGGTGTTAATCCGTTCGTTGCGGTGTAAGTGAAAGTATCTGCTCCAGTAAATCCGGCGGGCGGATTGTATGTAAAGCTGCCATCGGCGTTGAGAGTGACTGTTCCTCCCTGTGAAGTCGCACCCCCAGCGATGGGCACCGCTGTCGGTCCAGGAAGGCCGGTATCGTTCGTAAGCACGCCGGGAGTTCCGACGACCAACTGAGTATTTTGCGCGGCAGAGTAAACATCCGGGAAAGCGAGCGGGGAAACCTTCAATGAGCCACCCACGAGCGTTGTGTTGGCGTCGATGATGTCAGTGAAATTGACGCCTGTGGCGTCGGTACCGCCGTTGGTTATGTTGACGTCGTAAGTGATCGTCTCGCCTGGCGCAGCCTTGCCATCGCTGTCTGGATCGGGAAACGAGTCGGTCTTAGTAGCCGTGATGCTCGGCGCGACCGGAGCCGCCGGATCGAGTGACCGCTCCGGCGCAGCGCGTTTGGGAAGTTTTGCCGCAGCCGACGCAAGGGGCGCGAAGGGGGCCAGGGGACTCAGGACCAATAGGGAAATGATTAAGCAAGCAACAAGAGTTCTGGTCCAGGAATGGGGGTCCGCAAATGTTGTTTTGATCATCTGAGTTCTCTGTTTAGACAAGCGTGAATAGGGCAGGTGTAGTCAGGCAGAATACACTTGGGTGAGTAGCTGTTAAACAAGCTGGACGAGTTATTCCTATTTGGCGAACAAAAATGCGACGCAGGCCTGATACGCGTCGCCCTAAACGAGCAGACAAGCTCGACTCTAGTCCAAGGGCGGACCAGGAGTCAACGCTTTTCTGCCTTGTTGATCGGGAAAATCGCCCCATAAAAGGGGGATGGCCACCAAGTGCCACCCCCTCCTAAGGATTTATCTGAGCCCTAAGTTCGTGGTGGGAAGACGCCTTGCAGCGCAATACAAAAATTGAGTGTGAGGTAAGGCATCATGTTGTTGTGGGGCTGATCACCGCCGGCCGGGGCGATTGCCTCGGCGGCCATTCCGGCAAGCGGGTTCAGGTTGCTTGTAAATAGATTGCCACTGGCGGGATGATTAATCGTGTTTCCCGCCGGAGTGGCAGAACCGCCCAGGGGTACATTCTGAGCTCCAAGGGTGTGGCTATGAGATGGTATTTCGCTTTCCAGCAAAGTCACGGTCTCCGAGCCGCCGGTTTCTCCAAGATCGTGAAGTGAAAGACCAGGTCCCTGGCCAGGATGCATAGGCGCATTACCTTGCATATTCGGCAATGCGAAGGTGGACTTTCCATCGCCTCCGTAAGTGGTACCGAGCAGTGAGAAGAGAGCGGTATTTTGCGAGAGTGGCAAGAGCTGGCCATCGCAGAAAGCCCAGCCCTTCGGCGCGAAGTTAAAGGGAAAGATTCGTATTTCAGCAACAAAGGGATCCATTATTTGTCTCCTTTTTTAGTTGGGCTCGGAATTCCGTCTCCTCTTTAGGTTGGGCTCGGAAAGAGCCCGAAAAGCGAGATGATGAAGTCAACACACAGGTATGGCTGAAAGTTGGTGTGCGGTTGGGAGCCGCCAGTCGACGACACTGCCTGAGGACTAAGAAAGACCGATGGATTGCCCACTCGGAAATTCTTGTTCGCCGACTGACAGAGCACGTGATTCAGCGGTGTAGTGGATGTTGACAGGTCATTCGTAGCCAGCACAGGATGAGTGTGAGCAGGGATTTGGTTAGTGGTAAGCGTTATCTCCTCCGCGCCTCCGGTTTCAGCAAGAATGAAGCCATTTCCCTGATGAATCGGAATTCTGCCTCTTAGATCGGGCAGTGCGAATGTGCTCTGGCCATCGCCGCCGTAGGTCGTGCCAATCAGGTTAAAAAGCGTTTCGTTCTCCGAGATGGGGAGCAACTGGCCCTCGCAGAACATCCAGCCGGCGGGCGCAAAATTGCCCGCGAATATGCGAATTTCTCCGACATAAGGTTGTGCCATCTGTTTCTCCTTTAAGTTTGGGAGGGGAATATTCCCTGAAGGGCAATACAGAACGACAGCGTCAAGAACGGTTGCATGTTAAGGTGTGCTTGACTACCGCCAACATTACCCAGTTCGTTAGCCGCCATGGCAACCAGGTTGGCTGGGTCACCATAGCCATCATTAACTATACCCAAGAGCGTTGTGTTGGACGGTGTGTTCGTGTCCGCCGCATTGCCCGCGCCGCTCAGAGTGTGCGTGTGCGTCGGGAGTTCGGAGATTGTGAGCGTGTGAGCCTGCTCGCCTCCCCTCTCACCCAGGGTGAAACCACTGCCTTCATGGATTGGCGTCCTTCCTCGTAGATCCGGAAGAGCAAAATTGACGCGTCCATCGCCACCATAAGTTGTACCTAATAGAGAGAAGAGGGCCTGGTTTTGGTTTATGGGTAGAAGTTGCCCGTTACAAAGGGCCCAGCCTTTGGGGGCAAACGCGAAACTCATGATTCTGATTTCAGACAAGAAAGGTTCGGCCATATTTACTCCTCGTAGATTAAACTTCGAGAACTGTTTGACACCGGCTTTCCGGGGGAGCGTCCGCTCGTGAATTTCGTTACATAATTGGCGAAAACAAACGTCGGGACTCCGGAAGTGGATCGGTGCGAAAATTGAAATGCTTAGCTGAAGACCTTGGGAAACCTGCTTGAGGGCATTGCAAATATTCTTGCACTGAAGCGCCGCAGATTCTACTCGCAGCGCACCAGAATATCAAGCTAAACCTGAGTCTAAATATAAGTATTGTCAAACACCTGACAAAGCCAATACACTGGTCTCTGGCTGGGCCATCTGAGCCCACGCCGCCCCAATCTCACCGTTCGATAAACGGCTCCACCCGCCTAACAATCCACATGACAATTCCCTCCTAAGGAGAACGATACAAATGTCCGTTTCACGTCGCAGGTTCCTGAGCTCTGGCGCAGTCTTGTCTGCCGGCCTTCTGTTGAAGCCCGGCACATTTATTCTGGGCCAGCAGTCGCAGAGATCTGACCGCTCCCCTGAAGCTAACACGGTTCACTCTTACCGCCGCGAGATGTTTGAACCGTACGTGGGCGATGTTTTTCGCGTCCGCGTTGGAAAGCAAATGGTCGATCTAAAGCTGGTGGCGCTGGACAATCTTCAGCGCACTTCGCGTGGGATCACAACCGGAAAAATTGCCCGAACTGATGGGTTTTCACTGCGATTCCAGGCGACCACGCCACTCCCAGCCGGGGTCGACACACACAATCTGAACCACAGCAAGGTTGGCAGCTTCGACCTCTTTATGACGCAATCGAGCAGCGATGCCCGGTTTATTCAAACCGCGATCATTAACCACGTAGTTTAGGTAAGTCGAGCGGGGGCAAGCCCCTCTTCCTGACTTGTTCTTTCTTTTATGACTTTGTTTCTCTTAGGCTTGTTCTTTCTTTTCTGATTTATTTTTCTTAGGCGCTAAAAGAGAACAGTTCAGGAAGAGGGGCTTGCTTTTCTGACTTTATTTTCTTAGGCCTAAAAAGAGAACAAGTCAGTATTTTTCTTAGGCGCTAAAGAGAACAAGTCAGGAAGAGGGCTTGCTTTTCTGACTTTATTTTCTTAGGCCTAAAAAGAGAACAAGTCAGGAAGAGGGGCTTGCCCCCGCTCTCAGAACATGTGGTATTGTCGCGCCATGGGAGACTGGCGTGACACCTTCTTGCTGTCAGACGGCGGTACAGTTGAATTACGTCCAGTCTCACCAAACGACGATCAATTTCTGCTTTCGGTCTACCGCAGCACGCGTGAAGACGAACTCGCGCAAGCTGAGTGGGTCGCGGGTCAGAAAGAAATGTTTCTCCGCTGGCAGTTTGACTTGCAGCGAAGAGAATACGACGCGCGATTTCCCGAGGCGGCTTATCACGTTATCGTAGTTGACCAGCAGCCTGCTGGAAGAATCTGGGTAGGAAGCGACGACGAGCAGATCAGACTGCTGGACATCGCATTGCTACCTGAATTCCAAAACCGCGGTATCGGCACCGCGCTATTGCGACGTTTGCAGGAAGAAGCGGCGCGGCAAGGCAAGGCGCTTCGTCACATGGTCTTTGTGCTGAACAACGATGGCCAGCGATTCTACGAGCGGCTTGGGTTCGTGGTCATCGAAGATCTCGGCGCTTATCAGCACATGGAATGGGCCACAAAAAAGCACAAAAGCTGAGTAGCCACAAAAAGGCACAAAAAGCTCCAAGAAAAGCGGAAGTTCCTGCGGTTTTTGTGCCTCTTTGTGGCTAAGTTTTTTGTGTCTCTTTGTGGCCCTCTTTGAAGTAATTGAACACGGCCTCGTAGCGAAAACCATTCTCGTCCCCACTCACAGGCACCAGAAACAATTCGAAAACGCCCATCCGATCATGCTCCAGCGTATAAACGCGCTGCGGCAGGAAGGGTTGGCGTGGGCCGTGAAAGAACACCGAGAACCGTTCCATTCCGGTTTGCTCGTTTTCCCGCCTTAAATAGCTCTTAACCCCATCCAATTCGAGCTCGATCGGCTGTTCGCCTGTGACGCGGAACTTCGTGTTTACGTGTTTGGAGAATTCTTCTTCAGTCAGTGGAGCGGACATAGTTGCGGTAGGTTAACTGTGACGAGTCGAGAATAGCAAAGGAGCGCCCGAATTACTTCGGACGCTCCTTTGGTTTAAGTGATTACTGCTTGTTGCCGATGATTGGACCATCGCCGATCACGAAATAACCGGCCGGCGGTGCTCCGTTGTTCGCGTCAGCAAATGACTTCGCGGCGGCTGCCTGAGAGTTCACAGACGCCACATTTGCAGGGCTCGAACTCTTCGGCACAACCACGGTGACCGTGGCGAATGAGCTTCCGGACCTCACCACGATCAGGTAAACGCGACCGTTTCCGCTGTCCACCCTTTCACCACGCAGACGCAACGTTCCAACGGCAATGTCCTTCGCATCCGGTGAGAAGACGGCCCCACCATTCGTCGGCGTCTGATCGTCTTCGTCGCCAAACACCTGAACAGTGAGCGGTCCGGGTGGGCAATTAGTAGTACCACCCGAAGCCAGTGCTGACAGCCCCACGTTGATTAGGTCGTGACTGTTCTGCGGAAGCTGGCTCATGGTAACGGACGCCGTAACCGTCACCGCCGGGTTGTTGACTGTGAACATAGCCGTCGACGTGTTGTTGGCCGTATTGTTATCCGGCGGCGAGCCCGCACCAGAGCTTATTGTCGCCGTGTTACTGATCGTGGTGCCATTGGCGACGCTGCAGCTAATCTTGGCTACGACTGTTAACTGCGCTGTTTCGCCGTTCCCCACACTCGCCTTGGTGCAGGTGATAGTGCCGTTAGTTCCGACCGCCAGAGTGTTGCAAGTCCAGCCTGCCGGATTCGTCTGAGACACCACGGTAGTACCTGCCGGCACAACGTCACTGAATGAGACGTTGCTGGCAGGAGCCGGTCCATTGTTGATGACGTCGATCGTGTACGTCACGTTAGTGCCTGCATCGTTAGGACCAGTTGGAGCGACCGACTTGGTGATTGCCAGGTCGGCATTGTTCTGGACCAACGTTGTGGCAGTTGCCGAGTTATTGCCAGGCGTCGCGTCAGCGGTTGTACTCGACACGTTGGCGGTGTTGGTTATGGTCGTGCCGTTAGCTGTTCCCGCAGTAACGTTCACCACGACCGTAAAGATCGAAGAAGCGCTTGCGGCTTGTGTCGGCCTCGTAAACGTCAACGTACCAGTGCCGCCTGCGGGCACTGCATCTGTCCGCGTCCAGCCTGCCGGTGTTGTCACCGAGACCAGCGTGGTATTCGCCGGCACGGCGTCTGAGAGCGACAAGGATTGCGCGTCGCTCGGACCATTGTTGGTGACAGTGATCGTGTAGGTGATGTTATTCCCTGCGATCACCGGATCCGGTGAATCGGTCTTAGTCACCGACACATCGGCCGACGGCGTTAGCGTGTCAGTATCCGTCGCGCTGTTGTTACCCGGCGTCGGATCGGTCACTCCCGCGGTCACCGTTGCCGTGTTGCTCAGGCTTCCGGTGGCCGACGAAGCGATGGTCGCGTTGACCGTGTAAGTAACGCTGCTGCCAGACGGCATGCTGAGTGTGTCGCTGATGTTGCCTGAGGCTGGGCCGGCAGTGTTGCCGGTTGCGCCGCCCGCGGCAACACTGGTGTACGACACTCCGGTCAATGTAGCCGGGAAGTTGTCGCTCACCGTTGTGCCAGGAGCATCACTCGGACCAGAGTTACTCACTACGATCGTGTAGGTCACCGAAGTGCCGGGCACCTTGCTGGCGACACCGTCAGTCTTAGTGATCGACAGATCGGCTTGCGGTGTGAGCGTGTCAGTATCCGTCGCGCTGTTGTTTGCTTGGTTAGGATCAGTGACACCGGCCCCTTCGGTCACCGTTGCCGTGTTGCTCAGGCTTCCGGTGGCCGACGACTGGATGGTCGCATTCACCGTGTAGGTGACACTGCTGCCAGACGGCATGCTGAGCGTGTCGCTGATGTTGCCTGACGCTGGGCCGGCAGTGTTGCCGGTTGCGCCACCCGCGGCGACACTGGTGTACGACACTCCGGTCAATGTAGCCGGGAAGTTATCGCTCACCGTTGTGCCAGGAGCATCACTCGGACCAGAGTTGCTCACCACGATCGTGTAGGTCACCGAAGTGCCGGGCACCTTACTGGCGACACCGTCAGTCTTGGTGATCGACAGATTGGCTTGCGGCGTTAGTGTGTCAGTGTCCGTCGCAGTGTTGTTACCCAGCGTCGGATCGGTTACGCCAACCGGTGCAGTCACCGTGGCCGTGTTAGACAGGCTGCCAGTGGCAGACGACTTAATGGTCGCATTTACCGTGTAGGTGATACTACTGCCCGCCGGCATGTTGACCGTGTCGCTGATGTTACCTGCGGCCGGTCCGGCAGTGTTGCCGGTGGCGCCGCCTAAGGCAACGCTCGTGTACGACACTCCCGTGAGATCCGACGGGAACGAATCGCTTACGCTCACGCCGTTGGCGTCGCTTGGACCAGCGTTGCTAACGACGATCGTGTAGCTAATCGACGTACCCGGAATTTCCGTAGTAGCGCCATCGGTCTTCGTGATCGACAGATCGGCCTGAGCTATCACCGATGTTGATGCGTTTCCAGTGTTGTTGCCGGGAACCGGATCTGTCGCGCCCGTGGTTGCGGCTGTTGCACTGTTGTTAATGGTCGAGCCGCCGGCCACACTGCTATTTACCTTCACCACTATTTCGAAGACAGCCGACTCTCCACTGGCAACACTCGCCTTCGAGAAGACTACGTTGCCTGTGCCGCCGACACTCGGATTCGTAATGCCCCACCCGGTGCCGGTTGTCACTGACGCTGAGACGAACGTGGTGCCTACCGGAGTCGCATCAGTTACTGTGGCGCCGGAGGCATTCGGTCCATTGTTGGTGAAGTTGATCGTGTAAGTGATGTTGTTCCCGGCAATGACGGGATCTGGTGAATCGGCCTTCGTGACCGCCAGATCTGCTTGCAGGTCGATTGCGGTACACGTCGGATCCGCAGCTCCACCAACGTCCGGATCGTCTGTAAGGACGTTGGCGAAGTTGGTACCTGAGACAGTGCCCTGGTTGCAAACCGTGGCACCCGGTCCCGGGAACGGATCCTTGACCGTTGCGTTGAACGTGATCGTGATGGTCTTCCCTGCCGGAAGAGTTCCGATGTTGAGTATCACGTCCGCAACCGTCATTGCAGGTCGCATCGCGTGATTTCTCAGCACGCGCGTGTTACGTGGCGCGTTCGAAGAAGCGACTTGCTGATCCGCGTTGGTCACGCGAACTTGCTTCGCAACCTTCGTCGCGTCTGTAGCTGACTTCACCTTACCGACCTCGCGCACCTTGAATGCAGGAGCGCGTCTCGTGCCGGTGTCCAACGTGCCCTCCATCAACCATGCCGGAGCACCCGTGAACCCTGACTTGCTACGAAGCGATTGTGAACCGAGTTGACGCATGAGCACCGTCAACAAGTCGAAGTGACCGCTGGCCGCGCTGGTATCGATTGTTTGCCGTTCCTTATCAAGCACTGGAACTTCAAACTCGTTATCGTCAGACGGTGTGGTGTCGAAGTACCAACCGTAACCGGCCGCTGTCTCGTCCAGAGTGATCTTGGAAGAGTTCACCGTTGCCAGTTGACCCCCTGGTAGATCAGCGATTTCAACTGACAGAGACTGTAGCCTGGCGAGGTTCGCGGCTGACATTCCAGCTTCGGCCCATCGCGAAATCGCCGCCTGGACCATGGCAGAAGCTTCGGATTGAGTGAGCTTCACCACGTTCTCCTGTGCCGGGTTCTCACCTCTCGAGGCCCACAGGGTGGCTTCTGATTCGGCAAGGGCTGTGCGGAGTTGCGTGTTCACGCTTTCAGCCGACACGCTGCCCGCTGTAATCGGACCAGTCGTCGGCGTAGAGCAAGCCGCGCCGCCGATGAACGTCGACGCAAACGTCGCTGGAGCATCGACATACGCTGTCACCACCGTACCCGCTACGTTGTTGTTGCCCAGCACAAATGTCTGCACTTGAGTTTGCCGCTGTGCTTCAGTACCCGACGGCACCAAACCCGGTAGTCTGATCGTCGACGCTCCGGAGGCTCCGCCGCCCAGAATAATATCGTTGGAGTTCGATGGATCGCCGGCGCTGAAATTGTTGCCGGTGATGTTGGCACAAACGTCAATGTCGTCCGATGTGGTCGGTCCTCCGGCGGTCAGCGCCAACCCAGCGAATGGCCCTGGTGCAGCGGCTGATACAGTGGTATTACCCGTTATCGTCGAATTGACGTCGTAATTTCCACCCGTGTTGTCACCGAAAATTCCAGCGTTGCCTTTATACTCACGAATAGTGTTGTTCGTGACGGCTACGGTGACTTGTCCTTTGGGTGCAGTTGTGTTGTCGGCAAACGAGAAGAAGATGCCGTTGCCGCTCTTCGACCCTGAGTTCGGCACCCCATTAACACCGATCGTGTTGTTATTGATCGTGCCACTGAGATTTGTTGCGATGGTCGAACCGGCTACTGGCGCTCCCAGTTGCAGCGTCAGCGCACTACCATCAGCACCGCTGAAACTGTTGTTCGAAACGTTGAAGGTCATCCCAGCGAAATCCGCGAGTTTCATCCCGCCACCGCTGATCGTGTTCTGCGCGTGGGTGTTGCTCACGGTGTTGTTTTGGAAGATGACATCCATCGCCACCGAGGTTGTGGTGCTCGGCTCCTGACCCGTAAAGTTAACTACGTCACCCGGCGAACCGCTGAAGGTGGAACCAGTCACGGTCACGTTCACAGTCGTCCCACTCGCAGACGGCCGTCCCTCCACTGAAAAACTCCGCTGCGCATCGATGAAATTCTGGTTCAGACCGAAGGTCGTGCCCGTAATCGTCAAACGATTGAGCGTGCCCGATGAGTTGATCAGCGAGAAGTTCCGCGAGCGACCACCACTGATGATGCAGTTGGTGATGGTGCCCACACCGGTCATGCCGGTCGTAGTGGTATTGCCGAAATAGACACTGCCTTCTCCAGCTCCTTCCGGTGGCGCCAGCGCCGCGGATGTTCCGTTGGTGCCGTTGACGGTCGCATACTCGAGCGTGAAGTTGTTCACCGAGTTACCACGGAGGCCGAAGTTCTGGTTGGTGCCGTTGATCGTCATCCGGCGCAACGTGAGGTTCTGCACGTTGTCGGCATAGACGCCTGTACCCGCCGTCGTGCCGTCGGCGCCCGTCATTCCCGAAATCGTCCCACCCGTGGCGTTGCCGCCAACCGAGGTGTTTGTTCCATCACCATTAACTGAGAAGCTGCCATTCGTGTTCTTCAGGAAAATGCCGTTTGGTCCACCAGTGGTGGAGACTTTGGTCAGCGCGATAGCTAACGGAGTGGTGCTGCTGGTACGGCTGACTTCCACGCCTGCCGCACCATTGGTGATGATCGTGCCACTCGTTACCGTGATCGTGTTGGTGTTCTCGGTCGCCAGCAAGCCTCTCACAGTGTTGTCCGGCGTAATGCCAAGACTACCAAACGTGATCGCGCCAGTGTTTGTCGTCAAGCTGACGCCGGTGCCGCCCGATCCTGTTACAGAGGTGTTGGCAAAATTTAACGTGGCACTGGAAGTGTTCACGCTGATGCCGATTCCGGTCGAGTCAGAGACCGTGGTTGAGCCAGTGGTCAAAGCGCCGGCGACGGTAGTCAGGCTGATACCGGTAGTGGTGCTCGTATTTGAAGAGATGCTGCCGAAGGTTGCCGTCCCGGCGCCATTAATTTGAGCGAGAGTGCCAGTCGAAAGCGACAGCGCCCGGCCATTTCCGTTCAAAGTCACATCGGTAATACTGAGAGTTCCGAAGCCGGTGCCGTCGATGTCAGACACTGCATTACCGCCGGTAAACCCACGGAGGGTATTGCCTACACCGAGAGTCAATGCGGTTCCAGCGCTCGTGATGTTAACGATCGGAGCGCCGGGGCTTGTCGCCGGTAAGGGATCACTGCCCGCCGGTGGTGTAACGCCCGAAATATTTGAGAGTGTGTCTGTGGCGTCCTGGCCGATGAATTTCTGTCCATTGAGTAAGATCACCGAGCCTAAATAGTCGGTCGCGCTTTCGTAGACAAAGATATTGTCATTCGCGGCTGGGTGATTGCCGACTCCATCGTTAACAGCCTGGAAAGCTGCCAGGGTATTGAATGGATTTGTCAGGCGGCCATCGCAGGGGCATGAAGCATTGTTATTGATGAACCAGATCATCCCGCTGACGCTGATCGAGACGGTGCCTGTGTCAGTGTTATTCGGAGTATCGTTATCGTTTAGCGTGTAGGTGAAAGTGTCGGTGCCTTCAAAGCCTGCCGGTGGGTTATACGTGAACGATCCGTCGGCGTTAAGGGCTACGTTTCCGCCCTGCACGCTCAGAAATGTGCCTGCAGTAGCGCTAATCGCCGGTCCGACGCCGTCTGGATCGGAGTCGTTGGCCAACACGCCCGGGGCGGCAACGGTGATGCGGATGTTGCCGGCTGCCGAATAGCTGTCATTTCTGGCGAGCGGTGTCGTCCTCAGGGTTCCCGCAACAAAAGTGGTGTTGGGGTCGACAGTGTCAGTAAATGTGACCCCGTTAGCGTCCGCGCCACTGGCGCCGATGGTGACGGTGTATTTCAACGTGTCGCCAGGATCGGCCTTGCCGTCCATATCAACATCGGTAAACAGGGAATCGGTTTTGGTGGCAGTAACGGTCGGACTCGCGACAGGAAGAGCTCGCGGACCCGGAGCGAAATTAGGGCTCAAAGAATTTGAGTGCGGATTAGACTTGTTTGCCACTTGACCGGCGCCGACACCGGAAACTGACTGGCTGGTCGGTTGCGCTTTCCATAACCATCCTGAGCTTCGCGACTCAACCGAAACTGAAAAAATGACTGCCGCTAGAACGGCCACGCCCGCAATCAATAGCGGCGCGATATGTCGGTTTGTCTTAGTAAATTTCGAGTTTTTTCTGGGTTTGGGAGAATGTGAGACGTTTTCACTGGGGGACATCGGAAACTCCTTTTTTATCGTCATCAATCTTTAAGGGATTAGCAGACCGCACGGAAGATGGTCTTTACCGGTAGCGAAAAGCCGGTGAGATCTCACTGCTTTGAAGGACACAAAGACCCCTTGTTCACAAAAAAATCGAGAGCGGCCCAATCGGGCTAGTGACAGATGGCCTGGAGCTTGCGAGGGACCAGGATCTGAGGCTGTAGCGAAATAAGCAGCGCGGATTCTAGTGCGGCCTCGCCACGAAGTCAAGACAGATTCGGTCTAGGCTTGTTGTTTTAGTTGGGCGCGTAGATTGAGATTGCGGATCAGGCGGTGAAGATAATTCGGATGAACTCCGAGGAGCTTCGCGGCTTCGGTGTAGTTGCCCTTCGCTTCTTCGATAGCCCGCAGAATGATCTGCTTTTTCGTTTGCGTGACGGCCTCGTGATATCGCAGCGTCGACGTCGGCGACAACTCACTCTCCAAAACAGCTTCAGGTAGATCCTCCGGCAGGATCAAATCGGTCGTGCCTAACACCACCGCGCGTTCGATCGCGTTTTCCAATTCGCGCACGTTGCCGGGCCAGTCATAAGCGGTCAAGCACGCTCGTGCCTCAGACGAGAATCCCTTCAACTTACGATTGCACTTCGCGCCGTACTTGTCGGCGAAGTAATTCGCGAGCAGCATGATGTCTTCGCGCCGCTCGCGTAGCCCAGGCATTTCGAGTGAAACCACATTGAGCCGGTAGTAAAGATCCTGCCGGAACTGACTCGCTTCAATTGCCTCTTCAAGATTCTTATTGGTCGCAGCGATCAGCCTGAGATCCACTTTGATTGTTACCGTTCCACCGACACGCTCAAACTCACGCTCCTGCAACACACGCAGAAGTTTGACTTGCAACGGTGGCGTAAGCTCGGCGATCTCGTCGAGAAAAACCGTGCCACCGTCAGCAACTTCGAGCCTGCCTTTCTTCTGCGCAAATGCTCCGGTGAACGATCCTTTTTCGTGACCAAACAATTCGCTTTCCAACAACGACTCGTTCAGCGCCGCGCAATTTACGGCCATAAACGCTTTCTGCGCGCGTTTGCTGTTGCGGTGAATCGCGCGTGCCGCTAGTTCCTTGCCCGTACCGCTCTCACCCGAGATCAGCACGGTCGAATCCGTCGGCGCGACTTTCGAGATGAAGTGATAGATGCGCTGCATCGCGGGACTTTCGCCGACCATGTTGTGCTCGATGTTTACATCGGCAAGCAGACGCTCGTTCTCAGTCTCGAGCCACTCAAACTGGCGCGCGTTTTCGATAGCAACCGCGGCGATGCCGGCGATCGCCGCAACGAGTTGCAGGTGATCGCGATTGAATTGATCGTGGGACTGCGTGGTGTCGAGATAGAGCACGCCGAGTTTGCGATCGACCATGATTAGCGGCACGCACATGACTGAATGTGCGTGTGTGGCAATCAAACTTTGCGTCGCAAGCGAAGGCTCCGCCTCTGGATCGCTGGCCAGCAGCGCAACGCCGTCTCGCAAAACCTGCTGCACGATCGTTCGACTGACGTTAACTGCCTGATCCTTGCCGCGAACGCGATCGAGTCCAAAAACCAGGCTCGTCTCAAACGATCCTTCGTTGGTCAGCAAGATCGCGCCGCGCTGTGCGGGAACAACTTCGAAAAGCAGTTCGAGTAGGCGTTCGAGCAAATCGTCGAGACCACGAATGGAGTTGATCGTGGTGCTGACTTTCATCAGCGCGCTGAGGTCGCGCGCCATGAGATACAGCGCGTCGTCAAAACGGATCTGCAAAGTGGAACCGCTGACGACGTGAGCTTCGTCTAACTTCACCTCGCTTGATTTCGAAGCCGCATCGCCTTCGTGCGTCAGGAACAGAAACTGTGAATCGCCGATGCGCACGCGATCGCCATGCTCGAGCAGTCGAGACTTAACGGGCACGTCGTTGACGAACGTGCCGTTCAAGCTTTCGAGATCGGTGATTACAAAGCCGTCGTCTTTCTTTTCGATTGTGGAGTGACGGCGTGAGACTGAGGCGTCGGCGATGCAAAGGTTCGCGGCCGTTTCTCGGCCAATGAGCATCGTGTCTTCGTTGATGGCGAAGACTGCTCCTTTCAGCTTGCCGGAGATTGCTGCGAGACGCGGTGGCATTGTGGCGATAGTTTATGCCACAAAAAGGCACAAAAAGCACAAAACAGAAACCAAACGGATAGCCCGCCTAACTCTTCGGATAGGAATTCTACACGCGACTCAACAAATCACCACGAAATCGCGCTGGCACGCGAATCGCAAAGCAACATCACGTAAGCCCGCAAATCTCCCACACACCAGAACGGCAACCCAACGCCCCCGGGTTGCCGTTCTGGTGTTTAAGGTACGATGCGCCAGTTGTTGTCAGGAGTGGGCGGCACGGTTTTGTTTCGCTCGACCCAATCGATAATCAATTCGCGAATCTCTTCGCTGGATCGATAAACCACCCGCGCGTCTTTGTACATCGTGTAGCCACCACCTCCGTTCACTCGATAATTGTTAGTGGCGAGGCGAAGCTTTTTTGTAGGTGATAAGGGCTGGCCGTGAAAGCGGAGGTTTTGTATTCGCTGGCCGATCGGTTTGGAAATGTCGAGCTCGTAAGTAACGCCTTCGGCGATGTCGAAGTTGTAGGCAGGGATCTTTTCGTCGACGAGATCGCTCGCGGGTTTGCCAGGAACGTAAGCTTTGAAATATTTCGCGGAGTGCTCGAGCGCGTCTTTTAGTTGCTGACCCGTGACCTCCAACACTGCCAGCGTGTTTTCGTAAACGTAAAGACCGGCGATGTCGCGCACGCTCACTGGTCCTTTCGCGATGCGTGCCTCTGAATTGAAATTCGCCACCATCGACACGTCAGCCTTGCCCGCTTCGAGTTGCACCTTTTGAATCAGATCGAGAATGGCGGTATCGCGAAAGCGTGCCTCGCGTGCAGTTAACTCCTGCGGTGATTGGCCAATCACACGCGAGAGCCAGCCTTGAGTCTCCCGATCGTAAGGCTCCGCAATTTTGACCACGTCCATGTCGGGCTCGACACGATCGTCAGCGGCGATCGTTCGTGCGGACTTCGCGTACATGCGCCAGCCTGTTTCCGTCTTTTGCAGGTACAGATCGGCGCGAGCGAGATGGCGGCCCCAGTAATTTGCTTGTGTTAAGAGCACGCCGTTGATGTAAACCGACGGCACTTCGCGATGCGTGTGGCCCATGAAGATCATGTCGATGCCTGGCACTTCCTTCGCGATCGAGATTGCTTCGTTTTCGTTTGGAACTTGACCGGGGTTCACTTCGCCGGTGCGCAGATCTTCGCCGAGACCCATGTGCATCGCGATGACGACAACGTCAACCTTTTCCTGTTCGCGCAGGATCGGCACCCATTTGCGCGCTTCGCTCACCGGCTCGTGAAACTCCAGGCCTGCGTAGTTTGGCGGATTGTCCCAGTTGGGAATGCCTGGCGTAGTCAGGCCGAGGATTCCGATTCTGACGCCCGCGACTTCTTTAACGATGTAGGGCTTATAATGCGGCCGCTTGGTGGCGATGTCGTAAGTGTTTGCTGAAAGCCACGGAAACTGCGCTTCCTTGCGTGCTTTCTCGAGGACTTTGAGTCCGAAGTTGTACTCGTGATTGCCGACCGCCATCGCGTCGTAATTCAGAGAGTTCATCACGAGCATCATCGGATCGGGCGGTCCGTTGTTTTTGCGATTGTGAAACGATTCGAGCGGCGTGCCTTGAATCGTATCGCCAGAGTCGATCAGAAGAACGTTTGGTTGTTCTTTACGAATGCGTTTGATCAGGGTCGCGATCTTTGCGAGACCGCGGTTGTCGGGTTTGTTTGTGTAGTAGTCGATCGGGTTGATGTTGCCGTGCAGATCGGTCGTGCTGAGAATCGTTATCTGAACGCGATCGGGCGCGAAGCTGCGGCCGGCGAACACCAACGCGAGCATCACCACGAGCGTCGCGAGTGAATAGATGAATGGTGAAACTTTACGGTGCTTCATTCTGCGTAATCTGCGTAATCTGTGGATTAACAAACACCTCGGCGGCACTGGCGCCATCAATCTTCACTTCATGCACGCGCCGGAAATTCGCGCGCACGTGGTCTACCTCTTCGCGATTCTCGAAATACGTACGCCCTCGCTGCACGATCACATAAACCGGTCCGGCTGTCGTGCGCACATCAAAATCCTTCGCCGAAATCGGTTTTGAATTCAGATCCCCGCGTCCAAACACAGAGAGGTAATGACGCGCCACTCCGGGCGTTTCATGCGCGATGGTTGCTCCCGCCGGCGCCTCGTCACAAACAAACTTGATCGCTTCTCGCAGTCCATCGTCATAAAACTCGTCGTGCGGAAAAAAATGTCCGCCCTGCCCTGCCGCAAGCGCATTTGTGTAAAGCGCGTAATGGGGCCCGTGAGTAAACGCCGTCCACGCCGGCAAACCAACAAACAACGCCACGATCACCACCGTAAAGATCAACGACGCCCGCTTCGAATTAAAGAACCGTGATGTGGCCCAGCGAATCAATCCCGCTACGCCCACCGCCGCGAGCATGTAAACAAAGGGCATCAGTGACAGCGTGTACCTGAGCCATTTGGCGCCAATCAGCGAGTAAGGAACAATCCAAAACAGAAACATGAAAAGCAGAAAAGCATGGCCCGCGTGACGCCAGCATCTCACCGCAATCGCCAGTCCGACGAGAAACGCAAACAGCGTCAACAGCGGCACCTTGATCGCCAGAAACAAAAGGTAAAAGTAGATCGGCGTTCCCCAAAACGGCGAGGCCGACATGTTGTTTTTGTAGAGCTCGCCTGCGAACAGATAACCGGAGTGAGTCAGTAATTGCTCACCCATGTAAGCGTTCATGTATTGCCACACTTCGGGCAACAACACTGCGGGACTCGCGATGATGAACACAACAACGCTTCCGATGTAGAACCATCCCGGCGTCTTGCCGCCAGGCTCGCCGGGCACAGCCTGACGCACGCGAAAGTGGTGATGAAAAAGCATGTTGAGGCCGAGGTAGTGAGGAAAGTATTTAGAAGCGATCATCAATCCAAACGAAGCTGCGCTCGCAGCGTAGCGACGATATCTAGCCGTTTGGTTAACCGGCGAGATCTGTTTGGCGCGCAAAAAAAAGTAGAAGCCAAACAACATGAAGAAGACCAGCAGCGAATCTTCTTTCCCGATGCGATTGTGAGTGATTGCATTGATGCCCACGGCCCAGAAAGCTGCGGCCAGCAAAGCATGCCAGCGATCGAAAAATGCAGCCATCAGGAGAAAGAGTGGTATGACTGTTAACGCGCCGACTAAAGCGTTCGGCAAGCGCAGAGCGGCCTCTTCGCTGCCAGCGGGCACACCACGCAACGAGGCCCACATCAGCACCTTCATCACCATCGGATGTTCGGAGTTGGCGGTAAAGTCGCCACGCTCGTAAGCGTGTACGGCATCAAGTTTGTTTACCTCATCCTCGGCGAAACCGAGCGCGCCGAGTTGAGTGATGCGCAGACCAAATCCAAGCACGACAAGCAGCGCGAGAGTGCCGGCGATGGACCAATCGAGAACACTGACCAATCCGAGGCGATCGATTTTCAACGCGCTCGGAACGTTAACTAATGGGGTCGAACTGATTTTTAGATTTTCCGCCACTTACGATTCCCTCATCAAAGGCTGTTCCTCTGTGTCTTTGTGCCTCTGTGGTTAAAGTTGCGGAGAAAAATTACCACGGAGACACAGAGACACAAAGGTTGTTTGTTAGCTTAGACCAAATGCTTTATGGTAATAACCTACATCGCCCAGCGCCGGAATATGACTGCGGTTGAATGCATTAGATGGCAGCATGGATAACCTCGTAACCTCCAATATTCGTCAAAGACCGATTCGCACGCTGGTCAGCGTTGCGGGTATTGCGCTCGGCGTGAGTTTGGTCATGCTGTTCACCGGACTCGCGCGTGGCATGTCAAACGACTTGCAGCGTCGCGCGACAAACGTCCGAGCCGAACTGATCTTCATGCGGCCGGGCGCCGTGCAACTGACCGCCACCACTGCCAACCTCGACACTCGCTATGTCGATCGATTGAAGGCAATCGAAGGCGTCGAAGAAGTGCTGCCGGTGATCCGTCACTTCACCCAGGGCTCGGGCGGCATCGGGCTCGAGCAACTCGACGGTGTTGATTGGGAAGCTTACGCGCGTGTGAATGGCATCAACATGGTTGCAGGACGTGGCCCTGCGGATCTAAATGAAGTCGTAATCGACGAGACCAAGGCGCGTAACAACAACTATCACGTCGGCGATTCCGTCAAGCCTTTCGGCACTGGGGAATATCGTATCGTCGGAATTTACTCGCCCGAATCAGGCGCGCGCGTGAAGATGTCGCTCGAAGCGATGCAGGAGGCGCTCGAGGCAAAAGGCAAGTGCACGTTCATTTTTATAAAACTGCGCAATTCGGATCAGTTGCAGGAAGTGGCGCGACGCATCGACCAGCAACTGCCCGGTAACACGATTCAACCCACGCGCGACGTGTTTGCGAGTTTTGAGAAGAGTATTCCGTATCTCGGTGTGTTTTTGCGCGTGCTGGTGGGACTGGCGGCGGTGGTCAGCTCGTTGGTGGTGATGCTGGCGATGTACACGACGATCACCGAGCGCACGCGCGAGATTGGGATTTTGAAAGCGATGGGCGCGTCGCGCGGTTACATTGTCGGCATTATCGAAAAGGAAGCGATCCTGATCAGTGTGATTGGATTGATTGCGGGGTTTGCTGTTTCGCTAATCGCCGGATATCTGATTCACGAAACTTACGGGCTCGTTTTTGAATACAGTTGGACGTGGGCGATCGTGGCTGCGCTGATCGGCCTTCTGGGTGGTGTGTTGGGTGCGCTTTATCCGGCGTGGCGGGCGTCAAATCTCGATGCGGTGAATGCGCTGGCGTATGAATAGAGCCGCGGATTTAGGCGGATGAACGCGGATTGGAGCCGCGTAGTCCATATCCTTTTTTCCAAATGAGCAACAGGCCTATTGCACTCCAAAAGATGTCGCGTCCTTTTCTCACAATCGCCAGCGTTTCGCCGATGCCTCGGGCGAAGCCGAGCACCTTGGAAACCTGACCCGTCCCGCCTTCATCCACACCGGCCCGCAGCGGAATAAACTTAAAAGCCACGTTGATGATTCTATTCACTGACTCGAGTATGAAAGCCTGCGTCAGCGTCGGCGCGATCGGACTGATGAATGAAAGCGTAATGAACACCTCCGCCACACCCGACAGATGAAAACACATGTCCAGAGCGAAGATTGAAATGAAACTGCGCTGGCTTCGCGCATAAAACCCGTAGATACGTTCTTCAAAACTTTCCGCCTTCGGCCTGAATCTGGTCGCCACCTTCCGCCCAACGTTTCGATTCTCTAGAAATGCCAACGCGCCGCTCAGAAATCTCGCCTGACTGCGAATGATCAAATACGCTAGCGGAATGATGATGAGCGTCGCGACGAGCGCTCCGATGCTCGCGTAACGCAAAGGTTTCGGCAGTGAAAAGCTGAGCAGCAGGGTCGCGGTGCCGCAGAAGATGAAGAGTGCGACTGACAAACCGTAAAAGATATTTTCGATTGCGAGTCCCGAGAGTCCGACCATCAAAGGCACACGATCTTTTACAAACACCGCCTTCGACGGTTCACTCACTGCTACGCTGACGAAAGGAATGATATTTCCCAATGCGTCGCCCATCAGTCGCGCGGCGAAAGCGTCACGAAAAGGGAGACGATGGGGAGGTTCGATGCAGCGAGTCCAGGCAAGAGCACGAACGACGTAACGTAAGCTGGAAACCGCGAGAATGATAAAGAAGCCGGCGCCGAGTCGCTGTATGCGCGAGAGGATTTCGCCGACGCCCGCGCGACTAACGAAGTAACCGAATAAAAGCAGACCGACGAGTCCGAAAATGATTCCAAGTGGCGCGAGTCTTCTGCTCCCACTTCGCTTTTCTGTTAAGGCTTCGTCCTGCATCACGGTATTATAGGTCCTATAAGTCCTATGAGACTTATACACTTTTGCCTTTTTAGTTTTGGCTTGATTATCATGCTACGTTCCACTCGAGATCAGAACGGGCACTACAACATGAGTCAAACCCAACCAGTCACGGCGCAAAACTCTGGAACCCCACTCACAACACTTTCAGAAGACGAGACGATGTTTCGCGCGAGTGTGCGCGAATTTGCCGAAGGCGAGCTGCGCCCGCGCGTCGAGCATATGGACGAAGTAGCAAAGCTCGATCCGGCGATCATCAAGCAGTGTTTTGAACTGGGATTGATGGGTATCGAGACGCCCGAAGAGTTTGGCGGAGCAGGCGCGAACTTCTTTACTGCGATCCTCGCGGTCGAAGAGCTCTCGCGCGTCGATGCCTCGGTGGGGGTTTTTGTCGACGTGCAGAATACGCTCGTCAACAATGCTTTCATTCGCTGGGGCAATCCCGATCAGAAGAAGAAATATCTCACGCAACTGGCGGCTGAAAGCGTCGGGGCTTACGCGCTGAGCGAACCGGGCTCAGGCTCGGACGCATTTGCGATGCAAACGCGCGCGGTCGATGACGGCGATCATTACGTGCTGAACGGACGAAAGCTCTGGATCACGAACGGAATCGAAGCTGAGATCTTCGTGTTGTTTGCCAACGCAAATCCGGAAGCAGGATACAAAGGCATCACCGCTTTCATCGTAGAGAAGAGTTTTCCGGGTTTCTCGATTGGGAAGAAGGAGAACAAGCTCGGCATCCGCGCGTCATCCACAGTCGAGCTAATACTCGAAGATTGCCGCGTGCCGAAAGAGAATGTGTTAGGTGAAGCGGGGAAGGGTTATAAGATCTCGATCGAGACGCTGAACGAAGGCCGCATCGGAATCGGCGCGCAGATGATCGGCATTGCGGTGGGCGCGTTGGAGAGTTCGCTCTTCTACACCGCGGAACGACAACAGTTTGGCAAGTCGATCAATCAGTTTCAGGCCGTTCAGTTTCAACTCGCTGAAATGGCCACGGAGCTCGAAGCCGCGCGTTTGATGGTTTACAACGCCGCGCGCATGAAAGACGCCGGATTGAATTTTGTGAAAGAAGCGGCGATGGCGAAACTTTACTCGTCGCGCGTAGCCGAGCGCGTGAGCTCGAAGGCGATCGAGTTGTATGGCGGTTACGGATACGTCAAAGACTATCCGGTTGAGAAATACTGGCGCGACTCGAAGATTGGCGCGATTTACGAAGGCACGTCGAACATGCAATTGCAGACGATCGCCAAGTTGATCATTGGAAAGTGAGCCACGAAGAGGCACAAGGAAGAAAACAAAAAAGCACAAAACGTGTCGAGTTTCGTCGAATACATCTGATTTCATTTTTGTGCCTTTTGTGCCTTTTTGTGGCTAAGAATTATGGATACTAAAGTTCTTAAATTGGTTCGGAAGAGCGAGTCGTCGTTGATAACCGCGGTACCGGAGCATCCGAGGGCGAAGGATGAGGATCTGCCGGATGCGAAGGTTATGCTCGAGATGTATAGGACCATGTACCTCTCGCGGCGGCTCGACGACAAAGAGATTCAGCTCAAAGGTCAAAACCGGATCTTCTTCCAGATTAGCGGCGCGGGTCACGAAGCCGTGCTCGTCGCGGCCGGCATGGCGTTGAAGCCAAGCTACGATTGGTTTTACCCGTACTATCGCGACCGCGCACTCTGTTTGCAGCTCGGCATGACTCCGCTGGAACAACTGCTTTCCGCAGTCGGCGCCGAGACTGATCCGAATTCACACGGGCGGCAAATGCCCTCGCACTGGGGCCACAAAAAACTCAACATCGTCTCTCAGTCGTCTCCAACTGGAACGCAGTTGTTGCAGGCGGTTGGTTGCGCTGAAGCAAGTTATCGCTTCCAACTCATTCGCGAACTGCAAAAGGTGGTCAGCGGTTTTCACGCCGATGAAGTGACCTACGTCTCGCTCGGCGATGGCACCAGCAGCGAAGGAGAGTTTTGGGAAGCACTCAACACCTCGTCCAATCTGAAGCTGCCCGTTGTGTTTCTGCTCGAAGACAACGGCTACGCGATCAGTGTTCCCGTTGAAGTGCAAACCGCGGGCGGCGACGTTTCGCGCCTTGTCGAGAATTTTCCGTCGCTCTACGTGCAAAAGTGTGACGGCACCGATCCGATCGAGTCGTTGGAGACTATGCAACACGCGGTTGATTACTGCCGTCAGCGCAAAGGCCCGGCTTTGGTCCATGCCAAAGTCATTCGTCCTTACTCACACTCGCTCTCCGACGACGAAAAACTCTACCGGTCCGATGAAGAACGCGCGAGCGATGCCGAACGCGATCCGGTCAAGCGCTTTGGCGCGCTGCTCATCGACGAAGGAGTGATCGATCAGGAAGGTCTGCAAAAGATCAAAGACGAAGTCGATCGCGAGGTGAACGAAGCGACAGAAAAAGCTTTGGGCAGTCCTCAGCCTCCCAGGGAAACTGCTACTGACTACATCTTCTCGCCGGATGTCGATCCCACGTCGAAAAAGTTTGACAACGAAGATCGAGTGCAGCTTTCGGGAAATGCCGGAACGATGGTCGATCTGATCAATCGTTGTCTCCAAACGGAAATGGCGCGCGATCCGCGGATCGTGGTCTTCGGCGAAGACGTTGCTGACTGTTCGCGCGAACAGTTTCTCGGAAACGTGAAAGGCAAGGGCGGCGTTTTTAAGGTCACTGCAAATCTCCAACGGAAGTTTGGCAGTGCTCGTGTTTTCAATTCTCCACTCGCGGAAGCAAACATCGTCGGACGCGCCATCGGCATGGCAACGCGTGGCCTGAAGCCGGTGGTCGAGATTCAGTTCTTCGACTACATCTGGCCGGCCATGCACCAGATTCGCAACGAGCTGGCGCTGTTGCGTTGGAGATCGGGAAATGAATGGAAGGCGCCGGTGGTGATTCGCGTACCGATCGGTGGTTATCTCAAGGGCGGCGCGGTTTACCACTCGCAATCCGGTGTCTCGACGTTTACACAAATCCCCGGTCTGCGTGTGATCTATCCGTCAAATGCGCTCGATGCAAATGGTCTGTTGCGAACGGCGATCCGTTGCGACGATCCAGTGCTGTTTCTCGAGCACAAGCATCTTTACCGGCAGGCATACAACAAGTCGCAATATCCGAATGACGACTTCATGATCCCGTTTGCGAAAGCGAAGAAGATCCGCGAAGGAACTGATTTGTCGATCATCACATACGGCGCGCTGGTCCAACGCTCGCTCGTCGCAGCGAAACAGATGGAGCAACAAGGGATCAGTGTCGAGATAATCGATCTGCGCAGCCTGGTTCCGTTTGATTGGAACGCAATCGCGGAGACAGTGAAAAAGACCAACCGCGTGATCGTCGCTCACGAAGACTCACTGTCATTCGGCTATGGCGCCGAGATCGCGGCACGCATCACCGGAGAGCTTTTTGAATATCTCGATGCGCCCGTTAAGCGAGTCTGCGCGCTCGACACCTTCGTGGCCTACGCACCGCAGCTCGAAGATGCGATCCTGCCGCAGGCGGCAGATGTGGCGAAGGCAATCGCTGAGTTGAACGCTTATTAGCCGCAGATTTACGCGGATAAACGCGGATAAATATCCATACCCATACAGTTCTGTATCGTTCTATTCCGCTAAATTTACCGATCTCGCGCCAAATCAAACACTAACCGCTAAGGCATAAATATTGCCCCAAAATCTTGATGAAACGCTTCTTAGCGTCTCCCCGACATTTGTTCCCCCACGTCGACAATTAATCGCGATTAATTAAACACAAGGGAGGTACAACTGATGAGCAAGCACGTTTTGAGCGTTCTGGGGGCTGTGATGCTGACTCTCACACTCGCCGCCGTCGCTCTCGCACAGACTACTACGACGACAACAACGACTGTGAAAAAAGCCGTCCAAAATCCGGATGGCACTTACACGATCGTTGAGTATCCCGTGAAGAAAGAAACAACTGTCACCCTGACCCCCGTAAACATCACCGGCGCCAAAGGCGTGGCCACGATTCTTCGTGACGATGACGGAACCAGAATTAAACTCAATCTAACCGAGGTTCCAGCCGATGTCACCGCTTTGACACTTTATGCAATCGACGACAAAGGCACGGTTACCGCACTCGGACCAGTCGCAATAACAAATGGAGTTGGTACACTCGCTGCCACGACGCCACTTAGTAGATTCATGCTAGTCGCTTCACCGGAGGCGGCGCTAACAGCGTACGACGCGAATACCAAAGTAGTGTTCAGGAGTGCAGTGCCGGAAGGTCTTGCGGTAATTCCGTTGACCAGCAGTGCGTCGGGCGAAAAAGTGGCGGCAACAACGGCGCCGACCGGAACCACAGTCGTGACTCCGAGTGGCACGGCCGCAACTTACACTGCTCCGATGTTGAACATCCCTAACTACAAAAAGGGAGACGACACGAAAATCAAAGTCGACTTCACAGGAGCACTGACAGGTGCGCGTGCCAACGTGTTCATTACTCCGCGCAAGGATGGACCGACCGAGGTGAGGATGCGTTTCCATGATTTGAAGGAAGCTCCTGCGGATCAGAAGTTCATCGTTTGGGCGGTTTCGCCTGATGGCAAGTATGTCAAACTCGGGCAGATCGTGAACGCGCCAGGGCGCAATGAAGCGGAAATCAAGGCTGAAACAACGCTTCCAGACTTTGGTCTGCTTGTAACAATGGAAGGTGCTGAAGGTGAAATGCCGGTCGGACCGGGCGTTGCCACTATTCACATCATTCCTTAGTCTCCCCCTTTAGCCTCCTCCTTAGCCTCAAAGTGAGGCGACGCTTACGGGGGCCGCTCGAAAGGGCGGCCCCCTTTGTGTCAAATGTTTCACAAAAAGCTACCACTCCAGGTCCATCTTGCGTTAATATGTCCGGGCGCAAGCCGCACCGAGCACCTTTAGGTCTCCCGACGGCTCAAGTTCGAGCCCTTTCTTTCAATTAACAGCGAGATCCCCTGGCCGTGATTCCCCCCACGGACCGAAGACTTCGTACCCTGGGTGTTAACGACATGAAGAAGAGAATCTATCTCCCCCTATTTACCCTTGTAGTAACTCTACTCCTCACGTCCGCAGTTAACGCGCAAGAAAGTCTTCCCGCGCTGGTCAAACGTGTAAAGCCCGCTGTCGTGGCTATCGCGACGTACGACGCCGCCGGCGAACCGCTGATGACGGGCAGTGGCTTCTTTTTGAGACCTGGTCAGGTTGTGACCAATCTGCACGTGATCCGTGGTGCGGTTCGTGCTGAGATCAAGACGCTTGACGGTAAAGGAAAGGTCTTTGCGGTGAGTGGGGCTCTGGCGGTGGACGAGGAAGGCGACCTCGCACTGCTCGGCGTTGACATGCCGCTCGAGCGTTCGCGCAGCACTGAGCTCGCGACTGAGTTGCCGGATGAAGGTGAACCGATCTTCGTGATTGGTAATCCGCTGAAGCTCGAAGGCTCAGTGAGTGACGGCATCGTATCGGCGGTGCGCGAAGTGCCAAACAGTTACCGGATCATTCAGATCACAGCGCCGATCTCTCACGGAAACAGTGGCAGTCCGGTTTTTAATCTGCGCGGGCAGGTGTTGGGTGTCGTGACGGTAAAGGTCACGAATGGTCAGAACATCAATCTGGCGATTGCGGCGGCAAGAGTGGGACAGTTGACGGTCGGCAAGCTTCAGCCGTTGTCGGAATTGAGTGTGAGGAATAGGGGCGACGTGGCGGAGTCGCTCTATCGCACCGGCATTGAATCGCTTTGGCTTGGCAACTACGACAACGCGGTTGGTTATTTCGAGAACGCTGCGAACAAGAACCCGAGACGCGCGGAGACGTGGGTGCAGGTTGGTTACTGCAAAGTGAAGCAGGGGAAAAATCAGGAAGCGATTCGTGCTTATTTGCAGGCGTTACAACTGAAGCCGAATGATGCGGAGATCCATAACAAGCTCGGCGATGCTTACTACTACGCTGGACGTTTGCGAGAGGCGATTGAGTCGTACACGGAAGCAGCGCGCTTGCAGCCCGATTGCGCGGAGACATTTTACAACCTGGCGATCGCGTATTCGGAAAGCGGGAATCCCGGCATGGCCGCGCAACAGGCGCGCATCTTGCAGCGGCTGGATCAAAAGCTATACGAGCGCTACTTGCGCGAGACTATGTGAAAAGCAAATATGCATTCTCTGTGTTCTCTGTGCCTCTGTGGTTAACTATTGCTTAGAAAAAACCACCACAGAGGCACAGAAAACACAGAGAAGCAGTTGACCTATTTCTCTAACCCGCGTGGTCGCCAGTGAAGACGCTCGTATCGACACTCTTCGGATTGCCTAACACCACAAACCGAATGTTGCGCATGTACTTCTGCGCTACGCGCTGAATGTCGGCGGGCGTCACGGCCGTTAGCCGCTCAAGAAAATCTACCGAGTTGCGCCAACCGCCGCCAATCAATTCATACTGCGCTAACTCTCCAGCCTGCGCCGCATTCGTTTCCTGTCCCAGATAATAAGTAGTCAGATACTGCGCCACGACTGCGTGAATGTCGTCGGCACCTACCGGTTCACTCTGCAAGCGCGCAATCTCATTCAGCATCACGCGAATCGACTGATTCGCATCGACCGCCGTCACGTAAAGTCCACCAACATTCGCCGCCTGCGTCCGCAAGAACGCATCCGGCGCATACGAGAGGTTTCGCTTCACACGCACTTCTTCAAACACACGATCGCGCAGAAGCGAGCTCGCCACACGCATCGCGTAGATATCAGGCGAAGTCAACGAAGGGGCAGTAAACAAACCCTGAATGTAGTTTGTCGGCAGATCGCGCGGAGTGACTTCCACAGACGATTTATCAAACGCCAACGGCGGTACTTCCTGCGGCTTGTAATTGCCGCGCGGCAACTTGCCGAAACTTGCAGTGATCAGATCGCGCACCTCGCTCGGGTTCAAATCGCCGACGATCACCAGCAGCAGTCGCGAAGTTTCCATCAGCTTTGAGTGATAAGCGCGCAGATCGTCAGGTGTCAGCTTTGCAACTGTCTCAGGCGTCCCGCTCGTATCGTTCAAATAAGGATGACCGGCGTACGCGACGCGTTCCTGCAGCTTCTGCAAGTAGACATCCGGATTGTCTGTGTCATCGCTTAGCGACACGACCATCCGCTGCTGGACCAGTGCAACGTCTTCCTTTGTGAACGAAGGTCTCAGGACGACATCAGTAAAAATCTCCCACGAGCGATCGAAGTGCATTCGCGTGGTGGCGAGTGAGAGCACGGAGTAGTCGTTGTTGGAGCTGCTGCCGATCACGGTGCCCATGCGCGACAACTCACTGCGCATCTTTGCGCGCGGGAAGTTTGTCGTCGCTTCCGTCGCGGAACTCAGCATCAGCGTTTCGATGCCTGCGTTCTGCGCGTTTATGTTCGCAGCGCCGCCGCGAATGAAAAGACCCGCGGCAACAGTCAAACTTCCTTCACGACGTTTCAAAAGCACCTTCAGGCCATTGACGTCAAACTCGCTCACGAGCGTCGCCTGTTTGGCGACAACGCTTTGAACTGTTTGCTGTGCCTGTCCCTTACCTTGTTGAGTCGCCAGCGAAGATCCGCTGCCTGCAATGACGAGGACAACAGTCAGCAGAAAGCTGCTGAGCGTGTGGCGAAACGATCTGGTGCGATTAGAAAGACCTGTTTTCTGTGCCGGCTGGTTTACGAATTGATTCATGTGTTTACTGTCCCATTAGCTCTTCTGGTGTGATTTTGATCCTGGCTTGCGCTTCATTCGACATTAAAGCCAGACCGACATGGGGCTTGCCTTGAATGTAAGTCGTGATGTAACGACTGATATCGGCGCGGGAAGTGGCGCGCAGGCGCGTCAGGTAACCGCGGAAGTATTCGAGTCCCGTCGATGCCCACCAGAAGCTCAATGTATGGGTGTAATCGCTCAGCTTCTCACGTGAGTAGAGATCGTCGGCTTCGAGAAGTGCTTTGGCGCTTTCGAGCTGTTCGTCGGTGTAATAGTCTTTATCGTTGAAGTGCGACACCTCCGCGTAAAGAGCTTTGATCGCCGCGCGTGCTTTGTCGGGAGTTGTTTGAGCAACGAGCTGGATTGGACCAACGTTGCGCTGAGTGTAGTAGCTCAGATCGACGCCGGTGACTAAACCTGTGTCGACGAGGTTTCTTTGGAAGCGCGAATTTGGTTGTCGCAGGATGAACGAAAACACGTCAGCAGCGTAAGTCGCCGGATTGTCTTTGCCGATTGACGGACCCTGCCAGCCAATGCTGATGATTACGTTTACCACCGGCTGTGCGATTACGGCGCCTTCGCTCTTCGCCAGCGGAGGATGCTCGACGAGTGGAAACTCGACGAACGGATCTTTTTCGCGTTTCGCCCAGTCGCCGTAAAACTCCTGGGCCATCTTGAGCACTTCGGGTGGATTGACGTCGCCTGTCAACACGAGCGCGGAATTGTTTGGCACGTAGTAACGCTGCTGGATCAGCCGCATCATGTCGGTAGTTGAGCCGGAGACCGTCTCCCTGTTACCCAGCGGATTTTTGCGACTGGGATACTTGTAAAAGAGCCGGCCGTTCATCTCCTGGCTCAAATAAAAGAAAGGATTCGACTCGTTTCGATCGATCTCGCCGATGACCACCTGCTTCTCGCGACCAAACTCGCGTTCGTCGAAGAGCGGATAGCGAGCGGCGTCTTTCATGAACTGCATCGCGGTGCGGAGGTTCGGGCTTGTGGTCGTGAAGTAATAATCGACCACTTCTTCGCGTGTTGTGCCGTTGTAGGCAATGCCCATTTGCCCGATAGCGCGCAGGTATTCTTCCGCGTTGGCGATCGCGCGATTCTGCTTGAAGAACATGTGCTCGTATAAGTGTGAGAGACCGTTCAACTCGGGTGGCTCAGTGTAAGAACCGTTCTTTACTGCCAGCTCGATCGTGACCAACGGGATCGAGTGATCTTCGAGAATGATTACTTCGAGACCGTTCGGAAGCACCTGGCTGATCAGCTTCGCTTCGGGCAGTCGAGCCGGCGCGGTTGCGGTCGCTGCCGGCGCCGCGGGTGCTGGCCGCGTCGCGCGCTGCTGCTGTGGCGTCACTCGCGCCGACAGAGTCGAAGGCGCCAGCAGGGTTAATAAAAGAAATAAGACAACAAGACTTCGTTTCACAGATAACTCCATACGCTGGAAATTGATGTTAGTCGTGAGGAAAAGGTTATCTTGCCAGGCAAAAATTGTACAGGATGGTCATCTTATTAACGGTTTTTCGCGACGAGGGTGCGCGCTTTTTGTCGGAGGGCGGTGCGATATGCCGCGGCATCGGCACCCGCAGCGTTCGATAACCATTGAATTCGCGGTGTGCCGCGGGCGGTGGTCTCGCCTGTCATCTGCATCGAGTAGGTACGTTTGTCGTTCGGCACAAACAAAATCAAACGTCGCAGATTCCGGCTTTCACTCGAATCTTTACCGGTGAACAGCAACTCGGGGTAACCGTCTTCATCAGCATCGACCAGTTCGGCGCTCCAATTCGCATGACTGAAGTCTTCCGTGTCGAGTTTGCCTTGCGTGGTGAGCCGGTATTTCCCATCCCGCTTCTGAAGCAAAAGAAAACTGCTAGTGCCCGATCTTCGTTGATTATTCACCGCGACAATCGCCGGGCCCGCGTAAGTATCAACGATTTCCAAGTCGCCCACGGAGCCGCGAGCAAACCGCGCGGCAATTTTGCGCGCCTGTTCAAGTGACAGTTGCTCGGCAGGCGATCTGTTTTCGCGTGGCCCCGCTACGCTTTCCGCAGCCGCGGAACGATCGGGATGCCATGAAGCCGGCGTGGTTTGTAGTTGCGAAGCGGCGACTGGAAGCGCTGAGTCCGGAATGTACGGCTCCGGCGCGCTCTGACCGGTGTAACCCCACGCGAGTAGCGCGCTGAAAGTCGTCACCAAAACAGCCGGCGCGCCAACGCGGAAAAAAAGGCCCCGTCCCGCATCAGCGGCCGCGACCATCGACGACATCGGTTCCACGTCAGGCAGAGTGCGCTCGGGTTGCGAGAGACTGCGCTCAAGCAGCAGTTTCGCTAGCCCCGCGGTGCGCGGGCGATCTTCCGGACGCTTCGCGAGCAAAGTATGAACTGCCAGCGCCAAAGGGCGACCAATATCTTGTCGCAAGCGCGGCAACGGCGGCGCAGGCGCGGTTGCTTGTTTGATCAGCAGCGCCGACTGAAGTGGATCGACAAAGGGCGGACGACCGGCGAGCATCTCGTACAGCAGAACCCCGAGACTGTACAGGTCGCTGCGCGCGCCCACTCGCTGACCGAGGCATTGCTCCGGCGACATGTAACGCGGCGTTCCGATCAACTGTCCCGAACCGGTGCTCGCGTGTGTGAATGTCGACTCAGCCGATGAAGCGAGAACTTTCGCGACGCCGAAGTCGAGCACACAAACGCCACGCTTGCCGAGCAGGATGTTTGAAGGTTTCAAATCGCGATGGATGATGCCGATGCGGTGTGCTTCTTCGAGCACGTCGCAAATTTGCGTGGCGATATGAACGGCTTTCGATGGCGAGAAGCGTCCTTCGCGTCCGAGCGCCTGCGACAGAGTCTCACCTTCGACGAACTCCATCACGATGAAGTGACGCCCGTCGGGCAGGTTTCCGGCGTCGAAGATCATTGCGGCGTTTGGATGGCGCAGCTTGGCCATCGTTCTGGCTTCACGCAGAAAACGATCGGCGACGTCGGCATCGCCGGCGCATTCACGTTTGATGATCTTGACTGCTACAGGTCGTTCGAGTCCGAGGTGCGTGGCAAGGTAAACAGTACCCATGCCGCCGGTCCCGATCTCGCGTTCGATTCGGAATCTGCCAGCGATAAATTGGGGGACATCCATATCAGACCTTCCTTCGGGCTAAAAGGTCATGAGCAACGCCGGTTTTTGACTTGGGCTGGGGGAAGAGGCGGACAGTTTACCACAATATTATCCGCGTTCATCCGTGAAAATCCGCGGCTCTATTATTTGTCCAGCCCCGGATGCACCCCCGGCACGTTTGGAATCCAAAACACCTGCCCGTTGATCTCAAGGCTGCGCAGTCCGTGCTTTGGCAGGTCCTTCTCCTTCAAACCAAGAAATGTGAAGTGTGGAAGATCGCTGAGCACGGTTTGAAACCAACCATGCTTCGCCATGATTTCGCGCACTCGCGGATTCGAAAACTCGTTAACATCAAATGCCAGCATCGCGATGTGCTGCGACGTCCCCGGCGCCGCGATCGAATAAAGAATCGATTTTGATAGATCTTTGCTGAAGTAGATCCCGTTCTTCTCGAGCTCTAAAACTTCCCCGACTTGTTGTAACAGAGGCAAGCTTCTCAATCGACTCACTTCTTCGGCAGTGAGCCGTCCTTGCGACAACCAGTAGTCGAGCGCGGGATCAAAGCGAGAAGCCCACAACCGGACACTGTCTTCGTAGTTGCGTCGCGCGGCCTCGGCGCCGTCGCGCGGAGTAATATCGAGTCCTTCTTTTTGTGCTTCCTCGCGTGCCTTCTTCAGTTTCTTCAGCGCTTCGGGCTGGAGCTCGATTTCGTCAAAGCCGATCAGTTCCGAAACAAAACCAGCCGCTTCCTGGAATTTTGTGACCTGTTCTTCGTTGGTGAAGATGCAGACTGGCGGCGGAGTCACTTTCTTATCGGCGACGTAAATCGCGCCATATTCCTCGAGAATACGACGCGCCACCGGATTGGAAGGCGGGCAAATCGCGTCGAGTTTTATTTTGCGTTTTTTTAGTGCTTTTGCGAGAGCTTCATAAAAGGGAGTTGGTTCTTCGAGGTCGTCTGATTCCCGCAGAGAGTTTGAAGTAATTGATTGTGTTGACATCTTTTCCAGTACCGATATTGCGCCGCTTGCAAAGATCGGACAGACCACAATCAAAATGAGGCTTCGTAGGTACATCGATGCCGCACAACATGAAAGGAGCCTGGGGCGACCTCCAAAAGCGTGACGATGATAGTGGCGGCTGATTCTGGCGGTCAACAGGTGACAACTATGCTAGGCTCAGTATTGACAATGAAAATCGCCGATCTATTTACCGAGTTGATGGCAACTTATCGCCGCCACGGGTGGGAATTGCGAGGCGCGCTGCTGCAAGCGAAAACCCGTGCGGAGCTGCAATTGGAGGCCGCTGAGATGCTTGGCAAAGTACCGATCAAAGAGGCGGCGTTCGATGCGCTGTGGTTTTCGCGGCACTCACACAACAGCCGCGAGGCATGGGAGCTTCGTCTTTTGGCGCAAACGCAGTACGCGTTGTTTGAGACTTTCGAAGCAGACGAGACTGAAGAAGAGCGTGATGACGTGAAGTTAGAAATGGAAGCGCGCCTGAGAGGTTACGCACTCGGAAAGTAGGCATCTCCTTGGAGTGCGGTGGCTTGCCACCGCTTTGTTAAGATATTGATGCGACTCCGTCGCTGACCAAAGCGGTGGCAAGCCACCGCACTCCAAGGAAACGCCCTATTTAATCACTGCCTGCCCAACTTAACCGGGATCTCGAGTTTTTCCATCTGTTCGCCTTCACCACCACGCATGACCACCAACTTCACCGTGCTGTAGGGCAGCGCACGGCGGATGCGCATTAGAAGTTCTTGGTTAGTGCGGATCGGAACACCGTCAAACTCGATCACGATGTCGCCTTCTTTAATCCCCGCGAGATCTGCCGGACGACTGCGTAAGATCGAACCTAATTTAACGCCGCGGATATTCGTGCCCCGAACGACAACGTCTTCAGCTTCGTCATCGTCGTAGCCAAATTGCGTACGCCCCTCGGGACGTCGCTCAAACTCTTTAGTCAGACGGTTATTGTCCTGCTGAGAAATGGTCGTTAGCTTGGCGGTCTTCTTCTCACCGTCGCGCAGGTACTCAACATCGACAGCCTTTCCAATCGGCGTCTGCACCATCAGGTCGTTTAGTTGATCCGCATTTTGAATCGCTTGGCCGTCGAAGCTGAGGATTACGTCGCCTCCAACCAGTCCAGCCTGGTCAGCCGGTCCGCCAGGCGTGTTGACGGCTTTAAAGATCACACCGTGATCGCTGTTCGTGAATCCATCAACGCCGATGTACGACTTAACTATCGGAGCCCTGACAACGTCGACACCATGTTTGATCGGGCTAATCAAAGCGGTAAACGCCGCTGCGCAGACAAAGAAGACAAGCAGCCCGATGAAGATCCACGACATACCGCTCATGCGACGTTTTCTTCTGGCCGGAGCGGAGGTTCCCGTTCTCGCGATGTCGTCAGTGCTGGTCGATTGCAATGCGGTGTACGCGCCTATGCCTTCCATCAGTCGAAATCCGCAATTCCGGCAAAAGCGCAGTTCGCCCGGCATAGTCGAATGGCAGTTCGAACAGATTACCTGGCCGGCGCTTGGTGCTGTAGGCATCGAGATTTCAGAATTCTCTGACATAGGAGACTCACCTGTCTTCACTTAAGCGAAGAATACACGGACAGGTTTCTATACGCCAAATAACATTTTTCGGTTGCATTGGTGCTGCTGATTAGACTTCCTGCTGTTTAACGGGCAAAATTTGACCAAGCCATCAAAGAAGGGATTTCATTGTGGAGATAACCAAAGCGCTCGCGGCCCTGCAACCACTTTACGGCAAGGACAACGTCGAGATCATTACAACCGACGGCCGGCGGGTGCGAGGCACGGTTCGCAGTATGAAGACCACTCAGGCCCTCACCACTCCCAGCGTCAAGATTGAGATCGCGAACGGGCAGATCGTGAAGATTCCATTTCCCACGATTGCGGAGATCAAAGATCACAACCTATAAAACAGGCCACAGATTTTACGGATTGGATGGATCATCTTCTGATCCATCCAATCCGTAAAATCTGTGGCCTGTTCTGTTCCTGTTTTCCCGCTCTTGGCGTATATTACGCCGTTCTATGTTGACCGACGACTTCGCTGGCCGCATCGCTACCCTCTGGTCTGAACTTCGCCCATCAACGCGCGGACTAGTCGAACGCGCCCTTCAGGAAACTTCAGGTAACACGCAAACGTCGCGCAATTCTCACTACGACGCGCGCGCCGATCTCGAACTCAGTCGCTTCCTCGCCGCCCTCGACGCTGAAGAAGGCAACAACTTGAGATCTATCGCCGACACCTGCGCCGCGGTGCTGCTCGAAAAAACGGAATCGGCCGAGGTCTTCACGCAACTCGTGCGTCGCGCACAATCGCAGAGAGATTATCAACGCATCGACATCCTCGCCGATGCGCTCAATTCGCGCTTTCCACCAAGTGAGATTTGCGAGCTTGCCCGTTCGGAAGATGTCGTCGTTCGCGAGCTGGCCAACGAAGCACTCGCTCGTTGTCCGACGTCTGTGCTCACCGAGTTGCTCCACGATCCAGTTGACGCTGAAACTGCACGCGCAGCTCTGCGACGACAAGTCGCGGAGTACGGCTCAGAAGAAGCTCGCCAGATTGTGAGCGTGCTCGATCAGGATGAGTATTGACCGATTTCGTGGAGACGTTCGACCACTTGATCGATCAACCAGTTTGGAGTTGAAGCACCGGCAGTCAGGCCAACCTTTTTCACGTCTCTCAAGTCAGCAGGATTTATCTCAGCAGGGGTTTCGATCAGAAAACTCTTCGCGCATTGCTCCTGGCAAACTGCCAACAACTTAACGCTGTTGGATGAGTGTCGACCGCCGATCACGTAGAACGCATCGACTTGTCCAGCCAGGGCGCGCGCTGCGTCCTGTCGATCGCGAGTCGCGGAACAGATTGTGTTGACTACTTGTGGTTCGGTATCGGCTTTCGCACGCACCGCCTCGGCCACTTCCAAAAACGTCTGCAACTTGATCGTTGTTTGCGAAACAACTAACGGCGAACGCAGCGCTGGTAGTGCCGCTACTTCCGACGCATCACGCACGACGTAAGTATTGTTTGGCGCATAACCAACGACACCGATCATCTCCGGATGATCTGGATTGCCCGCAACGACCACGTCTCGTCCTTGAAGTGCCGCGCGTTCGGCGAGATGTTGCACGCGAGTCACAAACGGGCAAGTCGCATCGATCACTTTCGCAGCGCGTTGTTCTAAATCATGCTGCACTTGCGGCGTGACGCCATGGGCGCGAATCACTGCAATCGTGTCAGAACCAGCTTCATCAGGCGTATCGATCGTCGAAACGCCAAGCGCGCCGAGTCGTTCCATCTCCTGCGCGTTGTGGATCAGTGGTCCAAGCGAGCGAATCGGCCGCACGCCCTCGTCGACTGCTTCTTCAACCATTTCGACGGCCCGCTCGACGCCGAAACAAAAGCCGTATTCGTCTGCCAGTAAGACTTCCATGTTATTGAGCTGCCGGCGAGGTTCGCTCCCGGCACTTCTCGCGCCACTCCTCTCTCAACTTGTCGCCGCCGGCGACCCGGTCGTCAATCCATTCCATTTCCCACTGGAACGCGGTTGTAAGTTGGGTGAGCACAGCTTTCTTCAGGTCCGCCAGCGAGTGGGCGATGTCTTTGGGTAGAATTGCATATGAACAATCACCGATTTGGCGCAGACAGTCTAAAGCGGCTCCGGCGACGTCACTAATTGGGTCCCGACCTTGTTGCATAACAACCTCCAACACCGCCATTCTAGCACCATCTGCTTTACGCCCGCACGATGACTGGAGTTCCCCACTCAAGCCGGCAGGCCTTTAACAGCTATCATCTCCATCAGGTTACAGAAGCGGTCGAGCTCGCCGAGCGTCGTATAAACATTGGGCGTGATGCGGATGCCCTTAAACTCCTCGTGCACGATCGGCGTCGTGAAGACGCGATGTTTGCTGAACAAGTAACTACCGATGGCCGTCGGGTCAACACCTTCAATATTGACGTTGGCAATCGCGCATGACTGGTTGGGCTCGAAAGAGGTGTTGAAGCGGATCTTCGGTACGGTTTTTAAGCGGTCCATCCAATAGCGCGAGAGGTAACGCAGTCGCGCTTCCTTGCGTTTACCACCCATCCCTTGATGGAACAACAGCGCTTCGCCAATCGCTAATCGCGGTGCAGCGGAGTGGGTGCCAATCTCTTCAAACTTGCGAATGTCGTTGTTCTGTTTTGTCTCCGCTGCCATCAACGGCCACAGCTTCTCGATCTTATCGCGCTTCACGTAAAGCAGGCCGGTTCCCTTTGGAGCGTAGAGCCACTTGTGCAAGCTCGTGCCGAAGTAATCACAAGCGAGATCTCTCTGTCTGAAATCAAACTGCGCAAACGAATGCGCGCCATCGACGATCGTTTCGATTCCCTTCGCGCGCGCCAGCTCGCAGATCTCTTTCACCGGCGTGATCTGGCCCGTGATGTTCACTTGATGCGAAACGAGAATGAGCTTCGTGCGATTCGTGATCCCTCGTTCAAACGCCGCGGTGATCTCGCTGAGATTCTTCGGTGGGATCGGGATCTTCACCATCTTGAGCACGAGACCTTCACGACGTTCGCGCTGTCGCAGCGTGGTCAACATGCGCGGGTAGTCTTGCGTCGTGGTAAGAATCTCGTCGCCGGGTTTGAAATTCATTCCCATTAGCAGTATCTCGAGTGACTCCGACGCATTCCGCGTGATCGCGATCTCTTCGCGATCGCAGCCAAACATCTCGCCCAAGCCGGTGCGAATAGTCTCGGACTGCGGCTCGAGCAACTGCCACATCGTATAAGCGGTCGCGTCTTCCTGTTGCCAGATGTAGCGAACGAGGGCTTCAGTCACGATGCGAGGACTCGGCGAGACGCCGCCGTTGTTTAAGTTGACGATACCGCGCGTGACGGTGAAGGAGTTCTGAATAACTGACCAGTAGTCTTCATCCATCGCCACCTGCTCGGGACTCAGATGGGCCACGCTCCGACTCGCCGCCTCGACGCTCTTCAACAGCGCACCAATCGCCGGCACCGACACCGCAGCCAGACCAACACTCTTCCCAGCGAGCGACAGAAAATCACGACGTGTAGAATTTTTCATAATCCGTTCTCAATCCGTGTTATCTGTGGCAAAAACAATTTCGCCGTTGATTACCGTCATCACACAACGGGTCTTCAAGATCTCCAGCTCGGGGATTTTCATGATGTTGGCGGAGAGGATCGTCAGGTCTGCGAGTTTGCCGGCTTCGATCGTACCGCGCAGCTTGTCTTCAAAAGCAGCGTACGCGGGCGAGATCGTGAACATCTTCAACGCCTGCTCGCGCGTGACTGCCTCTTCCGGATGCCAACCCTCGCTCGAAAAGCCCTTTTGATCCTTGCGCGCAACGGCAGCATAAAACTCGATCATCGGCTCGCCTCGTTCCACCGGCGCGTCAGAGCCTCCAGGAACAACAACGCCCGTTTTAATGAAACTCTCCCACGCGTACGCACCCGCGAGTCGATCGATTCCCAAACGGCTCGGCGCGAAGAATAGATCGCCGATCGCATGTGAGGGCTGCATCGACGGAATGATTCCCAGCTTCGCAAAACGCGGAATGTCGGCTGGATTGACGATCTGCGCGTGTTCGACTCGCCATCGCGGCTCGGCAACTTTTCTCTCCGCGACCGGAACAGCTTTCAACGCAGTTTCATACTCGTCGAGTATGAAACGATTCGCGCGATCGCCGATCGCGTGAGTTTCAACTTGAATGCCCTTACGCAGCGCCTCGATCAACATCGGGCGCAACTCTTCTGCCTTTACAGTCAGAAAACCAGACGTGTCGGGCGCGTCTGAATAAGGTCCAAGCAAAGCGGCGCCACGCGAACCGAGCGCACCATCTGAAACTACTTTAATCGTCCGCAGCGTGAACCGATTTTCAAAGGCGCCAATCGTTGGACCTTCGTTCATGAGGCGAGTGGCGTTCGGGCCTGGTCCATAAACGGCTTTGTAGATGCGCAGCTTGATGGTTCCTGCCGCGTAGAGTTTTTTGAAGATATCGACGTCGGCGTAAGTGCCGCCCGCATCCTGAATCTGGGTCCAGCCCAGCTCGATGTCTCGTTTCACTCCGAGCACGACTGCACGTTCAGCATCTTCGCGTGAAGTTGGTGGCACACGACGACGAACCAATCCCTGCGCCGCGTCGAGCAACATTCCATTGGGTTCGCCGCTCTGCTTGTCTTTTGAGATCTCACCGCCAAACGGGTTCGGTGTGTGTTTATCGACAGCGGCCAGCTTCAATGCCGCGCTGTTTGCAACGGCACCATGACCATCGGCGCGGCCTAGAATCACAGGATTGTTCGGGGCGACTTTGTCGAGGTCCCAACGCGTCGGAAATACCGGTGGCTGCCAGTGCGTTTCGATCCAGCCTCGTCCGGTTACCCATTCGCCGGGCTTTGTCTGATCGACTCGCGCCTTCACTTTGGCGAGGAAGTCTTCGAGACTTGTCGTGCCTTCGAGATTGAGCGTCATCTCGCGCTGACCGACACCTGAGAGGTGCTGGTGCGAGTCAGTAAAACCGGGCAATACTGTGTTGCCTTTTAGATCGACAACCCGAGTGTTTGCGCCCACGAATTTCTGCGCGTCCGCATTCGTTCCCACAAAAACAATCCGGTCTCCTTTGACCGCGATCGCCTCTGCGCGTGGCGCGCGATCGTTGGCGGTGTAGACGTTGCCGTTCTTGAAGACGACGTCGGCCGTTTGAACGCGCTGCGGTGCAGGGATCAAGGTCAGGAGCAGAACACTCGCTATGAGTAAAAGGAGTTTCATTTGGATCTCCTCAGATTTGTGACACGGAGGTCACAGATTAACACGGAACAGAAAATCGTCGAGGTCTGATTTTGTCGGGAGAGCGGTCCGCGCGCCGAGTGCGCTGCATTTCATTGCAGCGACGGCGTTGGCCAGTCTCAAGCTCGTCTCGATGTCTTCGTCGGTGAGAAACCCGTAAAGGAATCCGCCGTGAAATGCATCGCCGGCGCCGGTCGTGTCGCGGCAACCGTCGGGCGCCGCAAAGCCCGGTGATTCGATGAAAGCTCCGTCACAATAAACCACCGCTCCTTCGGCCCCGATCGTCATGCCGACCACTGCACACCCGTGCCGCTTCTGCAACTCGATCAGCGCCGCGCGTTCGTCTGTAATTCCCGTGACGCGCCGCGGAAAATCTTTCGATCCGATCAGGATGTCGATCAAAGGAAGGAGCTCCGGCAGACCATCGTAGACGTTGTCGATGTCAGCTGAGACAATCGTGCCGCTAGCGCGAGCCGCCTGGGCCACACGAACACAGGCCGGTGGATCGTGCGCGTCGAGATGCAATATTCTGCCCATCGATCCAAACTCCGCCGGCGCTTCGTTGGGCTTGTAAGCGAGCTTCTCGTCGCGGTCCCAGATGATCGTCCGCTCGCCGGTGCGCATGTCAATGATGATGAACGCGAGTTGATTTCTCGCGCCGTCGACCACCTCCGCAAAGTCGACGTTCACATCGTCGTCTTTCAACGTTTGAAGTCCAAACCGGCCTTCTGCGTCCGATCCAAAACGACCGGAGTAGGCGGTCTTCAAACCGAGACGCCGCAATGCGACCATGGCGGTTGCAGTTTGGCCGCCGGCTGACTGCGTGTGTTGGAGCAGCCGCATCTTGGTATCGAACGCCGGATACTCGGGCACCACGACCAAATGATCGACGGCGTTCAGTCCGAAACCAACGGCATCGAATGGTTTGTCGCCAGGGGGCCTAAGTGGAAATTGCATTTGCGTAAGCTAGAATAGCTTTTGTGCTTTTTGTGCCTTTTTGTGGCAACAAAGATCGTGGCTATCGAAGAACGACTCAAAGAAATTCCGCCTTCACCCGGCGTCTATTTGCACAAAGATACGGCCGGAAAGGTGATCTATGTCGGCAAGGCGAAGAATCTTCGCAGCCGCGTTCGCTCCTACTTTCGCGCGCGGCCGTTTGACCGCAAGACCGACGCGCTGGTCGGACAGATCGCGGATGTAGAGTTTATCGTCACCGACAGCGAAGTCGAGGCGTTGATTCTCGAAGCGTCGCTAGTCAAACAACACAAGCCGCGTTACAACATCAAACTTCAGGACGATAAGTCGTACCCGCACCTGAAACTCACGATCAACGAGCCGTTTCCAAAGGTGGTCATCACGCGCCGTATTCAGCGTGATGGCGCACTCTACTTCGGTCCATTTCTGCCGGCAAGCCTGGCTCGGCGCACCATCGACCTGATCAACCGAACGTTTCAGTTGCGCACTTGCGACATCGAGATCGACGGCAAAGCACCGCGACCATGTCTGGAGTATCACATCAAACGCTGCCTTGGTCCGTGCGTCAAGGGATTGTGCACGCCCGAGCAATATCAGGAAGCAGTCCGCGACGTGAGATTGCTGCTTGAAGGTCGAAACAAAGAACTTGCCGACGCGCTCGAGGCGCGCATGCTTGACGCTTCCGAGACACTGCGTTACGAGCTGGCAGCAAAGTATCGCGATCTGCGCAAGACTGTCATCAGGCTTTCCGAGCAGCAGAAGATGGCGACGACCTCGGAAAGTGACGTCGATATTTTTGGCTACTACCGCGAAGGCCAACGACTCGCGTTGCAACTCTTCACGATGCGCGAGGGAAACATCGTTGGCCGCCGGGAATTTTTCTGGGAAGACTTGCCGGAAGACTCTTTCGATCCGGCTGACTTTCTGAGCGACGTGCTGGCCCAATACTACGCTTCGGACTACGTGCCGCGAGAGATCTACGTGCCGGTTGATGTTTGCGATCGCGAGCTGCTCGAGAAAGCACTCACGAAGCGAAAAGGTCGTCGCGTCAGAATCTATGATCCGCAGCGTGGCGAGAAGCGCGACATGATCGATCTCGTCGACAAAAATGCGAAGCTTGCGTTCGAACAACGTTTTAGAATTCTGAAGCCCGACATGAAGCTCGTGCTCGAAGAGTTGCAGGAGACGTTGGAGCTGCCACATTTTCCTGCGCGCATCGAGTCGTTTGATATCTCCCACATTCAAGGCGCGGAGAACGTTGCCGGTATGGTTGTTTGCGACAATGGAAAGATGAACCGTTCCGAGTATCGCAAGTTCAGGATCAGAGGAGTTGAAGGCGCGAATGACGTGGCGTCGATGCGCGAAGTGGTGACACGAAGATATCGCCGCTTGCTCGAGGAGGGAAAACCACTTCCGGATCTGATCGTGATCGACGGCGGCAAAGCGCAACTGGCGGCAGCGGCAAGTGCGATGAGCGAACTCGGGCTCGAAGCCATTCCGATGGTCGGCATCGTCAAGCCACCGCAACGACACAATGATGTCGCGTATCTGCTGATGAAAGGTCGTGAGGACGAGCCGATCTACCTCGATTCGCATTCACTGATACTTCGCTTGCTACAAATGATTCGCGATGAGACTCACCGTTACGCAGTCACCTATCATCGCAAGCGTCGCGAGCTGCGCGATTTCACTTCCGAGCTCACGGCGATTCCGGGTGTCGGCGACAAGCGCAAAGGACGGCTGTTGCGACACTTCGGTTCGATTCAACGAATCTCGCGGGCGGGCGTCTCGGAGTTGACGCCTTTTGTCGGTCGCAAGACGGCGGAGGAGATCGCGGACCATTTCGAGCGCCAACGCTCCCTCGCTAAATCAGCCACGGATAACACAGATGCTAACGGATTAAGCATTTCAGCAACTGATCCGCCAGCATCTGTATAATCCGCGGCTAAGTCTCATCCCCTTGAAGGAGGATCTCATGCAAAGTAGAGCCAGCATCGGTGGTCATCCGATCCACCCGATCCTGATCCCGTTTCCAATCGCACTGTGGGCCACGTCGTTTATCGTCGACATTCTCTTCTATTTCACTCGGCACCCGACGCTGCTCATAATCTCTAAATTCATGATCGCTGCCGGCTGCATTGGGGCAGTTCTCGCCGCCATCTTTGGCATTATCGACTGGCTGGGAATCAAGAATGGCGAGGTGAAGAAAGTCGCAAACTGGCACGCGCGACTCAACATCATCGCGCTCATTGTCTTCGCAGTTAGCCTGTTCCTGCGAATGGGCGACTACAGCCAACTCGTGGGCCGCAAACTCACCATTCCGTTTTTGCTTTCACTGCTGGGCGTGATTCTGATTACGATCTCAGGCTGGCTCGGCGGTGAGCTTGTGTTTCGTTATGGCATGGGGCAAACGCGAGACGAGGAAAAGCTCTAAGTTCCTCCCTGGCCTTTTACGCCGCTGAATTCGTAAGTCAAATAAAGTTTTAAGGAACCGTCGAGCACCTCCGCGCGCACGTCCTTCGCTCGTGCTTTGACCGCACCATTACTCGCCTTGACCGGAATCAGCAACGATAGCTGCGGCTCACTTATGAGCACCAGCGGATTCACGCGTTGATTGATCGCGGTCTGCACAAACACTGTGACGAAGTTGTTTGCTATCGGATTCACGCCTTCGAGATTCACGCCTTCGACGTCGACGTGTCCGTAAACGGTTTGCTTCTCCTGATCGAAAGATAACTTGATACTGGTTTGCGCCCAGCCTTTGAACTGCAAACAGCCAGCGAGGTTGTAACTCCCGGTAAACGCCATCGGCGCGTAAACGTTGCCATTGCGAAACTGCACACCGGTTTTGACGCCGCTGCCTTCAGGCAAGAGTGTGATGGTGTTTGTGCATCCATCTTGAAACAGCGCCTGCTCCACACGCTCGAAACCATCGCCTCGCGTTTGGCCCAACTGGAATGTCGGCGTGCCCAAACCCGAGAACGTGGTTGAGAGCACTGCATCAACAAAACCCTGGTCCAAAGCGATGACTACTGTCGCGGGCGGATTCCCACTCTTATCGGGCGGTTGCACCGCTTGTCCCGGCGCGGATTTCGCCGGCGGCACGCCAAGAAAGAAGATCGCCGCGCCGCCGCCGAGCAGAATCCCCAACAGGAGAATGACAACGTATCTCATCTATTCACCTTCACTGTGTCGGACTCGTCGCAGGTGAGACGGTGGGAGATGGAGGAGGTGGCGCGGTGTTCATATTCGTCAACAGCGTTCTCAGCACTGCTGCCAGCGTGTTTGTCACTGCGTCGACTTGCGCTCTCACCTGTGCCTCCGAAACTTTGTTATAGCCAGGCGGCACCTCAAACAAGCTCGGATCAGGGTTCGTTTGAATGTCGCGCATCTCTGCAACCACCTTCGCGCCTTTTACACCCTGTACATTACCGCTTGCCTCACTGAAAAGTTCCGCGCGCAACGGCAGACCCGTATCTTTGTCAACATAAACAAACGACTCGGTTTTGACTTCTCCCGCTGAGGTCTTGGTTTCCGAGGTTCGCGCATAACGATACTTCAGCGCGGTCCTGCCGGCCATCGGTTCTTCGCCGACGAATTCGATGCCTTTCAGCCGGTCGAGGTACGCAACCAACTGGCCCGGTGTCATCAACTTCTGAATTTGAAAGCCGGTCGCTTGTGCAGTTAGTTCAGCATACTGCTTTCGCGCAGGCGCAATGCCATATTGAGTGCCGCCGTGTTCGAGATAAACGAGATCCGATCCATCAGGCAGTTTGAAAGAAAGTCGTCTGTCGCTGCCGTTTTTTGCGACCTCGGCTGACAGTGTTGGGATGCCGATCGTCTTGTCGCCTCCTTCGGTCTCTGCGGTAAACACGATCGTCGCTTTGTAACTATCCGGCTCGCGGGCGGCGATCGTTGAAGGCGCGCTGCTGGCATTTATGTTTGCGCCGGTTGCGTTCGCATTCACGTTGGTGTTGATGTTGGTGTTGATATTCGCATTAACGTTCGCACTTCGCGTACACGCGCTCGATGCGATTAGGACCACTGAAATAGTTAAAACAAGAACAAGGACCGGCCTCATGTCGATGTTTTTCATGTTGGCATTCTCCGAACGGTTCGCGCATTGGCGCGACGTTAATCAACAGGGGGTTTTAAGAAGGGAAGGCACATAGAATAGCACAAGATTCATAAATTGTGCGTTATGTGCCCTCTTCATGGCCCAAGTTGACTTTATTCTCACTTTGGAATAGAAGCCGTTGGTATGAAAAACATCCTGCTCGTCCTGATCATCGGATTTGCACTTTCGCTCTGCAATTTGTCTGATCGACTCAAAAAAGCGCATTCGTCTTCCGGATCATCGGGTTCTAAATCCGCGAGCGAGAAAACTGTGGAGCACGGTCAGCCAACTGCCGAGCAAACGGCCGCGCTCGCGGGCGGACAACAAATAAAATGGGAAAAGCAGGGCATCTCGTGGACTGTCCCGCCAAAATGGACCGAAGAGACAAAGGAGTCAAAGACATTCATGTGGCGGTCTCCAGGCGGTTCTGACGCGGCGTCACTGATCGTCAGCATCTCGCCGATGGATGAGAGCTTCCCCGTCGACACAAGCATTCAGTCGTGGTACGACCAGCAACAGACGCGTGCGAAGAATGGCGAAGTGGATGAACTAAAGTGGGTGGAGATCGATGGTCTGAAAGGCGTCCAATTTCGCGAAGCCAATCCCGAGAAGCCCGACAATAGTCGCCGGCTGCAATGGCTGGCTTATCGAAAGTATCTGGGCCAGGTACAGCTAATCAATCTGATGCTGGCGACTGAGGGCAAGGCTTTCGACCAGCACAAAAACGAAATGTACGGGATTCTTTATTCGACCAAGATCGCGCACTAAGATGCGTTGATCTTGTTACATCTTGTTAATCTGCAAAGGGCTCTCTATAGGTTGTTGCGGCAAAGCGCCATACCATGAGTTTGTTGTTGACATCCCTCTCGATATAGGCTAACTCTCTGCGCGTTCACCAGACTCTGAAAGTCCTTACGACCCTGCGGAGTTTCTGGCTGTGGCCCAGAACGCGTTCCCGACCAAACCACTGATAGGTTCTGACTCCAGGTTCTGAAATATTTCAGTTCCGCTCCCAATGGAGGTCATGTCATGGCAAAAAAGAAAGCAACATGGACAGTCATGGTTTACCTCGCGGGCGATAACAATCTCACCACCGAATGCATGTTTGCACTCAACGAGATGAGGAAAGTGACACTCGGTGAAGACCTGAATGTCATCGCCCAGTTTGATCCAAACGACCCACACCTTCCTACCCACCGCTACGAGCTCAACAGACCGAACGAGAACAGCACTATCTACACTGACATCATCGACCGTGCGCAGTATTACGAAATCAACGACGAAGTACATTTCAGTAAAGAGAGTCGCGCAGCGAGTTTGCTCGCCGAGCAGCGCAGATTGGCGCGAAAGGCTCTGCCCAAGACATTGGAACGACTAAGCCTCACTGCATCAGACGTCGATAGAATCATTACCGACGACACTGACACCGGTTCGCCAGTCACGCTGTATAACTTCATCAGTTTTTGCCTCGAGAACTATCCGGCAGAACATTACATGGTTGTGCTCTCCGGTCATGCCGGCGGGACCGAACGCGATTACTTGTTGAAAGACGAAAGCAGCACTCGTTCACTAACGTTCAATGAACTGAAACAGGTGTTCAGGCAGATCAAGAAAGATCGACGCGGAAAGCTAATCGACATCATCGGCATGGATAACTGCCTGATGAGCATGGCTGAGATCTGCTATGAGCTGCGAGGCGTGGCCGAGATTGTTGTCGGATGCGAGAGTTTCAGTCCAACGTCGGGCTGGCCCTATTGTCAGATTCTCGAGCGGTTGCGCAAAGACTTTCTCCGTCCAGCGTTGCGAAAAGGCCAATCGGTCAGCGCGGAGGCGGCCAAAGCAATTGTCGAAGAGTACGTCAACTATTACTCGAGTTACTGGATGGCTGGACTGTCAGTTACGCAATCGGCTCTGAACGTAAGCAAAGTTGAGCAACTTCAGCGCGAAGTGAATAAATTGGCACACTTAATGGAGACGGAGTTGCGGACTGAGTGGGCCGACAAAAGCTCCGGGCGGACATCTCCGAAACAACGGCGCTTCGAGAACTCGCTGCTCCTGGCCCATTGGGAGGCACAGTCTTACAACGGCGAACAGTTTGTTGACCTGTTTGACTTCTGCGACTGTTTGGAAAACCGGGTGCAATCGAAAGCCATTGCCACACAGTGTCAGGAAGTGAAGAAGACGATTCAGTCGCAGTTTGTGTTGAGCTCATGTTATTGCGGCGCGACTTATCAATACTCTTATGGCGTGTCGATGTATTTTCCCTGGGCGCAGGTCGCGCCGAGTTACTGGAATCTGGATTTCATCAGCGACACCAAAGGTCCGGGTTGGGGCAGCTTCTTGAAGACCTACACGCGCTTAACGCGGCGCTTGCCTCGCGGAATGGTGAATGCGACTGCGGACAGGGATCGACCGGAGATTAGGAACCATCGCATGATCAATGACCGAATGATCAATGACCGAATGATCAACGATCGCATGATCAACGATCGCGGGCCATCGCGCATACACAGCATGCGAAATCCTCCCGAAGTTTTTGTTCCGGATAAATGTGTTAGAGATCACAACAGCATAGTAAACGGTCAGAAGACTCTCGGTTTGCGATGATACGTATTTGTGCCTTATGTGCTTTTTTGTGGCTGCTTTTATTTCCTGTCCTTGCCGCGGGCGAGTCAAAAACGAGTGCGAGTGCGGCCGAAGCTGCATTGAATGAAGCAGACAAATTGCGCTCGGAACAACGCGAAGCTTCGAGTCTAAAAGCTGTCGAGAAATATCGCGAGGCAGCCACTCTGTTTCGACGCAGTGGCGATCTCCGGCGTGCTGCTGCTCCGCTCAGAAATGCAGGCGAGATTCTTCAACTACTCGGCAATACACCCGAAGCTCTCAGCGTCTACAAAGAAGCACTTGTCTTGAGCAAGAAGACGCGAGATCCCGTTGAAGAAGCTCACATACTCAACGATCTCGCCTATCTTCACTTCATCGCCGGCAACACTAAAGATGCACAGCTAAACTCGCTCGCCGCGCTTCACATCGGGAAAACACTTCACAATCGAGAAATCGAAGCGGAAGCACTCAGCAACTTAGGTGAAGCGCTGTATGCGGCCGGGCAGATCGTCAAGGCCAGAGAACAACAGCAACGATCGCTCGAGCTGTGGCGTGAGCTGAGCAATTCACGCGGACAGGCAATCGCATCAATCGCTCTCGGTTACTACCATCGGAGTCTCGGTGATCCAGAGAAAGCGCAGAGATCTTACGACGAGGGTCTTTCGCTCGCTCGACACGCAAACGATCTCGGAGTCGAGACTCTCGCGCTCGTCGCCCTCTGCAACTTCAAACGAAAAAGCGGGAACAATCAGGAAGCACTCGAATCATACGCCGCGGCAAAAGTGATCGTCGATCGCATCGGCGATCAAACTCTACAGGCAACAATCCTCGGAGGCATGGGTTCGATCTACCTGCAAATGGGCGACGCTCGTCAGGCGCTTCAGTATATCGCTGAGGCTGCGAAGCTGATGGAGCGCAACGGCAAGCGTTGGGGCACCGCCGAGGCCACGTTGCAGCTTGGCAAAATTCATCGATCGCTCGGCGATCGGGAGCAAGCGCTGCAATACCTGACTGAAGCACTCGACTTGTTTAAGTCGCTCGGAATGCCACGACTGCAATCTGCAACGCTGCGCGAGGTTGGACTGGTCTATGACGCTCTTGGCGATCCGAGCAAAGCGCTGGAGTCGCAGCAAAAAGCGTTGCGGTTGATGCGATCCGGAAACGATCGGCGAGAAGAAGCATACATCCTCAACTATATTGGCCGGATTTATGAGGAATTGAAGCAGATTGATCGTGCGTTGAAATACTATCGCCGTGCGTTGCCGCTGAGTCTGCGCTCGGAAGACCCAAACGGTGAATTACTCGCCTACTACAACCTGGCCCACGTCGAAAGAGATCGCGGCAATCTCCCGGAGGCGAAGCGACAAGTGGAAGCTGCGCTTGAGATCGTCGAATCGCAACGCAGCAATGTATTGAGCCAGGATCTGCGCACCAGCTATTTTGCAACCGCGCGCAGCACTTACGATCTCTACATCGACATCCTCATGCAATTGCACAAGCAGTCTCCGAATTCGGGATTGGATGCACAAGCGTTTGCAGTTAGTGAGAAGGCGCGGGCGCGATCGTTTCTGGAATCACTTCGGGAGGCGCGCGCAAATATGCTGCTGACTCCCGAGCCATTAAGTCTAAAAGAAGCGCAGCAGCGTGTGTTAGACGATGAAACGGTTTTGTTGGAATATGCCCTCGGCGACGATCGCAGCTACGTTTGGCTGGTCACTCGCAGCGTGGTTTTCAGCTACGAATTGCCGCGACGCGCCGAAATCGAGGCATCTGCACGACGACTGTACGATCTAATCACTTCTTATCAACTCGTCTACGGTGAGTCGATCGCAGCGCGAAGCGAGCGGCAAGCAAAAGCTAACGCTGCAATTCCGGCTGAAACAGCACTGTTGAGCAAACTAATCTTTGGACCACTATCGAGACAACTCGAAAAGAAACGTCTGCTGGTAATTGCGGACGGGTCGCTGCAATACATTCCTTTTCAAATATTGACGGATCCCGATTCAGGAGAGTCTCTGATTGCCAGGCACGAGATCGTCAACGCGCCTTCGGTTTCCACGCTTGCGGTGTTGCAGGCAGAAGCAGCCAAACGCAAACGAGGAGTTAACTCGGTCGCCGTTCTGGCCGATCCTGTTTTTGAAGCCGACGATCCGAGAGTGAAGCGAAAGCCTGAAGGCGCGCACGATCGTTTCACAGGTTCGAGCGAGGTTCGCCAGGCAATGAGAGACGTTGGCCTCTCGCCTGATGGCCTGCAAATTCCCAGGCTCATTGCCTCCGGCGCCGAGGCCGATGAAATTGTCGCCGTCGCGCCGTGGCGCACTGGTTTGAAAGCCGTCGGGTTTGCGGCCAATCGTGAACGGGTGTTTGGACCAGAGCTCGCAACCTATCGAATCGTGCACTTCGCCACGCACGGAATCATCGACAGCGAACGACCCGAGTTATCAGGCATCGTTCTTTCACTGTTCGACAGTGAAGGACACGCGCAAAACGGTTTTCTGCGATTGCACGATATCTACAACCTACGACTGCCGGCTGATCTCGTCGTGCTGAGCGCTTGCAGCACGGGTTTGGGTAAAGACGTCAGAGGCGAAGGATTGATCGGTCTCACGCGCGGTTTCATGTACGCGGGCGCGTCGGGAGTAATCGCCTCACTGTGGAAAGTTGATGACGATGCAACCGCGGAATTGATGAAACACTTTTATGCGGCCATGTTCAAGAAAGGTTTACCGCCGGCCGCAGCCCTGAGAGACGCACAGCTCGCGCTGTCTCAGCAAACGAGATGGCAATCACCGTATTATTGGGCCGGTTTTGTGATTCAGGGACAGTACACCGAGAACGAAAAGTTTGTAGAACCATTTCCAAGTAAGACTCAACTTGCGTTGCTCACAACGTTGGGCGTTTGTGCGTTAGGTGCCTTTTTGTGGCGCAATCTACTGAGGCACTACTAACGTCAGTACCTGATGAAGAAAAACTGGCTCCTGTCGCAGGAAACTTTTGATGCGTTGCTTGCCTGGCTCGATTCGGATCGCGAACGAGCCGGCATCAAGTATGAACAGATTCGGTATCGCCTCATAAAAATCTTCGTCGCTCGCGGCTGCGCTGAAGCCGAGGACCTTGCCGACGAGATAATCAATCGTGTTACCAGCAAGCTCAACGAGATCGGAGACGAATTCACGGGCGACCGTGAGCGTTATTTCTACGGTGTAGCCAATAAAGTGCTGATGGAATATCACCGGCGTCGACAGCCTCAGCCTACGCCGTCGCCCACCGTGGATTCAGACCGAGTCGAACAGGAATATCGCTGCCTCGAGCAATGTATCGCGCAATTAAGTGATGAAAATCGCGAGCTACTTTTGCAATACTATCAGGGCGAGGGGCGAGCAAAGATCGAACAACGAAAACGATTGGCAGAAAAGTTGGGGATTGCGCCAAATGCTCTGCGCATCAGAGCGTTTCGCATCCGCGCTGCCTTGCAAGAGTGTGTGGAGAAGTGCCTCGAAAGTAACCTTCGATGAAATACCTGCCACTTTCCAGTCATAGAGATTAGAAGCGGCACAATGCCGGAGAAAGTATTTTGAACTCGAACATTGATAAACAAGAGATGCAAAATTACCTGCTCGGCAGTTTAGACGCAGATCGACGAATTGAAATTGAAGAGAGAATCCTGCGTGAGCCGCAGGTGTATGAAGAGCTGCTGGTCGTTGAAGAAGAGTTGATCGATCAGTATTTGGCGGGCGAGTTATCAACGGCCGAACGGCGGCAGTTTGAAACTCACTTTTTGCTCACGGCCCAACGCCAAAAGAACCTGCACTTCGGCAAACTATTAAAGAGATATGTGGATTCACTTCGCCCAGCCGAAACAGGCGCTCCCGCGAAAAAATCTTTCTCCTTCTACCCGAGATTCCTCGCCGAACGCCCGGCGCTTGCGTTTGCAGCATCCCTCGTAGCCTGTCTTGGAATAATTTTCCTTGTATGGCTTGCAGCCAGGAATCCGGAGCGACGGGCCCAGACCGTTGCTCGGGCTTCAATGGCCATAACGCTCGCGCCGGGCTCGATGCGGTCCGGAGGCACGACGCAGCGCGTCAACGTTCCTCCGAAAGGTGTCGACCTCAAACTCGAGCTCCAGTTGGCGCGACCGACTTACCCGAAGTACAGATCGCAACTGTTGCGTGAGAGTGAGACCTTGCAAACTACGGACGATCTGAAAGCGGAACCGAAAGGCAATCAGCACATCGTTCCGCTCACGATCACGCGAGAGATCCTTACTCCTGGTGATTATCAAGTCAGGCTGAGTGGCGTCTTAGATTCCGGCCAAGACGAGTTTATCGATAACTACTCCTTCCGCGTCATCGAATAGCCACAAAGGCATAGGGGCCCAAGTCAGTACCACCTGCGGTAGCGGGTGGGTTAATGCTTCCCAAAAAAATTTTGGAAATGTTTCCCAACTAAAAGTCATAACAATTGAGCGACAGAATTTGGCGGGCCTTTCGGATCGAGGTTCGGCGGTCGCTTTTGGAGCGGAAAAACCCCACGCGCAACTGAATCCCTCACCCCTCCATGCTAATATGCATGCCTCATAAAAAGGATGGCGAGCGACGCCAGGGTTGAGTCGTCGCTCGCCAGGTTTTTTATAGGTCTTATCTGTCCTATAGGTCTTATTCCACTTCATTGCTTGCGGATGTAATTCCGATGAACCCAGCCGTCTTTCTGTGCGCGGTCCTGAGTCTCAAAGAAAATGTTCTTGTCGTCCTCGCGAGTGACGAGTTTCACTCGCGTTGTCACTGCCTTCGTGGCTGGGCTTGCCTTTTCTGACTCCGCAAGAAATCCGTGAATCTGATCGTCAACAACAGGCTTGGGCGCGAGGTCAGGCTTTAGCTCGGCGACTGCTTCCACTGCCGTTGACTTGAGAAGTTTGGGCCAGAGCTTGGCAAACAGTGCGTGCGACGCATAAACATCCGCGCTGTTGATCTCACCGTTGATCGCGAAGACGTAGCCGATGACGTCGGATCTGGTTCTGACTAATCCGGAAAGCGCGTTGATATAAGCTGCGGTCGAGTCTTTCACTTTCGAGTCTTCCAGCGACAACTCAAAACTCGAAACCGACACATTGTTGTTCACGCTGCCGCCAACGTTTTTGGAGAGCTTGGCCTGGGCCAGCGCCACATTCTCCCAAACTGCTTGTTGAGAGTTGTCGCGCTTGGCTGCGAGTTTGAGCTCTTTTGTTGCAACAGAGTTTGACGAGCTGGCAAACACTTCAGATGGCTCGTTTCCCCTTTTACTCCAGCGGTCGGATTCGACACAGAACGCAGCGATCGGCATGCGACCTGATTTCGGTGGCACGATGAAATCGATCGAGATCATACGGTCCTGGTCGCCGCCACGGACGACGTCGCCTGACTGAACGTAGATGTCCTGGTTCGAAAGATTCCTGATGGCCAGTTCGTTCACGTCCTTTGTTTCATAAACCCTCACTTTTTTCTGAGCGAGTGCTTCTTCGAGCGTCAGAAACGTCTTGGTCGTATGATCTTTTCCGTGCACAAGAAAGACGGTCAGGTTTTTGTGAGTATAGGGCCCGGAGAGCCGGTAGTTCGAGGCCGATTTTGAGCGCTCCTGGGCCATGGTGTTAAGGAACAGTCCCACAGGGAGACCAACTAACAGGCAGAACAGCGCGATTGTGATTAGGTTCTTTGGCTTCATTGTCGTACTCCTGAAGACAGACTTTGGTGATCAGTTTCTGTTTCGGGGAGAAACTCGTGATTGCAAGACTTTTTTGTTCTTGTAACCGGGGAGACGAACTCTATTTCAAAATAAGAACGGCAATGAATGCTGAGCTTGCGTTGAGACGACGCGAAAGCGTGGATCGTTGCCACGCGAGTTCTTTGAATGATGTCTTTGAGACCTGCCTGGTGCGTTCTACGTCAAGAACAAATTACAAACGTCTTGAAGGGAGAGCGTCATGCCCGACATCGATCCCGCGCCAAGCACCAACCTGACAACAACAGAATCTTTAACCCAAGCGCCTACTTGGACAGGCAAGAAATATAGCGTTAATGGATTCGAGAAACCCGTCGCGACCACATCCTTCACATATATGTTCCCGGAGCTCGCGAATGATAAACAGAGTCTCGTTCCGCAGTTCGCCGAGACTCTTCAGTACTTGTCGGAGCTCGGTGCAGCGATGCGCGACGAAGAGAATGATCCCAAGTTCAATTCGACTATTCCTGCGGCATATACCTACTTTGGGCAATTCGTTAATCACGATACCGCCTTTCTTCACATAAAAAAGGCCCATGGACTAAGTAATTCAGAACTGCTCGCCGATCCGAATTTGAAGCCCTGGTCAGATGAGATGATTTATGAGCGGGTCAGAAACCGGCGAGTAAAGCCGCTTGAACTGGATTCCGTCTACGGCAGGATGGAAGACGGGATGTTCCCCCTGCGCGATCCGAAGAATCCGGACAAGCTGGCCCTCGGAAAGGTCAGCAAGTCTGGGGACATGCCGCCCGGCAAGGACGATGACAACGATTTAGTTCGATGTCCAATGTCGGCCGATCGCAAGCAAGATCGTCGGGCTTTGATCGCGGATCCACGAAACGATTCAAACCTGATTTTGTCGCAGTTACAGGTTGCGTTCTTACGTGCTCACAATGCGATTGTTGATAAAAAGACCTGCTCGTACGAAGACGCTCGGAAAACTCTTCAAAAACATTACCACTGGCTAATACTCCACGATTACCTGCCAAAATTCGTTTCCGACGAGACGATTCAGAAAGCACAAAGTGAACCGCTGTACAACCCGAAAGATGGATTACCTCTTGAATTCAGCATGGGGGCTTTCCGCTTTGGACACAGCATGATTCGCAGAAGCTACTACGTTAATGACAGCCTCAGGGAATTGTCCCTTGCGCATCTCTTCACACTCCTGGTCCTCTGCTTTGCCTCCAAACCTACGTTCGGGAAGGGATACGACAGCCTCCCTGAGTGGGCCATCATCCAGTGGGAGAAATTTCTCGATCCTAGCGATCCCAATATAAATGCCGCCCGCAAGTTGCGTACGCAAATGGTGGAACCGCTCTTCGAAGTCCTCGATCAATCAAGCCTGATAGTAAACGGCGAACGCCGCCTTGCAGTGCAAGATCTTAAGCGCGCGTACATGACGCGAATACCGACCGGCCAGGCGATCGCAAGTCAACTCGGCATTAACCCTCTCACAGCGCAGGAGATAAAAACATGCACCACGCCCAGGCAGTTTGAAGTTCTACAAAACGCCGGGTTCTTGAATCATACCCCTTTAACTTTTTACGTCCTGGCCGAAGCCGCCAATGCCAAGGACGAAAAGCTTGGCCCAGTGGGCGGCCGTATTATGGCCGAGGTGTTACTCGGCCTGATGCGCAATGTTCCTGATCCAATCATCGGAAGTGCCTGGAAGCCAGATCTGGGATTCATACCTGGCACGTTCTTTCTGCCGGATCTACTCAGGCTGGCAAAAGTCCTGTAGCAATCACAGGCCTTACGTTCCCCACGTTCACCAACTATAGAGAGGAGAGACCATGACGATACGAAGTAACATTTTGAAAGTAAAAAAAGATTTGTTGAACGAGCTAGACACAACCGACCGTCCCCGTTCTAAGGAAGTGCAGGATAAGGCCCTTCTCGCGATCAGGAACGGACAGATATCTGACGACTGGAAGACTTACATGATGCTCTTTGTCGACAATCCAGCCGAGGCTGACAATCCCGAGACTCTTAGCGGAAGGCAATTGCTCAGGCTCCAGGGTAAAGATGCCAAAGGTGGCATTAAAGACTTTGACGACAAACGAGCCTACTTGACGGCTGACGGAACCTGCACCACAGAAACTGTCACGAACTTTGGCAAGAACGCATCGGTCTTCTTAGATGCCGAACTTTGATCCCTTACACGCCTCCTTGGAGTGCGGTGCCAAGGCACAGCACTCCAAGGAGGCGCTCAAGTCACTCTGCATGCGCACCTCTGTTACAAATTTAATCGACAAATGGGATGAGCTTTGCAGACGCTATCTTCCCCTCGCTGATGAGCAGTCACTCTGGAGATACAGTCGCTTCCCATCAACCTCTGACCCCGAACAAGGCTGGAAACTACATCTGGCAGCAACGGTCCTCACGGCGACTGAGGTGTTGGAGCGACTGGGGCCATTTCTGCGCGCCAAAGGAATCCTGTTTAAAGCGCCTCGCCACCTTCACGAGCTGAGCAGGCTGAACTCCGGTCTCTTCTATGGATATACACAGGTCGGAAAGACCTTCACCCTTTATCCGCCGAATGATCGTGAGTGCGTATCACTGGCGAAAGAACTGCATCAATTAACCGCCGGCTTGCCGGCGCCTGCTGTACCTTTTGACGAGAGGTATTGTTCTGACAGTGTGGTGTTCTATCGATACGGCTCGTTCAAGAGGCGAAGCATTCAAAACGAAGATGGAACGCAAACGCCCGCGATTAGCGATCCCAGCGGCAACCTGATTCCTGACTCGCGAGAATCAGTTGGACCAACTTGGGTGACAAATCCGTTCCCCCAGAACGACTCAACCACACCTGCACCCGGCAATCCAACAGTTACAAATCTGCGCGTCATTAGAGCACTCACTCAACGAGGTAAAGGCGGTGTTTACCTGACTGCCGACTTCAGTGGCCCATCACCTCGACTTTGTATTTTGAAAGAAGGACGCAAACACGGCGAAGTGACTTTCGACGGACGCGACGGCTACTGGAGAGCAAAGTACGAGAAACGAGTTCTCCATGCCTTGCGCCGCCGAGGTATCGCCGTGCCGCAGATCTATTCTTCTTTCGAGCTCGACAGCAATTATTATCTGTTAACCGAACACATCGAAGGTAAGAATTTAGAAGAGCTGTTAAAAACACGCCAACGACGACTTCCAATCGCGCGCGTGCTGCGGCTCGCGTTTCAAGTCGCACGCATTGTCTCAATACTCCATTCCGTCGGATGGGTCTGGCGCGACTGCAAGCCTGCAAATCTAATCCTTAGTGAATCAGACACGTTGAGACCAGTTGACTTTGAAGGTGCATGCCGAATCGGCGATCGAATGCCGCTGAATTGGGGGACGGAACACTTTCTACCCGTCGATTTCAATAACGAGCAGTATCAGTCACATCCCGCTATCGATCTCTACGCGCTCGGCGTTGTCATCTATTACTTGCTGACTGGAAGGTTTCCCGACAAAGAGAATCCGCTTCCTGTCGAGAAGCTAAGAAGACGCACTCCACAATCACTCCGTCAAATTGTTAGTAAGTTAATGAGTCCCACCGTGAACGAGCGTCCGAGTGCGCAAGCTGTAGCGCAAGGCCTAAACGAAATCATTTTAGGGAATGAGGTTGATTTTGCGCGCCAAGACAGGAAAGCGCGGATCTGATTTGATGCTGTCGAAGAATGGATCCGCAGTTAATGAGATGATTGAGCCAAAGTGTTCTTCGTACGACTTCTCCAACCAATAGAAAGCCGAATCATTGTCGCCGAGTCCGATGTAGACAATCGCTCGCTCCTGAGCGGGCAAGTTTTCAGTCTTTGCTCGTGCTTCCATTTCGTCGAGGATGTGTCGCGCCTCACCGGTTCGTCCCACTTTGGCGTATGCATAGCCTAGCGGAGCCGCGGCGTACCATTTATTCAAGGTTGATAAATTTTCCAACACTTCAATTGCTTCGGCGTACATATTCTTTTGAAAATATGTTAGTGCGAGCATATACATCGCGCTGGTATTGTTTGGTTCTTCAGACAGAACTGTTTTGAAGTACTGGATCGTCTTGTCGAAATCGCGCGCGCAGTAATAAGACTTCCCGAGGTTGGTAACGTAACCTGGCGAAAGAGGCTCGAGTTGCTTTGCCTTTTCGCTCTCTTTAATTGCCTCGTCGAACCTTCCGGTCGTGCGCAACAAACTGGAGTACCAGTAGTGCGCGGAAGCAAGGTCAGGATTAAGCGCGATTGCCTGCTTGAAACTCTTCTCCGACTCCTGCCAATCCCATCTATATCTCAACTGTATGACGCCCAATGACGTGTGAGCTTCAGCAAGGTTTGGATCAAGGGTCAACGCTTTGTTTGCAGCCCAAGTCGCTTTTTCCATCGCGTCCTTTGTGTTCATTATTGCGAAGGCAACGGTAGGCATCATCACGTAACACTCGGCCAACCCGGAGTAGGCCAGAGCGTACCCCGGGTCTTTGTCGATTGCCTGGTTAAAGTAATCGATAGCGCGGCGAATGTTGTCTTTGTCTCTTTTGTTCCAGTAGTGGAGGCCGCGAGTGTAAAGTTCCAGCGCTTCGGGATTCCTGTTCTGAGCCGCAGCCAAAACTTCGTAGGATTTTTTCTCCTCCTCGGTTAATGGTGACTCCGGATCGAAAGCGACTCTCATCGAGAGTTCTTCAATCAGAGGCATGGTCTGTGAGAAAACTGGATGCTCGTTTTGAGCTAGCACCGCGCCGTCGGCGACGTTTTCAAGTCGAGTTTTTAAGACCAGCGAATCGCCTCGCGTAATGATCTTGCCGGAGAGCACTGCCTCCACACCGAGTTGACGACCAATTGTTTGGGCGCTGATGCCGCCTTGATCATCATTCCGCACTGTATCGATCGGTTTTACAGTGAAATCCGACCGCCTCAAGAGGTGATTCAGCAAGTGTTGCCTCACTTCAGGCCCCGGACAACTTGCTTCCGGAATTCCCTCGCAAGTGAATTGAGCAACGGCGATCGAGTGTTTCTTAAACAACGAGTAAAGAATCGCGGCAGTAACCACTGCCACCAGAAACAGCGCCAAAACTGCACCCGCACGCAAGGTGACATAGGAGCGCCACGTTGGAACCAGCTTGATTCCCTTTTCGAGTTTGTCCAAATCAAGGAGCAACTCACTCGCCGATTGATAGCGTTCATCTCGATTCTTTGACAAGCAACGCTCAATAACTGGCCCCAAGCCGCCGTTCGATGCGGAACCGTTTTGCCTCAAGGGCATCGGAGCCGACGTGAGGATTGCCGAAATGACTTCCGGACCCGTTTTACGATCGAACGGGTGTGTGCCACTCACCATCTCGTAAAGCACAGTCCCGAGACTGAAGATGTCGCTGCGATAATCAAGCCGTTCGTTGCATAACTGCTCCGGCGACATATATCGAATCGTCCCCGGCACCAGTCCGATCTCCGAAAACTTACTTATGCTGTCGTCCAATGCTTCAACAGACTTTGGCAGCAGCGACTTGGCGAGTCCGAAGTCAAGCACCTTAACGTGACCGCTTGGCGTGACCATGATGTTGCGCGGCTTGACGTCACGATGCATGATGCCGTGAGCGTGCGCCTCAGCGAGAGCACTGACGATCTGCCGTGCAAGTGGAACCATCTGCTCGCGGCCAATCGACTGCTTGCCAATCATGTCGCCGAGAGTCTCACCCTCGACGAATTGCATCACGATGAACGTGCACTCGCCATTCTCTTCAATGCCGTAAACCGGACAAATGTTTGGGTGATCCAGCTTAGCCGCAGCCTGAGCTTCTTTCACTAATTGCCGCTTGGCCCAGTTGTCACCACCGAGTTCCGGTGAAAGGAACTTCAACGCCACCTTGCGACCTAATTTCGTGTCTTCGGCAAGATAAACTTCGCCCATTCCACCTTTGCCAAGTCGCGAGAGAACCTTGTATGACCCAATCACTTTTCCAGTCATCGAGTCTTCTGTCGATTGCGAGAGAACGTTCAACCCAAGGCTCAACGCCGGTTCTTTCATGAAGTTGTCACTGCCGTTCGAAGCTGAGATCAGCGAACAAACTTCCACGTAGAGTGATTCATTTCCGGCACAGGCCTGCGCGAGGTACGCTTCGCGTTCCGCCGCCGGCAGATCCAGCGCGGCGTGAAAGACACTCTCGACTTGATTCAAATTCCTATTCGCCATTCCCAATCTCTCGTAACAACCAGGCCCGGGCAAATCGCCAGTCACGCGTCACTGTAATCGGAGATACTTTCAACACCTCCGCGGTCTCATCTACATCCAATCCACCGAAGTACCTCAACTCCACCACCTGACTCTTACGCTCGTCGAGAGCAGCAAGACGCTCCAACGCCTCATCGAGTGCAATCAGCTCTTCAGTTTTTGTCAGCGATACCACCGATACTTCCGAAAGAGAAACCTGAACCGCCTTTCCGCCGCGTTTCTCGCGATGCTGGTCGCGCGCATAGTTCAGGAGGATGCGGCGCATGATCTTGGCGGCGATTGCGAAGAAGTGCGCACGGTTCTGCCAGTGAGTCTTCTTTTGATCGATGAGTTTGAGGTAAGCCTCGTTTACCAGAGCGGTCGTCTGCAACGTGTGATCGGGCTTCTCACGACGCATGTAGTTGTGCGCCAGGCGGTGCAGCTCCTGCTCGACCAACGGGAGAAGTTTCTCCAGGGCCGCCTGATCACCATTGCTCCAATCGACAAGTAAGCCTGTGATTTCCGAACGAGAGGCAGTCATGATCCTCGGGGGAAAGGTTCAACAACTCAGGGATGTCTTACTACCCAACACTGCGTGAGTTGAGGCAACAAGTTCCAGTCACGACGTAGTGATGCAGTTTGAATTAAGAGCAACTAACGCCGAAGGCGTTGGCTAATTGCAGCCCAGGGCTGGAGCGCAGCGACAACCCTGGGATTACAATGTCAAAGATTTTTTTGAACCCTG
>Ga0207684_10000359_pt1 | contig 62211 bp, 67 predicted proteins | sample KBSK5501metaG_FD_184342 | JGI IMG/M metagenome (GOLD analysis project Ga0207684, IMG submission 184342) | Corn, switchgrass and miscanthus rhizosphere microbial communities from Kellogg Biological Station, Michigan, USA - KBS K5-50-1 metaG... | ecosystem: Host-associated > Plants > Roots >...
CTCGTCGCCACCCGCCACAACCCGGTCATTCGGGCCTTCTCTGCCCGCTTGTGCGCCGCCGGCAAGCCCAAGAAGGTGGCCCTGACCGCCTGCATGCACAAGCTGCTGCTCATCCTCAAGGAATGGGCTGAGTGTCGAGCAACGATTAGCCGCCTTGATACCATCCTGTCGGACATGAGGAAGTACGGCTTTACCCTCGCCACCAGCTTGTTTACAGCAAGCGCCCTCTTTGGTGGTTTTGGCAACTCGACTCCTTCTCCGACGCCGCAGGACCGCGCTGCCGCGTTCATCAGTATCATGGTGCTGATCCTGGTCCTATTCTTCATGGACACCTATTACCAGACTCTCCTGAATGGCGCCGTAGAACGCGCGCTAGACCTGGAGAAAGTAACGCAGCGGCAAGTAGATATTACTGACTACTTGTCCACCAATGCCGCGCGAAACTGGAGCACCTATGCGACGGTCTTCGTCTATGTAGGCCTTCTCTTCACGACGGGATTCGTGGGGTTTTCAGTCGCTGGGACTAGCAGCATCCTCGACATCACCGCTTGGACCTACACACAACGTTTGTTAGCTGGGTGGTTTGGCGCGCTCGCGCTCCTTATGGTGAGCTACTGGCTTCTTGCCCAAATCAGAACCGGCGGGTTCACGATGAAAGACAGGTCAGGCATAACGAGCAGTTCATGACTGTGAGCGATCTCGCCGGTAGTAGACTGGCTCACCATGTAGTCTGATGTGCTGGTCTGAAGCCCCGCTAAGAAGATAGAGCGTCCTAACCTGGTCCAGAATGGCGTACCACTGCATTACATATTCGTCAAAAGCGTGAGCGTTATAAGCAACAATTGGGGATAGGCTAGAGGCTTACCATAGACATCGCCTTGATGGCCAATCTTGCTATGGTTGGCAACCGGCAACACTTGTTGTCGTCACTAGCGGTTCTAATGGCTCTGACCCACTCTCCGTGCATAGCAGCGGTCTGTGTACGACTTGGCCGAGTATCCGTTTCGCCTCGGCCCTTGGCGTTCGTTCGTGCGCCGTGGCTTTTGGGAGCAGTGGGTCGCGGAGCGAGAGGAGCGAGAGCGGAGACGACCCTAGCAGGCGCTAACAGGAAGGAAGCGCCTCCCCTCCTGTGCCCCAGCGGGGCCCAAACGGCCCCGCTGCAACTCTGCGAGCAGCACGTGCAGATGGCCGACACTTCCCCCGACATTCCCTCAGCGGCCCGCTTCGTGGAGCCTCCCCTCGAACACCCAGCGTGGAGACGCCGTCGGTACGACCCGTGTGAGCTCCAGCCCGGCACCAGCCAGGAGCTTCCGGTACTCCGTCTCGGTCCGCTGGCGTCCCCCGGTGAGCACAAGCATGCTGATGTCGAACTCGACGGCCCGCTCCGGCTGGGTGATGCGCTCGGGCATGCGGTGCTCGAAGATGACGATCCGCCCGTCCGGGGGCATCGCCGCGCGACAGTTCTGCAAGATCTGGGTGCAGTGGACGTCGTCCCAGTTGTGGAGCACGTGGGACAGCACGTAGGTGTCGCCGTGGGGCAGGCCGCCGCTAAAGAAGTCCCCCGCCACCACCTCACACCGCGCGCCGAGCCCCGCGGCAGCCAGGTACGCCCGCGCCCCCTCCGCGACGGCCGGCAGGTCGAAGACGATTCCGGAGGGCTGCGGATTGGCCTGCAGGATCGCCACGAGCAGGGCGCCCGCGCCGCCACCTACGTCGACAATCCGGGAGACAGGTGAGAAGTCATAGGCCGCGAGCAGCGCCGCCGCCGCGCTGAGGGACATGCTTACCATTTCGGCGTCGAAGGTCCGCGCGAGGTCCGGGTGTTGCGCCAGATGCTCGTAGAGACTGTGCCCAAACACCTGAGAGAAGCCCGACTCGCCGGTCCGCACCGCCGCCAATAGCCCGTCGCGGGCGCGCGTCCACACCTCCCACTCAAGCACCACCTGATCGCGCAGCGAGTCGGGGACATCGCTGCGCAGGAGGTGCCCGAGGGGTGCGAGCCCGAAGCTGCCATCCGCCTCCTCGGTCAGGAGGGCCAAGCTCGCCAGCGCCCGGAGCACGCGGTGCAGTGCGTCGGGATGCGCCGCGCATGCGCGCGCGAGCGCGGCGCTCGGCTGTGGATCGTCGCGCAAGGCGTCGGCCAGGTTGAGCTTCGCCATGATATAGAGGAGGGCGAGCTCTTGGTAGCTATTACTGTCGAGTAAGGCGTCGAGACTCTCGCGGGTGTAGGCTTTTGCTGCGCGCGGTTGTCCAGGTCCAGCTCCCAGTTCTGCCATGATCGCACGCTCCACTTCTTCCCAGCGGGGGGTGCACAGAGGTGAGTCGAGGGCCGTACGAGCCAAGCAGACCCGTCCGCATCGACAGGTATTCGCTGGAGAACGACTGGAAGCACCGCCAGTATAGCCCCGTTCGGCAACCTGGGTCAACTCCCCAGCGCATGGGCTCGCATGGGCTGCGCATGCGACGCCGTCGCGAGTGGGGCGGGGGTCGACATCCTCTGTGATGGCGATCCAAGGACGGCCCGACACGCCTGGCCGCCCACGGACCCCGCGCTGACCAGCCGCTCTACTCCCCGGGGTTTCTCAATCGCCCGCCAGTTGATTCGTTGACGTTCCAGAAGCTCAGGTACTGCGTGCCGCGTGCATCGGCGCCTGGTGTTGCAACCGGGCATACAACTATCCTAGGAAGCCAGATGACAGCGGCTGGTTGGGAGGGGGCGACCTATCGCTCAGCTCGCTAAGAGCACGCGCCGCCTGAGCAGGTCGAACTTGGCTCGCCCATACATACTGCGTTTGAGGAGCTTCACTTTGGTCACCTGACCCTCGACCTGCCCGCTGTTCCAGCCGAGCGTGAGCGCCGCCCGCACCGCCCCTTCGTCCCGCTGGAGACTCGCTGCGAAGGCGCGGAGCTCGGGGATGGCGCTCGCTTCTGCCGCCTGCTGCCACAACGCGAACTGCTCGTGGCCGCGGGTCTGCAGCAGTCCGCGAAAGTGCTCAATGAGGCCATGCGCCGCGCGGATCTCTTCCGCAGCGTCCAGCAGGTGCTTCCGCAAGGCCTGGTCTACGTCGTTGAGGACCTGTACGGGACGGAGCAGTAGCCAAACCGCCTGTTGCGGCGAGAGTCCGCGCGGAGGTGGAGGCAGCGAACCGTGAGCCAGCGGCGCTCCCGCTGGGGGCGAGTTGGATGACGCCGTCTGGTCACCCCGGCATGGTCGGGGACCGCGAGCGCGGCGCGGGTCGCCAGCCGGCTACCGCTCGCTGCACCATGCGCACCGAGCCCGTGAAGCCGTGGGCACGCAGCTCGGCCCATAGAATCGAGGCGTCGTGGCACCCCGCAGCCCAGCGCTCCTGCAAATAGGCAGTGTAGAAAGACCCAGCGTGGAGCGGCGTACGTCGCGGAGGCCACTCGGGGAAGCTGTCGGCATGCACATATTTGCGAACTGTGGGCCGTGACAGCCCAACCTGCCGAGCAATAGCCGTGAGCGACAAGCCTGCGTGCCGCAGGGCGGTGACCTCTTGGTATCGGACGAGACGACGCATTCGACGTGTGTTCCGCGAGCATGGCGCGGCTGACTGCGAGTCAGCGTGGTGCTGACACCCGTCTCCCGTTGACGGACTGGCGGGGACGTCCGACTGCACCAGGGATATGGTCTCGTTCGCCGTGCGTCTCGTAATGCCGTATGCCTCCGCTGGAGCTTCACTCGCGGATTGTCGCGTGGTGACGGCACGGACGACGCTGGCATGGCGCACCAGCACCCGCTCGAGGACCGCGCCCGCATTGCGCGCGAGATGGAAGCGGTCTGCGACCTGCAGCGCGTCGGGGGCCGCTTGCCGTGCCGCGTCGGCGTATGCGCCCCCGCGATCACGACAGATCACAGCGGGCAGCCACATGCGCTCATGTAACCATCTGGCAAAGGTCTCAGCCGTCCGCTCCGGCCAGAGATCGAGGAGCTGGTGGCGCTCGAGGTCAACGACCAACGTGCCATAGTGGTGGTTGCGTCGCAGCGCGAAGTCGTCGACACCCACGATCGTCGGCGCGGTGGCTGGCGGCAGCGGGAGGCGTCGGACCAGGCGGACGAGGGTGCTTCGGCTCGTAGGCAGGAGATGGCGGCGGGCAAAGCGGGCACCTGGGCGGCCACCCACCGTGACACCAATATCGTCGAGCAGCGCTTGCACGCGGACCGTTCGCCGGCCGTAGCGCCTGACCAGCCGACCGAACTCCTCGGCGAACGTCTGGCGTGAGCAGGCGGGGTTGCGACAGCGGAAGCGGCGGACCTGCACCGCGAGCGTGACCGACCGGCTCCCGACCGGCAGATCAGCGACCGTGCGCGTGTAGTGGCTGTGCACGGACGTCGAAACCACCTGACACGTCGGACAGCGCGCCCCGTGCGCTTTCGACGCAACCCCGATCTCCAGCGCCGTCTCTCCTGACCTCCACCGCAGAAGCACCAGCGCAGCCAGCTGCGGCAGCAACGCAGCCCAATCCATCTCGCCCTCCTTGCCGCGCCCAGCGTGATGGCATGAGGCGGCAAGGAGCAATATCGCACTGTTGGCCTGGCAAACGATATGCACGGAATGTGAGCCAGAGCCGTTCTAATTATCGTTCAACAGGGGATCAGGAATGGGGCTGGGCGTGATGGGCAGATATGTAGGGAAGCGCGGGTCTCGCCCGCGCAGGTACGCCGTCGGGCTGACGCCGGCGAACTCCTGAAACTCTCTGGCAAGGTGCGCCTGATCGGCGTAGCCGCAGGCCAGCGCGATCTCCGTCCAGTCGACACGGACCGCGTGCCCCACACGGTCGAGCACCTCCTGAAAGCGGCGCACACGGCCAAAGCGCTTGGGTGCTATTCCCACCGCATGACGGAAGACGCGGATCAGCTGCTGGTGACTCAGCCCACTCTGGTCCACGACCTGCGCGATGGTGCGCGCCTGGGGAGCCGCGAGCAGCGCATTGACCGCAAACGTGACGACAGGGCGCGGTGGAGGCAGACGCCTCAGGCGGGCGAGCAGCGCGCGCTCCAGCTGGTGGAAGCGCGCCTCAGGCGTGGTCTCGATGAGGAGACGCTCGCGGAACTCGCTGGCGTCAGCGTCTCCCCACAGCGCGTCCAATGGCACAGGCGCGTCATGCAGTTCGCTGGCGGGAGGCGCGAAGAACGCAGCGACGCCGCTCGGTCTGAACAGCACGCCCATGCGCGTCACCTGGCGTCCTGCCGCGATAAGCGACCACTGCGAGCTGGCGCCGAGCAGCGTGGAGGTGCGAAAGGTGGTCATCAGACGCGGGTGCTGCTGCGTGGCGACCCGTAGTCCATCGCCACCGAGTTCGATCCATAACGCGGGTTTCGCTGTCGGCAAAGCGCGTTCCAGCGCGTAGGGCTGCGTATCGTCGTCGTGCATCCAGAAGAAATCCACGTACGCGTACAGCGGCGCTGCGGGAGTGTAGGTATGAAAGACTAGCACGACGACACCTTCTTCAGCTCTCTCAGCCGCACGGGCTCAGAGCGTAGTTGAGCATACCATAACGACCGTATGACGCCAAAAACATGGCGCTGGCTGCGCGACACGCCCCTGTACGATGGACTTAGTAACTATCTCAAAACGGTCTCCGATGCGATAGACTCTGAGTAAGAGAGTCGACGCGCAAGGAGGTGAGGGATGGGACGACCACGCAAAGTGCGACCCGACTGGAACGCCCTGGCAACCATCTGGACGATCTCAGATGAGTTGTGGAGCGTGATCCAGCCGATCCTGGCGGAGGTCGATCCCCCCAAGCAGACCGGGCGGCCACGCGTGGATGCGCGGCGTAGCCTCGATGCGATTCTCTTCCGCTTGCGCAGTGGCTGCCAATGGAACCAGCTCCCCGAGCGCTTTCCTGACGACAGCTCGGTGCACCGCACCTTCCAGCGCTGGGTGCGCCTCGGACTCTTCGAGCGCCTCTGGGCGACCCTGGTCGGAGCCTGCGAGGAGTTGGGCGGAGTGAACTGGGAGTGGCAAGCGGCGGATGGGGCGATGGGCAAGGCACGGTTGGGGGGACCTCATCGGGCGCAATCCCACCGATCGCGGCAAACGAGGCGTGAAGCGCCGCCTGCTGGTTGAGGCGACGGGCGGGCCGCTGGCCATCGTGATTGCCGGAGCGAATGTCCATGACACCAAGCTACTGGCCGCGACGTTGGACGCCATCGTCCTCGTGCGGCCCCAGCCGACGCCGGAGCGGCCGCAGCATCTGTGTCTGGACCTGGGCTACGACAATCCGACCGGCGCTGAGGCGGTGACATCCCATCACTACGTCGCGCATCTGCGTCGTATTGGGAAGGAGAAGCTTGATCTGGTGACCGGCGAACAGCGCTTCCCGGCGCGCCGCTGGGTGGTCGAACGCACGCTGGCCTGGCTCTCCAAGTGTCGGGCGCTGCTCATCCGCTATGACAAACACGCCGCGAATTTTCGTGGCCTGCTCCAGTTCGCCTGTGCCCTGCTCTGGTTCCGCCGTCTCCATCGCTTGTCCGTTCTGAGATAGTTACTTATTCCTGCCAACCGACGCTGGATGTGAATTTTCTTCAAGACACCGCGCTCCGTGTCGACTATGATGGTGGAGAGGCGGTGGTTCTTCGCCCGGCGCCGCCAGCTCAATCTAACAAAAGGAGCAGCGTTGATCATCATTGACGAGGATAGAGCGTCGGACTCGCCGTTTGTCGAACGAGTCTGGCGCAGTCACAGTGAGGGCGTTCAGCCGTTTCTCTCGATCGCTGTGAACCACTGTGAGCTCGTGGTGAGCAGGCTCCATGGCACGGTCACGGTGTCGCTGCGGGGTCCCGAGACGAAAGCCACGCCGATGGGTGACGCTCCCGCAGACGGCGAGTGGTTTGGCATCCTCTTGAAGCTGGGTGCGTTTCTGCCCCAGCTACCACCCGGCGGATTGGTCGATGGCATGGTGGACTTGCCCACCGCATCGCGCGACTCCTTCTGGCTCGCTGGTTCGGTCTGGCACATCCCTGCCTACGACAACGCCGAGACTTTTGTCGAGCGGCTGGCGCGGGCGGGATTGCTGGTGCTGGACCCCGTCGTCGAGGCAGCGGTTCAAGGGCAGCCCACCGACCTGACTCAGCGGGCTGTCCAGTATCGGTTCTTGCGGGCGACCGGCATGACGCGGCACATGGCCCAGCAGATCGACCGCGCCCGCTATGCCACTCTCCTCTTACAGGCGGGTGTCCCAATCCGTGACACCATGCAGCAGGCTGGCTATTTCGATCAGCCGCACCTGACGCGATCGCTCCAGCGCTTCGTCGGACAAACACCTGCGCAACTCCTGCATCACAGCCGGCCTGAGCAGCTTTCGTTTTTATACAAGACAAGCTGCTTTCCGTGAGGCATACTCGTTCTTGTCCACTCAACAAATGGGAGGAATGCGCGCGATGGGAAACCTTGTTGTCTCCGAGTTCATCAGTCTGGATGGCGTGATCGAAGCGCCGGGCGGGGAGAAGTCGCTGGGCGAGCGGTCCGGCTGGTCTCTGCCGTACTTTAGCGACGAAACGGCGCAGTTCAAGCTGGCTGATCTGCAGGAAAGCGACGCCCTGTTGATGGGGCGTGTGACCTATCAGATTCATGCCGCCGCCTGGCCGTCCGAGACGGGTGAGTTCGCCGACCTGATGAACGGATTGCCCAAGCACGTCGTGTCCAAGACGCTGGAAACAGTGGAGTGGAACAACTCACGCCTGATCAAAGGGAATATCCCGGACGAGGTCAACAAGCTAAAACAGGCGACGCAGCGCACGATCTTGATCGATGGTGGCAGCGACCTGGCCAACCTGCTCATGCGGCATGGTCTCATCGATGAGTATCGCCTGCTGGTCTATCCGGTGGTGGTGGGAACGGGCAAGCGGCTCTTCCAAGAAGCCGATCAGATCAAGTGGCTCAGATTCATCGAGGCCAAGCCATTCAGCACCGGTGTCGTGGCATTGACCTATCAACCAGCAGCAACACGAAAGTAAATAGGAGGTTTCCCCATGGCAACAGTAACTTCTAAGGATGGCACGAAAATTGCCTTCGACAAAGTCGGATCAGGCTCGGCGGTCATCTTGATCAACGGCGCGATGTCATTCCGCGCGTTTGACCCAATGTTTGCTCAGCTCGCCGAGCTGCTGAGCAAGGATTTCACGGTCTACAACTACGATCGGCGCGGCAAGGGCGAGAGTGGCGACACCCAGCCCTTCACGAAGAACCGTGAGATCGAAGACATCCAGGCGCTCATCGCGGACGCTGGCGGCAAAGCCATGCTCTTCGGTATCTCGTCTGGTGGGGCGATCGCCTTGGAAGCCGCCGCAGCCACTCCTAGCGTGAGCAAATTGGCCGTCTACGAAGTGCCATTTATCGTCGACAACAGTCGCGCGCCCCTGAAAGACTACGAGGGATACACGACCCAGTTGGTCAAAGAGGGCAAGCTGGACGACCTGGTTGAATACTTTATGACGCAGGTCGCCGGGGTTCCGGCAGAGTTCGTTGGTGGCGTGAAGCAGGATCAGGGGATGTGGGGCGGCATGAAGGCCATTGCCCCAACCATTCCCTACGACGCCGCCTTTGTCGGCGCCTACATGGAGGGCAAGCCGCTGCCAGTCGAGCACTGGGCCAAGGTCACCATGCCGGTCTTGGTCGCCGATGGCGGCGCCAGCCCTGAGTGGATGGGGCATGCCGCCGATGCGCTGGCGAAGGTCTTGCCGCACGCCAGCCGCGAGACCCTCACGGGTCAAACGCACCAGGTCGATGCCACGGTGCTGGCTCCGATCCTCCGTGAATTCATCAAGCATTAACACCACAGAGCGGAGGGATTCGCTTGCATGGACCCACAGAGCATGGCCGCACTCACGCAGCGTATCGCTGGGGACGTTCTTTTGCCCAGCAGCCCCGAGTACGACGCGCAGCGCCGGGTGTTCAATCGCATGGGAAGCCCAGCGGTCATTGTCCGCGTGCGCAACACTGAGGACATAGTAACCGCGCTCCGCTTCGCGCGCGAGCAGCGGTTGCCCATATCAGTGCGCAGCGGCGGTCACGGCGCGAGTGGACAGGCGACCAATGACGGTGGCTTGATCCTCGACCTCGCCCGATTCGACCAGATCGACGTCCTCGATCCGGCGCAGCGTCTGGTGCGCGTCGGGGCTGGCGCTCACTGGGGCGCGGTGGCGGACGCGCTGGCGGCGTATGACCTTGCCCTCTCCTCCGGCGACACCAGGCAGGTCGGCGTGGGCGGGCTGACGCTCGGCGGCGGCATCGGCTGGATGGTACGCGCGCATGGTCTCACCATCGACAGCCTGCGCGCCGCCGAGATCATCACGGCGGATGGTCGCCTCCTGCGCGTCAGCACGGAGGAGCATCCCGATCTGTTCTGGGCCATTCGTGGCGGCGGTGGCAATTTCGCCGTCGTCACCGCGTTCGATTTCGAGGCGCACCCTTGCAAGGCCATCGTGGGCGGCGCGGTTCTCTATGAGGCGACTGAAGCGAAGCGCGTGCTGAAGGGCTGGGCAGACGCCATGGGCGACGCGCCAGACGAACTCACCTCCACGCTCGACCTCGTCTCCGGGAGTGGTCCCCAGCCCGCTCCCCAGATCACAGTGCTCCTCTGTTACGCCGGAGACGACGAGGCGGCGGCGCGCGACGCAATCGCCCCCTTCCTGCGCCTTGGCGCCGTGCAATCGGTGGATGTGCGGAAGAAGCCCTACGGCGAGATGCTGGGAGACGCCGTGTCGCCGCTTCCGTCACACCGACGGGCCGTCCACGCCGGATTCGTGCCGACGTTGAGTGACGACATCATCGAGACGCTCGCCGCGCACTACGGGCGCCCCGGCGCGCCCAGCGCGCAGATCCGTTCCCTCGGCGGAGCGGTGGCGCGCGTCGACCCGCAGGCCACCGCCTTCGCCCACCGCCAGAGCGAAGCGCTCGTGGTCGTACCCGCCCTCGTGCCGGCGGACGCCTCAGCGGAGGAGATGCAGCGCGTCACGCAGGCGAACTGGCGACCGCTCGAACCGTGGAGTAGCGGCGCGTTCGGCAGTTTCCTGAGCGATGTCAGCGCCGCCAGCGTCGCCGCGACCTATCCCGGCGAGACGTATGCGCGGCTGGCGCGCATCAAGGCGATCTACGACCCTGAGAACGTCTTCGACCAGAACCTGAATGTCACGCCTGCGGCCAGCGCCTAGATAAGAACGACCATATCCACCGACGAGAGGCGTCAGGCGGACCGAACGGGAGGGAACCGATGGAGACCATTTATCTGTACGTCCTCGATACGATGGCCGACTGGGAGGTAGGCTACGCCATCGCCGAACTGCACTCCCAGCGCTACTGTACGGTGCGCCAGAACTGGCGGGTCAAAACCTGTGTGAGCGACACACAGCCAATCCGCACGCTGGGAGGCGTGACGATACAGCCGGATTGTACGCTCGATGAGATTCGCGTCAGAGACGCCGCCCTGCTGATCCTGCCCGGCGCTGATATATGGATGGCGCCGCAATAGACGCCTGTTCTGGCGCGAGTCCAGGAATTCCTGGACGCCAGGAAAACCGTCGCCGCTATCTGCGGCGCCACTGGCGCCCTCGCTGAAGTTGGCATGCTCGACGAGGTGAAGCACACCAGTAACAGTCTGGAGTACTTGCGAATGTTCTGTCCCCATTATGCGGGCGCCGCGAACTACCAGGCTGAGTTGGCGGTGACCGACGGCCATCTGATCACCGCTGGATCGTCAGCCCCGGTCGAGTTCGCCTACCACATCTTCAAGAAGCTGGGCACATTCGAGCCAGCCAACCTGGAACGGTGGTATGGCTATTTTGGGAGGCATGCGACCGAAGATCTCATGCAGTTGCTCGCATCAACGCAAAGAAAGGCATAGGCGCTGGCCCAAGCGCTCGCTCGGCCCGGTCCCCGTGCGCGTCGCGCGGTGGCTCCGCTGGCGAGATGATTGCCTGAATGATGGGATGGTGGCGGCCACTGGCTGGCCGCCGCTAGAGGAAGGAATTCATGCTCAGTCGCCGTGCGCGCCCTGAAGATGTCGACGCTATCGCTCACGTGCGCATCGCCTGCTGGCGCGCCACCTACGCTGGAATCATTCCAGACGCATTTCTCGATCCTCAATTTATCGCCCACTTCGTTGAACGCCGCCAGCGGACGCTCAGGGACATGGAGAGCGAGGAGTTTACTTTCGTGGCCGAGGACACGCCGGACGGCAGCATCGTCGGGTATACGGTCGGTGGTCCCGCGCTCGCGCCATTGAACGCCGATGCGGGCGAACTCTATGAGCTGTATGTGCTGCCGCATGTGCAGAAGCAGGGAGTGGGCCACCAATTGCTGTTGCGAACCGCCTGTGAGCTGGCTGCGCAACGCTTTCTCTCGATGCGCCTCTCTGTGCTGGTCGGGAACCAAAACGCGCGCCGCTTTTATGAACGGCTGGGAGGAACGCTCATCGAAGAGCGCTCGGTCAAACTGGCGGGCGTCATGGTGCGTGATGCGGTGTACGGATGGAAGGATATCCAGCGGATTCCTGGCATTTCGTGCGCATGATCGAATAGCAAGGAAAGGCAGAGCATGTCGCGAGGAGGAACGTGTGCGTCGCGCGTACCATTGAGCGCGCTGGAGTGGGTCGCGGTGATCGGGCTGGCGGGCCTTGGCTGCATTTATCTGTTCCAGTTTTTCTTCGTCTGGCTCGTGCGCGGTGGCCTATTGCTGCCGATCCTGCTCTTGAGTCTGGCCGCCTTCACCTTCGCCGGCCTCATATGGCTCCATGTCGCCTGGGCGCCGGTGGCGAGCGCGGTCCTGGCTTTGGTGGGACTGGCGATCGGATTTGCCATCGATAGCGCGACGCTGGCCTACCCAACGGCGCAGCCAGGGCGTTTCGTCACTTTTGTCGTCGAACTCGCGCTCCTGCTCACAACGCTCGCGATGAGTGTGATCCTCGCGCTCCCGGCGCTCCAACCACTGCGGGGCGGCGGGGGACGGACGCCGCGCTGGCTGGCGCCTGCCCTTGCGGGCATAACTGGCCTGGCGCTCGGCATGATCGTCATCGCGCTCGTCGCCGCCGCGCATCCCGTCGGCGGACCCTCGACCAGCTCCGTGAACGGGACGCCGACCGTCCACATGGCGGGAGCCGACTTCACGACGAACGTCGCGCTGGTTCCCAAAGGGGAGCGCCTGACGCTGGTGGACGACGATGGCATGCGCCACATCATTCGCAATGGCTTCTGGACAGACAGCAAGCCGCAGCCGCAGGTCGAGCCTGGCTCGCCCATTGTCGACCAAGACATCACCAGCGGGGCGGCGACCATCGGACCCTTCATGACGCCGGGCGTCTACCACCTGTACTGCGTGATCCACCGTGGCATGAATCTCACCGTCGTTGTCCAGTGACACCCACTCTCCCATCCGACAGGGAGAGTGAGCTACCTCGCAAAGGAGACTGCTTTGACACTTCAATCATCGGCTGTACCGGCTGTATCGGCCCAATCCACTCCCGCCTGGCAGCGCGCGCTGCTGGCGGCATGCATCATTCTCGCGCCGTTGAGCCTCACCCTCTACGTGTTCGCCTGGCAGAGCAATGGCCGCGAGCCGCTCGTCGCCGCCGCGCTGGCCGGTCCCACCGCCAACACCCTGCGCCTCATCGGCGCCGTCGCCGCCTCGTTCTTTTTGCCGCTGGGCTACCTCGCCATGTCGCTGCTGGGGGCGCGGCGCATGCCGAATCTGGCCTTTATCTGCGCCGCGCTCGCGCTCGTCGGCTGGATTCCCTGGGCCGCGCTGATCGTCCTCGACGATCTGGCGATCACGATTGACCAGACCGGCAACACGCCGCAACTGACCGCGCTGTGGGCGCGCCTCAACGGCGACCCTACCATGACCACATTCCTGTTGATTTACATCATTGGGCACCTGCTCAGCGCGATCTTGATTGGTTACATGCTGGGGAAGCTGCGCATCATTCCGGTGTGGGCGGCGTGGGCGTTTGCGCTGAGCAGCCCGGCGACCATCCTTCTCTTCATCATCCGCGTCGCAGTCGTCCAGCGGACCCTCGTATTCCTGATCCCGGCCCTGTTGCTCGCCGGCGCCATCCCTGCCGCCTCCGCCATGCTCAGAGGGAAGGACTAGACTTACCTGTAGGCCCCTTCTCCTCCGAGTGACTGCGGCGTCCTACTTGACGTAGTCTACGCATGGAGGCATCACATATGGCCGAGCCATTGGTGGTAACCACCCGCGAGGAGTTGCTCTTTCTGCTGTGTGAGGCGTCAGAGTTGGAGCACCTGCTCATGTGCGAATACCTCTTTGCCGCCTTCAGTTTGAAGGAGCATGAAGAGGAAGGCCTGACGCCTGAGCAGCTCGACGCCGTGCGCCGCTGGGAGCGCGTCATCACGGGCGTCGCCGTGCAGGAGATGCTCCACCTCGCGCAGGCGAGCAACCTCCTGACGGCGATCGGCGGCATGCCGCACTTCCGCCGACCAAATCTGCCACAGCGCGCCAAATTTTATCCGCCAGAGATCCAGCTGGCGCTTTTACCGTTTGGCGAAGACGCCCTGCGTCACTTCATCTTCCTGGAGCGCCCAGAGGACTTCGATGACCTGGATGCTCCCGAGTTCACACCCATTGGAGCGCCTTTCGCGGACGTGCGCGGCGGCGAGCTGGTGCCAGTGGCGCAGAACTTCGCCACGGTCGGGCTGCTCTACCGTGCTATCGAGCAGGGAATGCTTGTCCTCTCGACCCGCTATGGGGAAGAGCAGCTGTTCGTTGGCCCGTCGAGCGCGCAGGCGGCGGGTAACTACTTCCGCTGGCCTGACCTTGTTGTCGTCACCGATCTGCTCTCGGCAGGGAAGGCCATCGAGTTCATCGTCGAGCAAGGCGAGGGCGCGCGCGGTAACTGGCGGGAATCTCACTACGGACGTTTTCTCAACGTGCTCGAAGAGCATCTGGCGTTCAAGCAGGCAGATCCCTCCTTCGAGCCGGCGCGACCCACCATCCCCGCCCGCGTACGTTTGCCACGCGACGTACATGAGGGGCCGCTGCTCTCTGACACCCGCACGGCAGCCGTCTCGGATCTCTTCAATGGTTGCTACGAGGCGCTGATCGAGGCGCTCTTGCGGTTCTTCGTTCACGAGGGCGAGAACGACGCCGAGATGGCAACGCTCTCCGATGCCGCCGTCGGCGCCATGTTCACGGTAATAACGCCACTTGGGCGGCTACTCACGCGGCTGCCTATCGGACCTGAGGCGCCAGGCAAGACGGCTGGGCCGACTTTCGACATCTTCCGCCGCTCCTACCTGCTGCCGCATCGAGAGGCGGCCTGGGCCATCCTGCGCGAGCGGATGCTAGAACTACCGGACGGCAGCGCGGAGATCGGCGCTCAGTTCGCCCCGGAAGCCGATACCGCTGCGCGAAAGACGCTCAGCGAGGTCGAGCGCAGCCTGCGCGCGCTGGCCGACACGTTCGCCCGCCGCCTGCCGAGCTAGCGCGGCGAAAAACGCTGCGATGCCGCTCTGCGCTGGCGCCGGAGGATAAGGAATAGTGTTTCGATGCGGAAGGATCTGTAGCGCTCGCACTCTGGGCTGCGACGCAGCGGCGAGAGGAGTCCGAAGACGATGGCGGCATTGCTTTTCGCGGCGCGCTGGCTGGTAGCGTGCCTGTTAGGCGCGACGATCATGTGGGCGCTGGTGATGTTCTTCCTACGCCGTCGGCTGGGACCGCTCAGCGCGCGGCGGGGACCGATCTTTGCCGCGCTCTTTCTCGTCGCCTTCGCCGCCGCCAATCTGTCTATAGAGGGCCACGCCTTCGCCATGAAATATCCACTGCTCGCGGCGCCAGCGCAGGCGTTGTTCTTGATCCTGTTCTATCTCTATCCCGACCCCGGCTATGCGGGGCGCGGCGTCCGCTGGCTCGCTATCATTTACTCCTTCGCACAGGTATCCGCCAATATCCCTCAGAAGCAGCAGGCCACCGATCCGCACGCGGCCCTGATTCTGGGTACGCCTGGCGTGGTGGGGACGCTCATCGCGCTGGGCGATATGGTGGCGCTGGCGCCGATTGTGATCGGCGTCGTGCCTCAGATCTATGCCCGCTCACGCCGCCTGGCGGAATCGGGACGCCAGCTACCTGTCAAACGCCACCTCCGGATCGTGGCGATCCTCTCCGCTGCGTTCGCCACCTTTGCTCTGCTCGTGAGCGCTCAATTCCTCATCGCGCCTGCCACTGACCCAGCGCCAGCGCTGCAGACGTTGCGGCTGGGCTTCTTCCTGCTTACCACCCTCGCGCCGGTTGGGGCCGGCTTCCTGCTGATGAGCGGACGCCGCTACGACCGCGAGGCGCTCCTTCGCCGCGCGCTGATCGCTGTCACGCTGGTAGTGTGCCTGCTGCTCGTCTATGCCGCCGGCATCTTGGCGCTGAATCTCGTCTTCCCCACCTACTATGGATCTAGGGCCGCCTATCTTCCGTTCCTCCTGCCTGTCACCGCGCTGTTGGCAGCGATCTACCTGCTGCTCCGCATGCGCGTCGAGGTTCAGATCGGCAGACGCTTTTTCCGCGAGACTACGACGTCAGCCAGGCGCTTGTCGCAGCGACAAACTCGCTGCGGTCTGAGGATCTTCACCCCGACCAGCTCTGCGCGCAGCTCGTGGCGGCGGTCGAGAAGGCGCTACAGCCTGCGGCGGTCGCGCTCTGGGCGCGGACAGCGTCGGGCAGGTCCAGCCTACGATCGGTCGGCATCGCCGATGTTGACGTTCCCCCTGGTACTGACTCCAACACGACGCAGTTACGCTGGCGCTGCGGCTCCTCAGGCGCTGGCTCTCCACCATCGGTGGACGCGACACTCACCTTGAGCGGCGACGACCCCACGCGCGCGGCGCTGCTGCAGCCCCTGAGTGCGATGGACATAGACCGCCTGCCACTGACGTCTCCCTTGACAAGCGCGCTCCTCGCGATGGGGATGCGGCTGGCGCTCCCGCTGGTCAGCCAGCATGAGCTGGAAGGCGTGTTGGCGCTGGCGCCACGCAGCGGCGCGCGCTCATACGGCGAAGGCGACGACATACGCGAGCTGCTGGTAGGGCTGGCCGGCGAGGTGGCCCCTGTGCTACGCGCAGCGCAGATCGCCCAGCGCGAGGACATCGAGACGCGTGAGCGCGAGCGTGTGGAGCAGGAGTTGCGCACCGCGCGCCAGATCCAGGAGTCGCTGCTGCCCAAGATCGCGCCTGTGCTGGCCCACTGGCAGATCGCGACCGCCTATCAACCCGCGCGCGAGGTTGGCGGCGACTTCTATGACTTCATTACACTCGCCGACGGGCGGCTGGGGATCGTGATCGGCGACGTGACCGACAAAGGCATCCCCGCCGCGCTCGTGATGGCGACAACACTGAGCATGGTGCGCGCGGTCGCCACACAACAGACCATCACGCCGGATGCCGTGCTGGCGCAGGTGAACTGGTTGCTCTGCCCCGATCTGCCGTCCAGCATGTTCGTGACGTGCTTCTACGCCGTCCTCGACCCCGCCACTGGCCACGTACAGTACGCCAACGCGGGGCAAGATCCACCCTATCTGCGCTCTCCCGACGGCGCGGTCCGCGAGCTGCGCGCCACCGGTTTGCCGCTCGGCCTTATGTCCGACGCAGCCTACGATACGCATGAGACGACGCTGGCGACGGGCGACAGACTGCTCTTCTTCAGCGATGGGCTGGTCGAGGCGCACAACCTGGCGCGTGAGATGTTTGGCCTGCCGCGCGTGCGGCGACTGCTGGGCGAAGACAACGGTGGCGCGCTGCCAATTCTGCTCCTGCTGCATGAGTTGGCCGACTTCACCGGAGCGGGCTGGGAGCAGGAGGATGACATCACGCTGGTGGCGCTCCGGCGGACGACTGAGGGCGAAGCGACGAAGGACGAGGCGACTGAAATGACGCGCGATTCCAACGAGCCTGCGGGCGCGACGACGCCGACCGGTGACGACGCGGCGGCCAGATGGCGCATGCTGGCGGTCTTCTCGCTGCCGAGTGCGCCAGGCGGCGAGCGCGAAGCTATCGCGCGCGTCACGGCTGCTGTACTTCCGCTGGGACTCAGTCAGCCGAAGCTCGAATGTTTGCAAACGGCGGTCGGCGAGGCGGTGGTGAACGCGATGGAACATGCCCACCACTTTCAGGCCGAACTCGAGGTACAGGTTGAAGTCCGCGCCTCGCCAGACACGCTCTCCGTGCGTATCACCGACCACGGGAGCCATACCACCGTCCCGCCACTGCCGACGCAAGCGCCGGATCTGGCGGCGAAACTGGCGGGAGAGACAGGGCCAAGAGGATGGGGATTGTTCCTCATGCGCAGTCTGGTGGACGAGGTGCGCGTGACCGGCGACCAGACACATCATACCGTCGATCTGCTGCTGGCGCTGGATACACCCCCAGCCAGCTCATCCAGCGGAGGGTAGGACCGATATGACGCGCGCATACCAGTTGAACGACCGCCGCTCGCGGCGGCCCACAGGCAAGAGTGACAGAAACCCAGGTGGCGCCATGTGAACGACCCCATCAGGAGCAATAGCCGCTGAGCTTGCCGCAGTTCTCGTGGCACGGCTCGTCCCATCGAGTCGCGAGCATAGATGGTCTGTAGAGGAAGGAGTGATGACCATGCCAGAAACCCACGTGAAGATGACCGTCCGGCCGATCACGAGCGCGACGGCCATCATAGATATCCAGGGTGATGTCTCGGCCGTCGCCGAGCAGTCACTGATGCAGGCGTATACGCAGGCCGCCACACCGACGCTGCGCAACCTGATCCTGAACTTCAGTGGCCTGGAGTACATGAATAGCAGTGGCATCGGGCTGCTGGTGACACTGCTGATCCGCGCCAACCGCCAGAAGCAGCGTCTGTCGGCCTATGGCCTCAGCGAGCATTATCGACACATTTTCGAGCTGACGCGACTCAACGAGGCGATTGCGATCTATGACAGCGAGGAGGTAGCTCTGGCCGCCGCCTCTGCCGGGTGAGTCATCCCGTCGGTCTGGCGCTGAGTACGTCGCTGGCGCCATCGGCTGGCGTTGTTCACAGATGAAACCAGCGCAGGCTGGCGGCGCTGGGATCATTCTCTTCATGCGACTGTGGGCAGGCGCAGGTTCGGCTTGAGAAGGGAGACGTCCGTGCAATCGGAGGATGCCATGGAGGACACATCATCGGGTATTCCACCAACGCCCTCCGAGGACGCCTCGCCGCAGCAGACGACGCCACGGGACGCCGCCTATTGGGCAAGGCTGATCTCGACACTCAAGGCATCCGACGCGCCTGCTGGTGTGGTGGCGCTGAATGTGGATGGCCGCCGTGTCGTCGGGCCGTTGCAGGGTTTCGGCCAGATGTGGCAGAAGACCTATTGGGCGCCCCTGCGTGGCGCCGCGGTGACGCCCGCGCTGGTCATCGAGACGTGGAAGGCGGAGTTCCCGGCGTTCTGGCCAAAGGGCAATCGCTTCTATGAGCCGTTGACCGGGATCGCTCCTGGTGAGGTCGCGTTGCTCACCCTCACGATGCCCGCTGCCATCCAATTATCCACCGGCGTGCTGGTCCTCTACGCCGATGACGAGTCGTTCACCCTGATGACCCCGCAAGGACACGTTCTCGCTGGATGGATCACGTTCAGCGCCTTTGAAGCCGACGGAACGACGATCGCGCAGGCCCAATTGCTCATCCGCGGCAACGACCCGCTCTATGAGATCGGCCTGCGCCTGGGCGGACACCGGCAGGAGGATCGCTTCTGGGAACACACGCTCACGGCGCTCGCGGCGCGCTTTGGTGTCAACGCGCCAGTCCAGCGCCGGGTGATCTGTCTCGATCCTCGGCTCCAATGGTCCCGAGCCGGCAACGTCTGGCAGAACGCTGCCGTGCGCACCACGCTCTACACGCTCACGAAGCCAGTGCGCTGGATACGCCGAACGGGGTGACGATAGGATCACTTGCGCGCCTTCACCACACACAGCGCAGGCGCGCCCGCAAGAAACAACGCGATGGGTGAGTGGATCGCCCATTTCTGCGTCTTAGACAGGCTCTCCGATTGGTAAGTCCTCTGCCCGCTCGTTCGTGAACAAATTGACCTACCAGGCGTTTCAGACGCGTCCAGGGCCTCCTCGAAATCGAACTTGTTAGCGGTCTTGCCTTCCTGCTGAGATGCGTGCTCCAGTCCACGAGTTCTTCGAGGCGCAGGATGCCCCCACGTTCGAGTTGGCCTCTTGATCCATGCCTCTCCTCACCTTCTCCCCAGCAGTCCGGCAGATATCCCATCGCCGCACAGAGGCCCGTCCTGGCGCGAAGTCTATCAGGCGCGGTCCCAAAGCGGTCGAGTCGCCCGCGTGGACTGGTACGCCTGTAGACGTACCAGTCGGCGATGAAAGTATGTTTGGCTCAACACCGCCCCAGCGCCATTGCCGCAGTGATCGCTCTAGATCCAGCGCACTACCGCTCCTCGGTGAGGAAAACGAGGCCATGCACAACGATGCCAGCAAGGCTCGACGGCTTATGGTTGGCAGACAAGGTGCAGAGATGGTATCCGCCCCCTGGCGCGCGATGAGGCGACGGACAGCAGACCGAAAAGTTGGGCAAATCTGAGGGAACCTTTTGGCCGTGGACAGGATACTCAGAGGTGAAGATATCTTCAGTGTCGCCAGCGCCAGGAGTGGGGCCATACTCCAAGGTGCCAGTCTCTACACAAGGGGGATGCGCATGGAAGAGAGCAGTATCATCCGTCGCGCTCAGGCCGGGGATCAGCGCGCCTTTCAGCAGCTTGTCGAGGCGCACCACGCGCTGGTCTGGCGCACCGCTCGCGCATTGCTTGGTGACGCCACGGCAGCGGAGGAAGTGGAGCAGGAGGCGTGGCTGGATGTCTGGCGTGGGCTGCCAACATTTCGATTGGATCGCCCCTTCCGCCCCTGGCTCCTCACTGTCGTGGCAAATCGCAGCCGGAAGCATGCACGGCGTCACGCCATCGCTACTGAACCGCTCGACAAGTTTGCGCTGGAGAGCGACGCCAGGGCAAGTGACGGTATCGCGCATGCGCTCAGGCGCGAGCAGCGCCGTGATCTGGCGCGCGCCGTCGCGTCTTTATCAACCGAACATGCGCACGTTCTCGCGTTGCGCTATTTCGCCGATCTCGATCTCGCGGAGATCGCCACCGTGACAGGCGCGCCGCTAGGAACCGTCAAATCGCGCCTGCATCGTGCGCTTGGCGCGCTGCGCGAGCGTCTATCTCCAGAGTTGACATCAGATACACCAGATGGCGCGGCTTCGCTCGAGACGCGCGCCGACTACTGAGAGGATACGATACCAATGAACCAGAGTGATTATCAGGATTCCGAGTTGGAGCAGGCGCTGCGCCAGCAGTTTCACGGGCAGTATAGCGATCCGCCACCTATCACGCCGTTGTGGACGCAGCTCTCCGCGCGTCTGGCGTCACAAGAGAGCCGCTCCGCGCAACAGCCTGGCGTAATGGCCCGCGCGTTACGTTTCCCGATTCGCGCGGGCGGGCGTCTCTCACTCCGCCAGGGTATCGCCCTGAGCCTATTTCTCGCAGTGGCGATTGGCGCCGCGTCCTACAGCGCCAGCATCCTCCTGCATCCACTGCTACAGGTTCCGGTGGCTGCCGGGCGTGTCTACACCCACGTTGACCAGACCATGACATTGGGGGATGTCACGATCACCGTTGAGCAGGCGGTGGCGGATAGTGATTGGGTGATTATCGGCGTCAGCGCCGAACGGCCCTGCCTCATCCCATCAGACGCCTGCCAGTTCGATCTGGCTTCGCCAGTCCTGACGCTTCTAGATGGGCAGGAACTCCAAGCGAAGGCGGTCTTGAGCGACAGCGCCTACCGACTTGGGAAGCAAGAGGTGGCCAATGTGTACTTTTTCAAACCACCGCAGCTCAGTGGTCAGCCTCCAACGCTTAGTCTGGAACTCATACTGCGCCTGCAAGGTGCTAATGGGGAGCCTGTCGGCGACGGGGCCGTCTTCACCTTCACTTTGCCAAACCATATTGGCTCGCCCACCTAAGCCTGGATTCATCACGCTAGCTTGGTAGGGGATCGAGGGGGACGAGCCACTGGTTCGGATCGGGCACCGCCAATGCCTGCGCGATCTCCTGCTGCCAGGCGGAGAACGGGACCGCCAGCAGGAGCGAGGTGCCATCGGCGAAGGTGGTCCGCACCGCGTTGCAGACCGCGAAGCGCTCCAGGACTTTGCGCCCCGTCAGGGGCAGCCCGGCCTGCCTGGCTCGCTGCTCGAGCAGGCTGTAGACGAGCAACGCCACCAAGCAGATGAAGACCATGGCGCGGATGCGCTCGATCTTCTCGAGGAACATCGGCCGCACGGCGAGCGGGCCTTTGAAGATACTGATCCGCTTCTCGATACGATCGCGTCCCTTGGTTAGGGTGAGCATGGCCTCGTCGTCTAAAGTGACGTCATTGGTGACCAACACGTAGAGGCCGTCACGACTGGCCACACGGGCGAGGGCGGCGGCATCGCGCTGCACGTGCAGCGTCAGGTGCTCATCCACGCCCTGCAGCGTGACGGCAAGCAAAGTGCACACCCGCGCCGTCCCAGAGGCCGCCAGCAGGGTGGCCAACCGGGCCTCGGCCGCCTCGCGGCGACGGTAGCGCCCGCGATTGAGCTTGGCGGTCAGATCGGCCAGACTGGCTTCCAGCCGGGTGAGCAGCGTCTCGCGATGGGTGGCGTCGAGGCGCGCTTTGCGCATACTTTTGACGACCAGCGCGGTCCGGGTGACCGTGCGCGCTGGCAGAGGGTCTGCCGCCGGCAGCGGCAGCGCCACGGACCGTCGCACCCCGGCATAGACGCCCTCCTCAGCCTCCTCAGCCGCGCGCCAGCGTCGATCGCGGGCGGGCCGGTACGCCAAGGGGTGGGCCGCCCAGTCCAGCGACGCCACGTCGTCCAGCAGCGCGCGGGTCAGCCCACTGTCGGGCAACGGACCCAGGTAGCGCACCTCGGCGGCCTCATAGGCCGCCAGCGTCGCCAGACTCAGCATCGCCCGGTCGCTGATAATGAGGGGCAGGGGCTGCTCGGGGGCGACCTGAGCCAACGTTGTCTGCAACAGATGCAGATTCTCGACTGGTGTGGTCGCATCTGCGGTGTTGCCAGACAGCATCCGATACGCCAGCGGCATCCCGTCCTGCGCCGTCACATTGAGCCCCACTTCCACCTGGTGGGTATCCGACCGACCATCGCGGCTGTAGCCGTAGGTGATCTCGGGCGCGTCCTCGTAGGCGCCCGCGAAATAGAACGAGGGGATGTCGTAGTACAACGCCGCGAGGTCGGTTCCGCCTACCGGCAACGCCCGCGCCACCAATTGCGGCCAGATCGTCTCGCTCACCTCATCCAGCGCGTCAAGCAGTCGACCCAGCCGCGCATCGTTGACCTGCGCCGGATCCAGACCCCACCGCTGCGCCAACACGCTGCCTTCGAGCCACTCCCCCAGCCGGTAGAGGGGACGTGGCGCCATGAGCCGGTTGAGGACCAGCACTTCGACCAAGCGCCCCGATTCCACCACCGTGAGTTCCTCGCCATGAACGGCCTGCAGCGCTGCGCTGGCCACCTCGCGCAGGCGCAGCTGCTCCAGCAGCGGCTGCAGCACGCCCACCTGATTCAACCACAAGACCAGTTGATGGCGGATGCCTCCGGGCAGCCGCCCGCTAGCGCCTCCTGGCGGTGTCGGCGACATGATGAAGGCCTCCTTTCTGGAGCCTTCACTCTATCCCACCGACCCTCACCTTTCAGCAAGCAGACGTGATGAATCCAGGCTAAGCCAGATAGGGTGGCAAAGCGCGGGTAGCGCGCGGCGCTGGTAGTTGATCTGCTGGCGCTGCGGAGGGGCCACATCTATCTCCTGCCCTCTGAAGGGGGCCGCCTGATCGAAGGCGGGCTCGCAAGCGGTTGGGAAGCGCGGCACAGCAGTCCAGCAGTATCCAACTCACCGGATCGCTTAGAGGCGGACGTTGCGCTGATTCGCGCACGCTACGCACAGGGGGATTAATGAAACGGCGTACCACATCGTTATGAGTGTCTTGCTGACGATGGTTTTTCTGACAACTCACATTTCACCATAAGATGCCCGAGCGGCAGAGCATGCAGTGGGCAGTAACCGTCCCCGACGAACTCGGTCGGTGGATTCGCCACATGCCTGAACATCCTCCGCCGCTGCGCCGCTTCCATCACGCGCTACTGGAAGCCGGTCGTTCCGTTGGGTGTGCCCAGGCCAGTCGGCCTATCATAGCTAGGTACAGCGACACACAGGTACGCGCCGCTACAGTTGGCGCCGTTGGTACCGCTGGTCACATCATACTGATCACTGGCGCGCTGATAGAGCTCCGAGGCCGAGCGCAGAGCCGAACCATTGCCAGCCATGGCGATCACCGCCGCGATAATCGGCGCAGAGAGGCTGGTGCCACCCACTTGCAGCCAGCCGTTGACGCCAAAGGTGTTGTAGACGGCCAGTCCCGTGACTGGGTCAGCGACGGCTCGACGTCGGCGACTGTGCGCCTGGCGCCAGCGGCCTGATACAGACGAGGTCTCGCGGTGGGACGAGGCGCACATCGCCCGCACCGCGTGAGGGGGATATTCTGGGACGCGCCGATCCGGCACGAGGCGTCGCAATACCTGTACGGCATGGAGAGCTTCTTTGGCGCGTGGTCGTCCGGTTCGTCGGGCCACTGCTAGTCGCGCTCATCTGTGGGGGGCCTTTTATCCTGGTCGGCAAAGTGCGCAAGCTTTTCAACTCCTAAATTGGTCACGTCTGGTCTGCGTGACCGTGTCCATCGCAGCGTCCTGCCGCGCCTCCACCTCGGTGCGCAGCCGCATGATCGCCAACACCCTCAGCGCCAATCCAAGAGCGCCCTTGCTCTTTGGCTGACCTCGTTCCTATTCCACTCCTTCCTCTACCAGCTCCTCGGTTGGCGTTACCTGAAGTTGCCGCCCACGTTTACGCACCCCAAGCACAGATTCGAGATTGCGCGCCCAGGTGTAGCTATCCTTGGTGCGCCGATCATAGAGCGCGTCGATCAGATCCAGGTAGGGGGCGCCAGAGCGGCCCCGTACCGTCTGCTTGCCGCTTTCTACCTCCTTCATCAAATTTCGGGCGTGACTCAGGCTGATCTCCAACACCTCGGCGACCTCTTGCGGCGTGATCACCCCGCTCTGGACGACGCGCTCCGGCAGCTTCAACGCCTGCCACATGGCCCGCGTCATCTTCGCCGAGGCTGCTGGCAGTGGCCCGTCCGTCGGCGGCTCATCATCGACTGCTGGCTCATCCGGAATAGGAGTCGCAGGAACTTCCTCTGGCCGGTTCACCATCACGCTCACCGTCTCAACCATCCCCTTGAGCCGCGCACCCATCACTCGCGCATTGGCTTTGGCTTTCGCTTCTCTGATTCGCGCCTCGGCGGCGATCCGCGCTTCCTGCTCGTCAGCTTCCGCCTCGATTTCTGCGGCGGTCTTGATGGGCGGTTGTGCGAGCACTGAGGGCACCAGCACGATTAAGAGGAGCACCAATACGGGCGGCGCGGAGATGAGGATAGGATTTACAAACAGCGCCGGTTGCGTAAAGATCGAGACGTTGGCGTACTGCGCAGGCGCAAGTGTCGCCGCGTCTTCGTAGTTGGCGATCACGGACACGCAGGTACACAGCAGAATGATGAGCGCGGGCGCAAACAGCGATAGGCGGTTGCGTGTCGCCTCGTACTTGTGCATGGCCGCCCAACTCGTGCAGGCTGCCGTCAGATCGATCGCAAGGCCTACGAGCCAGTTGCGCAAGTCGATCCCAGCGATAACGGGCCCAATCGCCTGTGGGTCATAGGCATGGAAGAGCAACGCGACCTTCGGGATACTCACTGCCAGCATCACGAACTGGACGGCAAGGTAGAACCAGTTCAGGAATCCGCGCTTCATGCTGACCTCCGTGGTCGTCGGGGGTATATATCAAGCACGACATCGACAAAGTCCAGCGCCTCGGCGAGCACGAAGTGCCGCTCACCGCCGACACAGCGCCATTCCAGGTTCCAGGCGCACAGCATGTCCTCTAGCTTCGCTTCGTCAAGCTCGCGCAGATGCGTGAGCAACTGCAGCATGTCATCGGCGCCACCAACTCGCGCCCTTGGGCATCGAATAGTGTCTTCAAATCGTCACCTCCTACGCCGCCAATAACGGCTGTGGCGGCTGGGTCGCATCGAGGCCGTACCACTGCTCGCCAAACCAGGTCTTGGCGGGATGCAGCGGCGGGGTCAGCGCGGCGAAGCGGAACCGCTGACCCACCGTGGCCGTCTCGTGCTCCAGTTCGGCGCGCGTCCAGGCCTGCATCTGCGCCAAACGCTCCTTGCCTTGAAAGGTGGTGAAGGCAATCGTCACCACCTTCGCGCCGAACAGCTGCGCAGCACTGCCGGTCGTGAGCAACATGCGGTAGGCCCGAATGCGGCGGCGGAAGTAATATTGCTCTTCCGTGCCCCGGTCGTGCTCCAAGAGCACCGGCATCCGCCGCATGACACCATCGAGGAGCACATGGAAGTCGAGGAAGGCATCGGGAATGACGCTAAAGGTCTCGCTGTGGTCGCCCCGCTGCCACGTCGCCTTATAGGGGCGACGCTTGAGGACGCGCTCGTGCGTAAAGCTATGCAGTGAGGCGGATTGCATCAGCTTGCCCAAGAGGAATGCCGAGATCAGCACGTCGCCCAGCTCCAGTGTGTGCTCGACGAACAAGGCATGTTTATCCATCTCCTTGCTGGCGCGCCAACTCTCGTTGGTGTCATACCCCGCCTGGGCGAGGTGTTTGACCCCGTTAGGCCCAAGGGTGTAATAGTAGGGAGCTCGAAAGCGCTTCGTTGGAACGGTGTCGGCCTGGACAAAGCCCGCTTCGGCCAGTGTTTTGAGCCGCGCCTTCACCGCTTTCAGCGAACCCGCGCGATAGTGTAACCGGCAGAGCTGCTCCGCCGTCGCCAGATGCAGGTGGTAGAGTCCATACGGCATGAGGCTGTTCCCGCGTAAGAGCAGCTCGTGAATGGGCCGTACACTGAACTCACTCGTTGTCCTGATCGTCAATCTCGATCTCCTCCCAATTGCGCGACCAGATCGTCGCCTCACCCGACGGTGATGCGCCCCCAGGGCGGACGAGGAAGCCTCTGGCGGTGGTGGGCCCTTGGCAATATCCTGTTCGACCTCCTGCTTGGGGCGGCAGTACGTGGCGCGCGTTTGGTCACGAATGATCGCCATGCGGTCGGTCAGCAGCGTGCCTTCGAGCTGTGCGGGCGTATCGAGGGTGTAGATCACCCCCACGTCATCGCCGGAGCGGACAAAGGCGGCCCGTCTCGGCAGCTGCGTCAGCATGGCTCCGACGGCGCTGGCTGCGGTCGGCAGTGGCTTGCCCACCGGATGCTTCGAGAGGTATCCCATTGTCTGGCGCAGGCAGAACACGAAATGGATGAGCCGCTCGTCCGCCGTCTCGGGTGCGCGGCCCTCATGCCACATCAGGCCATGCTCGGTCGGCATCACCAGATGCGGCGGGAAGGCGTAGCCCGGCAGGAGCTTGGGGTTGTTCGGATACCTGATGGCCGAGAAGAAGCCGCCGCCCGTGGTGCAGAAGCCGATGGCGACCTTCCAGGGGATCGGCAGGTTGGCGCGGCCCTCTTTCATGCACTGGTAGAGCAGGCCGTTGAGCAGGTCGGTGGGGTCTTCCACCCAGACCTCTTGCTGCTGCGGGCCGTTCGAGAAGCCCCAGTTGGGCCGTCGCCCCACCGTCACCCGGCCACCAGACGCGGCGCCCTGGAGGGGGATCAGGTAGGTATGGACGAAGTCCCGCACATGGGGAGGAAAGTCCGAGGTCTTGGCGCGCAGCGCTTTATCTACCGTCGTGCTGATGCTCTCGGGATCGATGCCCGCCGCTGGCGTAGGAAAGTAGGCGCCCATCTCGTTCGCGTCATCGGCGTTGATCTGGAAGGCGACTTTGGTGCGGGCTGTCTCAGTCGAGTCACGCAGGAACGTGAGCAGCTGCGACCGGTACTGATGCGCGAGCGTCATACGAACGCCAAACTTCCTTCCCTCGCTAAACAGTTTGGAGAAATCAGGCGTGGCGAATAGCTGCGCTTCGTCCACAAATAGACTCAGGTGAGGCCGCTGGGCCACAGGAAGGTCCATGAACGAAAAGATCGCCGCCGTGAGTTGGGCGAGCAGCAGCGTGCCGATCAGTTGCGCATCCTCTTTCACGAGGTTGATCGGCAACTTGATGAAGAGAGCGCGCCGCTGCTCCGCCGCCTCGCGGAAGTTGATGGTGTTCTGCCGCTGGCCAACGATGTTCCTGACGAGGGACCGGCCCATAAACAGGTGTTCGAGCCGGTTGATGAGCGGCTGGATACGCCGGGCGATCTCCCCTGGGGAGCGCTTGAGTTCCTCGAACTCGTGCCGCCAGAACGTCTGGACACTCTGATCGGTGCAGTTCGCCACCATGCGCTGGCGCAGGGCGTCGTCCAGAAAGAAGTCGTACATATCCACCAGCGTCGAGTTAGGATTGTCCAGGAACACGTGGATCGCCGCCCGCAAATAGCGCGGCAGGTTTTGCTGGCCGGTGACCTCCGGCCAGAGCAGGTCGAATACGTGGAAGATGCGGTCCACAGCCTGGGTGCGCTGGATGTTGGTCTCCAAGCGATCAACCGAAAAGAGGGTGATACCGAAAGGCCAGTCTTCGTCCTCCAGGTCGAGTAGGTAGGCGTCCTTCACCCGTGACGTAGGCAGCGCCGCCAGAGACGCATAGATCAGATCGGCATGGGGGTCGAAGACGACCACTGGGTTGCCGACGACGCAGACGTGGTGGATCATCGTCTCTAAGAACGCCGACTCGCCGACGCCCTGCACGCCGATGACGTACATACCCGCCTGGCGGTCTTTCTCTGGCAGGAAGAACATGTCGCCCGTTTTGGGGTGCTCGCCGAGAGGCACGTTCTCGGCGTAGATGCGCGCCCGTTCGGCCTCATCGAGGGACTCAAGGTAAGCGCGTGAAAGGAATGACACTACCATTGTCCTTTCCCTGGTGGGATCTAGGGTCGAGGCTCAGACCAGTGCTTGTCGGGCACAAACAGGCCACCACTGTCGGGACTCATCTTTGGTGGTGGGCCAAGCCGCCGCTCGTCGCGACGAGCGCGGAACGGGGAGTTGGCGGCGCGGATGCTAAGTTTACGGTCTCGCTGGAACTTGACAAACCAGGTGACGCCGAAGACAACCGCGCCGAAGAGCGCCGGCCAGGAGAGATACCCCATGTGGTAGTAGGCAGACAGGGCGAACACGGCAAGGCTCCCGATGGCAATCGCCAGGGAGGTGTGTTTGCTTGGCATTGGTGGCATGGGCGGCATCCTTCAAGGGGGAGGCAGGACGCGAAACGGACTAGGGTATTCTGTGCTTCTGGTGGCGTGCTCCTTTCCCTTGGCGGAGTGATGCTGACCTCCCGGCGATTGCCATCGGGGTATCAAATTGTCACTCGCCACCAATAGCGCTCGCTGCTCGTTGGCGATGTCGCCTCTTTTGGCTCCGCGCCCACGCCATACCACAGCGCGACTTGCAGGTAATACTGGTCGGGCAGCTTCTCGTTCTGGACGCCGTTGCCATACACCAGCAGCGCCGTGGCGTTGGGCGCGAGCTGCGTGAGCCCGCGCTCGATGTCATCTTTGAGGTCCCGCCACCGCGCCGCGTCCCGCCGCCGCAGCGGTGCAGTCACAACCACATACAGCGGCGCGGACTGCGCATCGACCGGCGCATCGAGACAGGCGTGCGCGGTGTCCTGAAGCAACTGCTTGACGGTATGCAGCGCCAGATTGCTGATGATCGCCACATCGCTGGAGCCGCGCCTCCCCCGCATGAAGCCCCGCGTGAAGAGCCTCCCGACCACGTTCCACCACCTGAGTGGGTGATCTGTGCCGAGGGGGATGCTGGCGCTCTGCGTCGCCAGGCAACTGTAGGGATAGCTGCGTCCGATCTGTCCCAACACATCGCCCAGGCTCGGCTGGTTCTCATCCTGGGCGTGAGCGGCTGCCGTCTGGCCCAGGGCGAAGGCGGCATAGCGGTCCTGGGCGGACTCGCCTCCTGCGCCACTGTGGAGCACGAAGGGGCTGCGCGCGTCCAGCAGCGTGACGCTGGCGATGATTCGCTCGCGCTTGAGCCGGCTCAGCTCGGCGCCGCCACTGGCCACCACCGCCGGATCGGAGACGCCTGGAGCGCTCAGGTGCAGCAGCACGGTGATGGTGTGCCCGCTCAAGGTCCGCGCCGTCTCGGTGAGCGCGGGACTGACGAGTGGAATGGACTCGGCATCGAGACTGACCAGCAGATGGCCTTTGGCCTGCCCGACGGTCACCGCCTGGTCGGCGATGTTCTTGAAGAGCTTGTGGATCACCAGCCGCATCTGCTCGTCGCTGTCCCCGCGCAAGCCGGTCGCGGCCTGCACATCAGCGCGCAGCGGCGACAAGTCGCCATGCCCCGCTGGGCTGGCGGGGGCGCTCTGCGCGCGGGTGGGGTCAAAGGTCGCCCAGCCGCCCAGAGCGGCCTTGCCACCGAAGCGCTGCACGGCGGGTAGCTCGTGATGCTGGACAAAGGCGGCGCTCACGCGACCAATGCCAACCAGGTAGAGCGCTTTGGCGGTCTCATCGCTCAGGGTCATCACGGTCTCTCCTGTCTGATAGGGGCCAGCCGCCGTCAGCACCGGTTCCCGGCGCGTCACGAGCTGCCCCAGTAGTTGCGCCACGCGGTGCAGCAGGGTGAAGACGAGCCAGCCGACGACACAGATGAGCGCGATGGCCGCGCCCAGCCCAACAATCAGGCTGGCCACCGCCGGGATGCCAGCGCCGTTGACGAGCAAGCCCTGGATCTCCGAGATCACCAGCACTATCGCCGGGAACTCGATGTGCTGGAGCTTGAGCTGGCCGAGCACGTAGAGGAGGCTCACGGCGATCATCGAGAGGGTGACGCCGGCGCTGGCGAAGATCGTCAGCGACCGGCGCGCGGCGGGCGTCAGGTGCGGAAACAAGTGGAGATGTTCCTCCACCCAGCCAATGCCTTCCGCCAGGAGGCCGCCGAAATAGCTGATGCAGACGAACCAGAGCAGGCCGTTGGCGACGCTGACGCTGATGAGCGTCGGCACCGAGCAGTCGCCGTCACTGCCAAACTGCACCACGCAGGACCTGCCGGTGTCGAGACTGTACGCCGAACTGAGGAGCAGCGCGGCGAAGACCCCATAGATCAGCTTGGCCAGCAGGTTGAAGCCGATCCAGGGCGTCCAGGCGGCTTCGGTCGCCGCCAAGGGCCGCGCTGTCGCTTCCGCTGGGGTGGCCGTTCCCTGCGCGGCGGCGCGGTGAGCGGGCGGTTGGATAGCTGTGATGCGTTCGGCGCTGCGCTGGCAGAAGAGGGCGATCTGGCGGGAGCCATGCTCCACGTGTCCCAGCACGGTCCGCAGCCACCGGGGCTTGAACAGGATCACCACGAGGATGAGTATGGCGGCGATGAGCCAGGGCAGCCAGCTACTCGTTGCCGTCGTCAGAAGCGTGTTGAGCATAGAAGCCGTCCCTTCATACTGCGCGCCACTGGTCACTGGGGCCAGTTCCCACCGAGCAGTGGCGGTAAGGTGTCGGTCTTCGCCGGGTCGGCGAAGCTCCAGGAGGCCGCTCCAGCGGTGCGGAAGAAGCCGACCCACGCGCCTTTCGTCGCTTCGCAGGCGGGGACCGACGTACAGAGCAAATTGACGACGCTGATGTCCACACCGTCCAGGCGCAGGCCCGGCGTCACGTCCAGTGAGGAGTTGTTCTGTAAGTCGCTGGCGATGACCAGCAGGCGCTTCCCCGGCGCGCCACTCAGCCGCTGGCTGGCCAGCCCCAAACACCCGTAAACGCTGGTGTTACGGGCATTTCGAGCCGGGGACCAGTGCGCCAGCCCATCCAGCTGGGGCTGGAGCTGCGTGTGGATCGCTGTGAGCTGGTCCGCCACCTGTTTCACCCCCGCCACATAGGCGCGCTGGGCGTCGTCGTTACTAGCCCGGGCTTTGGCGACCGCCTGGCTGGTTTCGAACGGGTTCTTGCCGGGGGTCGGCGTCGATGAGATTAGCCGATTTGCCGCCGCCGGCGAGACCCAGCGGCTCTATTCGGTGGAGCAGATTCAGTCCTACTTCCTGGACCGCCTCGTGACGCTGCTGGCGCCACCGGCGGAAAGAGAAACAGAAGGAGGAGCCGATGCCGATGCCGAAGCCACGTGACACGCTCGACTGGCGACGGCTCCTCGATGAGGCCTTAACTGCCCCAGGCGACCTCACAGGCGTTTACGATCGCTTTCACGACTACAGTTTTGCCAACATGCTGCTGTTTCGCCAGCAAGGTATCCACGAGCCGGTGGCGTCGTTCAGTCGCTGGAAGGCGCTGGGCCGACATATCCTGAAAGGCGCGAAAGCCAAAGAAGTCATCGTGCCGGTGGTGATGCAGGAAGCGCTCCCGCTGGAGAACGAGGCGGAAGCGACGCCGACGGCAGAGCACCGTGAAGCGGTGGCGCGGGTGATCGGCTTCAAGGCAGTGCGCGCCATCTTCGCCCTCTCCGACACGGATGGGCCAGAGCTACCAGCGGTGAAGCCTGCTGATTGGGATCTGCAAGCGGCGCTTGGGAAGCTCGGCGTGCGTGAGGTTCCCTTCGATGAACTCAACGGCAATATTCATGGCTATTCGCAGGGGCTGGAGTTCGCCATCAACCCGCTCGCCGTCAACCGAACCAAGACGGTCTTTCACGAGCTGGGCCACATTGTGTTGGGCCATACCCTACCCTCCACCATTGAGGAGTACCGCGCCCATCGCGGCATTGCCGAGTTTCAGGCCGAGGCCGTCGCCTATCTCAGCATGAACGAGCTGGACTTGCTCGACGAACAGACCGCAAGCGTCAGCCGGGGCTACTTTCAACATTGGTTAAAAGACGAGCAGCTGCCGGACCGCACGATTCAGCAAGTGTTTCGGGCGACAGATGCGATCCTCAAGGCCGGGCGGGTCGCATGAGGCTGCCGCTCGACCAGATCATCTTGGGCGACTGTCTGGAGGTAATGCAGACCTTCCCAGATAAAAGTATTGATCTCGTACTGACCGATCCGGTCTGGCCCAACGCCTTGCCATCGTTGATTGGCAGTGACGATCCCTACGGCCTCTTTGCCGCTGCGGTCAAAGAGATCGCCCGGCTCACCGACACGCTGGCGGTGCATCTGGGCTGCACGAGCGATCCGCGCTTTCTGGCGTCTGTACCTGCCGAGCTGCCGTACTTAAGAACTATGTGGCGGCGTTTTACCATGCCGAGCAAGCGCGGGCGGGTGCTGATCGGGTCGGATGTGGTGTATGTCTTTGGCCAGCCACCGAAGAGCCGCAAGGGCAACCAGCTCTTCACGGGCGAACTCACCGCCAGAGACAGTGAGCTGGGGCTGGGCAAGCGGATTGGCCACCCGACGCCACGCAAGCTGGAGCATGTGCGCGGGCTAGTAAGCAAGCTCTCGAACGAAGGTGATGTGGTGCTCGATCCCTTTTGTGGATCGGGAACAACGGCGCGAGCCTGCAAGGATCTCGGTCGCCACTTCATCGGCATTGAAATCCATCCGGCGTTCGTCAAGATTGCCGAGGAGCGGCTGCGGCAGCAGGTGCTGATCTAACCGGTTGGCCGATGGGCGCCAAACTGGCAACAGTGACTCCTGTGTCCTCTGCACTTTTCAGTGATCGTCGTGGTAGTTGCGCTCGCCGACGTGGATAGACATCGCCAGCACATTCTCACGCGGGGCTAGCGGGCAGACCCAGCGCACGTCATAGGCACAAGAAGGATTGTAGCTATAATTGAAGTCGAGCAGAATGCGCCCGCCGCCGTAGCCCATTGCGGCGGTCTCGCCGCCATCCCTCATCCGCTCGAAGTCGCTGCCCTTGACGGTGTCGAAGAGATAGCGTCCTGCGCCATAGGTCTCGTCGGAGTTGGTGGCGTCGCGGAACGGCAGGAAGAGGCCACCGCCATAGACGTCGATCCAGTAGACATAGAGCGAGGTCGGCTCACCGGCAATACTGAAGCTGACACGCGCGGCACGCGGAAAGAGCATTGATTTAGGTCCACTCGATGGTGTCTCGATCAGCTCCTTCTCTGTGAGCGACACCAACTTGGCCTCGACACGAAACGCTGGATCATAGGCGAAGTATTTCAGGCCGTTGAAGCTGGCGCGATCTTCCTGCCCAAGGGGCGACTGCGGATGCGTCTTGAACAGGTCGTCCTTCTGCGTGCGGAAGCGCTCCAGTACTGCCTCAGCAGCTTCGCCTGCTCCCAACGACGCGTTGCGCTCACGGTACATCCGCGCCACTCGCTCGCGCCAGTCATAGAGATCAAGCCAGGTCGCCACGCCGTCGGTTACGCTCATAGCCATCTTCCTCTCACTCGCCCGCAGCCTGAGTAGCCGCTTGCACCCAAGACCATAGTAGTCATATCGTTGGATGGATGGGAAACAGGTTCTCAGCTACCCCTAGACAGTCTGACAAAAACAGTGCTCCATTTTCTTATCAGAAGGCAGAGTGGCTGGGACAGGAGGTATTGATCTGATGGCGAAGAAGTCTACGTAGCGGCATCCCCCTACATGCTAGCCAACTGCCCCGGCCAAGTTGGATACCTCAGCGTAGGAGAAGTGAAAGGCAGGCATCTTTTTGAGTCCCGCACGACCCCTCCTGCGCGTACGATCCGCGCTGGGCGTGTCCCCTGGCGCCACGCGACAACACCGTGAAGGTCGCGATTCCGGCGGGCGAACGCATGTACCACGAGTCGTAAGATTTCCCTTGTAGTGGCGCACGATGATCTGTACAGACGCGACTGTGGCGCCCGTCATGATTGGCGATTAAGAATGTACAAACGAGCAGATTGCGGCAGAGAGAACACAAAATGGAGTAAGAAGACGAAAGGTGAAGGTCGTCATGCAGGCGCCCTTGATCAAGCACTGCCCACGGATAGTCACCTTCAGCAAAGCGCGCCTCCTTCCTGCCGTGCTTGGCCTGTTGGTGAGCGCGCTGCTGGCGGGCTGCGCAGGGGTATCGACAGGGAATCAGACTGTTCCCACCAGCACAGCGTCAGTGCCAGCCCTTCTCGTGTACCGCGACGGAGTTGGGAGCTTCGGCCTTTATCGCGGCGATGGTCCCATTGTCGCGCTCGATCCGAAGAACGGCCGTCTCCTCTGGCAGCGCGACCCACTTCCGCCTGGGGCTAGTATCGTCAGCCCGCCCCTGCAGCCGACCGTACAGGATGGGCTAGTATATGTGCCCGCTAGCTATCGCGATTCATCTACGGCTTCCTACCATGCTGCGCTCGAGGCGCTCGATCCGGTAACCGGGCAGCGACGTTGGCGGCACGAGGTAGCGCCACAACAGTACGGCGCTCCAGGACTCGATAGCGCGCCCGTTGTCGCAAACGGGATAGCCTATCTGGCTTCCACGGTATCGGCGAAAGGTCAAACACAAGGACAAACTCACACGCTCACTGGCCTCGTAGAGGCGCTTGACAGTCACAGCGGCGCGGTGCGGTGGAGCGCACCAATGAAAGTTGCCCCTACCGCCCCTGCTGTCGCCGATGGGCATGCCATTGTGCTGGCAGGCCAAGACCTGGTAGCGCTTAATACCACCGACGGGTCCGTGGCGTGGACCTTTAGGCCTCCTAGTGGCTCCTTCATTACTATGAAGAGTGGGGTTCCTCCCATTGCCCCCCACAGAGTCACTGAAGGACATCCAGCCCCGTTTGTCGCGCAGCGCTTGGTGTTCGTCGAAGCCACTGAGGCGGATGGCGCTGGGACTGGCATAGGGTCCACCTGGTTCGCCGTCAAGACCAGCGATGGGAGTCTGGCTTGGCGGAGCGCTCGCAGCGCTCCAGGAACAAGTTTCACCAGGCCCGTCCTGAACGAGAGTGGCAGCGTCCTCTGCACGACCGGTCATGCGGGCGACAGCGGCGATTCCGTGATGGGGTTCTCCCTCACAGACGGCAAAATGCTCTGGAAGATGTCGACGACCGCCAAGATGTCGGTGTGCGCGGCGTCTGGCGACAACATCTATCTGACGCAGAGCAACCAGAATCAGACTGCGGGGGGCATGCTGGCGCTGAACGATCAGACCGGACAGCAACTCTGGTACACGCCTACCAAACCACCAGTACTCGTATCAGGTGTTGAAGCGCCTCCTCAGCGTGACGGGCTGGCAGTCGTATATTCGCCTGGACCCATCCCCACCGCCACAGACACGAATCCCATTATCGATACCATTGCCATCGTGCAGGTGAGTACTGGAAACATCCTCTGGCGACAAGACATACATGGTCTCCAGGACATCGCGGTTACGATCATGGGCGACCAGGTGGTGGTTCCAGAATACTCGCTCAAGTCGAGCACTCTCGCTCCCATGTTGGTCGCCTATGCACTCCACACGGGAAGCCGAACCTGGGCCTACACATTTGGTCACGCTTGAGGGCGCTTGGGCATGAGTGAGAAACCGTCTGAAAATCAATATCGGGCGGGTGGCGGTGTTGGATATCCTGCGGCACGGACACCCAGCGCATCCTCTACGCCACCGACCTGACCGATGCAGAGTGGGCGCTCCTCGCGCCGCTCTTGCCACCCGAGTCGCCCATTGGCCGCCCGCGCCTGCATTCGCTGCGCACCATTCTCAATGCCATCTTCTACCAGCTTCGTACCGGTGGGGCCTGGCGCTTCCTCCCGCAGGAATGGCCTCCTTTGCAGACGCTGTATCACTATTTCCTGAACCTGGCGGCGGAGCGGATCCATCGACTGTTGTGCGACGACCTCCGTATGTGCTTGGGCCGAGATCCGCAGCCCAACGCGCCATACGCCGCGATCTAAGTATGCGCTGGAATATTTGCCCGGAAAGGGAGTATGCTGCAAGGACGCGAGAGCACGGAGCCTCTGCGCGCGAGGGGGGAGCGGAGCCGTGGGCAGCACGGTGACCCGGGAGCAACGGGAGGACGTGGAGCGGCAGCTGCGACGCACGGATCTGACGCGGCGGAGGCGCGAGCGGACGCGAGATGGTCAAAGCGGCAGCGCTGGGCGACGAGGTGGAGCGCATCGCGCGCTGGAGTGGGCGCTCGGTCGAAACGGTGGCGCACTGGTTGGCGCGTTTTGCCGCAGGCGGCGTGGGCGCGCTGGCGGATGCGCCCCGTTCGGGCCGACCCGTGCACGCGGATGCGGGGTATCTGGCGGCGATGGACGCCGCGCTGGACGCCGCGCTGGAGTCCCCGCCGACGCAGCTGGGCTTCGCCTTTGACGTGTGGACGTCGGAGCGGTTGTCGGTCTATCTGGAGCAGCAGACAGGGGCGCACATCTGCGCCGGCTGGCTGCGGGCGCTCTTGGCCGAGCACGGCTGGGTGTGTGGGCGGCCCAAGCAGACCCTCAAACACTTGCACGACCCCGCCGCCGTCGCCGCCGCGACGGCGGACCTGGCGGCGGTGGGGGAAAAAGGTGCGCGCGGAGCCGGCGCGCTAGGAGCTGCACTTCCAGGACGAGACGCATCTGGAGACCAATCCCCACCGGTGTCGGACCTGGCATCGCACGGGCAAACAAGCGACGGCGCCCGGCGTGGGGATCAATCGGCGCGTCACAGTATGTGGCAGCGTCGAAGCGCTGGGACGCGCGCGGGTGGCACTGGTGCGCGCCGCCCAGGACACCGCCGGGTTCGTCCGCTACCTGGAGCTCCTCGAAGCCCATCACCAGGCGGTGGGGCGGGAGAGCTCTCGCGTGCTCGATAATGGCTCGGCGCATACCAGCAGGCGCAGTACGCAAGCCTTGCGTCAGCGGGGAGGCTGGCTAGATGTGATCTGGCTGGCCAAGTCTGCGCCCCAGTTGAATCCCAAGGAACGCGAGTGGCGCTATCTCAAGCGGGATGCACGTAGTCATCTAGCCGCGAGTCTGCGTGCCTTCGTCGACGACATCCTCGTGGGCTTGCGACAGCTCGGCGGAACCTGCTGCACGATTGTGGACGAGGCGCCGCAGTGGTTTCTCGACGGGCGCCGCCAGCCGCCAACGGGTCGCTCCGTCGGTCGCCCGGTTGGCGCCACCGACTCCTACAAGCGAGCACCCTATCGCCGGAAACAGAACATACCAGCGGATACTTAGGACTGCACCGCCTTCTATCCCGGTAGGATGGACGCCTGTTACGTGGACGACGAGCGCGTGACGCCGCAGCCGGGCGACTACTATGGCGGCTGGATCACAGGCGAAGTCGTCGGCCCGTTCAAGGGTAATCCCGGCACAATAGACTGGTGAACCGATTTGAGCGCATACGTGACCTTGCGCCTATCCTGAAATCGGGCCGAAACATATTGCTGCGGCGCTCTCTCTAACCCGCCGGGAACGCAGGCTGGACAGTCCGCCTGCTGTAGGGTGGTGTAGAGAGTAGCTTTTCATGGTGGCGCAAGCCAAAGCAACGCTGATAGAGGATGCTGGTCAGAGGATGGATGGGGCGTCGTACGCCGAGTTGAAACGAGTGATCAAGGAGCGGGGACTGCTCGACAAGCGACCGGAGCGGGCGCTGGCGCGTATCCTCATCGTGGATAGTCTGGTCGTCGCGGCCATCGTGGCGTTCATCGCCGTGCGCGAGACCTTCTGGCTGGAATGCCTGGTCGCGCTGTTCTTCGCGTTCGTGACGACACAACTTGGCTTCGTCGGGCACGACGCCGGCCACCGCCAGCCGTTCGGCTCGACCCGCCTGAACGATCTCAGCGGCCTGATTCATGGCAATCTGCTCGTCGGCATGAGTTTTTCTTGGTGGCTGGATAAGCACAATCGTCACCACAGCCGACCCAACGAGGTAGATAGCGATCCTGACATCGATATTCCGATGCTGGCGTTCTCCCATGAAGAGGCCCTGAATAAGACGGGCGCGAGGCGCTTCATCAGCGCGCATCAGGCGTTCTTCTTCTTCCCCCTGCTAACACTCGTCGCGCTGGACCTGCAGAAGTCGAGCGTGATCTTCCTTACGCAGGGCAAAGCGCGCTACCAGAAGACCGAGGTCGCGCTGCTACTGCTCCATTACATCGCCTACTTCGGGCTTATCTTTGCCGTGCTTCCCTTCTGGCAGGGCATCGTCTTCGTGCTGATCCACAAGCTGGCGGCGGGGCTATACCTCGGCTCGGTCTTCGCCCCCAACCATAAGGGCATGCTGATCACAGAGCACGACTGCCAGATCGACTTCCTGCGACGCCAGGTATTGACCGCGCGTAACGTCCGCGCCGGCTTCATCACCGACGAGTGGTACGGTGGGCTCAACTACCAGATCGAGCACCACCTCTTCCCGGCGATGCCGCGTGGCAACCTGGCGCAGGCGCAGCGTACCATTCGCGCCTATTGTGAGGAGCATGGCGTCTCGTATCATGAGACGAGCATGGCGCAGTCGTACCGCGAGATCCTCTTGTTCCTGCACGAGATGGGAGAGCCGCTGCGCGCCTCCGCCGCGTAGGTGGGTTGATAGACAGTGGCTCGCGCCAATTGGGCCATATCCCAGCTAGAGCCCGACCGCTACGCGCAGGGCCACCAACTCATTGGCGCGTAGCTCGCGCGTCTCGCCTGGCTCCAGGCCGCCGAGCTTGAGCGGGCCGAGCCGTACGCGCCGCAGGCGCAGTGTCGCATGCCCGATCGCATCGAACATCCGCCGCACCTGCCGGTTGCGCCCCTCGTGGATCTCGACACTGATCCACGTGTCGCCGCCCTCGACACGGAGCGGACGCACGTGCGCGGGCGCGGTTGCGCGCGTCTCACCCTCCAACAGCAGGCCGCGCTCCATCCGCAGCAAGGCCGCTGGCGACGGCTCGCCCTTCACCAGCGCGATGTACTCCTTGGGCAGGGCATAGCGTGGATGCGTCAGCCGCAGTGTCAGCGCGCCGTCGTCGGTGAGCAGCAGCAGTCCCTCGCTGTCCCAGTCCAGTCGCCCGACGGGATAGACGCGCCGCGAGGCCCACTCGGCGGGCAGCAGGTCGAGCACAGTGCGGCGCCCTTCCGGATCGTCCGTTGTCGTCATCGTTTGGACCGGTTTGTTCATCATCAGGTAGAGACGCGCGTCGTCAGACGTCTGAACGATCTTGCCGCGCAGGCGCACCTCGTCGCTCCCTGGACGCACGCGCACACCCTGCTCGCGCACAACCTCGCCATTGAGCGTCACCAGGCCCTCCGCGATCAGCTCCTCGGCGTGGCGACGCGAGGCCACTCCTGCTCGCGCGAGAAACTTCTGCAAACGCTCGCCCGCGGTCTGTTCGCCAGTGTTCTCGGCGCTGGGCATCACTAGTTCTCCTGGCCGCCGCCCGCCCGGCGCGAGAGGAAGAACGCGCCAAGATCGGCGATGGTGTTGACCTCCTCTGGCTGGAGCAGGTTCACGATGCGGCGGATGCTGATGCGCGGGGCCGCCTCCTCCCCCTGCAGGAAGCCAATTGCGCTCACCAGGGGCGCCTCCTGCGGGCCGCGTAGCTCATCGGCGACCATCTCCAGCAGGTCGGGGAGCGGGATGTCGAGTGAGAGCGCCAGCCGCTCGAGGACCGTCGAGGACGGATATTTCTTGCCACGCTCGACCTCGCCCAGATAGACCTCCGAGAGCGCGGCGCGGTCGGCCAGCTCCTTGAGCGTCAGATGGCGCTCCTTTCGCTCCCGGCGGATGACCTGTCCCAGCGTTTCCTGTAAATCCGCCATAGAATCCCTCTTTCTGGATGATCGCAATACTCTATGCTGTCAGCATCGTCTCCGGCGGACCTATGCTGTGAGCATTTCTTTTCCCTCCCAAGATACGCTATTGGCTGCTCATAATCAAGTCATCCCACCAACCTGGCGCCTCATTCTGGCGTCGCAGGGAGTATCACTCCACAGGAGGAGACGCGATGTTCAGACTCAACACAAGTGTCATGCGCGACGATGCGCCTCGTAGTCCGTTCGTTCCCACGCCGATGATCTTCGAGCCGGCGCAGCCGCAGAAGTGGGAGTATCGCGTCGAGCGCATTGACCGCGACGAGCGTGGCCCGCTGGACCAGGAGCGACTCAGCGCGCTCGGCGCGGAAGGCTGGCTGCTCGCAGGAGTGGTCAACTGGCCTGGCGCGCAACCAGCCACCTATTACTACTTTGTTCGCGCCGCCTGAGCGTGCGGCCTCCCGAAAGGAACTTTGAGCATGTCTGATCTTCAGCCCATCATGAGCAGCGCCAGGCTCGTCATCCCTACCGTCATCGAGGCGAGCGGGCGTGGCGAGCGCGCCTACGATCTCTTCTCGCGCTTGCTGCGCGAGCGCATCATCCTGGTCAACGGCCAGATCGAGGATAACCTCGCCAGCCTCGTCGTCGCGGAGTTGCTCTTCCTCGCCAGCGAGAACTCCGACCGCGAGATCAACATGTACATCAACTCGCCCGGCGGCGTCATCACGGCGGGCCTGGCGATCTACGACACCATGCGCTCGATCCGCGCGCCCATCGCCACCACCTGCGTCGGCCAGGCGGCGAGTTTCGGCACGATCCTGCTCATGGCGGGTGATCCAGGACGGCGCTTCGCGTTGCCACATGCGCGCGTCCACATCCACCAGCCGCTGATCTCCGGTGGCATTGGTGGCCAGGCGACGGACATCGACATCCACGCCAGGGAGATTCTGCACACGCGCGAGATGATCAACGACATCATTGTGCTGCACACCGGCCAGCCACTGGAGCGCATCCAGCGCGACACCGAGCGCGACTACTTCATGAGCGCCGAGGCGGCGAAGGAGTATGGCATCGTCGATCAGGTGCTGCCGCTGGAGGACTGGCGTGGTCGCGCGTCTGCCGCAGAGACGGCGGGCAAGCGGTAGAATCAAGTTGTCGATCTAGAGCGAGGAGGACCGTCATGCGCGTGCTGATCCTTGGTGGAACGCTGTTTCTCGGTCGGCATCTGGTGGATGCGGCGCTGGCGCGTAGCCATACGGTGACGACCTTCACCCGTGGCAAGCATGACGAGGTCCTCCCGCCCGCCGTCGAGCGGCTGACCGGAGACCGCGACGGCGAGCTCGGCGCGCTCGCTGGGCGGAGCTGGGATGCGGTGATCGACACCAGTGGCTACGTCCCGCGCGTCGCCGGCGCCTCGACGCGGCTGCTCTCGGAGCAGGCTGACCAGTACCTGTTCGTCTCGTCCATCTCGGTCTACAAGGACTGGCCTGGCGTGAGCGCGAGTGACGAGTCTTCCCCGGTAGGCGTGCTGGAGGGTCCCTCGGTCGAGGAGGTGAACGGCGAAACCTACGGCGCGCTCAAAGCGCTCTGCGAGCGCGAGGTGGAGGCGGCGTTCGGCGATCGCTGCGCTATCGTGCGTCCAGGGCTGATCGTCGGCCCCTACGACCCGACGAACCGCTTCACCTACTGGCCCGATCGCGTCGCGCGTGGCGGCGAGGTACTGGCGCCGGGGAGACCAGAGCGCCCGGTCCAGATCATCGACGCGCGCGACCTGGCGGGCTGGATCGTGGCGCTGGCCGAGCGAAAGATGGCCGGCGTGTTCAACGCCACAGGACCTGATTATCTGCTCACGATGACGCATGCGCTGGAGGTTATGCGACATGTGAGCGAGAGCGACGCGCGCTTCACCTGGGCTTCCGACGTGTTCCTGGAGCGCAATGAGGTCGGCGCGTGGATGGAACTGCCGCTCTGGATACCGGAGAAAGAAGGATCCGGCGTCGGCGACGTCAACTGCAAGCGCGCGCTGGCCGCCGGGCTGACTTTCCGCCCGCTAGAGGAGACCGTGCGCGACACGCTGGCCTGGCGTGCGACGCTGCCAGACGGCGCCGAGTGGCCCGCCGGACTGAAGCCAGAACGCGAGAGAGAACTGCTCGCCCTCTGGCATAGTGAGCCGACAGCATAAGCCCATCATGCAAACTCTCGTCCTATTGCCCACTCCGCCGCTTTCGGAAGATGAACAGGAGGGCATCTCAAGAAGAATAGGAGCCGATGCGATGACTGATAAACTGCATCCATCCCCTGAATTACGAACTCTTGTGGAGCAATTAGGCGCTCGGGACTGGAAGGCCGCCAGGGTGGCGGAAGCTGCTCTGGCGCAACATGGCGAGGTCGGGATCGCCGCCGCGATCTGGGGCCTATCGCATCCGGACATGCGGGTGCGAGGAGGCTGCGCAGGGTTCATGGATCATCATGGTACCGACGCCTGTTTCGGGTCGCTACGGCAGGTTGCGCTCCATGACCCGGCTGCATCTGTGAGACGGATGGCTGTCCATTCGGCAACCTGTCAGGAGTGCAAGCCCAGCCCACTCACTGGCGATCTCGTCGGCCTGCTCGTGGAGGTGGCGCTCTCAGACACAAGCAGGCGTATCCGCCTGCACGCGCTCTGGGGGCTGCATCGCCCGCAGGATGCGCGGGCTGTGGCGGCGTTAGAGCGCATCCTGCGGGACGGTGATCCAGAGTTGCAAGTAGCCGCATACAACGCGCTGGTCGCGCAGAATCCTGCCTTTCAGGGTGATCCGGTGGGCGTGTTTGTGCGCGTCGCGCTCTCAGACGCCCATAAGAGTGAGCGACTGAAGGCGTTATTAGGGCTCCGCCGCCTTCCCCCGGACCCACGCGCCAGAGTGGCGCTGGGGCAGATCCTGCATACGGAGACCGATCCGCGTCTGCGCAGCTACGCTCATCATGCGCTCAAGCGTCAGGACCCGAACTACAAGGCTGCTTTCGACGCTCGCGCCAGAGAACGCGGGATTGCCAGGGCCAGAGTGAGATCCCTGGAGGCATGAACCGTCAACTGCGCCCTTTCATGTAGATGTGAGCCGCAGGTGGCGATCAGGCTTTCCCCATGTCGCCAGGTATGCGATACTCCCCTAATGGGATGGTGGCGTGGAGTGTGGGGAGTGCCGGACGATGGGGAAGATGGTAGGGACGGTCGCGGCGGTCGTCGCTGGCGCGCTGGCGCTGGTGGGCGTGGCGCTGACCGGCTTTTCGTACGTACGCGCGCGGGCGCTGCTCAAGCCGTACCGTAAGCCTTTGAAGGCAGTGCCGGAAGACTACGGTCTCGTGACTGAGGAGGTGCGCATTCCGGGGCCGCGCGGCGCGCTGGTTGGGTGGTATCTACCGTCGCGCAACGGCTGCACACTGCTCTGCCTGCACGGCATCAACGATAACGCGGGCCAGTGGTTCGAGCAGGTCGCCGAGCTATACGCGCGTGGCGGCTATGGCGCGCTCGTATTCGACTTCGCCGGCCACGGGCGCAGCGACGGCTCCAGCGTGACCTACGGCGCCGGCGAGCAGCTGGACGTCCACGCGGCGCTGGCCTATTTGCGCGAGCGCGGCGATGTGGATATGAGCCGCCTCGGCCTGATGGGCTACTCGCTCGGCGCGATCACAGCCGTGCTCTACGCCGCGCGCCACTCAACGTTCAAGGCGGTGATGGTCGAGAGCGGCTTCGCCGACATCGAGCGCGACATCGAGCATCTCTTCATGCGCTACACCGGACTGCCCTCATTCCCGTTCGCCAACCTGATCATCTTCTGGGCCGAGCGCATCTCTGGATACAAGCTCTCCGCGCTGCGCCCGATGCGCGTGATCGGGCGCATCAGCCCGGGCGCGGTCCTCATCATCTCGGACCTGGATGACACCCTCGCGGTCGAGCCATACGACGGCGAGCATCTCTATAGCGGCGCGGGCCAGCCGAAGGAACTCTGGCAGGTCCCGGCGACTGACCATGTGCAGGCGTTCACGACGAATCGCGCCGAGTGGATCGAGCGCGTCGGGGGCTTCCTCGACCGTTATCTCGCCTCATCGCCGCTCGCCAGCGAGGGCGACCCACTTCCCAGTTCCCGCGACGAACGGGCGGAAAGATAGACAGCGCGTGCCAGAGTTGCCTGAGGTCGAATTTGTGGCGCGGCAGTTGCGCGCGGAACTGCCGGGGCGGCGCATCGTGTCGGTCAAGGTCGCCTGGCCGCGCACGCTCGGTGGCATGGAGGCGGCGGAGTTCGCGGCGCGCCTCACAGGCCAGGTTGTCAGCGCGATTGGACGGCGCGGCAAGCATGTGATCGTCGAGCTAGAAAACGGCGACGCGCTCGTCATCCACCGACGCATGTCCGGCAACCTGATCTTTCTTCCGCCTGAGGAGCGTGATCCCTGGGCGCGTGTGACCTTCTGTCTTGACGATGGCCGCGCGCTCGTCTTCAGCGATCCGCGCAAGTTCGGGCGCGTGTTGCTCGTGCGACAGGATGAGTTGAGGGGTCTCTTCGCCGACCTCGGTCCAGAGCCACTGGAAGATGAGTTCACCGTAGCGGACCTTGAGGCGCGCCTGCGCGGCTCCAGACGCCCGATCAAGGTGGCGCTGCTGGATCAAGCGGTGGTCGTGGGCCTGGGCAACATCTACGCCGATGAGGCGCTCTTCCGCGCGGGGATTCACCCCCTCCATCCAGCGTCGTCGCTCACACATGAGGAGATCGCCAGGTTGCGCGAGACGATCCGCGAGACGCTGCAGCTGGGGATCGAGCACGGGGGAACGACGTTTGGCCGCCACCGCGATGTCTATGACGAGGCGGGGACCAATCTGGAGTACCTGAACGTCTACCGGCGTACTGGCCAGCCCTGCCGTGTCTGCGGCCAGCCCATCGAGCGCGTGGTCATCGCGCAGCGCAGCGCGCACTACTGTCTGCGCTGCCAGCCATTGGCGAGCGCTCACCTGAGGAAGTGACCGCTATGGGGTGGGCGATCCGCTGGGGCCTGGGGTCACAGTGGGCGTTGGCGCGTGCGCCACGTCCGGCGTGAAGAGCGTCTCGGCGGTGTAGGCTTTCCCTTTATAGGTCACTGAGATGTAGACGCGCACGGGCTTACCGGTCGCTGCGCCAACGTAGGTGATCGGGACGGCGGCCAGACCCTCGGCGTCGGTGTTACCATCGGCCTGCTTGCCAAGATCAGGCACGTTCACATGCACCGGGAGCGACCCAGGTGGCGGAGACGAAGGATTGTTCATCGTCGCGTCTTGGACGCGGCACAGCACATAGATCGTGACGGTATCATTCTTCTGCGGCGAGTAATTCGAGGGCCACGCGCCGACGGTGAAAGGTGTGAAGGTTGGCGTGGGGGTGAAGAGGCCAGGGTTTGGCGTTTTGAAGCCGGGAACAGCGCCGTTGCCGTTCGAGGAACTGGCGACTGGCGAAGACTGGCACGCCACCAGCGAGATAGAGAGCGCGCTGACCGCGACGCATGCGATGAGCCACCGCCTCGTCCGACTGATCATGCCGCCCCTTCTTCCTCTATTTCCGACTGACCTGGTCCGCCTCAGCGCCCCGCAGTATAGCAGCGCGGCCGGCCACTGGCAACACGCCCGTCCCCTGTCGCTCTGCGCAAGCATACAACTCCGGGCTGGCGCAGCGCTCACTCCACGGACTTCCTCCACCCGAACGGGCTATCAGGCGCGCCGGCGCCCTCTACGGCGAGCGCCAGAGGTTGGCGCTATAATGCCACGGAGACCACAGACGATGGCCAATTGGCAGGTGTTCCAGTAGAAAGCCGACTCCACATGCCTCAGCGCGCGAACCGATCCAGCGCACATGCTCCGGCCAACGAGGCTGATCTGGCCGCGCTCGACGCCCAGCTGGACTTTCACCGTGAGTTTCGCGCTGGCGTCCCGGAGATCGTCCTGGCGGACGTCAAGAGCGACGAGCAGGTATTCCGCATTGCGCGCGCATTCCTCGAAGAAAGCGGACGCGCGTTGCTGACACGTCTGCGGTCGCAGACCATCGAGCGGCTTCCACAGGAGTTCGCGGGCTATGTGGTGGATGCGCGTGGAGGCGCCCGCGCCGCCGTGATCCAGACACCAGAATATCGGCGCCCCGAGACGGGAGGCCGGATCGGCGTGCTGACCGCCGGCACCAGTGATGTCCCGGTGGCGGAGGAGGCGCGGCTGGTGGCGGAGGCGATGGGCTGCCAGGTTCAGACTGTCTACGACGTCGGTGTAGCGGGATTACACCGGCTTATCGGCCCGCTGCGCGAACTGCTCCTCAGCGGCGTCGCGGCGCTGGTGGTCTGCGCAGGCATGGATGGCGCGCTGCCCTCTGTCGTCGCCGGCCTCGCGCCAGTTCCGGTGATCGGCGTGCCCACGAGTGTCGGCTATGGCGCTGGTGGCAAGGGACGCGCGGCGCTGCTCGCGATGCTCCAATCGTGCGCGCCAGGGCTGACTGTTGTGAACATTGATAACGGCGTGGGCGCGGGCGCGACTGCGGCCCTGATCGCCAACCATGTCGCCGCTGCCGCGCGTCAATAGGCGTGTATTCTCGATAACTCGCAATGCTCAGTTTGCCATTACACAGGCTGGCGGCGTATACTGCCAGCAGCCGGCGGCGCTCTCTTTTTGCCACTGCGCGAACGGCTGATCGGCTGTCTGGGCAACCGAGCGCTCACCGCGGCGTCGTCAAGGAGTGCGATTCGACTTACTGCGTTCGACTACAAGAGAGGCGCGAAGTATGGCTGGGACAAAACGGGGGCCAGCGCCGGGGTCGGAGAAGGCGCGGCACGGAGGCCAGGCGGTGCGCGAGAAGTACGGGCCTGAGTTTTACTCGCGCATCGGTAAGAAGGGCGGAGAAGCCGTCAAACAGAAACACGGCCCGCAGTTCTACGCGGAGATCGGCAAGAAGGGTGGCGAATCCACCAAACGGCAGCAAGGTCCAGAATTCTACAGCCGCATCGGTAAAAAGGGCGGCGAGCGCGGACGTGGCACGCCCAAGCAATCCGCGTCCTGAGACGCAGCGGACACCAGGAACGCTCTAGCCTGGCTCCTACCCCAGCAGGTCTGGCCTAGTCGGTCGGGCCTGCTCTTTCTTTTCCATCGCTGGCGGCGGAGAAATCATCCACCGGCATCCCTCAATAGCACGTCGCTCCACGCTTGTTCGCTCTGTTCCACGCCAGAATCTTTACCAACGTACTCGCTTCTCAACCTCCTCCTTACTTCTTAGCTTAGAAAGCATGAGAGCCTTTAGCATAGACTGCTCGTCGTACACAATGAACCAGTTTTGCGCTCAATGGAGACACTATTCTCATGGCCTCTGACCAACTCGTGCTTCCTGTGCGGGAGCGACCTCCTCGCGGCAGAACGACAACCCCCCCACGATACACGGTCGCGACCTATGACAACAAGCTTGTTACCCTCCCCGTTCCCCGCCAGATCTGGGGATATGAGCCAGCCAAGCGCGTGCTGGACGTCTGCGCCAGCGCAGTGGCGCTGCTCGCGCTCACGCCGCTCTTTGTAGTGGTCGCGGCGCTCATCAAACTGACCTCCCCGGGCCCCGTTTTCTTTCGCTCGCAGCGCGTGGGCGAGGGCGGACATATCTTTACCATGTTCAAGTTTCGCTCGATGAGGAGCGACGCCGATCCCAAGCTGCATAAAAAGATGTACCTGGATTTCCTGCAAGGGCATGGAGGGAACGGCAAGGTCACACATGAATATCTCGAAGGGACAGGCGTAGATCCTGCCAAAGAGGTCACCGCCAAGCCGGGGGTTATGCGGCGCGCGCTGGCATGGCTCCGCAGCGAAGATCCACGTGTCACGAGCATTGGCGCGATCATCCGTGGCGCCAGCATTGACGAGCTTCCACAGTTGTTTAACGTGCTGCGTGGCGAGATGTCGCTGGTAGGCCCGCGTCCACCGATTCCCTATGAGGTGCGTCACTATCAACCGGAGCACCTCTCACGGCTGGCGGTCTGCCCGGGGCTGACCGGCGTCTGGCAGGTTCATGGCCGCAATCGTGTCGCGTTCGAGATCATGGTCTACATGGACATGTGGTATATCGATAACCGCTCGTTCTACCTCGACCTCAAGCTCATCCTGCGGACCATACCTTCGATCATCATGGCGCGCGCCCATTAGAGTGAGACGCCGCCGGATTGCGGTTGGGAGGGCGTCAGACATAGCGCTGTTAGCTCCGTCTCCTACTTTCAGACGAGCTATTCCTACCATGTTTGCCTGAGTGAATTGGAACTGGCGGACTTCCGTGTCGTCCGCTCGGTGGGTCAACATCTCAGGACAGTAGAGCATCATCGGATTGGCAGCGGGCGCAGGGCAGGAAGCCAGCAAGCCGCGCCTCCCGCGCCGAGCGGAAGATACGTCCTGGCAGCTCGTTTGCGGCGCGTGCGCGCTCGCATGCGGGCAGACAGTACACCTTCGCAGCGCGCACTCCGAGGTAGAGCGGCGCGCCCGGCGCACGCGCAGTTACGCGGTCCACCCAGGCCTCATAGTCGTCCGGGCCGTTAGGCAGCGCGCCCTCCATGCGCAGCAGGCGCAGCTTCAGCGGCAGGCCGGGGCCGTAGCCAGTCAGGCGTCCGTCGGATCCGACGATGCGGTGGCAGGGAATGAACGGCGCGAGAGGATTCGTCGCGTTGGCTGTTCCGACAGCGCGCGCGGCGTGCGGAGCGCCGACGATCCGCGCGATCTCGCCGTACGAACGCGTCTCACCCCACGGCACGTGGGCCACCTCGACCCAGACGCGGTGGTAGAACGACGCGCCCTGTGGGTCCAGCGCCACCGAGAAGTCGCGGCGCTGCCCTGCGAAATAGTCGGCCAGCTCCTCAAGCGCCTGTCGCAGATGCGCCCGCGCCGCTGGTGTTCCCTGCTGGATGATGGTGAGCGTGCGCGCTGGTTGCGCTGAATCGTCGCGCTCCTCGACCCAGCTCGGCAGGTGGACATCGCGCACGCCACGCTCTGACGCCGCTACGCTGATCTCACCCGCCCAGACCGTGACCCGTCCCTCCGCCAGCGGAATCGCCGCTCGCGCCTGATCCTCAATCGTTATCACCATCACGCGTGTCTCGCTCTCTCTGATATTAACTCCGCGCCTAGACCTGTGGCGGTGGTCCATGCTGGATCTGTGCGCGCAGGTCGTCGAGCGTGTTGCTGGGCAGCACTCCCTCCTGCCACCAGGTCACGCCCGCCTCGGCCAGCGGACCTAACCGCGCCGCCGCCGCGTCAGCCGAGAGGTCGCCGGTATAGCCCGCCAGGATCACGTCGAACGGCTCCGTCGCGGGCCGGGTCTCGTGGACGATGGCCAGCAGGTCGCGCACCTGCTCTGGCGTCATCGGGTGCTCATCCGCTCTGATCGGACACGCGCCATCCCAGTGGGCCGCGCGACGCAGCGGACGCTTGTGCGGCCATCTCGCCGCTACCCAGATCGGGATGCGTGGTCGCTGGACGGGCGGAGGAAGGTACTGAACGTTGTCGATGGTGTAGTGCGCGCCGTGATAGCTGAATGCCTCGCCACTCCACAGGCCCGTCAGGACATCAAGCGCTTCGTCCAGCATCTCGCCATGCAGCCGGTTGTCGCCGTTTTCGCCGTAGGCGCTGTACTCGCGGCCACTCGCATCGTCGCCGATGCCCACGCCAAGAATCAGCCGCCCACTTGAGAGGTGGTCAAGCGTCGTCGTCTCGCGCGCCACTTTCCATGGACGACGGCGTGGCAGCGGCGTTACCAGTGGCCCCAGCTTGATGCGTGAGGTCGTCATCGCCATCGCCGCCAGCGCCACCCATGGGTCGGCTGTCGGATCAGGCCAGCCGCCGATGTGGTCCCACAGGAAGAAGCCATCCCAGCTCGCCTCCTCCGCCTCACGCGCCAGTTGGGCCAGCGCGCGGGCGTCGGCGAACGCGCCGAAGTTCGGGACATTGAGGGCATAGCGCATACGCTCGACTCCTCTCGCAGATGTGCGAACAACACTTGATTTCCCGGGTGACACACCTCTGTGTCAGCAACACAGAAACGCGCGCGACCGTTGCGAAATAGGAAGTGTGGCTGGCGCTAGCCGAGCAGCGGGAAGGTCGCGGCGACGGCCCAGCCCAGAATCAGCGCCTCAGACAGCGCGATGAACACCAGCGGGCGCTCCACCTCGCGCCGCGCCCACGCCTCCAGCGCGACGAAAAGCAGCAGGTAGATTGCCTGGATCGGCAGCAGGAAGAGCAGGAATGAGAGGCGATCTGCGTCAACGCGAATCGCGGCGAAGAGCGCCAACGTCGTCAGCAGCGCGACAACCAGCTTCGTCAGCGCCGCTAGCCACGGCCTACTGCGCGCCACCGGACGCAGCAGCAATTCGCTGCCCAGGAAGTAGGGGATGAACAACAGCGCGAGGACCAAGGCCCGCCCGAGTCGCGCTGGCGTCAGCGCCAGGTTCGCCCAGGCGAAGGTCGAGAGCGCGCCGAGTGTAAAGTACAGGAACACGAGCGCGCCGGCCGCCAGCAGTCCCTGCGTCGCGATGGTGAATCCGCGCGGCCAGTCGGCTCCGCGCCGGTACACTGGAACGCAGAGCGCCATACCCAGCGCGACGATCCCCGCGCCGCAGAGGTAGGTCGCCAGATCGGGCGAGAGCGCCTGTCGCAGGAAGCCGAAGGGTGAGTCCACGAAGAAATGCAGCGCCAGCATGCCGACGACGAGCGCCGCGCCCATCACGCCGAGGGCGGTAAGCGACTTGAGATAGACTCCTCGGGGCGCGGGGGATGACTGACGCGCGGGCAGTTGGCGCAACCCGGCGGAAGCCAACGCGACCGCGGGCAGCAGCGCCAGGAACGCCGCGCCCTGCCCAAGCAGCAGCCAGATGAAGCGCTGGTCGGCGGTCACGTCGTTCGCAGAGACGCCCTCGTCGAGTCCGGCGTTCAGCCAGGCAAGGATATGCTGGTGGGTGGCGGAGGCAGTGAGGATGGTGATGTGGTTCAGCCCAGGCAGGATCAGGAGCATGCGTCCCGTGCCCTGCCTAGGGTCGCCGCAGATCAGCTTATAGCCGAGAGCGTCACCGAATGGCTGAGCGCAGCCCTCGGCGACTCGCTTCTTCGCGATACCTATGATGTTCGCTGGGTCGGCGTCGCCCGCGAGCACAAGCAGGTTGCGCGGGTTGGTCGTGGTCACTGATGCGCTCAGCACCGGCGAGACCAACACGGTCGCGGCGAGGTTTGCCAGTTCAGGATGCTGCAGCGCATAGTGGCCCACCGCCGACGTGCCCATCGAATGGCCGATCAGGACCAGCTTCGTGTCACGCTGTGGGGCGTGCTGCAGGGCGTAGTCCACCACCGCGCCAACGGTATCGGTGAGCTGGGTCTGCGCGCCGGAAAGCGCTGCGTCGGGATCGAAGACCTCCGGCGAGGAGCCATGGCCGGGGAAGTCGAAACAGTAGGCGGTGACGCCCTCTTTCGCCAGCTCGACGCAGAAGGTAGTCATCACCTCCTTGCTGCCGGAGTAGCCGTGCGCGACGACCGCGACGATGTTGCGCCGCTCGTCGCGTGGTGTGAAACGCAGCGCGCTGATCTGCGTGCCCGCGCCACCGATGATGATCTCCTCGCGGGTGACCCGGCCCTCACTCGCGCGGACCTGCCACGTTGCCAGTGCGAAGACGGCCAGCGCCAGGACGAGGAACGCCGCCTGCGCGAGCAGCCAGCGGCGGGTGGGCGTGCGGCGCTTGGGTGCATCTGTTGGCTGGGCGGTGGACATGGCTGCTTCGTCGCGCATGGTCGGCGCCTCCTGCTGAGAACGGCGTTGTTCACGGCGCGCTGCGGTCCTGCGCGCCATTGTACATTGCCCGTGAGGGTTGGCGCTTACCCTATTGACGGAAATAAGCGGTCGAGCGGCTGCACTCGGACGGTATCGATGTAGTCCATGACAAGGTCGCGGTATTGGTCGAGCCCTTGCATGGCCCAGCGATATCCATGTGGACCTTCAGAGAATTGATGCTGGTAGAGCGCCATGAGTCGATCATCCTGGACCTTCAGAACAATTCTGAGGAGTGTCAGAAAGAAGGTTCCTCGGTCTGAGTTGTACATCATCCATGTGTTCCTGGGAGCGGTAGCGCTATCCAGCTTGAGCGCGTACATACCTACACCATTGTCACGGAAATCCATCTCGATCTCAAGGCAAAGCGGGGATTGCAGATAGCGAAACATCGTGAAGTTGTAGGCGGTTCGTTCCGTTGGTCCGAAAGAAAATCCTTTGTCATCAATCAGAAACGCGAAGTGGTTCTGAGCCATCTGCTCCAGTTGGTCCTGCGCCTCATACATGTACTGGCTATCCTGATAGTCCGACATTTCATCTGCCCTCCGTTTCGCGCCTAACTTTTTCGCCCGCATGATACACCGGCTGGCAAGAGGCGCTGGCGCAATCCTGCGCCTCCCGAACCCCAGACCACGTCGGCTGTATTATTCCACGTGGGAACACTGCGTCCATTGTCACTGTCAGAGGCGGCTGACGACGCCCAGACGGAGCCAAGACCGCAGGACCATTTGGCGGGCGCCATGCGGGGAAGGCTTCCAATCAGCCTTCGCTGTGTCAGAATAGAGAAGTATGTAACAAGCGTTCATCCCCAACCGGAGCGAAGGGGCTTCCATGACTCGCCAGCCCACATCCAGGCAGCGCGTACTCGCGCCGGTCACACGCATGGCGGATATCCATGTGGAAGGTGTCACGCCGCCTGAAGGCGAAGCGCTTCCAACCGCCACAACGACGCCCGATGCTGTCGTCATCGAGCGATTGATCCTGCACTCGCTCAACAACGCAACTGGGAAGCTCCTGCTGGTGAACGAGGAGGCGCAACTCGACGAGCGCAGCGAAGCGTATTTCGCCGACCATGTGACCTCGGCGCTCCGGCGCGCGGACTGGCGCGCGCGCTTCGAGCGCGCGGAGAGCGACATTCCCCAGCTGTGCCGCCGCCTGTTCGCAGGGGCAGAGGACTTTGTCGCCTCATCGCGGGCGCTCGCCGAGAAGCTCTTCATACAGATGGGCAAACGCCCGCAGCAGATCACACCGGGCGATTTCGTGGTGATCGTGTTCCATTTCGCGGGCGCGCAGGAGCGGCATATCGCCCTGCTCAAGCTCGACCCCGACGATCAGCGACTGATCCGCGAGTATCGCGTTGTCGGCGAGCGGCTGACGGTGCGCATCAGCGTCGCACGGAATCTCTTGCCGGAGAGCAGGCGGCTGCAGAAATGCGCGCTCCTGCGACCTAACACGGGCGCTGGCGGCGCCGATGAGTTTGCCGTAACCCTGCTCGATACACAGGCGGGGCCGCGCTCGGATGGCGTCGCGGCGTTCTTCTATCGCGGATTCCTCAACGTCACGTTGGCGCCCTCGGCGCGCCGGCGCACACGGCTCTTCCTGAGCTGCACGGAGAGCTGGCTTGCCCAGCGCGCGGCCTCGTTCACGCCCGCGCAACTCCTCCTGTTCTACCGCGCGCGACGCGACGCGCTCCGAGCGGACGCCGTGCGCCTGGCGGTCTTCGCGCGCGCGGCGCTCGACCATGACACCGCCTTGCAAGAGAGCTTGATCTCGACGCTCTCCACGGCCCTGTCTGATGGGCAAGCGGAACGCCCCATCGACGCCTTTGCGGTTGACCGCACGGTGGCGGAGACGGTCACGCGCGTGGTGACGCTTGAGTTGGATGGTGGCGCGCAGGTCAGGGTGGACGCGGCGCGCTTCGATGAGCTTGTGACGGTGGATGGCGCGCGCACGGCGGAAAGTAAGATTCGGCTCACCCTCGAATCACTGACGTTGCGTGAGGTGGTGAGCGGATGAACGATTCTGTACATGGACGCCAGCCGCGGACGCCGGCCGGGCCTGATGTCGCCTCCCCCGCTCCCGAGAGCATCCCAGACGCGGAGACCCATGCGCCGCTCGACTTGCTCCGTCGCATGGGTGAGGCAGTCGCGCAGATGAAGGCGATCTTGCGGACCGGGCCAGATGCGCCGGGGCAGGTGGCTGAGAGCGCCGAGCGGTTTGTCCTGGGCGCGCGCACGACGGTGGCCCTGTTTGCGGACGCCGTGGAGCGCGCGCGCTCCACGCTGGCGGCATGGTTCCGTCTTTTCCAGGATGATCTTGAGATAGACCTGCGCCTCGACGGACTGGACCCCGACGCCGAGCCTGTGCGCGCCGAACTGCGCGCGCACGAGCAGATGGAGGCGCGGCTGCGCGAGTTTCTGCGGCGGGCGAAGGCCGTGGCCGCGACCCAGGGCGATGATGTGGTGGCCGACGTGCGGCTGACGGCGCGCAAGACCCATGCGCTGGCGGCGGCGCGCGACCTGCTCGCGTCGCGTCCCGAGTACGCGGGAACAACCGAGATGCGAGACCGCACACAGGTGACTGTCTACTATCAGTCGGCGGCCTGGAACGCGACGATTGCGCTGCGATCCATTGCAGCCTGGGAGCGGGAGGGATGGTTCCAGGCAGGCGGTCGCGCGCTGGTGATCGTGTGCGACTCTGCGGGATATCTCGCGGGAATGGCGCTGGATATCGTCGGCGCGCGTAACGAGACGGCGCCGGACTGGCTGACGTTTTCGCGCGCGGCATGGCGCGAATTCCAGATGCGAGAGGAGCGCACGCGACGGCTGCGGGCCGAGGAATCGAACTGGCCAACCGCGCCAATTGCCGTCACGTTTGACACCGTGCGTCTGCAAGAGCGCGCGCCGGGACTTGCGGAGACGGCGTGGCGACTCGCGGCGCTGCGTGGGGCGCTCGCGGCGGCCTATCTGGCGAGCGCGGCGCTTGTGGAGGCGGATGGACGGCTCACCCTGCGCTTTGCGGGCGCGCGTCCGGCGACCTGCGCGCTGGAGACCGGCGCCCTGGTCGAAGAGCCAGTCGCAGATGTCGCTTTGGCGCGGCTGGCGGCGTGGGCGTTCCACAGTGGCGCATCCGAGGCGCTGATCATCGCGCGCGAGTGCCTGGCGCGTGAGTTAAGACCCGGAGCGAGTGTAGAGCTTTCAGAGGTCGCGCAGGCGGCGGGACTGGCGCTGGAGGCGGCGAAAGCGAACCTCACCCTCTACGTCCGGCGCAACATCGAGCAGTATTTTCGCCTGCGCGAGGCGGCGCAGGAGGCCGTCGCGACCTACAGCGAGGGCGTACGCAAGGCGGTGAGTGACCTCACCGGCACGATCGTGGACGACGCGTATCGCATCGTCGGGGTGCTCGCCGCCGCTGTGATCGCGGGCGTTATTCAGCCTGATCTCACGCTGTTTGCGCTACGCGTCGCGACGGCGCTCTTCGCGCTCTACATCGGCTTCGTACTCGCCATCGTGCTGCGCGCGCGCTGGGAACGGTTCGCGCTGGAAAAGCAGGCCTTGCGCGAGCGACTGGACGGGATGCCGGAGTTGACCGAGGGTGAGCGCCTCCAGATCCAGCGCCCTTCCGCAGAGTCCGACGCCTATTTCACGCGTTATTACCGCTGGTCACGCTGGATCTATCTCGCGCTCGGCGTATTTGCGCTCCTGGCGTTCCTCCTTCTCTGGACGCCATTGGCCGGAGCGTTGCCGCACAAATAGAATGCCTTGCCAGGCGGCGAGTGACATGCCTACAATGGCGGCAGCGGCAGCTGTGGCTGCGTTGTCTGGCCCTGTAGCTCAACGGATAGAGCACCGGTCTTCTAAACCGGTCATGCGGGTTCGATTCCCGCCGGGGCCGCCCCTGAATTCAAGCCTATTTGTGCGGTACTGCCTGTAGCAGATTTGGGCTGAAATGGACGTTTGACAGCAGTTTTGACAGCAACTTTTGCTGCCGCGACTCAGCCGTAGAGGAGTTGTCCCATCGCCGTCGCCGCATCCTGCTGCATGTCGGGTAGGACATGCGAGTAGATGTCCAGCGTGATGGCGACGGAGGCGTGGCCCAGCATCTCGCTCACAATCTTGGGGTTCACGCGCGCCGACAGAAGTAACGTTGCCGTGGTGTGCCGTAGGTCGTGGAAACGAATGCGTGGCAGCTTCGCCTTGTCAAGCAGACCCATGCAGTGACGGTAGACGTTGCGCGCGATCAGCGGGCCGCCTGTCTGCGTGCAGAAGACGAGATCGTAGTCGGTGTAGGTAGGTCCTAGTCGCAGACGTTCGGCGTCTTGGCGGCTATGATGTCGGCGCAGGACTTCGACCACCGTCTCTGGTAAGGCTATCTGACGTCGGCTGCGTTTGGTCTTTGGCTCCTTCCAGACCCAGGCGCCGTCAACGCGTTTGAGTTGCGTGCGCACATGGACGAGGGCCGTTGGACGAGTGTCCAGTTCGAGGTCAGCCCACCGCAAACCCAAGAGCTCGCCCAGCCGCATACCAGTGGCAAGAGCCATCACGTAGAGGGCTTCCCAGCGCGTCTCGTGGACGGTTTCGAGGAGTGTACGGGCTTGCTCGCGCGTCAATGGGTGGATCTCGGTCTCGGCCATCCGTGGGACGTTCACCAACTTGGTGACGTTCCGTGCAACGAGCCCCAGTCGCTCAGCGTCCTTGAGCGCCTTGTGGAGCGTGGCGTGCAGGTGATGCACGGTTGAGCTGGAGAGTCCAGCGGCAAGACGCTGCGCATAGAGCTGCTGGACCTGTTGCGCCGAGAGGTCGCGCAAGCGGGCGGCGCCGACAGCGGGAACGATATGCAACTGCACGTACTCACGATGACGCGTCCAGGTGCTCGCTTCCATCGTCGGTCGGATGGTGTCGAGCCAGGTAGCAAGATACTGTACCACGGTCTGTCGATCCGAGAGGACGGGCAGGCCCTGCTCCTGATCCCGCTGCGCGGCGGTGAGTTTTCGCTGCACTTCCTGACGGGTCTTGCCGTAGAACGACGCCCGTTTTCCACTCGCCAAGCTCATCATGGCAACCCAACGGTCGTCATCAGTGCGTTTGAAGATAGACCCTTCGTTTTTCCCTCTATTTGCCATCTGGCTCGCTCCTTTCCGCGACCATCGCCGCTTCGGTTGATCCTGCCGCACCAGCGCTCAGATGCTCGACAAACCCCACCAGCGCCGTCACCGGAATTCTACGTGACGTGCCAATCTTCACGGACACCACATCCCCGCGCATCACAAGCTGATACATTTTGGGTCTGCCAATGCTAAGTTGCTGCGCTGCTTCCTCCACGGTCAGCAGTAATTTCGGCTCCGGCTCACCAGTCGGCCTACTATGAGAATCTGCAGATCGTCGTAGAGCGTCTTGGACAGCGTCAAGAAACAATGATACTAGCACCGAGAATTGCTTAGGATTAAGTGATTGTCCTGGAAACACATTCGTCTGTTTCATATGTAGCCATTATATCCAGTACTTCGGACCACAACTTGATATTTGCCTTTTAATTCCCTTACATCATTCCCATAGAAGTGGCAATATTCGGATGTATCAACACAATAGATCCCTGAGAAAGCCAAGGAGCACAAACTCCTTGGTGGAGTGTACTCCTCCGTTGTAGCACAGAGCGGCTTCTACGCTTCTTCCTCCTCTGGCTCCTCCCCTTTTGCCTTCTGCCGCCTGGGCTTGCGCTCGCGAGGTTCTTTGGGCTCGATGGGTGTATCACTTCGGCGAATGGCGAGCTCGTCGCCCTCAGTGCGAAACTCCAGTTTCATGTTGAGACGGCTTGCTGCAACTCGGGCCATCCCGATGCGCATTCCTTTGATCCGATCAGGATGGACCTTCACCCGCACAATCTTCCCAGCTGCCACAGCTGCGAGCAGGGTCTCCCACTGATTGGGCGGTTTGGGTGGTAAGGCCGGCGGCATTTTCTCCCACTCTTTTTCGCTGATCTCGTGAAACTCGACCACATACTCCTCCTGTCTAAAGGCCACGGAAGTCCGGCGATTACGCACGGATTTGTCTTTCTATACTATACCCATACCTTACGATATTGACAACATCAAGTAAGATGTCTACACTAAGAACAGCCCGATCTGATCTGAAGCATGATCTGCTTTTATGATTTTATATCACTGCCATACCTTGGGCACTTTCCCACACCAACTCTCTGATTCGTGGAATTTCCCTCTTTGTGCTCATGCCGTATATGCGTCCACTCGGCCGGGACAGAAGGTGCACGTGCAGGAGGTGTATTCCATTGGGACAGAACCGGTTTAAAAGTAACCCTATCCAACGTCAAGGACAGGTTGCAGCCGGGAGTCCTACGATTCCCTCCTTCGCTGTAATGGAACAGCACCGTGAGCACACAGAGGAGTTGCAGAACACCACCCAAGCAGATGTACAGACACACGCATCCGCAGACCCAGCACCTTCTGTTTCTGATCCCCTTTCAGATTCACCTGGTGTCTCTCCCCGCTCTGTTCCCCCACCCTCACTCCCCCTTCCTTGGGACCTACCACCCAGTCTCTCACCTTCTCCTCAGATATCAGAGCTGCCTGAGCATGACCACGTGAACGACCCACCGAACCAATCAACGAACGTTCGGGTCCGCGTCCGTCATTCATTTGATATTTTCACTGACCAGCTGCTCTCTCTGCGAGAAATTGCCCTCACGCGTGAGAGACGTTCTGGTCTGCGCACGCGCCTGGGTGACTTGGTGCAACATGCGCTGGATGTTTTCATCGCGGGGGAGAAGGAGACCGAGCGGGCACAAGCTCAACCCGAGCCTGTCACAACCAACGAAGAGCAACCGGGGACGGATAAGGCGTAAGGCGCCCGCAGGGCGCCGGCGGCCGAACATTCGTTATTTCAATCGTTATTTCATTGCTTCGTTCGTTCGCGCCAAGCTACGAACGCCCTGTCGGGAATTTTAGGAAATTTCATGGAAGATGAGGTTTACCATGTATGACCACAAAACCACTATGACCACGCCCAGTGGAGCCTCAAAACTCCTCTTGACAGCAGGAAAGCAACTCTATAAGCTGGAGAAAGAAGGGCAAAAGTTCCAAGGAAGACTCTCCTAAAAAAGAGTTCCTGCGAACTGACTGTATTATGATCATCTCAATTGCTTCTCAAAAAGGTGGAGTTGGAAAAACTTCAACCGCAATCTCATTGGCTGCTGGACTCGCACGCACAGGCAAGAAAGTGCTGCTCATTGATATCGACAGCCAGGCAAATAGCTCGAAGGTACTACTTCCCCACTACGCAAAACTCGATAAAGAGCAAACGGTTTATGCCACGATCATCGAGAAAAAACCATTGGCAGTGCGCACCACAAGCGTCCCAACACTAGATATTGTCCCCTCTCATATTCTTTTATCTGAAACCGACGTGGCACTCACCACGGCAATCGATCATCGGGAAGCTCGACTCAAAACCGAGCTTGATAAAATTAAAGATCACTACGATTTTGTGTTTCTTGACAACCCTCCGTCACTCGGGTGGCTCACGATCAACAGCTTGACTGCCTCAGATATGGCTATGGTTGTGGTCTCTCCTGGCTACTTCGAGCTCGACAGCATCGTGCAGATCAGTAAGACGATTGCCAGCGTACAAGAGTTCTTCAATCCACATCTTGGGCTCCTTGGCTTCCTCTTCACTATGTCAGATCCCACGATTAACACACAGACGTCTCTACAGATTTTAAGACAAACGTACACCAATAAAGTACTGAAAACGATCATTCCCCGTAACGTAGACCTGAAGGATGCTCACATGAATAAGCAGGACATTTTTGCTTTTAATCCTAAATCAAATGCAGCAAAAGCATATACCACGCTAATAAAGGAGGTGTTCTTGCATGACCAAGAAACAGCTTAATGTAGCGGATATCACGAATGAGCTCGAGCATTCGGCATTCTTCCCTGCGCAGCGAGCCAAAGCGCAATCCGAAGAGACTCCCCTACCCCCACCAAGCCCGCAAAGGCAAGAGCCAGTTTCTGAGACTAAAAGCCAACCAGTGGCCGTCACACCCCGTTCGCCCCGCCCGGTCCCACAGAAACCGCAGTCACGATCTACCCCGAAGGAAACCAAGAAAGACAGCGCAACGACAGCTGGAGACAAGGTCGGGAAGACAACTTTGCTTGAAAGCATGCATGCTAGTAATGATGCTAGCATGCTAGCAAATATGAATGGTATCGTTGAAGCCATCAGAAAAACGGTCAAACAAATCGGGAAAGAGGTCTCTTTTGTTCGCCTACTTCCTGAGGAAAAACGACAGTTGGCAGATATTGCCTACACATATAAGAGCCAGGGGATTAAAACATCAGAAAACGAAATTAGCCGTATTGGCATTAATTGGATGCTCGAAGACTATCAGGCACATGGGAAAGAGAGCATATTAGCAAAGGTACTAGAAGCGTTAAATGCTTGATAGCTAGCATGATAGCATACTATGCAAAAACTGTCCGAAGTTCAACGATTTCAAGATAGGCAGAACATTATCCTCCAGGGCTTTGACCCTGTAACTGCTGGTGGCTTCACTCAGGTGCCCAACATCCTCTTAAAAGACCCAAAGATATCGGCCAATGGAAAAGTCGTGTACAGTATGCTGCTCTCTTATGCCTGGAATAATAATATGGTCTTTCCTGGTCAAGAGAGAATGGCTGAAGACATCGGCTCATCGCAACCCACTATTGCCCGAGCCATTAAAGAATTGGAGCAACAGGGATGGCTCGACATACAAAGACGGGGCCAGGGCAAAACCAACCTCTATGTCCTCAAGTTTACCGTTAGGTTCAAGAAATGAGGCTGATATTCACCCGTGAATATCTAGGTATTCATCGGTGACGATTCTAGATATTCACCCATGAAAATCAGAATGAGGCTATTTTGAGGCTACCGAATAATATAAGTATATTAATACGTAGCTTAAGAATACAAAGGGTATAGCAATGATTCAAAAATCAGAACGAGAGAACCAGAGAACCGGGGAGAAGATCCCATGGTCCGGTGTTACCCTACCGGCAGGGATGAACAAGAGGTTACCGATGTGGTGAGGGGTTAAAGCATCATCCACAAGGCCACCACTTCCCACCGGGCGACTCCACCTTGAATACCTGCAATACTCCCCGCAATCCTACATGGTCTGCAGGTATTATTGTGTGCAGACCCACGGCGCACAACAGCCAATTTCAAGCACCCTGCGGCATCCGTCCAGTCCATGCAGCGTCGCTGACTTCCTCCCATTTCTCCATCACATCATACTCGTCATCCACACCATTCATTTCTCCTCACGTCATTCCTCCTCACGGCTCACCACCAGGGGACCATATACGGTACCCGAGCTCTACGACAGGGGAGTCAGGAGGACTACCAGACACCCCCTGTGAGACCGTAGAACGGGCCTAGAACGCTCGTTTGGATGTCTACCATAAGAGAAGTCCTGTTCTCACATTTCGCAAGCTCTCTTGCTGATTATGGCATTTGTGCCGGGCGGCGCCAGGCCATCAGTAAGCAAACTGGCGTCGTGGCATTTGGCGGTTATTCATGATGAAGGTTAATCTTACCTCGAATGTATCCACCCCACTCAGATCGAGCTCTTCCACTGCCGTGTATACGCCCTCGTCGTCTTCCGAAGTCCAGAACAAGATCGAATTGACAAGCGGCGACAGAAATTGCGCCACTTGCCCATGTCCCTTGAACCCGTGCTCACGCCCTTGCTTCTCCTCGTCTACAGCACCTTTGTACTCTGTACTCAGCCGGGAAATGTCCGTTCTCTGACCGATGGCAATAGCAATCTGTGGCTCTGTGGCTGAGGGCGTCGAGGTCACACCAAGCCGAACCGTAGGAGCGAGAGCTTGAATGGGTGCGCCGAAACCGTAAGGCGTAATGCCACCTGTTTGCTGCTGTATTGAGAAGCGGTGCGACAGCAGGCGCGACACTAGACCCGAAAGTCGTGCATATGCTTTTAAGACCCTCTGGCGATCCGCAATATACCCAGGCAATAGCGACTTCTGATCTGTCTTAGCATGAAAGAGCGCGCAGCGACGCGCCTGGTATTGCTCCCGAAACAAGACATCGACTACACGTACGGCCCTTGGATCCACATAGGGACTTAGATCAAAACCACTTGCCGCCACAGCCGTGAGGGCTTGTTTCGTCCAGGCACGGTCTCCTCTTGCTCCAGTCGAAGAGGTATAGGAACTGAGAATTGACTCAAACGCAAGATAGAGATTGCGATAAGACTCAAAGACGTCTTCCGTGAGCTGGGCGTAGCGGTAATATCGAAAGGCCGGCTCCCAGGACAGCACAGGTAGTGCCTGGGGGGCCGACACTATACCGTTGGCTTGGAGCACTTGCCCCCGTGCCGAGACGCGGAAATTCTGCACCACTAACGAATAGTACGTCGCTCGAACCAGGTTGCGGTCCCGCCGCCAAAGCAGGCACCCGTCTAGACCGCTAGAGATTGAGTAGTCGCCACGCCTCTGCACCGACATGAGGTCTAGACCCCGCTGTACGGCCTCGTGACTTAGGTTGAGCAACTTATCTAATTGCGGGAGGTCTGGTAGTGTGACGTTGACGTAGCGACTATCGCGAGTGAGCCACACCTTTTGGCCAGCAGGCAGATTAATCTCTTCTGTTTCCCAGGCACCAACATTTAGGGGAAAAGCGGCCCC
>Ga0207684_10000360_pt1 | contig 61596 bp, 83 predicted proteins | sample KBSK5501metaG_FD_184342 | JGI IMG/M metagenome (GOLD analysis project Ga0207684, IMG submission 184342) | Corn, switchgrass and miscanthus rhizosphere microbial communities from Kellogg Biological Station, Michigan, USA - KBS K5-50-1 metaG... | ecosystem: Host-associated > Plants > Roots >...
AACCAAAATCCATAAGATGAAAGCTACCAAGTCAGCCACTAATTCAGCATCATTCCCGCCCTCGTCATCGAGGAAAAATCCTATGTCCTCAGCTTTCATGTGATAGATAGTCTCACTGCTGCTTCAGTAGTTCAAGGGCCATGGGCCAGAAAAGCAACTGGAGTTTCGTCCCCAAAAGCAGAAGGCCCCGGAGCGGCAACCCCGAGGCCTGTTGAACCAAGTTGACTGAGCGGCCCTGCTAATGGAGCTCCAACCGGCGAAGCTGTCCAGCTAAATCGAGTGTAACCCAGACTACCATTACCGGCTACAGCACAGGCAGCGGAAAAGGAAGAAAAAAAATGCAAGTTTGAGATCAGGCTCGCACGCTGGCCTACCCCCTGGGGGTCCGCAGGACAACCTCGGCTAGCGGCGACAGGTCAACCTAACGGCGGACAGCCTGGGCTGGCCTGGGCTGGAGCTGGCCCGGCGCGGTGTAACGCTGCATACGCTGTGGCCGCATCGCTGCTTGCAGCGTTGGCGGCCGAGGCTGCTGCTGTTGAAGGATGACAACAGCAACAACCTCTTGGAGCGTTGATAACGGCGACAACATCGTGGCGGCAGCCTCTAGCTATGGTAGCCTACATTGCAGAGCGGCTGAAACCGGCTCTCAGAGCCGATTCTGCGCTCCTGTAGAACGTCTTCTGGACGGATGTCCTGTACTCGTGTATAGTCCAGCACTATGCAATATCGTATTAGCCAAGTTGCAACGCTGTTGGGACTATCTCGGGGTCGGGTAGACCAGTTGTTGAGACAAGGGGATATTGCTTTCACAGTCCATGCACCAACAGGCAATCGCTTAGTGTCTAGTGCTGGATTACGAGCTTTCCAGCGCAAACGCCAACACAAAGCGCACGTAGCCGTTGCTCTAGCTCTGAGGTCTGGCAGGCTAATCCGCCAACCTTGCATCAAGTGCGGCCACCGCAAGGTAGAGGCGCATCACGAGGACTATAACCAGCCGCTTAAGGTGGAATGGTTATGCAGGCCACATCATAGAGAGCGGCACAAAGCTAAGGCTTGAGACGTTGAATAACCTCGGATCGAAGCACGTAGAGGTGAGAGCCAATGGTTAGCGAGTACAGAGTTCCGCGTTCGATCATCTTACAGACTGAGCCACGCTGGATGCCAAGTAAACGGGCCGCATCGGTCACGGTTAGAACGGCGTCGAGCGATACAAGCAAGTCTATTAGGCTTTTGGTGCGAACTAGACTGTACTCTGTAGCGGCCAGCTTCATTCGGCCACGACTGGATGAGGAGCGGACGCGGGACACGTTTGCAGACATAACGGCGCGATTCTAGCGCAAGCCGGGATCGCTTGGCAAGGGCGCTTTCAAACAATGGAGGGTTGAGATATGAAACGGATCATTGCAGGTTTAGCAGTGGCAGTGATGCTGGGCTTTGGGGCAGCCTGTAAGCAGCAAGCGACTGTGGCTAGCGCCGATGCACAGCAAGCCTCTGTGGAGCAGAAGGCGAAGCGGAATACAGTGGCAAAAGGATCGCATGAGTGTGGAGCGCCGACCAAAGCCGGTGGGCAGTGCAAGCGGCGGGTCAGCAACGGCGACGGGACCGATTCGGCGGTTGAAGCCAGGTGTTGGATGCATCGGGTGAAGTAAGGCAAAGGGTTTTCTAGCGCGAAAGGGAGGGTCAAATGGAGGACTGGGAAGACCAAGACAGGTTGTTAGTACGGGTTGGAGGCTCACATAAGCTGATGCAAAGGCAATATAGAGCTTTTGAGGCTGCGGGAATTCCAATCAGGGGCGTGGGGTCTGCTTCTCTGGGCAGTAAAGCTCAACACGCAATCATTCCAGATACAATAGAGGCTAGAGCATTGCTGAAACGAGTAAAGGGGAGCGTAGTTAGAGCGCAATGGTCATGGCTGAAAGTGGACAAGGGATTGCCAAGCTGAAACGTGGATTGCAGCCTCAAAGGTTGCCGCTTGGCTTGCTTGTAGATTTGAGGGGAATGGAGGGTTAGATTATGTCAACAGATTGGACCGGATACGAAAGAGTCTGGGGCGAGTTTCAGCCTAAGATAGAGGAGTTTATGAAAGAGCTTGCAGAGCTGTTTGGCTCTGAGGTCTGGGTTGATAACGGCGACGACTACGGGGTTAGGTTCACCATTGGCGATAGCCAAAGCGATGATAGCATCGATGTGAGCTTGTCGCTGTGGGATTCGGGAGATTCCGATGACGGGATCTACGGCCAGCATGGTAACTGGGTGTTTGACATTGTGGAGGTCGGTGGGCGAATCATCGGAGGCATTACGCCCGAGAATTACACCGACCGCGTTTGGGTGGACTACTCAGACCTTGCGGAGTTTCGATTCCGGTTGAACGGGATCATTGACAGCAAGGATGACATTCTGAGAGTGCTGAATCAGAATGCGAAACAGTAGTTCCCTTTCTCGCGTCTTCGACGCTGCGAGGCGGTGAGAATGTGGTAGGGTAGCGGCAGATTTTGAGGGTTGGAGGGTTAGAACAATGGAACATGCAATAGAGACATTCAAGCAGGACGGTTACAAGATCAAGATTTATCAGGATGAAGATCCGATGAATCCCAGAGAGAACGATAACCTCTGTGTCATGGTGTGTGAACATAGACGCTATGAGCTGGGCGACCGCACAGCGACGGAGACGGAGCTTGAAGCAGTGAGACGTGGAGGATTCGAGTTGTTGGAGCGGTATCTGAGAATGAAAGAGGGAGCTGTTTGCCTTGTGCCGCTGGGCTTGCTGGATCATAGCGGGCTGCATATGTGGACTGGAGGCGGCAGTCATTGGAGCGATAGTGCGGGCTGGGATAGTGGGACGGTCGGTTTTGCTTACATCACCAAGCAGAGAATGGTCGAGCTTTGCGGCACCGCTGACTATAAGACGGCTGATTTTGCAGGGACCGCGCAGCAGTGGGCAGAGAAGCAGATCGACGGTGAGGTTGAGGAGTATGACCAGTATTTGAGGGGCGACGTTTACGGTTACGTCATCGAGGGCGAGGACGGCGAACACGTTGATAGCTGTTGGGGTTTCTTTGGATCGGATTATGTAGTCAAAGAGGCGAAGTCGGCGGCGAAGGCTCAACGGGCGCATGAGACTGAACAGGTTTACAAGCTGCAACAATGCTTGGCGTTGTAGCTGGGATCGGAGGGACTAACCCTCCCGCTGGGCCGCGACAGCGTGAACAACGCGGGTTATTTCATCAGGTTATTGAGTCGTAGCCGAGATCGACGCGGCACATATTCTTAGATAGGAGCTAGTCCGATGACAAAAGCAAAAAGCATCGAGAGACAGCAAGCAGTTGACGCCCTAAAAGAACAACTCCGGCCCGGCGATGTAGTTTATACGACACTGAAGCACGTTAGCCGCTCGGGGATGATGCGAAGCATCAACGTTCACCTGATTCGTGATAACCAGCCTCAATGGATTGCGCGACGTGTCGCCACGGCGATTGACTTCAGCTTTGACGATAAGCGCGGGTCAATTAAGGTGCAAGGATGCGGAATGGACATAGGGTTCGAGGTTGTTTATAACCTTGGCCGCGTGCTATTCCCCAACGGGTTCGGTGAAAAGTGCAGCGAGTGCGATCAGCGGCCTACGAGCCCGGAACATGCCAAAGCGGTTAGAGTTGTCGGCTCTGTGGGCCATCACGTACATGCCTGTAAATTCCGTGGGCGCAACGGCGATCCTTCCGGCTGGGATAACGACGGTGGGTATGCCCTTCAGCAATGTTGGATGTAGGGGGTTGAAGCTATAATCGATCCTGAAATTGCAAACCTGGTCATCAAGGCTGCGATAGCAGCGGCTTTGTTGATTATTGCGGTTGGGTTGGTAACGTGGAGGGGAGAGAGATGAAGCTATACAAGATGCAGGTAGTTTTGACTAACGCTAAGGGAGATACAATTAGAACAGTTCCCGGAAAGTGCTTGGGCTTGTTGGCGGTAACGCCCACAGATGACAAACCTTCATCCCGGCGACGGAACATCACGCACATTCCTACAGGGTTCAAGCTCTGTCCCACGTTTGATAACCAACAACAAGCGTTGGAGGCTTTGCCCAAGTGGGTAGATGCGGCTGATTGGAATTTTTTCAAGGCGCAAACCATCAGCGATGATGGGTTCAGTCATCGAGTGACGCCGGAAGCGCAAGCAGCATGGGAAGCCGTTAAAGCCGCCGGATTACGCTAGGAATTGAGTTGACCGCCGCCGCCTACTAACCCTCCGCGGCGCGGCAAAGCCGCTGGCCCATTCGTGGGAGAGTCCTGGATGGGCTGGCGGTCCCCTCGTGAGTACAACGTTTGGGGAAACGTTAATCCCTGCCAGTCGTAGCCGAGATCGACGCGGCACAGACTAACTGACTAGGAGAATTAAAAATGACAACAACAACAACAACCGAGACTGATCCTTCGATGGGCACCTTCTACGGACTTCGCGTGCCCTACAAGATGTGGGCCGCGCTTGGGCTCAGGGTTTCCGCGTCGTCCAACTGCGAGGCGCGGGTTGACGGGTGGGGCGGCTCAAACGGCGACCGCCAAGAAGCCTACATTTTCGAGCTGTGCGAGCGGGCAAAAGCAGACGGCTTCACTGACCCTACGGAGATAGTCCGCCGCGCAATCGTACTCTACGCTGACGATCGTCCGGCGCGTGCCGCTACTGATTTGGCCGCTGCGATCCGCGCCGCCGCACACGCAGACCACGAAGCACTTACCAGTCTCGCTTCGGCAATCCGTAGCAGCGAGACTCAAACGGTGGTCGAGCGCATCGTCAGCCGGCTAAGTGAGCGCACGCAGTACGCCGTGCGCGCCCAGCTCAAACAGCGTCCCTTGTGACCCTTTCGCTTCTAGCGGGTTGAGCGTATCAGCCCGCTTCAACATGCATGGGAAGGGGAGACATGGAAGCAATGAGTACACGATTATGATAAAAGGCAATCAACATTTCATTCTACCAAGGCAACCGCTGGAAGGGGATGATCGGCCGCGAAATGCTTTTGGTTATCTCATTGGATTTGGAGAGGCTTACTCAGCTTACTACAACGAGAGGGACAAACTTATGGAACAGCAACAGCAGCAACCGACGACTGATGTAGCAGAGACAACCGTTATGCAATGCCTTTCGAGGTTGCCCAGAATCAGGGTTCATGAGAGAACCGCGATGAGCCGGACGGTTCAGAGGCTTGCAGGTGAGAAGCGGTTGAACGTGAGGCAGGATCGAGAGGGAAGATGGTGGATAAGCAGGAGAGCATAATGGATAGACCAACTGGTAAATGGCGTTGTCGGGCCTGTGGCCAGATTTGTGACGGGGCCGATGTTTACATTGATCCTCGATGGCAACGATACTACTGTGCAGACTTGTTCTGCGGAGGCACAGTTGATCGGGTAGAAACAGAGGAACGAGATGAGCAAAGGCGGCTGGATTGGGCTAGATCAAAAGGCAATCAATGATTTGGCTCTACTGTCTAACCTGTAACCAGGAGCTATGCTTTCCTGAGTGGTTGACCTTGGAGCAGTTCAAGGTTGAGCTGGGGAAGCACGGCTGTAAGGTGGTAAGGGTTAGATGGAGCGGGAGAATCGAAAGGCTGACGGTGCAATGATCTGTTGTTGTTGTAATGTTGCTGACGATAGAACCTTATACTGGTTCATTGATCCAGAGACAGGCGAGCGATGCGCTGCTCATGCTGAATGTGGTGATGAACATGGGCTCGAAGAAGGCCAAGAGGCAGTTGACTTATGAATCCTGAGCAAGAGATCAAGCTGCTGCTAGATAAGGTTTTCGACTTGGCGTTGAAAGCGAATGCCACGTTGACGGTTTACAATGATGGAGTCGTTGTAACGGTTGCGGGCCGGTTCGTCGGATCGTGGGCGGGCCGGAAGGTTATTCAGTTGGCGGGTGGGAAGACGCCTGCGTAGGAGATGTGATGGAAGATCAACACGGGAAGCACAGAGTTTGTAAGATAACTGCAAGGGGTCCGGTTGTACTGGATGCCCCGGTGGCTTTGTTTGACCCCATAGAGATTTGTGATGGCAATGGGAAAATCACTCTCCAAATGATCGATGGGGAGCCTTTTCTTGTGCTTCAGAAATTTTGCGGTGAGTGCCAGACCTTGCTTCCAGTTATGATGCTTTTGACTCAGGATGCGACTATAGAGCTATTGCATCTATGTGATTTGCTAATGGATACAGGAGAACTTCTATCTAAGATGCAGGAGGGCTAGAAATGCTGAAACGACTACTACAGAGATTGATTCGCCCGAGCTGTGACGGGGTGATATGGGAGAGAAACAAGTGGGGATTTATGAGGAGGAAGCTGAGCCTGCCTGAGCATATCAAGAGGAGTTGGAGCTAGTTGGAAAGTAACTATCCAGATTCCAGCCATACCTTTCACTTTTCTTGCTCCCTCTCAACTGATAGTTGTTGAGCCTTGACGTGGTTGGTAGTATTATCAACAAGACCAGCCTCATTGAGAACGTAGGGCCAGGGGCAGGTTCGACGGAACTTTGAGTTCCTGGCCCATCATTCAACCGGCCTCAATGAGAATGGAATTACGTTCTTGCTGAGGTACTATCGTGGCTCAACGACTGCGCCTTGTCTCTGCACCTGAACTCGCCAACTATCCATCAGTCAAACATCTAGCTGATACTCACCTAGTAGCCAAAGGCTTAAACGTCCTGTTCGGCCCTAGCGGTTGCTTCAAGAGTTTCTACATGCTTCATCAAGCCTTGTCGATCGCACAGACGGAGCCGGTTCTCTACGTTGCTGCCGAGGGCGTTAGCGGGCTGAACATCAGGATTCAAGCCTGGTGTGACTATTGGCAAAGATCCGCAGATAACCTTCACTTCATCTTGCATGAGATAAACCTCAGAGAAACCCCTGATGATTTTATAAAGCAGATTAAGACAGACTTGCCGGGGGTTGCTCTGGTTGTTTTCGATACCTACGCTCGATGCCTTGTTGGGGGAGATGAGAACGCGGCCAAAGATACCGGAATGGCTATACAGAACTGCGCCAAGATGCAGAGAGGTTTGGATTGTGGGGTAACGTTGGTTCACCACAGTAACAAGGCTGAGAGGGGCGAAAGAGGCAGTAGCGCGATGCGTGGCGCCGCCGATGCGATGATCGAGATGACGGAGGCGGATGGAATCATTCGCGTAATGTGCTCAAAGGCGAAGGACGGCCAGCCTTGGGAGACAGAGCTATACAGGTTCTTGCCGGTTCTGGAATCGGGAGTGATGCTGCCTGCTGAAGTCGTGCCTGAGTCCTCGGAGCTGACCAAGAACGGGCTACGGATTTTGGAGTTTTTGAGCCTACCAGTCTTCGATCCCTACGGAGCGACGGCAAAACAGATTAGCGAGGCGCTAAACATTCCAAGCACTAGCCTTTTCAGGATTTTGAGCAAGCTAAAGAGCGACTCCCACTTGTACCAAGCCCAAAAAGGCGATCCATACCACATAACTGACTTTGGCAAAACCATGCTTAACGAGCGATTACCAAGAAGCAGGCCAGGGGCTAAAGTTGTGGATATAAAGGATTACAAGGATTGACTACCATCACTACCAAACAGTACCAACGTGTTTTTTGGTAGTTCGTCTAAGCCACTACCACCCAACACCCCACTCTTAGGAGTGGGTGTGTGGAAGTAGACCGAGATTTGGTGTTGACATTGTTTCCCACATAATGATAGGTTAGCAAACATAGGAGAACCTATGGAACTTGAGATAGAACGTGGGATTCCAATTACTCCTCGGCGTCTGGGTGAACTGGCCGGGATGTCAAACACTTTGCGGGCCATGAAAATCGGGGAGAGCTTCTGGATTCGATTCACCCTACATCGTAGGACTTCTTTGCATTCTTGCGGTCGTGCTATCGGCATAAAGCTGGCCATCAGGCGAGAGGATCAGGACGGAGTAAAGGGGCTAAGGGTATGGAAACTGGAGTAACAGACCGTTATAACGGTTCTTCTAGCCCTTCCAGCCTCCAAGCCGGGGCCGAGTCGGGCCAGAGGGTCTGTCTCCTGAAAAGCTGCTCCAAGAGCTTCCAGCCCCGTCTACCGAGCCAGCTCTACTGTGAGCCGGCGCATGGGGCGAGGGCCAGGATCGAGCGCTATTTGGCCAAGAAGCGAATGGCTGAAATGAAGAAGCTCAGGGAAGAACCGATTAAAGACCCAGTAGCATTCATGGGCTGGCTTGCTGGGGTTCAGCCTGAACTAAAGTTAAATTTAGTTCAGGAGATCATGACAGAGCACATGATAGAGGTACGCTGTGTCTATAGACATAAAGGTCATCATCTGGCCAAGAAAGGATAGATCATGAAGCAGGTGCTTATCATTCTACTACTGGCCTTTGCTCAGAACATCTCATTCAGCATCGTATCGAGGTCCAGAAACCGGAGCAGCTTTACCTACCACATGATTGCTTCCGTCTTCAGTAACGGAATCTGGTTTCTGACCTTTCGGCAGCTTGTGTTGGGTGAGATGAACTGGCTTCTGTTTGTGCCCTACACGATAGGCACAGTTCTAGGTAGTTTATCAGGAGCCAAGCTGTCTATGTGGATCGAAGCGAAGATTGGTGCAGTGTCGGATGGGCATATTCCAATGATACGAACTGGAGTTCCTGAATCGACGGTAGCAGAACGGTAGTTATCTTTGAAGCAGCCCCCCAAGATTTTATGGTTGACAAGTGTGTATGCGTGCGTGTAGTCTTGGCTCGTTATGAGAAAGAAACAAACATCAGATCAACTACGCTGCGTCAAGTGTAATTCGTCTAATACCCTTGTCAAAAAGAACAATGGTAAGCCGCTGCGCTGGTGCAGGAAGTGTGGGCATGAGGAGCCGGTGAAATGAGCACCATAACGAAGTGTGATAATTGTGAGAAGGTTCTCAAGCAAGGCATTGGGGAGCGATTTGCTGTTGAGTGCCCTGATGGTTGGTTTCACTTCTGTAATTGGGAATGCCTTTATAAATGGGTTATCCGGGGAGTCAAAGGAGACAAGAAATGACAGCAGCTTATCTTACATCGAGAAGCCGAATCGAAAGCCAGCAGAAATGCCCGAGGCTTCGCTTTCTCGAAAAGGATTTCGAGGGCAGAGGCTTGGAAACCATACGGCTCAGCTTACCGTTGGCTACAGGTTCAGCGGTGCATAAGGGGGTTGAGGTTCTGTTGAAGATAGATCAGCTTGGTTTGTCGGTGCAAGAAGTCCTTGAGTTACAGGATGACTTTATGTATGCGGGGTTGGAGCAGCTTGAGGTTGGGATGGCTACGATTGACATTGCTGTAGCTGCTGCTCTATCAGAATTCAAACAAGCCTATGAAACACATGAAGTAGATGTGACTATCAACGAGTCGATGCAGTGGATTCAGGACGAGCACTGCGCGTTGATCGAGCTGATCCTGAGAATGTGGGCCGAGCATCCTGATGGGTTGCCTTGGCTGGTTGCGACGTATGAGGTGCTGGAGGTGGAGCGGTGGGACTTGCTACCGCTGACGGCGGGTACGCCCTGCACTGAGTGCAGCAATACTGGCTGGGTCTATAACCCCGAGCTGAGCGACAAGCAGATCGAGTGTGAGAGTTGTGGTGGGAGCGCCAGCATCGGCGGCATCACCCTACGCTCCCGCGCAGACGCGTTGCTTCGCAAACGCAGCGACGGATCGCTCTACGTCTGGAGCCTGAAGACAGCCAACGGCTGGGACAAGAGGCAGGAAAACGCTAACAGGCATGACGTTCAGGGGATCAGTGAGATGGTTTGTATTGAGTATAGGCTGAGACGGGTAGCTGATGATCCTGAAAGGGCTGGAGGGTTACTGCCAACAGGGCAAGTAGCCCCGAGGGTTGATGGAACCCAGATGACCTACCTCATCAAAGGCCGGCGAGAACTAAACGAAAAGCTGAATGTCTACCAGATCAAGAATGGTTTGCTTCACCCTTGGGCTATCGACGCCGGGTTACTCGGCGAGAAGGAATATGCTCATAGCTACTGGTACAAATGTGAGCTTCCGCACCAGAAAGGGACTACTAAAGGTGGTAAGCCGATCATGTGTGAGGGCAATGCTAATCATCGGCTGAATGATAGCTGGCAGCAGGTCAATATCTGGGAGCAGATGACGATTAAAGAATGGGTTGCAAAGCTGCTCGCCGGGGAGGTCCAGCCAAGCCTGCCATTGCCGACTGTAGTTATCAATCCTGTTCCTTATTTCAGGAATGATGTTGAGGTTGAGGATTGGCTAGAGCAGGTCAAGGCTCAAGAAGAAACAGCTCAGCTTGGAGTAGAACTGGTGAAATTGGCTAAGGCTAACAATGATGAAGCCGGGGTTCGATCTCTGCTGAATATCCACTTCAGACAACACCGAAATCGGTGTGACTACCCTTACAAATGTGCAATGCAGGACATCTGTTGGGGGCCATCGGCGATAGCCGATGATCCGGTTGGTTCTGGGCTGTATCGGCTGAGAGATGAGGTTGAGATGGAGGTTACTACAGATGACAGGTAGCATTTTTCCAGAGCGCATTCAGGCAAAGGCCGAAGACTATAAAGAGTGGCCTACTACCTTGAGGCTTACGGAAGAAATGGGTAGCGAGATCACGGTTTTTCTAACTGCCGATGTTCGAGAAGCCTTGATCGAGGCTTTGCAGAACCCCGAAAAGGAAGAAGATGTCTAACAGAGCTTCAACCCTCATCATCTACGGCGGCTCGGGCTCAGCCAAAACCACGAGCCTTGGTTGGCTAGCTCGCCACGTTCACAGGACAACCGGCAAGATAACCCGCTTAGTGAGCGCCGATGGCGGCGGCTGGGACCCGATTCAGGACTGCATTGACGATGGGATCATTGAAGCATGGCATGTAGGCAGCCTGAACGACCCAACGGCGACGATGAGAAAACTCAGCCGGTTCGAGTGGCCGGTTGTCGAGAACGGGAAGCTGGTTATGAAGCCTACTTCAGCAGAACAGCGAGAGAAGATCGGGGCTTATGCTATTGAAGGGCTGACCAGCGTTGGCGATGCAGTTATGAGATCGCTGCGTAGTAGGGGATCGAAGTTGGGGGAGAGCCCAAATTACAGCTACGCCGAGGGTACTGAAACCTTCTATGGCTCTAACCAGAGCTACTATGGTTTCATCCAAGACGTTCTCTATGAGTTTGTAACCAGCTTCTCTCAGTTGCCGGTTCAGTATGTAGCCTGGACCGCGATGGAAGCCAAGGGAGAGGACGACCAGAGAGTGCCAATCTATGGGCCGGCGATTGCGGGCAAGAAGGCCGTCAGCAAGGCTCCTCAGTGGTTCGGAGATTGTCTGCATCACGACATCATAACGGTTGAGGAAACAGGCAAGGATGGAAAACCAGTTATAGATGTGAAGACCAAGGCGAAGGTCTTGAAAACCGAGATCAGGGCTTACTTCACTAATCATCCCGATCCGGCTACGCAGATTGTCTACCCCGCGAAGATCAGGGTTCCAGCAGCAAGGCTGGCTGAGCTGAGAGCCGACGAGAAGTTCAAGAATGGTTACTTCGAGCCGAGCTTGACCGGGGGGCTGGATTGGCTGTTGGAGATTGAGGAACGCTTACGGAAGGGGGGTAACACGAAATGATAAATGATGAACAAGATATTCTGGATGGATTATCCGAACAGATCAGTCTGGCTCTGAGGCAACTGGACCAAGAACAGGAAGCACCGGGATTTAATCCTGATAGAAGTGACTCCACAATACGAGACTTAAAGAAAAAGGTTGTCCGGCTGAGAGAAATCCGTACTGATCTTGAGCACGTTTTCTTTGGCGGGATTCTGGATTATTTCCCCAGTTCAGTACCAACCCCTGCTAAGCCGGTTGAGGATGATGGGATTCCATTCTGATAAGTAGTAAAACCTTTGCAAAGGAGAGCAAGAACGTATGACCGACGAAGTGAAATCTGTTGATATCAACTCACTGGACCTCGAAGAAGATGAGGTTCAATTCGACGCTGCGGCGGACTCTACGGAGCAGCCACCGCCAGTGCCGGATGGTATTTACCGAGCTAAACCACGTTTCGGGCAAGGACATCAATGGATGGGCAAGTTCAAGGACGGCAAGCCCACGTCAATGTGGCCAAAGCCCAATGTGCAGTTTGTGATTCAGGCACCGGGGACTCCCCAGGACGGCCAGCTTGTGTTTGATATGTGCTCGACCATGATTCGCTTCAATGGTGCCAGTCGGATCAGCACGATCCTGTCAAAGATGGGGCTGGAGGCCGAGGTGGGCCAGTGTCGAGGCCACAAGGATCTCGTGAAGCTGTTCGAGGTGGCACTTGAACAAGGCCGAGAGGTCAACATTGAGACTGAGTGGAAGGCTCAAGTCAAAGGGCCAGACGGCAAGTACAAGGATGTGAAGGTTGGAATGAAGAACTTCCCCAGCGACGGTAATGGGGGGTTCAGTCCTGTGGTCAGTGTGCCGGGAACTGGAGATGTAGTCGCTCAGGCGACAATCAAGAAGTTCATTGCCATCTAAGCAACGCCTGCCTCTTGCAGATAGCAGCAGGAGGTTGGCTTGCTTACGATGCCTCGGCCTGGTGGTAGCCAGTGCAATTTACCCAAGGGCCATCAGGCCGGGGCTCTTTTAGGAACTTATGCGGCAGCTTCAGCGAGGTGTAACAAGCGCTGGCTGTCGTAGGCTGGTGGCCGGCTCGTGCTGCGAATGAAGCTGCTACTCCCTTTCATCGAGGAGAAAGATAATGATTGGTGACTACTTTCGATTGCGTAGTTGGACGGCTTACGGCCAAAAACTACCCAAAGGCCAGCCGGGAATTATCTCACAGAGCTTCAAGGCCAATCCCGGCAAGCATGTGGTAGTTGTGGTCATCGGCGAAGTTCGGGACAGCGCTGAGATAGATGATGAGTATGTCAAGGCGCAGTTAAACCTATTACAAAGTCGCATCCTAAAGGGCGAGTGAGAACTTTATGTTTGATCGAGACTATCCAACCCTCTTAGTAGTATCCCACGATAACGATTGCACAATTTCATTCACTGGAAGATGTAATTGTAATTGCACTATGGAACTGCTCGTTGGGGACAGCGAGCGATGGCGGGCGAAGAAGCTGAGATTACAACAGGAGGTTGTAGAATGACATTCAAGGTAAAACGGTCTTTATTGGTAGCTGCTCTCAAGAGAGAACAGGAGCAACTGAAGCAGGAACATGAGAAAGCCCTTGCTCAATTCGAGAAGGCTCTGCCTGCTCATCAGTCGAAACTCATAGATGCCTGTGAGCAGTTGGTCAAGAAGGCCAAGGCAGGGACGTTGAAGGTAGATGGCCATTATAAGGGCCAAGGGACTGTATCTCTACCAGCAATTCCAACAAAGCCAAAACCTGATTGTCGGATAGCCGAGATCAATGAGCTACAAAAGCTGTTGGCCCTCAATGACGATGAGTATTTCACGCTGACCGAGAGCAGCAAGTTCTATCGATACACTTGCAAGATTTGACCGAAAGGGAGGCTACACAATGACAGCTACGGCGAGGAAACCGAGGGAGAAGAAGGAACCCACTGAGGAACAGAAGCTACGATCAGAGATCAGTGCATTGGATAGGAAGATTGAAGCGCAGCGGGTTCACACCCAGAAGCTACAGAAGGAACTGGGGGAGAAGCAGGCTGAGCGGAATGCACTCGTGAAGCAGAGGATAGAGCTTCTCAAATCGGAGCTACTAGATGAGCAAACAACAGAACAGTAGCAGCTACAGGCAGGGGCTTCATCTCTACCTGGATGCAGTTAGTTTAGAGTTGAAGCCTCTGCCGGCTGAATACATGCCCGAGCACAGGCTGCATGGGTGTACGAAGCATTGCATTCCAGCCGGGGAGCAATCCAATGAGCAAGATCAGACTAGACGACAACGAACCGATCTATCAGCATCAGGTCGAGAGGGATGCCGCGACAAAGCCGAGGACTGAAGTTTGTACCGATGAGAAGTGTGACATCAAGATGCAGCCACATTCTCATAAGAGCAGGCTGAGTAAGGCTGACCAGATCATTGAGGATGCTCATAGAAATGGGGCTCCCCGGAGGAACCGTTTGTTGGGGGCTCTCTATGGAGATGGCACCGGCAGCATTTCATTTGGCTTCGAGCAGATCGTTCTGGATGGAGAGCGGGATGCTTTTAACGAGGATTGAGGAGGAGGGCTATGACCAAGAAGCAACTCATCAGTAACATCGCATGGGCGTTGGCGGGGGATCGAGGAGATTCTACCTTGTTGCGGGATCTGAACCGGCTGAGCATGTCAACTCTGAACCTGTTGAACACGACTCTGAACACAACTCAGTCTGTGGGAGGGGAAGCAGCAGCACAAGGTTGACCAAAATGGCAAAGTTCAAATCCGCCCACGAGCGTATCCTGGAAGCTATCAGCAGCACCGAGGCTTCTACTTTCAGCGAGTTCTGTTCGGCCTACTCGGATACTCCCGAAAGGGGAGACAAGGAAGGCTGGAGAGAACTGTTCAAGGAACTGAATAAGCTGGAAGGCATGTACATGGTTACTGTGGTCAGAGATGACAACCGGATCGAGTTCATGCAGCTTACGGAAGGCGGGGTTGCCTACCTCAAAGAGCTTCAAGCGAAGGCTTTCTGATGATCCCAAAACCTCAAACATGTCTCGATTGCCCATTAGCGGCAGACATGATGGGCTTTAGTGCAATCGAAGGTACTGGCTCCCTTGGCGTGATGGTCGTAGCAGAAGCTCTCGGCGCCAGGGAAAGAGCCGATGGTTTACCGCTGCGGCCCCACGCTGATGCTGGATCGGTGTTTCAGAGAGCATTGAAACTGGCGGGGGTTGATCGGGCTCAGCTTTGTATAACGAACACAATAAGGTGCATGCCGCCTAACAATTTTCTGGAAGGAGCCAAATATGAACGAGAAGCAATCGAGCACTGTAGCCAATACCTTCGTGAGGCTGTCCAACGCTATAGTCCAAGAGTTATACTTGCGCTCGGTAATGTCGCCCTCCGAACTCTTACTGGACTCACCGGCGACCATCGAACTGTCACTTCGCTTCGGGGATATGTCTTACAAGCTATCGATTACAGCGGAGTCGTCGTCGTCCCAAGCTACCATCCCAGCTACATCAGACGAGGAGCAGGACAGCTCTTTAGAGTTCTTGTTGAGGACATCAGGAGAGCCGTTGCCGTCACCAGAGAAGGAAAGGTAACAAAGCAAACCGTTCAGTGGATCAACGATCCGTTGACAGGGAAGCCTACCAGAACGATAACGGAGCAGCCGGTTCAAACCAGCTACATCCTGAACCCGATGGATGATCCGAGGCTGAGTTATCAGACTGATCCTACTGTTGAAGATGCTGAGAAGTTCTACCAGCACTGTAAGGATCATCCCGAACTGGTTATCAGCTATGACATTGAAACGGATAGAAGCGCGGGGAAGGCGGAAGGGGAGGTTGATAATGAAGAAATGGGGCAGGAGATCACGCTCGTACAGTTTTCCACTGCTCCTGCTACTGGGATTGCCCTACCTTTTGCCGCTGATTATGTAGGCATGATTCGCCGAACCCTTGCTCTTGGCAACCCCAAGGTGGGCCACAACAACTGGCTTTTTGATAATCCTATACTTGCTGCCTACAACTGTCCGGTGGCTGGACCAATAGCCGATACCCTCTGGATGTGGCATCACATGCAGCCTGATCTGCCGGCTGATCTTCAGTTCGTCGCCTCGTGGTTTGGCATGCCCTTCCCTTGGAAACACTACGCCGGGCCGAACTTGCGGTTCTACGGTGTAGCCGACGCAGACGCAACGCTCAGGATATTCCAGCAGATCCCAGAAGCCATGAAAAAGCTGAAGGTCTGGGATAGCTGGGTTCGTCAGCGGCAGCAGCTCAGGCCGATCCTTGAGCGGATGAAGGCCCGAGGCGTCGGCACCGATGCAGATCAGCTTGTTGTCTTCGGGCAGCAGCTCTCGGTCGAGATAGAGAGAGTAAGGCAGGAGATATTGCCACTGGTTCCAGCGGAGCTAACCCAGTTCAAGCCTTTCAAGGGCATTCCGAAAGACGTGAAAGAGTTTGTTGACGAGCGGTTGCCGGTCATTGAGTCTAGTCTGCGGGCGACTTGGGTAGGCAAGCTCACCAAGAAGGCTCTGGCCGAGGCGCTCAGGCCCCAGAAGGAAGCGCTTCAGGTGCTCGGCTTTGAGACTTTGGGGTATCACCAGCCGATGCTGGCTGCTGCAAGCGGTATCCGTGAGTGGCTACAACCACTCGCCTTCAACCCCGGCTCCTGGCAACAGGTCATGGCCTACGCTAAGCATAGGAAGCACAAGGTTCCGGTTGTCAGCGCGAAGCAGAATGGAATGAAGGTCAAGCGCGAGAGCGTAAACGAGAAAGCCTTGCTCCAGCTCAGCCGGAGAACGAAAGACCCTTTCTATAAGCTGGTTTTGGACTATCGAGAGCCGGTCAAGATGAAGGGGACTTATGTTGGGGACGTGGAAACGCGGAGCGGGGGATTCATGCCAGGGCCGGATGGCCGGATCAGGGCTGACTTCACGTATAGGCCGGCGAACGGCCAGCTCGCCACGAGGAACGGGCCAGCTTTAATGACCGCGCCGAAACATGGAGTTTTGGCGGCTCAGTTCAGACGGGCTATCGTGGCCAAGCCCGGTTGTAAATTGATAGAGGTAGACTGGAAATCATTTCATATTCTGACCCTCGGCTTTGAGTCTCAGGATGCTACTTACATGAGGCTGGCTAGAGGAGACATGCATTCTTTCTTTGCGGCCGCTCTGCTCCATCTGGAACAACCAGACCGGCTGTTATCTATGGATGATGATGAAATGATTGATCGGCTCAAGTTTCATAGGAAGGATGGAAGGGAAAGGTTTATTGGGCCAAAGAACCGGATGCTTACCTTTCAACAAGTCCGGGATCAACAAGCCAAGCCAGCAATATTGGGTATGGGACTCGGCCAACAGGCTAATAGGTTGTGGGAAGAAAACGAAGACTTCATTGGTTCCAAAGTTGAGGCCCAGAAGCTCATTGATCTATGGAAGGCACTGTTCCCGAAAGAGGTAGCTTATCAGCGGAATGTAAGAGAGCTTGCCCATAGGCAGCACTACTTACTTAGCAGATACGGCTACATTCGTTGGTTCTGGAATGTTCTACAGTGGAACAGTAATTGGCAACGCTGGGAGCCGGGGCCGGACAGCGAATCTGCAATTTCCCATTTCGTCCAAAACGATGCCTTCGGGATGATGTACGATGTTATGCTGGAGCTTGGGGAGAAGGGATTGGATGAGAGGTTTGGGCTGATTTTGAATATGCATGATGCACTGATTTTCGAGTGCTCAGAGGCTATCGTTGATGAATGCGTTACAACGGTTACTGAGTTGATGGAGAGGCCGAGTAGAGTATTGGTTGATCCGAAGGTGGCGCCTTCCGGCCTGGCCTGTAAGGTTGAAACTAAGGTTGGGGTGAATCTGGGAGAGATGTCTGAAATAAAGCTGGGATGATTGGAGGGTGAGATGAGCGAGCAATTATTGCCATGTCCGTTTTGCGGGGGTGCGGCCGTGGTTAAAGCTACGGAGTTCGGGCGTTATCAAAAACTCCCCGCGTCCTACATCGAATGCTCTCAGTGTGAGATCGGAACCAAGTTCTCACAGACTGTTACGGCGGCAACGAAGGAATGGAATCGCCGGGTTACTACCCCAGCCCTGCCCGATGACGTAGCGGAGCTAATTAAAGAATTGCGAGAATTCCTTGGGAATTTGCCGCACGTGACTGATTACGAAACCGGAATAGCTATCGTTGAACAGCTCGTCGCCTCCCTCGAATCACTCAGCAGGGAGCGGGCGGCGTTAGCGGAAGGATTCCAAGCGGCGGTTCGTGAACTGAATGACGTTGTTGATCCGTTCGTCTTAGGCTCTTTGCGTGATCGCGAACCAGATATTCATACAGGCGGACGCTGGGCTGAGACGCCACAGAGGATATTAGCGATTCGCGCAGCCCTCGCGCTTACAAGGGAGTAATCTACAATCAGGGAGGGAGAGAATGCCTGAGATAACGATAGAGAGAGCTGCTGGAGTTACCCCACCAAAGATGCAATCGCAATCGCGCAGGGCGTTCTCGACCGGAAGCGAGTTGTGGGGATGAAGTTAGAGAACCGTATTGAATGCGCGGACTGTGGCGCGTTGATAAAGCTAAGCGCGACGTATACCGCAGAACGCGATCCCCAGTCCGCTCCGGTCTGTTGGGGATGTGGACCGGGAAAGATCGAGCTTGCCCAAGTAACAGCCGAGCGAGATAACTATGAACAGTATTGGCAGCCGCTATTACAAGCAATGCAGGTATCCAGTATTGATGCCGCGGTTGAGTGGACAAAGGCGATGGTAGAACGCAGCAAGGAGCTTGCCGCCCTTCACCTCGCGATGACAAACATTAAGCACGGTTCTGAAACCGAGTGCGGCTGCAACGATCACAGTAGCGATACTTGCTGCAATCAGGCTGGCGAATTCTGTGCTTATTGTCAATCGTCGGCGGCCCTACTCGTAGCAGTAGATCGAAAGGAAGGTGAGAACAATGACGGTCTGTGAAGCCTGCGGAGAGCATAGGCGATTCTTTTGGCATTGTCGCGACGGCTGCGGCGCAAAGGCTCACGTCGCAACGTGTCGATCCTGCGGCGTGCTGAACTTGCTCGACTGGAAAAGTGAGGACGGGGACAATGGCTGATGAATTTGACGAGAAGGCGGCTGAGCTGCTGCCGTGTTCAGACAAGACTATTCCTCGCAAAGCCGGTGATCTGTACTGTGTGGGCGATGATCATGACGCATATGAATGTCCTGCCTTTCACCGTCAACAGGTTGCTACCAGACTTCGCATAGAACACTCCGAAGCCAAAGCACAGGGATTCGCTGAGGCGAGAGAAGCAGCGGCGAAGATTGCCGAACGGCGTTGGCACACAAGTGGAACTGACTGCACGGATTATGAAAACTGCGGAATCGTCAAACATAACCGATACCAACCGGACTCGGCGGCAAGGCTGATTCGCCTAATCCCCACGCCCGCAGAGAAGGAACCATGATACAAGCTCTACTCGGTACTCTATTATGGGCAATCCTGTTCAACTGCTTTACTGGATTCGTTATCTTACTTCACGCCAGACAGTCCAGACATGCCAGAACCAGGAACAGGCGGTATACCCATGCTAGGCTTTTTCGTCTTGGGCTTGTAGGTCTGAACTCCAATCCCGATGACCGTGGGCAACGCCTTCAGCGCCCCCTTTGAGCCTTCCAGTCCCCATGCTTCTCTCAAATCCTTCTCCACCATCGGTTCTATAAGCTGAGAGGCTTCTCTACCGATCGATGGAGGCAAAGGCTTGCCTGTTTGCTGGTCATACTCAAAGGTATCTCCGTAGGCTACGTCGGCAGCGGCACCGGGAACAGGAGCCAGCTTGGAGCGCCAGAAGCGGTTCCAGATTTCAGCGGCGTTCTGCCGAATCTTTCCTTCTTTGTCTACCCAGCCTGTAGGAGAGCCCTGCTTCTTTATCATCTCGCCGCTGGACTGGTCCCAGACGGCTTTGGAGAAACGGAACATAAATCGAAGCTCGTTCTGGAAGCCTGCGCTGATGTCATAGTGAGTATTGCCGAAGCGGACTTTCAGGAAGTCCGATGATTCAGGATCGGTTTCGACTTGGGCTCCAAGCTGCTGTAGCAGATACATCGTAGCCCCGGTTGTAGCGACGAAGCGGGTCATTTCGGTTGCTGCAATCATCCTAGCGCCCTTGGGTAGCTTTGCGTAGTAAACTGGGTTCATCAGGTTGAACCGGCTCTTGAGCCAGCGGTAGGCAAAGAGGCCATGAGTAGCAAGAGCAGAGCGTTCTACTGAACCAAGCATCGAGCCCTCTTTGGCTAATCCTCCCCGGCCAACGGCGTCAGCAATGAATTTCAGGATACCCTTTTTGGCGTTGACTGCTTCCTCAGCAGAGAGCAGCTTCTTTTGTTCCATCCAGTTGATCCAGCCCCGGTAAATCTTGTAGAGTCCTTTACCCTGAACATTGCGGTAGGTAGAGAAAGCCTGCTCGCTTCGAGCTATACCAGGAATCTTGTTAGCCAGATCACTCCTGAAGGTTTCCTCTCGAAGCTCGGGATGAATGTGTTGGCCTGCTCTAGTGAAGGCGTCGTAGCCGAGGTCACGCATTTCCTGTGAGATTGGATCGAGCAGAATGTCCGCCTCGAAGTCTCGGTAGCTTTCGAGGTTTAGGTTCTCAAGCTGGTATTTGCCCCAGCGGGTTTCGGGATCAGGAACCTTGCCGATCGCTCGAAGCTGCTCCCAGAATGGCACCACGAAGCCTCGATATGGATGCAGGACAGAGCCAATCCAACCTTGCCTGCCGGGAGCACTGAGATCGTAGGCCGTCTTGATCGAGCGAAGCATGCTGACTGCTGAGCCTATCTTATGTTTGGTGGCTGAGAATGGATCAAGAGATTGCATCTCGTTAGCCAGCTTCTTTCGGCCCCTGAGAATGTCGTCTTCTGCTCTATCGATGAGAGCCTGCCACTTGGGGTCTTCGCTTGAGCGGCGCATCTTCTCGTACTCAGCAAGTTGCCGTTTGGCTTTCTGGATTTCCTTCGCCGCCGTGGTCAATGCAGTAGCTTTTTCATTAGGCAGCTTTGCTCCCTTGTGAGATTCAGCATAGACCTTCTGGGCTGTCCTGAGTACTCTGGTTGGGTGGAGCTTTTCTACTACCTGAACAGCCTGGACAGCCTGGCCGTAGCGAGTCAGCCGGGTTGACATTGATTCGGCGATGTCTTGGGCCTTGTCCATCAGAGCATTAGCTGCTTCTGGATTGCTCTCTACAAGGTTGACTGCTTTGTCCTGAAGCATGTCTTGTAGTTTGATACCGAGCGCGGTCTGCTCGGGGCCGACTACGGGAGATTGCTTTAGCCACTCCATAGCACCGCCGATTCCCTTTTCAGCGATCAACCCATCTGCCATCTGGGTAGCTCGATCAAGGCTTCTGACGTTGGGAGCTGGGTTGTAGAAACGGTCTTCGCCACCGAGTAATCCATGTTCTTCTAGAGTCTCTGGAAGGCTGCGCTTCTCCATCTTCGGTGGTGTCTCCCGGAGCGATTGAAGCTCAGCATTGGACTTGGCCCAGAGGTCAGCAAGGTAGGGCTTGGCTGAGTCGCCGAGGTCAGCTAGAACCTGCTTCGACCATGAGGCAAAGTCCTTCAAGCCGGATTCAATGTAGTGAGCACCAACCTTGGCCATCTCTTTTAGGAGTTCCGTTGAGGGGCCACCGGAGCCGCGTTCGGTTTCGAGTAGCTTCTTGATTCTGGCCTTAGAAGCAGAGAGGTCTTCTGCTGACTTGAAGGCAAGGGTGGAGCGGAAGTTTTCAGCGGCAGCTTGGGTTACAGAGCGTTCGGCATCGGTCATCTCGAAGCTGGCTTTGGGGACTGGGGGCAAGCCAGTTGTCTCTTGGGGTTCTGCTAGGGGCTTGGCTTGTCCTTTAGCAAGTATCTCATGCGCTGCTTGCGGTTTCATTGTGTCAACGTCCGACGCTTTATAGCCCAAGTCGTAAAGCCCCTGTCTCTGAGCTTTCGTAATCATAAACGGGACGCTTACTGTGGGCTTGGCTGATTCTGCCTTAGGGGCTTCGGGACGCTTAATGATGCCAGCCTGCTCTGGATCGAAAATCACATAGGAATCCCCAAATCCCTCAACTCTATTGTGGTATACAGCACCATCAAAGCCCTTGCTTGTTAGGAGGGCGATGAACTTAGCCTGCTTCCCCTTGAGTTCCAAAATTGATGTGATCGACTCAGCTTCACTAGCAGAAAGAGCACCTAGCCATTCCAGGTAATCCGTCCATCTGTTGATCTGTGCTGGGCCCTCAGCTACGGTATCGGGAAGCCGTATTGGGTTATTAACTTCAACGGACGCAGCGACAATAGTAGGAGCATGGCCCGGTCGCCGATGAACTAAGCTCTCCCCTCTGGCTTTTGCGGCAACTTCCGAACCAAAATGAGAAAGTGGAAGAAATCTATCAAACTCGGCACCTGTACTATGGTATAGCTTCCCTTTGAACGGTGCGCCCGCTCTACCCATCTCCTCAATAGGAACCCCTTCTCTTGCTATTACCGCTTCGATAGGCTTGGCGATTAAGGGCTTCACAGGTTCTATCTCCGAAGCTAGGGCAGGAACAGGAGGCAGCTTCGGTTCCATCTTCGGGCTGCCAAACGCATCTTCTATAAACCGATGCTCCATAGCATCACTCGGAAAGGGTTGATCTCCCCGTTCAGCAGCTTTGGCTATCCGTTCACCAACTGTCTCCGGCAACGTAGCCCTTGCCCACTTCGCCACGGCTTTCAGGGTTGGCTCATCTCGTTGTTCTATCAAGGCATGGAAGTTCTCATGTTGAGCAGCTTGGTCCAGTCTGGCTTGAATCTGCTCGGGCGTTTCACCTTTCTTCTGAAGCTGCTTAATCCGATCCGGGTTGACCTCTACTTTCAAGGTGTCTCGGTCGAGAGTGGTTATGCCGGACTTCTTGCTGCTCTTGGCTACGACTCCTTTAGCAGCAGGAGCTTTGGCTGCAATCGTTTCCTCAACGGGAACTTCCAGCTTGAGATCGAGGGCTGGGAGCTTCGGTAGCTCTTTAGGTAGTTCAGCAGCAACCGTTTTAACGCCTTCAGCAGCCTTTCCCCTGAGAGCAGAGATGCCAATTGGAGCGAGGATAGCTGCTGCTTCACCCAAGCCTCCTGCGATGTCGCCGCTACCGATTCGTTCTCCGGTGTGAGCAGCCATAGGCCCGACCATAGGCAGTCCAGCAGCTACCCAATAACCAAGGATTTCTGGATCGGCAAGAGCAGCCCTTCCATCCTTGTAGCCTTTCTTCTTGGTAAGCTCCTGAGCCTTTCTATACTCTGCAAGCTGGGGCTCTGCCCATAGGGACCAGAGCCTCTTTCCAGCGACAGCAGGTTTGCCTGTCAGGGAGTCAAGGGCAACCTTGCCTAGTTCGACTGGGAACTGGGCAAAGCCGGTTAGAGTATCGCTGGCTGCGGTGGTGAACTTCTCTATAGCAGAAGGCTTGTCCGGACGGACGAAAGGCTTTGCAGTGGGTTTGCCGGTTATAGAACTGACCTGAGTATTGGGTTTCTTGCCCCTCTCACGAGCCCCTATCTGAGTAGCAGATTCAACCGGCCCACTGACATAGCCCTGAAGCGTTTTAATCTTGTCGTTGATAGAAGGCGGTGGAGGCAGTGCCTTAGGCTGAGCAACGGCTTTGGGCTTACCCTGTACTTGCTGCGTTGCATCCCATGCTACATGAACATGATTACCCTCGTTAAGTATCTCAGAGAACCTTCCTCCATAGGTGTCCCTCATGTGATCGTAGAACTGTTTCATCTTGGCCGGATCACCTGCAAAATCGAAAGCATTGCCTGTAAGATGATGACTGGTAGGGCTGCCCCCAACGGCGGCATTATGCTGAGCATTACGTTGACCGGATGTAGTTTGGAGGCCAAACTTGTGAGCTTCTTTGGACAGGGTTTTGCTATCTATAGGTGAGACATCCATGTCAACCATGTCTCTATAGGTAGGATACTTGGAGAGGACTCGGCGGGTCAGTATATCGTCAGAGAGATCATTGTAAGCATCAGGGTGCTTCTTGCGAATACGAGAAGCAAACTCTTGGATTGATACACGGTCTGGCATTGGTCATCTTATTCCCATTGGATCACTGACTGCCTTGCTTTTGGGTTTGCCAGAGGGAACTGGCGCCATCTGCCTGCCGGAGAGCTGATCGATCTGGTTGGCGTTGTTCTGGATGGAGTCAACCGCGTTCTGGTGAGCTTGGTAAGCGGATTCTATTTCAGAGTCAAGCTGCTTCACCTGCTCGGCTACGTTGGCTTTTATCTTTTCGTCGGTTGCCGCTGTAGCAGCTTGAAGCAATGTTGCTCTGCGAAGCATGAGAGAACGAACCCTGCTTTCGGCGGCACTGACATCACGATCAGCGGTAGCAATAGCCAGCTTCAATGGAGTAACCTGCTCGATGAACTTTCTATGAGAGATCATCGAATCAGCCAAGCGGGTTGCATTGGTTACATTCGCCTTCCTCGTTGCAACCTGAGACTCTACATTCCGCCAGCGCATCTCCATGTCCTGATGCTTGTCTTTCTGGACTTGGATAACCATTTCACCTGCTTGCTTCTGGGCATCCACATCGGTTAGCTCGGGGTTGGCTGCTTTCAACGCGGCGGCGGTAGCGTTGATATTCTGGCTGGCCTTTGCCTCTGCGATCCTTTCATCATGCATCTTCTGCCGGTTGGCTATCTGGTTCTGGACTTCCATCTGCCTCTGCATTATTGCTTCTTGGTTCAGCCGTTGCTTTTCTAGCTGGAACTCGAACCCCGGTTTCTGCTGCTGGAACTTCTCACTGGCTGCTTCCAGTGGGGTGTTGAACATGGGATCGATGCCGGGGATAGCCGAGAATCCTCTAGGTGAGGTTCCTGTTTGCTGAATCTCTTGCTGGTAGCGATCCCTTCTGCCGGTTGGATCGACGGCTTTGACCTGTTCAGGCGAAGGCTTCGGGGCCATCTTTCCAGTGAACCCACCCATCGCTCCTTCTCGTTTACCCTTATTCCCTTTCGACCCCGGCTTGGCATTCAATATCTGCTGCATCTGCTGGAAGGCGACGGGCAGGAACTCGGGCCGGAAGTTCGGAGAGGCCATTGCTTCCTTGATGAAGTCTAGCTGAATCTGCCTGTCAGCCAAGTCCTGTTGAACCTGTTGCTGATGTTGCTCCCACATAGCATCAGCGGTGCCTCCCGCGAGGCCACCGAGTAGTCCTGAGATGAAGCCTTCCATTGGCATATCTAGTTAGTGGGCCGAGGCAACGGCATCCCCCGTTCTACGGGTTGGCCTGCTGCATTGAATACAGGTTCCCATCCACTGTGAATCAGCCTGCCCCAATCTTTGGCCCGTTGGATGTCTCTTGTAACTACATAGCACAACCGTAAAACTGCATCATTGGTACTATATGGAGTTTCAAGTGACCGAAAGCGTTTATCCCATACATCTCCAGCAAACTCTATATATGGGCTGAATGATAGGGCAGTTTTCATAGCTAGGCCCTTAGAGCATCGAGCATTCCACCGGCGCTGCCTGGATCAGGGATAGTATTATCATCTGAGCCACCTTTACTGAGTATCTGCCCGAGCAATCTACCGAGGCTCTGACCGATGCCTCCGGCGAACTGCCGATTAGAAAGCATCTTCGAGATGTCCTGCCCGCGCATTCCGAGGATACCGCTAAGCATAGCTGACAAGCCGCTCATCCCAGTGCTGCTCTCGCCTGATGACTGGGCCCCCAGTAAACCTGCAACCCCCTCCAACCCCTGAGCCGCCATAGGTCTAGCCTTGCTGAACAGCTCACCTATGTCATGGGCCTTCGAGAACTCAGCGCCAGCCAGCGCCGAAGTGCGTCCACCGCCTCGGGGCGAGAACTCCGAGATAGCCTTGCTGACTGCATCGTATTGACGGCCTGTAGCGTTGACCTCTGGGCCGAGGACTTCCATTAGCTTGGTGCGATCACCGCCAAGAATATCGGTGAACCAGTTGCGAACCGGATCGAGGGCTTTGTGAAACTGGCGCCAGTCCTTGCGGCCCTGTTGGAACTGTTGGTTGGAGCGGTCGCCAAAGGTCGTCAAGGTGTCTTGCAACTGGGTGTCGGTCTTGCTGCTGGAAGATGAGCCACCCTTGTTGCTGAGTAGCGAGCCTCCGATGGAGCCTGCTGCTCCTATGATTGCTGGGAGAAATGGGACAATGAAGGGCATTAGTCTTCTCCGGTTTCAGGCTTTCGTAAGTATACAGTATATGGCAAGAGTTTCATTCCATTTTCCACACAAATGTGGGCAATCCTTTCATTCTCCGCGAAGCTGTAGTAGGCACAGGGAACATTGTCCGCGATCTCGTTGATCTTCTCTATCAGTAGCAGGGCAACCCCCCGGTTGCGATAGTCTTCGCTGACCCAGATTGGCTCGAAGTGGGCCACAAGTTGGAGCACTCCACAACCTATGATGTCTCCGTTGGAGTCTTCGGCGACGGCTATCTGGCTCATAGGCGGTGCTGGAAGCTGGCCCCCGTTGGCGACAAACAGGAAGGCCAGCCGGTAGTATTCGTCGGGGGGTAGAATCCTGATCTTTACCTCGTTAGCTATCCACTCTTTTCTCTCTGGTTGGCTGCTCATTAGATATTCCCCGTTTGCAGCTTAACATAAGCTGTGGCTATGGCTGTAGAGCCGGTTATGGAACCGAGGGTAGCGGGCAGGACTCCGGCTACACTGGCATTGGCAGCGGTTCCCTTCTGGGCGAAGCTCTGGTTCAACACGGCGTCGGCGGTTGCATCGTTATTAGCCGACCTGAAGGCGCCGGTAGTGTTGTCCATTGTTACTGCCAGCCAGTACCAGCCGGGGCCAATAGTCACCGCTCCAACGGTTGCTTCGATTGCTCCCGTTGCAGTCGTGCTCTGGGCTCCGCTGGCTACCAGCTTTGCGCCGGCTGAGCTGTAGACCCCGACTCCAAAGAGCCCGCCAGCGCTGGCTATCCCGATGTAAGCAGTTATCCGAGTAACGATCAGGGGTAGAGGTAGCAGGAACTTAAAGACCTGTACTTCATTAGCAGCCCCCATAGTCTGATTGAAGTTCAAGCCATTCAGGGTTGCTGGAATAGGGAGCAGAATATAAGGATGATCCGCTGAGTCGAGCAGCGGGAAGTCAGCGCCTACAAGGTTCCTAAAGGTAGGGGCAGCAGCCGCACCGCTGGCTGGTCCTGCGAATACGACATTAGAGGCTTGGTTTATCTTAGCGAAGCTCAGGGCCGGAGTTGAGGTAGCCGTTGCTACGGTTGTGGTGAACAGTGGAGAAAGATTGCCCGAGCTGAAGATGGTAACTGTGCCGGGGTTTGAGACTGGCAAGCCAGGTAGGTTAGTAACGTTGAGTGGGGCTGAGCCACTGGCTTGTAGCTCGTTTCTGATACTGGCTGCATCGGTGGATTGGTTGGTTGTAGAGCCAGCGGCAGATTCAGCAATCCTCAGCCTTCGCCATAGTTCTCGAATAGTCTGATCTACAAGCCGGGGATTAAGGCTCTTGCCGTCGCCTGTAAGAATGGTTGGTTCATTGGGCATTTAGCCTTCTACTCAGTGATCCCGCTCGTGTTGCGCCGCTTCCGATGCGGCCTTCAGCGCCCAGAGCAAGGCGATTATGAACCCAAGGATTAGCGCGGCCGCGACGTGCCCCGTGGCGGCCAATACTATCAGTAGCGCGACGATGATTATCCCGACCGTAAGGAGCATAAGGCTCTCCATGATGTTATTCCAGTCACCGCGTCTTGGATTAGAGTCGCCCATTAGCTTTCCTGATCGTGCGGCCACAATTAAGACAAGCGGTTACGTTTACGTCGATCACCACCGCTTGCTTCCCGCAATGCGGGCATGGCGCGGTTTCTTCGGCCGGAATAGTTTGTTTCATACCTCTCCTGTTTGAAGAAACTGGGGCTCGCGATCCTTGATCGCAGCTTCGATCATTTCCTCGAACAGCGCCACGTACTCCTCGGCGCGTTCAGCAGTAAGCCCGTCTTCGATCAACATCTGAACTAGCTTCTCTCTCATGGCCGCTCCTGTATCAACCTGCCGCCACAAGTGCAGTGCTGCGTCCGCTCGGTTGACGGGAACCGGCGAGAGCACGCAACGCAGACGAAGTATTTAATAAAGCTCATGGCAATATGCAACCTGGGTCTGCCGTGCATCGCAACATGCAGTTACAGTAGCTCTGTTCGCAGACACTCGGCGGATACCCCGCCAAGCATCCATTGTAGAGTATCTCACACCGGGTCTCGCAGGTCGGCACTGGCCTGAATGCCGCAGTCAGCACGAGTAGGCTCAAGATTGCGATGAGTAGTAGTCGTCTTTTCATGGCAGTCATCCTAACACACCCACGTTCCTAGTACCCTCATAAAACGTCCCGCCGGACGCCTCAAACATTATCAGCGACTTCTTCCCCGCTACTCCAGTAATGACTCCATTGCCACTTAGCCCGGTTCCAAGCGTGATGACGCGCGGAAGAATCCCGTCATTAGTGATAAGTAGGGTCAGAGTCTGGCCGTCAATTGGCGTGTCGCCATTAAGATTGACCGTGCAGTTTTGGGCAGCCGTCCAAGCGACTTGATGATGTCGAAGTTTAGCATCGACGGTGACAGTGATCGTTGAGCCAGGGGTCGGGGCTATGACATTCACGCTACTGGTTTTTGGCATCACTACCTCTCGGTGAATTCGTGAATGAAGTCAGTTCCGAAACGTTCATTAAGAAAGCGGGCAAGCTTCTCGATGTCGATGATAACGCGCCGCCCTGTGGTGGTGTACCTTGTGTCATGAACAAAGAAGCCGTCCTTGTCGTGACTAGAAATCTGCAAAGCCGTGCCTCCGGCATCTATCACGAACATTTCACCTCCGCTAGCATAGAAACTCGCGCCATTTGTTAGTGTTCCTACGGGAGCAGTGCCGTTGAATAACGATAAAGTGTTGGTTCCTTCAGTTGTTCCGCGAGCGGTAGTCGCACCGAGCTTGACGTTTCCGCTCTTCTCAACCCTGAAAAGGCTAGAACTACCTATTTGCAAATCAAGTAAAGGAGAGCCCGCAGCGCTGGCAGTATTGGTGACGTTTAATCTAATCCCCTGAAGGACCGTACTGCCTTCGTTCCAAGTTCCCGCAATGTCCAAGAAGGGCCAACCTGCTTCGGTGACGGTGCCACTGGTGATACTAATTGTATGCCGATTGGTTGTCGCAAAATATGTTGTAGTAAAATCATCGCTGACAATTCCAAACCCCATTGAGCCTATCGAAACATTATTCCCGGTTCCTCCGATCCTCAGCAGAGCGCCGTTATCAGTCTCGATTCCCTTCGTGTGCGCAAAGTGCAGATTACCATTGGAACTGTTAAACAGAACCGTGGATTCACCTACAACTCCACCATTGTCGTAGAGGAGCTGCGCGGTAGTACCACCCGTGATCGTGGTAGTGCCAACCGTGAGCCCGCCGCCGCCTCCGCTCGCGCTCAACGTCGTGCCGGTCATCGTGAGGCCAGAACCGAGCGTGATTTCTTCAAAGTCGCCCGCGCCCGATGCTGAACCGCGTCCGACAAGCTTGCTTGCGGCAGTTGCCGGAACAAAGTTGGCAAAGGCTACGTCATTCAGCGCAGCCGAGAGAATCTTTCCCACTGAGTCAGTCAGCGTGGTCGGCCCCGAACCAGTCTTGAGCAGTCCACTGACTGTCAGATCATCAGCAAACGTAGCCTTCTTAGTCGAGAGGATTGTCAACGCGGTCGCCAGCGCGTTCAGCGATGAGCCGGTAGAGCCAGCCGGGGCGACCTTGAGGACCAGCGATCCGCCGATTCCCGTTCCTGTCCCCTGTGAGCCTGAGAGCGTGAAGTCCGCGCCTGCTATGTTAGTCCCGCTGGCATTCTGCATGCTCAACGTTTGAGCAATCGGAGGATTTGCTGCGAGCTTCCCAAGCCTGAAGTTATCCGCCGCCGCACGACCAATGATCGTGTCTGTCGAAGTAGCTCCGAGTATCAGGTAAGCATCGGCTCCGGTGCCGAGGTAAAGGTTCGCTCCTGAGATAACGTGAGAGGCTGAAACGACTGAGCCATTGGTTGTGGTGACAGCCGAAGCCGTGAAGGGACCGTTGACGCTTGAGTTCCGAGCCATGAACAAGCCAGCCATGTTTCTCAGTGCATCAACGTCTCTTATACGAATGATCGTTGGATGAACGATAACCCCCGGTACTGTAATAGCAGTCAAGGCTCCCCAAGTGGAGCCGCCATCGGTTGACTCCGCGTACTTGATTCCGAGTGAGGGAAAATGATCGACGTAGAGCCGGTAGGTATTGGTTCCGGTCTGAACGATGTTCGGCCCCTCGATCGTGTTTCCCCAAGAGTTCCAGTCACCCGTATGGAGCGCAGTATAGCCGCTAGTCAAGCTGGTCGAGGTCGCAACCTCAATGAAGGAGTTTGTCGGCTGATTGCTGTACCAAAGTTGATAGTTAGAACCCAGCTTCAGGATAAAGGGATCAATCGCGCTGACCGGAATTCCAGTGCCAGTCACCGTAACCGGAGTGCTCCATGTAGTCATCGCCACATTGGTAGGATGAACCTCATGAATCTGATACGAGACGCCGGTGTCAATGCTGGTTGTGACGAAGATGTGAATCGAACCATCGGTGTCCACGAACCACTCGGGCGCGTAGACCCGATTTACACCTGTCACTGCCGACATATCAACGCTCTGAACAAGCGTCCAGTTGGAGAGATCGGGAGAGCTTATGACATCGAAGGTCGTACCGCCAAAGTTATTCGTATGAGCAACCCAGTATAGACCACCACTTTTCATGATCGACGGATCACGAACTATCGAGGGGCTGACTGGCGTGTAGACCGCACCTGTCGTTGGATCGTTGCTGTTCAGGAAGTTGAAAGTCTTGCCGTCGTTCGAGGCAACAAGGTAGAGAGCCTGGGTATTAGTGAAGCAGGAAGCAAGGTAGATTCCTTGGCCTTCCGTGTTCAGGGCACCGAGAGACATAAAGCCTTGAACATCGAGAGCAGAAGCAGGGGCTGTAGTGCCGATGCCGAGCCTCTTGTTGGTGGTATCCCAGAAGAAGGTAGCGTTATCTTGAGCCAGAACCGGCCCCGCTCCTATGAAGGGAATAGAGCCAGTTGTTCCGCTGGTTACAGTGCCCCCGATGGACATGCTGCCGCCACCGCTTCCATTAGCCGCTGCTGTCAACCTGCCCTTTGAGTCCACCGTTATGTTGGCACTCGTGTAGCTGCCGGGGGTTACAGCGGTGTTGGCCAAAGTAGTCGCCATAGAGCCGCTGGTGGTCACGTCGCCGGTGAGATTGCCCACGGTTATGTCAACACCACCGTTGCCCTTGATTAGCTGATTGGCTGTAAGAGTTCCTGTATGAGTAACGCTTCCGGTTCCGGCGCCGGGACCAGCAGTAGTCCATGTGTTAGCTGAGGTGCATATCTTCAGCAAACCGCTGGACGTGTTGAAGAAGATGTTGTTGCCGCTGGGCTGGCAAACAGCAGGATCGCTAGTCCCGAATGCAATCTTTCTAGCAGGCCCGCTGACCTGTGCTGAGGCACTGATCGAGAGCAGCAGGATTGTGACGATCCAGAGTAGACGTTTCATTAGGCGACCTCACCCTCGAAGTGGAACTTTAAGCTGTTGGCTGAGCCTCTGATCCAGTAGTCATGAGTCTCTTTGTTATTAAGTAAATTCCCGCTACCCACCGTCCAGTCATCGCCGGGGCCAAGAAGGATGCCGTAGACCGTTGAGCTTACCCCGGCAGGGCCGATGTAGATATCCCCAGCGTTGGCCGGATCAGCGGTGAGCGTCCAGCCCGAGTAGCGAGCAGAGGCTCCAGCATCGCCTCCGGTTCCTGCGCCAGCGACGGCTTTGATGCAGTCGCTCAGCCTATGGGATATGCTATCAGCAGGTAATGAAATTGTTCCCTTGTAAGGTCTAGCCATCAGGAAGCTCCTTTGGGGTTAAGCGTGGGCCGGATTAAGTGTTCGTACCGAAGCTGAAAAGATCATCTAAGCCTCCAGCCCACGACCGCGATTGTACCACAAAAATCTAAGGGGCAGAGAGCTTTCTCGTGGCAGGAACCAGAATAGGCGCATAGTTCTAACTCTGCCCCCTTGCTCGGCAGTCTATCATATTGCAGCGCCTTTGACTCGGCTAATGTCGCCAAACGGTTTCACAGTAACGTAGCCACCGCCTGCCCCCCATGACCGGAATCTTATCTCCAAATCTTTCTGAAAAACCCGAAAGCCCGCCGCCGAAACCAGCTTAAAAGTAACCGACTTGAACTTTCTGGCCTGAGTCACGATGTAGGTTTTCTTGTAGACCCCAATGCCGTGGTTGATGGTATAGGTATCCGTTATCGGAGCATTTGTTCCATCATCCGTGATGATTGAGAACGTCAGATTAGCCGTGCTGATATGGGCTATCTGGACTTCTCTGATGTGCAGAAAGCCTGTTCCATCCAGCGTAGTAGGTTGGGTTATCCAGTCAGTAACCAGCTCAGGCGAGGGCTCGAAGACCCAGCGCCACTTGAACAGCTTCCAAGGGTCGGAGTCGTTGCCGAGGATTCTGACCAAGTGAGCGATGAACGGGGTTGCAAAACTGTAAGCCTGCTCGCTTCTGCCGTTGTGCTGGATGATGGCCAGCGTTCCAGCTTGAGTAGCCATCACTCCGTTGGTTCCAGTATCGGCTTGGATCAGGATAGACTTGGGAACGTTGCCGGTGTCGGCTTCGATGATGATGCCCTGAACAAACTTCGCCCCATCGTAGCCGAGATCATCCATGTCTGTAGCGCGTAGTGCTGAGTCTTCCGGCCGGGGGAGCCACGAGGGTTCCCAGCCGAACAAGGAGCCTTGGCCGTTCCAGCTAAGGCTGAGGATGATGTTTCTAGCCTGAATCCCGTTACCGCTGTTTAGGTCTTCAATCTGCTGCGTTCGGCTTGCCGAGATAGCCAGATTGGTCAGTGGAGTAGTAGCCGGAATATTGTCGAACCCAGCACTGGCCGCTATAGCAACGCTGCTCAGATAGTCAACGATCAGGTCAGCCCAGACCTTCTGGGCTCTGAAATCTCCGGCGTCGAAGGCTCCGGTTTGCAGGGCACAGCTTATAGGTGTTCCGGCATCAGTCAACGCTGTTTGTAAGAACTGATAAAGCCTTCCGTCGCTTCCACCAAGTAGAACCGATCGCACGCCTCGGCCTTCTTCCTGATAGTGAGTACAGGCCATCGGCGTGTAGGCATCGTAGCTCCAACCGTTGAGCAGGGTGTTGTAGACCAATGTATGACGCATTCCAGCAAGGTCAACGAAATCGTAGTAGAGCATTCCATCGGCGTAGTTCAGGTCCATCGAGTTAGGCTGGCTGAAATCAGGTGGTGAAATACCGTTGACAGCTACACCGGGTTGACCGTCATGGGGGAACAAAGGATAGAGGTCAGAGGTAATGAGCTGAGGCTCGGCGCCGACTGTTTCATAGATGCCATCTTGGGCTATGAACCACATCTTGGGGCCGACTGCGAGGGCAAAGCGGGCGAACAACCCTTTGCCGTTTGGTATCTCATTTGGTCTTGCGGTGAGCCGGTTGGTCAATGGGTCCGGCTCCATCGAGATAGCCCACATTCGTTGGGTTGACCAGACATAGGCTCTGCCATCGTAGACACAGCCATTCATCAGAGGTTCACTGGGACTGGTTATTTCAACCTGGTTCTTCTCGTCTGCGCTATCGGGGTCGTTGCCGTTGGTCCAGAACAATGTGCCTGGTTGGTTAGGGGCACCACAGGCGAACATGAACACGCCTCCAATGCCTTCGCCGAATGGCCCCCACATAGCAGGCAACGGTTGGCCTTGAATCAGTGCATCCGGGATGAAGAAGCTGACGCCGCCTAGAGTGCCAAGGTTCTCTACGGTTTCAAGCAGGATCGTGGATATAACTCTATAGATAGTAGCTGGAACTCCATTAACGATAACCTGTGATCCAGCAGCCCAGTTGACGTTGAACGTGTCTCCCCCGGTACGACTGACCGAGGTTCCGCTGACGTTGCAGGTTCCGGTTCTCGGAATGTCACTTAGCGGGAAGGGCTGGAATTTTCCGAAATCGATCCTTGGGTTTGAGGCTATAGAGTCATCTGGAAAGTCATCGTTGAACACGACTCCGGTGTTGGGGCCGGTGCCGAGGTAAATCCAGTCGTTGAGAGAGCCCCCAAAGCGATACCAGTCTACTTTGTCAACCTGAGCATCGGCTGAAACAGTAGCAACAAGCTGGACTCTCTGACGCTTGGGCAACACCCCGCTTCGAGTAGCCGGTGATGGATAAGACCGAGCGCCGCTCTCGCTTGCTCTGTAGACGTAGCGATATAAGTAGGGCGTGCCGATGTCGCCGGTGTCTGGGCCAAAGGTTCCGCCTATCCACCATGAGTCGAAGATTACATTGGCGGCGGCGGTAGATACCACTAACAACCGCAGAGCCTTAATGTCCTTCAGTCCTACTGTAGAATCTGATCCTACTCGTATAAGCTCCCCCACCTTGATTTTGAACAAGGTTCTTTGTATGTCCCCAGAGACACCACTGGTAGATGAGGGATCGGGGGTTACAACCGGGGGATCGATAAAGCCCCCATCACCACCGCCTCCTGCAAGCTCGTCTATCCTTGCCTGAAGATTCCTGAGTCTTCTGGGATTAGCATTCCGCTGGGTTAGCTTGGCTAGTCTGTTCTGTAGCCTCGCCCTCGTTTGAGCAATGCTTTCATCTGCGCTGGTAGGTGTTTCGTCCACGATCTTCTTGGTGATAATCTCCGACTTCGTATCAACCGCAGAGCTTGCTTGGTTTAGCGTAGAAGTAAGATCAGAAGGCCGCAGGGTTCCGATGAAATAGTTCTGGGTAAAGTTATTTGTAGACTGATCGCAGTCCAGCATAACCTGGACTTCCGTGGTGCGAGCAGGCTCAGTAAAGGTGACTATAATGTTGATCTCGTCAGTGTCCTGTACGACTCTGCCACTGATGTTTGAGAGGTCCAGTGTGATAATTCGATCAGCATAGCCGGTTCCGGCAGCAGCCATTGTCAGTTTGACGGACATCTGGTTCAGGATGTCTCCAGAAGCAGAACCCCCACCTATGTAGGTTCCAGCCAGAAAGACCCTAAAGGAAGTAAGACCTGTTATGGGTTCTCCTGCCACATGGTTCAGGGTTGTAGAGCAACGAATGCTGGGGACATCATCAGGGCCAATGGAAACAGAGAGCACTCGAACGACTTCGGTGTTGATCTTTATCAAGGCATTCGGGCTGGTCCTGTGATGAGAGGGATGGCTGACTACTATGGTACAGAGTCCAGTTGAGCCCCCATCATAGGTAATGGAAGAAACCGTTCCGCTTTTCATCGCAGGCAGGACTTCTTCTATGACTGCATTTTCGTTAGCTGCGCCGTGGGCGAAGTTGACATAGGAGCCTGCAACCATGCTGTTCAGAAATGTTGTTGGATTGATAGAGGCCCAGCCGGTTGAGCCGGTATCGTAGAGGATGTTTTCTATGAAAGTGCTGGCTGTTGGAGTGCTGAGGGAGCAGTTAGTTGGGGTGTAACTGGCGCTCGACCTCAAGGTATCAATGGTTGCCCTCGTTGGCCCCGGAAAGGTTGGGATCGCAACTCCACCTAAGCCTGTTGGCGGCGCACTCGGGGGTGCGGTGCCTTGATTCCTGAATGTTCCAGATACGTTTATCTTCCCACTCTTGCTCGCATCCCCGATATACATCCAGGGCTCGGGGGATTGTTCTGGCCTGAAGGGAACAAGTGAAAGCGGTCTGCCACTGAAGCCACTGGCTCTCAGGGTGTAGGCGTTGTGGGCTCCGTTGTCGCTATAGAGGCTGGTTCCAGCACCAACTACTCGGGCGAAGCTCTGGGTTGCAGATGGAAGGTCGTTGTTCAGCCGGCGAACCGAATGGACTATCAGGTCGGCCATTGCTGAAGCGTTGATGGCGGTTAAGCCCGGTCTGGTGTCCAGCCTGCCGAGGACGAATTGGCGGAGGTTCTGGTAGATAGCTAGTTCAGAGCTGTCCAGCTCATCTATCGCCTTGGCGAGTTGCAGGCCACGAACCGCGAATCTCTGGGTTGCCCTGCTATGGCGAGTTGCGCTCATGCCGCTGCAATCCTCATAGGTCTTCGATCAGCTTCTCTCTGGCTCTGAGAGCGAAGCTCGTCTTCAAGCTGGGCCTGTGCTCTAAGTCGGTCATTGTTGTCCGCAGCTAGTCGGAGCATGTTCTGGGCTAGCGGCATTGTAGCTTCCCACTCAGCGCCGCCTTCCTTGAATCGAGCAAGGTATTCAGCGTAGTCCAGCACTACGTCAAGGTGTTCTCTAGCAAGCTGAACCTGCGCTGCATCGTTAGCTGGAATGGGAGCGTTGCGAATGCAGTCTATGGTTACGCTGGAAGCAGCAGAGGGAACAGGGGAGAAGCCGATCAGGTTCAAGCCTGCCATTGCACCTACCGTTGGAGTTCCACTGTTAGTCGCTATCGTCTGCCAACCAGGGTTCATTGCGTCGAGGGACTGGAGATCAACAATCGGGGTCTGTGCCCCATTGACTTCAAGGTTCAGAACAGAGCCGGTTATCTTGGCTATCATTACGCCTTCGGCGTAGCGTTGCTCTGCATGAGCTGCGCGAGCAGGATCTCTGGCTTCGCCGTCTCTGCTTAGAAGGTCAGCAAGAGCACCGAACTTTATAGCCCAAGCAAAGTCGTCTGGAATTCCAAGGTCAACTCCGGTTGCTACATCGAGAGCCTGGCCAGCATTGATGGTCAGCAGATGGATAGAGCCGTTGGCATCTGGGATTGGGCCAAGCTGCAAGGTTATCGGAGGAACTACGATCGTAGAGTAAACCTGTGGGGTTCCACCTGTGGTTGCCCAGCCCACTAATAACGAGTTCAACTGCCTCTCATCAGAGCGCCAGAGCGTTGAGTAGACGTTATCGAGGTTCTTCCAGACAGCACGCCGGACATCTATGATTGAGTCGTTCAGGGGGACTCTGCCGTCGAACGGTGAGCCAGCCGCAATCTCAGAGGCCGTTATAACGCATCCAGTTTCGAGAAGGAACTGATCTCGGCGTCTTTGGATGGCCTTGACCAGATCGTCCATGGAGAACTGCTCTGTGCCGCCCCACGTCGTTGATGAGCTGAAGTCGTTGACTGGCTCCATCAAGGCATACTGTAGGTCGTTTACGAGATCACGGTCGGTCAAGGTTCTTGGAATGAGAGAACCAGTAACGTTGGCGAGATCGTAGAACGGCGTAGCCGCCGTGTGGTTGAACGTGAACCGGCCCCGCTGAACTGTAGACATAGATTGCCATGTTCTAAGAGCTTCCTTGAGCACGGAGCGAAGGTGGCCTTGAGGGAAGAAAACCATGCCGCCATCCGCCAGCCGTGCTGCAAGCTGGCTTTGCATCTGGCTGAAGTTCAAGTAGGCATATGGCATGAGTTCAGGGCTTCTTTACATCAGTGCCGATGGAACCTTTGCTGGTTGGGCTGTCTCCCACCACTATGTCCTTGGATGGAGCCGGGGGCATAAAGCTCATCGTCTGTAGATCAATCTGCCATGTCTCATCGACCTTGCACTTCACCCGAGCTTTCAAGAGAGCAATCTGAAAGTCCTTGTTTGCATCGACCACGGCTTTATAGGCATCGATCACGGCTTGGCGCTCTGCAACAGGGATTGCAATCGGGGTAGCCACGGCGACAGCCGGTTTCTCATCAGCCCTTGTAGGCAGGGAACTATATACTCCAAGCAGAAGCAGAATAACCAATAGTTTAAGCTTCATCGTTTCTCCTTTTAGTTCACGCTTCTTGCTACTTCATACCAATTAGTTCCGCTCTTGACAAGGGTGATTGAGTCATCGGCTGTTGTAACAAAGTTGCCTGCCAGCTTTAGGTTTGATCCGTCTGTAAAGGTAAGAACCCCATCGAAGATGAGGGTAATGGTAGTACCATCTATAACCCCGGCTGCATCGACACTTGTTATGGTAGTTGTGCCCGTAACGTGAAATGAATTACCTGTGGGGGCTATAGTAGCTGCGCTGGCAACATTGGCCCCCTGGTATAGATTGGTTATTCCTGATGGATTTATTCCCAGTTTTAGATTGGCCGTGATCGACCCTAAGGGATTCCCAAGCCTGGTGGCTGACTGGTAAATGCCAAAGTCCCCGAAGGCAACGTTATCTGTACGCAAAGCCCAGTTGCGAGTGCCTGTGTTAGAATTGTTGCTATAGAAATCCAAGCGTTCCGAACTGGCATCTGTTAAGCCTTCAACTCTAAGAGCAAAGTCTGTACTGTTGCTATAGACATGAAGTGGCGTAGCAGGAGCATTGGATGCACCTATTGCTACTAAATCACGGAATGATCTAATACCCCCTAACAACCCTACATCAGTGCGAAATCGGATGTTTGCGGAATCCGTTGGGATAGTCTCACCATCAACAGTTGCAAAGGTATCAATATCAATTCCCCGCCCAGTAGTAGGTGCCCAAGTTGCTAAGTCCTCTAACTTGGTGATGGAACCATGAAGGCTGTCTATCTTGATGGATTGGGGAAAAGTTGGCTGACTGGCAATGGGCCGGATTTGGATTTCCCCAACTAATCCTATAAAGGTGTCACTGTCTGTGAAACCAAGCCTAACTCCGATATTCGATCCGCCTTGTAAGGTAAACCTTACTCCATCTAGCGTGAGCTGTGAAATACTTCCTGTTGGTGCAACGTTGATGCCCTTTGATCCTGCTATGCTTGAATTAGCATAGAAGTTTCTGACTGTTGGGGCATTGGCCAGGTCAAAGTCTCCTGTAGGGTTTGGATTGTAATGATCGATGACGAGGGCGAAATCTTTATGGTTGATAACCTTCGCATCATAAATCATCAAGCCTTCGGCACCAGTTGAACTGATGGCGGTGTTGGCAAGAGAGTTGGCGTCGAATAATAGGTGCTCGAACCTTATACCTCCTATCGGCCCGGTAACGGTGAACATTGTTCCACCGCTTGCCCCGGTCCACTTGAAGCTAGACGGATTGACTGCCCCGGCCATGTTCAGCAGATGACCACTGGCCCCTCGGATGACAACGTTATGCCGAGTCGATGCAGTCGTGGAGGTTCCATTTCCAATCGTGATGTTTGAAGCGATAGCGATGGTCTTGCCTTGGGGAACTTCTATAGTTCCCCCAGCAGCAGGAATCGTTGTACTGATCAGAGTAGCCAGAGCAGCAGAGTCATCGGTTGTTCCATCACAGGTTAGATAAGCACAGGCATTGTAGACTGCCCCACCCTTATCATAGATTGGGCCAAATAGGTTTCCTGTAGTCAGTTCCAGCTTGTTGCTGCTAGCAGTCAGAACTGGATCGGTGCCGGATAGATCAAAGGTAATAGTTCGGCTGGCTTGAGTACCGTCGAACAGGTTGAAGCTGGCAACCTGTGTAGCTGGCGTCCAGCTAAAGGTAGGATTCCCGCCTGTTCCGTCAGTGTTGGTGATGCCCATGCCGGTTCCAGCCACGAAGCTACGAGCGGCGAAGGCCCCAGCAGAGCTTTGAACAATCCACCCGAGCGATGTACCAAGGGATGCGAGGGCGTCTGCGGTGACGGAGCCAGTGCCGATCTTGGCTAGCTTGCCGGTGGTGTCTACTCTGATTCCATTGGCAGTGCCCCCGGCTGTTACCTGGAATGGATTGACTGTTGAGGTTGAGAGCGTATCGATAGCAACCAGCAGCGGAGTACCTGCTGCTGCTGATGCGGTGTTCTCGCCTATTCTCCAGCCTATCTTGCCACTGGTTGTGAGAGTCCACTTCCAGATTTGAGCGTTGTCGCCGCTGTTCAGAGTGTTGGAAGTAGTAGCTGCGGTTATACTGCTGAGAGCCGTTGCAGCCGAGCCCGCACAGGAACCGAATGTCGGTACGCCTCCATCGGTTGCTTGTAAACAGAGGGTTCCAGCACCGCCTGCTGCCGTGGTGATGAACTTGGAGCCGTCGTAGTAGAAAGCTCCATTGGTTGAATAGCTAGCACTGGTTGTGTTGGTTCCACCCCGAGCAAGGCTGAAGACACCACTGCCGATTGCTGCTGTGTCGAGAGGGCCCCCGCCTGCTGCGTTCTGGTGGCTATGCTGGGCTCCGGTGAAGTCGCCAATGTTGGGAGCAACCAGCGTCTTGTTTGATTCTATCTGGCTCTCATTAAGGTTAACAACGGTACGGTTAACTCCGTTGGCTCCATATTCCAGAGTATTGCTGGTTGAGTCATAGGCTAAGCGGCCACTGACCGTTGGATTTGCGCCCCCTGCAACTGGGATTGTAAAGGAAGAAGCAGCAGAGAAATCCTGAGCCCCTGCGCTGAACGTGTTGCCTTGATCGGTGTAGACGGTTGTGCCAAGGGTTCTGGTTTTGGCGAGCGTTCCAGACCAGCCCATCGTGAACGTGTGAACTGTGCCTACGCTATTGATTCCCAAGGTTACATTAACGTCATTGCTATTGGAGAAGGTCTGGCTTGCTCCGGTGAGTCCGTTCAGAGATGTGATGCCCGAGCCAGCGCCGCCCCCGATGGCTCCCCATACACCGGCTTGGAAACCGTTGAACTGGCCAGTGGTGCTGTTGTAGATGAACAGGCCATTGGCCGGGGAAGAGATCGCATCGCGTTGAGTCGTGGTCAGCCGAGGAGGAAGCAAGCCTTGGGTTGTGGACGTTAGATCGAGCAAGGCTGAAGCAGCAGGGCTGGTGTTGTTGATGCCGATGCTAACGGTGTTGTCGGTGATCTGGCTGTTGGTTATAGACGAGGTTCCAGACCACTTTGGAACCCGGCCACTGGTGCCCGAGCCGCTGAGCGGAGACGAGGAGGCATCAGCTATCTTGACGGTTCGGATCGTTGTGGCTGAGAGCCCGGAAGCCGTTATCGAAACGTCATAGCTCCCGTTGTTGGCATAGAAGGCCCAGTAGCCGGTTGTGGCATCGGCAGTGAAAGGATTGGCTTTGGGCGTCCCAGCGCCGTCGCTGAAAATGGTCGAGAGGTTTGTCGATCCGGCGTCGAACACACTGACGGTACAGCCTACATAGGTTCGCTGGACCTTTGTAGACGATGACACTCCGTTGGTGACAACTGACTGCCCGCCCTTTTCACAGAAGCCGGTTACGGGGCTTTGAGCCGAGGCCCAGGGGGATAGACAGCAGAGCCAGAATAGAAGTAATCCAAGCCGCTTTTTCATGATCAGTGAACGTAGGCTTTACCCCAGACTGGGCGCTTGGCGAAGTCAGCTATTGGGTCATGGCTGGGACGAGAGGTGGCTGAGATAACGGGAGCCGGGGCGTGGTTGGCGAACAGCGACAACGCAATGTCTACCAAGCCCAGAGCAGCCATGATTCCAGCCCTTACGCTTTCGTCTTTAAGCTGCGGAATATCGTGGGCAATGATGTCATCCAGCAGCCTGATGGACTCAGAGAGATAGCCTCTGATCTCAGTAGCCGTGCTGGTTGCTACCGTGTCTCTGAGCTTCGTGGCTATGGTCAGCCCTTGGTCGATCTTGGGCAAGGCGTTTGGTAGAAACTGAGAGATCAACGGGCGAGCTTTGCCAAGGCCGGTGATGATGTCGCTGGCATACATCACAAAGTTGTCCTTGCTTGAACCGGGTGTGTTGGTCTTCGGAGCACAGCTTGCCAGCAGCAGCGTGAGCACCAACGGAAGGATCGATAGTTTTCTCATGGGTTTCTCCTTTGTGTAATGTCATCCTTGTTGACATTCACTACTTGGCTTTGAACCGCTTCAGGTGGTGGCGGGTTGTCGGATTTTATAACCGCCGCACTCTTTCCAAAATCCGTGATGCCTTGGGCACCGATGAGCACACCGAAGATAGTAATGATCGTGGTTACATCTTCTGGGGCCAGAACGATATTGTGCTTGGCAGCGAAGGCAGCAAGCATTCCGGCTAGGGCAGTAATGACCTTAGCCGAGGTTAGAAGGCGTTTGAGGGCTTCGATGAGCCGTTCGGTGAAGGTGTTCATCAGCCTCCTATGGGGAATCCAAAGGTTGCAAGGCCAAGCAGCAGGAACAGTATGAAGATCAGGAAGTGCCCACCAATGTTCGGGTAGACCGCACCTGCTCCACCCCGAGGCCAGTACCACACGAAGCCGAGGATGATCCAGAGGAGCATGATGAGCCAGAAGATGAAACCAATGCTCATCTGACCACCGCCTTCTCGAAGCAACAGTAGTAGGATTGGCATAAGCTACTCCTTAGAAGCGAAAGGGGTGGCCCGCCACCCCGATCTGGTTACGCCGGCTGGTCGTCGGCTGCAAGGTCAGTCGTGCTCTGAACGAGAGCGGCTGTTGCGGCGCCGATTGCATCGTTGTTTGCGGTGATCCGGTCGGTTGCAGCCATCACGCCCGCTTTGAGTTGATCCAGGTTGGTAGCGTTAGCTACGAGGTCTGCGACTTGCTGAATCTCCTTGGTGATTGCATCGGTTGCAGCCGTGGATGCGGTTTGGAACGCCGTAAGCGCCTCGGCCTGGGCGTCGAGTTTTGCATTAAGATCATCGATTTCTGCCATGATTTTCCTCTGCTCCTTCTTTAGTTGTTTGACTTCGCGTTGAATGTGTTGCACGACTGCAAGAATTTCTTGTAGAACGTCCTGATTGCCGCGCTTGGTTGTAGCAGTGGGCATTGTCGTTACTCCGGTCACTTGCTAGAGAACAGCTTCACGATTGCACCGCCGATGACGCCCGCGATGGGCACCACGACGAGCATGATTCCGATGAGCCTGTTGTGGGCCTTTTCCATCGCTTCAATCCGTCTTTTCAATCCCTCGATTTTCTCATCTGCGCGTTCAAAGGCGGCATCCTTAGCCGAAGCATTTTGCTTGATCCAGTCTTCATACTTGTCCAGCGTAACGTAGGTATGAGCCGTTTCTACAGCCTGCTCGTGGGCGTGGTTGAGGCTGTTCAGCCGCCGCTCGTATTCCTTCGCCTGCAACTTGAGCGCACGGCGAACAGACCTGCTCTCTGACTTCCACAGCCTGTTGAAGTGCATGTGGAGCGTGTCTATACTCCACCCGCTCACATTGCGTTCTGTCTCGCCGCTCATTCACAATAGCTCCTGATTCGTTACAGCTTCGTATCAAGCCACTTCCTGCGCTTGTCGTTGAGCGCCCGCTGGCGCTTGATCGAGTCAGCCATCGCCTTCCTGATGTCGGCGCAAATGCTTTCCTGCTCAACTAAGTGCAGAGAGGCATCTTCTTTCAACAGATTGTTGTTCAGCAGACCACCCCCCGCTTCCACAATCTCATCACCGAGCTGCTTTGCACCTTTGAAGGCACATAACAATGAATAGGAATCAGCATCGAAGTCCAGCTTATCCAAGATTACCTTGTCCGGTAGTGCGGGCATAATTGGTTCCTCACCTTCTAGCGTCCACTTTCAGTTCAAGTGCGGCTATGCGGCTATCCATCTTACCGCTCCAATTCCAAAGGGCGTCGGACTTTTGGCGTAGTTCCATCATCTGCTGGTCTGAACTCTGACGCATCGTGCCTACATCTGCTCGTGTCTGCTTGGCAATATCCAACGCCTGCGTGATATCACCTCTCAATCCCTGAATTGCATCGAGCAAAGTCTTCTTGTCGTCTTCGACTATCTTCTTGTCGTCAGCTCGGTTGTTCTCGGTGTTCCTCAATGCCTGCTGAACCGTTCCGTCAATCAACCCACGCTGATTAGCCTTCTCCATGAAGGTAATGGTTAGCGCAATCGCAGCGATCAAGATAGAGATCATCGCCAGAATAGCGCCCAGCCCAACCTCTTTGAATGCTCTGATCTGTCTAGTCAACTTTGCCTCGTTGATGTCATGTTCATCACTTGGCGGCTCTGGGCGTAGTATCTCTACCTTGCTACTACTGCGGCCTCGGATTCCAACTAAGTTGGCCGCGTTTTCGGACATTCGTTCACCTCACTATCTCCCAGAATAAATTGCAAGCGTCCAGAAAAGATTGGGGCAGAGTAGCTACTTCAGCTAGCTCCCTTTCGGCTTGCTCGGGGTGATCTGTTCATCCATCGGTGAACCGATGATGACGTTGCCACCCTTCTTGTTGCCCAGATAGTCGTCAGCATATTGAGTCGTTGAAATCGGCCCGTAGCTGGACGGGGGCTTGCTGAACTCTTTAGCGGTGTGCCCACCGAAGCTGCCGCTCACCCTATGAGGCGAAGGCGGCTTCGGGTAGTCCGCCATCGGGGAATCTGAACCGTGTTTTCTTGCCACTGTAATACTCCTTTCAGAACTGCATTATAGCATCATTGAATAGGCGCGTGGGATTGTAAAAAGGCACTATCGATTGGATAAAGAGAGCCACTGCTCTCTGGGATCAAAAGGTTCTGGATCATCTGTTCTTCGTCTTGGATCTCACAGAGCCGAAGCTGCTCTTTGTAGAGCGTGTTGTGCTGCTCCATGAATAGGGGCCAGTTGATCCCACGATAACGGGCATCTGCTTGATGAGAAGCCCACTGGCACCCACGAAACAGGGCTCTCTCTAGAATAAGATCATCTGTGATAACAGGCGGGAGGCTATCACCGCTGACGAAATCAACCCCCCGCTTCTGATATACAACCAGAAAGCCTCTCTCAAAGTTAGGTGAGGGCCACATTTCATAGACTGGCTGGTTGTTGCCATCAGTCTTACGAGTAGCCAGAACATAGGGCTGACCGCTCGATGCTCTCTGGGGGTCAGAGTTGTCCAGTTCTTCGGCTGCTACATTCAAGACAAGGCTGTAGGCGCTCACCGGATCGTAGACTCTGCGGTAGCGCAGGAAATCCGTGACCTCTACACCGACTGCGTTCAGCGGAGGACCGTAGAAGATTCGAGTAATGATGTAGCTAGCTGCGGTGCTGGTTGTTTCCAGATAGATACGATCCAAGGTCAACACGACAGCGGTTGGAACCGTGAAGTCAGCAGCCGTTATCGAGTAGATAGGCCCACCGCTGACCCTGAACTGTCTCAAGGTAATAGCAGGGTTAGGTAGGCCGACGAGAGCCGCCGAAGCTGTAGCGTCGAGCGTAACGGACTGGCTGAACTGGGTTACACTAGCTGATCCAGCGTTGATAAGCGGAGGGCTGTATAGCCAACCCTCCGCCATCAGGAAGGACCAGTGGCGATGGTCACGAATATCGCGCCACGCTCGGTTGATGAGCTTCTGCGCGAGTAGCGCGGGGAGCTGGGGCAGGTGGATCAGAATTTCGTTCCAAAGTTGATCGTAGGTGCTCGGCATTCACTATCTACCTCGGAACTCCATTCGACAGGTTACGGCAGACAGATTGGTAGTGTTGCTGACCTCGGCTAATGGTTGCTGAGTGACCGAGGGAGAAGCACCAAGGAAGGTAGCGATCGGGATTGTCCGGTTGGTAGCGGCGGCTTTCGACAGCACCCCAGCGTTGCTATCAGGGTTGATCCCGATGGCTTCGCCGATGGCCCCGCCGACAACCGTGACGTTGCCGGTTATCGAGCCGGTTCCTCCTCGTAGAGCCATCAGCTTCTTGTTGGTGTAGTCCCAGACTACCCAGGCTACGCCCGAAGCTGCGGCATTGAGGCCGATCATCAGGGCTCCAAAGATGTCACCGGCTTTGGCGAAGCCGATTCTCTGGGCTGAAAGTCCAAGGGAGGCTCCATAGCCCCCCGTTGGATAGCTCGTATCGAAAGCGATCTGGACGCCGACGATTCGGGTCTTACTCCAGACATCCTCATACAGTTTGGTCAAGGTTACGGCCATGACGTTTTCTCCTTCTCTGGCTCAAGGCCAGAAGGGGTTAGTGACCCTACCAGTTCAGATGAAAGTTCTTCATCACGATCAGGTTGACGCCACCATCGGTCGGCGCTTCATAAGCTGAGCCGATGATGTTCTTCAGGCCGAGCGTGCCGCCGCTGATATAGGTTCCGGTTGCGTCTGCGATTGCATCAGCGGTAGCCGTCGTGGTGAGCTGAAGCACAATGTTGCCTGCCGTCTTGTTAGTAACGGTTGCCCGGTACTTGACGCCGGCCAAGCCTTGAACCTGAATCCAGCCGTAGTTACCGCTGGTAACGGTGTTCAGGGCTATTCCAGCGAGGTAGCCTTCAAGCGTGGCACCGATGGTGTGGGTGACTTCGTAGTCGGTCAAGCCAGCGTTGGCTACCACGTCCCAAGCAACGATGTCTCCCCGCGCAAGAGCCGTGACAGCTTTGACGTACTGATACCAGCCGCCGTAGAGAATTCCGACTGATGCAAGGCTGAGCTGTGCCGCCTCAGCATGGTTGACTGCTATAAGTTTGCCGAGCTGTCCGCCAAAGCGGGGCTGGACAGCCGACGCGATGTTCGATCCTACCTCGGGGTCGTTCACAGTGTTGAGGTATTTGAGATCGAGCTTTGCAATGTCTCCGAATGGTCCTGTTGGCATTAGTTTATCTCCTTTTTCCTCAACACATCAGCTCCCAATTCCGTAAGCGTGATTACTTCCCCAAGGACTTCCACAGGGAAAGTTAGCAGCCGCAAGTGATTGGCCTGCGACCATCGTTGAATTCTGGGCGACCTTGAAGCCGGTCCAGCCGAACTGGTAGAGCGGGTTGTCACTCATCCTGAAGTCCCATTGCTGGGTGTTCAGGAGGGCTAGAACTTCGCCTACCGTTACGGTGGTTGAGCTGGGCAAGCCGCTCGCAGCCGTTGGCGAAGCAACCGACGTGAAGGTCGAGGTCAGATAGTTCCCCAGATCAGGATCGTTGATTCCGTAGACCGCCGAAGGCGCGTAGGCGTCAACGAGGAACGAAACGGTCATCAGCTTGATGGCCTGTGCTCCCCAGAACACCGGGTCGGTTCCGAGTTCCATGAACCGCTGCTGTGGCTGGATGCGTTCAAGCATGAAGTTCCAGACGGCGGCATTGCTGATCCCAAGATCGGGGAAAACCCCGCGCTGACCCGCTGCGGTATACATCTCCAACAAGTTGTTGTAGGTGATCGTGCCGGTGTTGCCCGCAACGTCGCCAAACCACTTAGGAACCGAGTTCAGGCCAGTGCCGACAACGCCGCTGCCTCGGGTCTTGGTTCCATAGGTCGGGAAAACGTTACCATCCCATGAGTTGTCAACCCCGTTGTTGAGGGCTTCTGACATCCCGTTGATCTGGGTGACGCGGTTGTCGGTGATCGTTGAAGCTGAGCCTTGACCATGACGCCACAACGCAATGTTCAGGATCGCGTTGAGCGTCTTCATCGAATTGTCCAAGTGAGCTTCAACGAGGTTGACAACGTTCATTGGCCCCTTGGCCTGAGTACCGATTTCTTCGAGGTACTCAGTAACGTTGACATAGTAGTATTTCGGATCGAACGCCGTGGCGTCGATCGTCTGGGGCTTGGCAAGGTTGAACGTGTCCCCTTGCGCGTAAGCACCGCCTTTCAGCGGAGCATACAAGCCGGGTTGCTGCATGAAAGCCCCACCAGGGTAGGACTTCAATCGGTTGCGTCGGAGGTACGCTAAGAACGGTGCTGTTCGGAAGAAATTGTCCCTGAGTTTCCGGGGCCAAATCTCCGCAAGCGTCACTGCTGTTAGCTCTGAAAAGCCTGGCATGGTTGTTCTCCAATCAGAGGCGCTTCGGCGCCGTTAGTTTGCGTACCCGCTGCTACAACCGGGGATCGAAGCCCTCAAGGAGCTTTGCTGCTTTTGCTCTTGAGTTCTGGTCGGCAACGACTGCTGCCGAGGGGTCTTCATTGGCGAGGGCAAGAGCTGTGCTGAAGCTGCCGGTGGCGTTGTCTCTGCGGGCTGCGGGATCAACGGCCATTTCGGTCATGACTTTCGCTCGTTCATCTTCTCGGGCGGCTTTCAGTTCGGCCTCGAAATGTTCCTTCTGCTTTTGCTCTCGGATGGCTGGGATGCCATGAGTGTCTTCCCATGCTTGCTGGGCAGATTTGCCCTTGTAGACCTCGGCAAGAATCTTCTCGCCATCGGGGTATTCGCCGGTTAGCTTGAAGTGCTCTTGGGCAATGCGTTGGAATTGAACCGGCCACTGGGTCAACGCGGGAACGACCTTGGAGAGATCGTCTTTGCTGACGAAGCTGGACGTGTCGAAGGCAGGCTTTTCGTCAACCTTGGCAGGCGGTGTTGTTCCGGTTGAAAGCTCTGAAACAGAGCCGCCCTTTCCGATGTAGGCATCCGTCAAGGTCTTCAGCTCCTTCTTCAACCGTTCGCTTTCTTCGAGAGCCTGAGAGAACTTCGGGTTGTTCTCATCCCGCCATTCAACAAGCTGCTTCTCCATGTCGAGAACTTCCTGCTGCTTCGCCGATAGGCTTTCTCTCTCAGTTCTCATCTCATCTAACTTCCTACTGTAATCAGACTGCCTTAAAACCGAGTCTTTCAGCTTAGCAACAATTTGGGGTTTGTTGAGGGCTGTCAACAAAGCCTTTTTTTCATCATCAGATACCTCAAAGTCATTGACCCAAGCCTCTAGTTCAAAGTTAGTTGACATAAGCCCCCTCCTTAATATAACCCCGACGATTCAGGGCTATCATATCAGCCTTAAACTGCTCTCTAACTTCTAGTTCTTCGGAGGTAAGCCTATTGAACCTGTCGCCAGTTTGAGGTCTTGTATGCAGTCTAAACTGAACGGCCAGATTAGCCTGCGCTGATTTGATGATCATGTAGGGTAGGCATCGTAATAAGGCATACAGAGCCTTGGCATTGGTTATTTGCCAATAGTACATATCCTTATGCTTCTGCCCATATACCCCAATTCCCGTTCTTTGGGCACAGCTTATACAACCTCCAAAGGTTTGTTTAAGCCATTCCATCAAACGATAATTTGTATTTGTGACCATCACGGTAAGAACAAATCTGGGTGATGAGGCTGTCTTAGCTTTTCTGATGGAGATCATTCCCTCCCCATCAATATAAGCAGCGAATCTGGCCCAATCCAACTCGGAAATAGGGGATAGTTCATGCTCCATTTTAGGGGCTAGAGATACCATCCCTTTAACATAGTCGGCTTTGGTCATCATCTTACAGCAAATCTCCTTTACCGTTTCAGGTTCTTCCTCTAACAATCCCATAAACAAGGTTTTGTTTTGAGGAGCCAAACCTATGTCATCCAGAATTTCAGCCAATTTGCTCATTGTCATTTCCTACCTCCTTGCGACTGGCAGGGGCCAGTAGGTGTTAAAGGTTACTCGATAGCCCGATCAGCGCCAGTCCTTCAGCCGTTGTAGTTGATACCGGCATCTGGGCCTGCTGATTGGGGCTGCTGCATTGATCCGACTACTTCAACCGTTCCCTGCTGGATGGCTTTCTTTATAGCCTCCGCTGCTTTTGAAAACTGCGGGTGGGCCGACGCGATTGCCATCGCCTGGTCTTCAAGCTGCTTGGCCAGTTGCATGAACTGAGTAGAAGGATCGGGCTGGGGCGCAACGCCGCCAGAAGCCAGTCCTGAGAGATCAGGCATGGCTTGCTGGGTTGGCTGAGCACCGGGAATTGGGGGCATTGCTGACATGATAGCCTTATGTAATTAGCGCCTCTTTAGCTGGCGCTGGAGTCCTCGAATCTTGCGGCGGGGAACTGCTTCTTCGGTTCGATAGACCGGCTTGCCTTCGTCGGTTTCCCCGTACTTGGTTGTTATCGTTCGCTTCTTTTTCATTCGTTGCTTTCTCATTTGAGCTAGCGGGAGAGGCAAGTGAAATGCCCAGCCTCTCCCCCTAGAACCCCCGTTTTGCGTAGCGGCGACGAGCTAGTTTGAAGGACGGGCAATTCGGGCCTTCTTGCCCCTCTTTTTCTTCCGCTTCTCTCGTTGATCGTTCACTAACATGATGTTCTCCTCGTCTTCTGGCTCATCCATGATGGAGCCTCCAACTTTGTAAAGTGGAGGAACCACGACGGTCCCTCCTGTTTAACGCCACCCTGCTGTCGCCGGGGATCAGCCCTTGATGTAAGAGCGATCTTTAAGCGGAACAGGAAAGACGGGTCTAGCGGCGTTTGCCCTTTCGACCCTTTTTGCGCCGGTTCCGACGATCCATGGGTTTGCCTCCTTTCTTTAAGACTGAGTTTGCAGTAGCGACGGCCCGGCCTTCGTCACCAGTACGCCTGAGCACACTGTTAGCAACTTGTGCCCATTGACGGCGTTTCTTGGATGACTTGGCTTTGCGAGTGTGACGTTTGGCATCTGTAGATGACCACGGCATACGGCAAGAGGCCACCAACCGGATGGTCAGTGGCCTCGTTTTCTAACGTCGGACCGAGAAGCTACTTATGCAACTACAAGCTGACGGTACAGCTAAACAGGATTAGTGTCAACAGGTTTGTTGCGCTGGTGGTTGTGGTCCCACTCGGTTATGACCGCTACCCCTTGGTTGACATGGATGTGGATGGTGCCGTTTTCGCGGAGGTTCAGAAGGTAGTCGATGATCTCGTGGGGATCACCAGAGTAGCTGGTTTGCTCGAACGCTCGGGTGCGCTCGATGCAGGGTTGCTTTCGGAGACGAGGGGTTGGCTGGCTCATTGTAGGCTCTTGTGGGTAACTACTACGTTGACCTTATCGTGGTCGGGAGCATACGATTCTAGTTCTGGATCACACCAACATTCCACAGTTTCTTCATGAGCATGATCTGTAGGAATAACATGAACTTCTTCCTGCGTCTCCCTCAAATCTACTACCCGCCATTGCATTAGCGGCTCTCACTAACCGTGGTTCTCGAACCACCGTCTTTGCTCTTGACCTGTGGTAGATTCTGGCCACTAGGTTTACGACCCCCGCCTTTGCCCTGACCGGCACCTTGCGCGGCTTGGGCCATCTGATCTGCAATAGTAGCTTCAAGGTCTTTCCACTGGCCCCACTTTTCGAGAACTGTATTCCCTTGCAGGTGGCCCCAGTTCGGGATGTCGAGAGCGGTTGAAACTGTCTCAGGATCGATAGGATAGCCGCTCCTCATAAGCTGTAGATAGAGCAACTTTCTCGAAGTCTGATTAAGCTGATGCAATGAACCAGGGGTTATCCTGAAGTTAAAGTTGTGCATATGCGTTCTAGCCCGTTCCATCCGGGTTTGAACGAAACCCTGCTCGTTGGCCGGGATGATTGAACCGGGATCGAAGTCGAAGTCCTGCTCGGTTATCCCGTCTTGGCCCATGACCCAGATTCTCCGCTGGGTGTCGTAGAACTGGAAGAACATCGGGCCGACCTGTTGGCCGAGGCCACGTAGCGAACGTTCCATTGAGCGGCTCATTCCACGAACGATTGGGCCAGCCATTTCCATCAGCTTCTCGATTGCATCGCCACCGGGGACTTGCTTGGCTTTAGCCAAGGATTTGAGATCAGGAACACCCAGCATGTCACCAATGAGGTTCTTCAGGAATGGAACGTATTCAGAGATGATCCAAGGCGGTACATCATACATCTGAGGAGGCACCGGAAACTTAATAGGGTTCTCGTTCTTGAAGTTATCGTAGCGCATTTTCATGCCCCGGCGACGGGTGCTGAATCGCTGGGCATCGGTAGCCGAGATAGCGTTCTTGTCCCAGAGCATCGGCGGATCAAGCCGAACGGAGGCACTGTCATCTATGTTCCTGAGATGCTCGTTGAAGCTGTCGCTGATCGAGGCGACTTCGAGGACTAGAGAAAAGCCGAGAAAGTTCCAGACCCACTCGTCCATAGAGAAGCTGATGAGAGGGACTTGGCCATGCCACCAGTAGCTCGGACCATCGTAGATAATGCAGGTCTTGGTACAGATTATCAGCCTGCGGTTTGGGTAAAGCTGACAATCAGATCGTTCTGCTTTGCGGTAGGTAGTCTGGCCTGTGGTCGTTCGGCCGGCTGGAACATCACTGCCGAGCGAAGGCACTTCGTAGTAGAAGGAAGTACCAGGCTGGCCCATCGGTTTCGTAAAGCCAGATGTGTTTATCGAGAAGTCATCGATGTAGATGTAGTTGACATCAACGGTTGGAAACGGGGTTTCTTCATCTTCCCGGTTCTTAGGCAAGCCTATGAAATCCATTAGAGTCCGGCCTGTCTTGGCCCAGATGGACTGGCCCCGATCAGTGGCGGTTGTCGGCAAGTCTCGATCGGCGGTGATGCGATGCTGTAGATGGGGCCACTGGCGCCAGGCTACGGTTATTGGCAACTCGTCTTTGATGATAACGGCGTAGGCTTCCTGGAGATTGTGATTTGACGGAAGCTGAATGGGAAGTACGTCCCTCGCACCATACGATTGTAGAGCGATATCACCCACCCCACGGCGGCGAGCGTTCGACTTCCAAAAGGGAGAGAGGTATCCCTTGCCAAGAGCGGCTGCATATTGCAAGGCTTCCTTGATGCTGAGATCAACAAACGTATTGTGATACCAGTCATTAGTAAGGTTGTTGAGAATAGTAGTCTGATGCTCCCAGCGGGTCTTGTCGCTGGTTTCAAACATCCAGAAGTCCCGGAGATCGGTGAGAACGCTGATCTGCTCATTGAGAGCACGCTTAACGATGTTAGCCCTAATCTTGGACATAGCGCCACCAGCAGCGCTGTTACCCGGTAGCTGCTCGTTGAGCTGGCCTGAGATGATGTCGATAGCTCGGTCGAGCTGGCTGAAGCCGGGTTGGGTGTTGAGATAGGCAAGACCCTCAGAAGTAGCTTCAGCTACCCAGCCCAAGCGGTAGGCTTCCGAGGTATCGTCCGGGGGGCAGACGTAGCTGGAATGCTGGGGTTCTCGGTCTGGGTTACTTGACATCCATCATCCCCATAGGAGGTTTTTCTACCAAGGGGCAGGACTCAGGAATAGAAGCCCCTATGTGAAAATTAAGTGCTCTGTAGAAGCCGTAGTCTTCTTCACCATAATAGCTCATATTGGCTATTACAGAAGCCCAAGCACTTGCATCCAAGGTAGGTACTATCTCTGATCCATTCAGAACTACCCGAACACCTCCATTGGCCATCTTCTCAAACACCAAGCTATCTTGAACATGGAATCCACAATAACCCGGAGTAACACTGCTCATTTTGTAACCTCTATCATCCTTGCCATCTGTCTCGCCAATCTGCGCTCCTTGCCCTTGAGCTTCGGCGACAACCGCTTGAGGGAGCCAGTGCCTGTGACCTGATAGACCTTACCATCGGTGTCTTGAACGTGTTTACCTGCGTGCTTGAGCAGAGGGCTTGGCATCAGTCCATTCTCCTGTAGTTGTGATGCTCATCCTGATAGGGCTGCCTCTCGCTTCGGTCCAGCTCGAAGCCCTGAATCATGCACTCTGGATTAGCAGCCGGAATATCAACATTGTAGCTGCTCTCTATAGCAGCTTCGGCGAAAGCCCGAGCTTCGGGCGACAGGCTGGAGAGCATTGATTCTAGCCTTTCTCGACCGGCTTTGTTCTCCACTGACCTAAAGGCTTTCTCCTGCTCCCGGTTGATCTCGGCATCGGCTTTCATTCGATCAGAGTATTGCCTACGGAACTGGCTGTACTCGTTCATCGTCCTGATCTCTTTGCGAACGAAGCCCCGAGGGTGCCGAGTGTCTTCGGCGGTAGCGGCTACAAAGATTTCACCGTCCGAGGGCCGCTCGTAGTAGACGAAGGGCTGGCTGTTTTGGGCGTTGTGGCCTCGACCTGTCAAGGCTCTATAGGACTGTAATCGACAACCTCTGGTCCTGCATCGTAGCTTCAATTCATTGTCCCAAGCCCAGTGCTTGCTGACATGGCCTTTCTTGCAGATAAAGGTTCTCTCTCTGAATTGCATCGCTGGCTATTCTCGCACCGATGTTGTTGAATGTCTACTACCAACATCTGATACACCTGAAGAATGCTGCAAATTCTTGATTAGTTGCTCTAGGCGTTCATACGGAGCAAGCATTCTACCATTAAGTGCATGAGGCGCATCCACCCCCATTCGGTTTAGCACTTCCTCAACCTTGTCTAAATGCCAGTTGGCCATGTAGTATTCCTGCCACAAAGTAGGCATGTATTAACCCCTTTCCCTGCACAAGTCTCTATACCGCTTTTCCCATGCAGCCCTGCGATTGGCCTTCCGACGAATTGGGGAGTTCTCCCGCTTTCTCTTGGCTATCTTAAGTTTTATGGCCGCTGACCTCATAAGCTAATCTTGATGGCTCATCCCCCACAGCGGATCATCATCGAGGGTCTTCACTAACCCGCTATAAGCCTCATCATCCGGCTGCTGTTCCACCATCGGCTGCAACGTGGGCAGGCTGAAGTCAAACATATGCTCCCCGCCTTTCCACCTTGATTCCCAGTCTTCAAGCTGCTTCTTGGCCTGCTCTCTGGCCTGCGACGAGAAGACATCCTCATCGCCCTGAACGACGGACTTCCAAACATGGAGGCAGAAGAAGGCGATGCCCGCGCCCATGTAGCGATCATCGTGGCCCCCGGTGTCGGCCCTTATGGATTGCTGGAACTCATCCTTCGACAAGGTTCTAAGCTCCTGAATCAACCAAGGAGAGTTGATCTTGAAGTTGCAATCCCTGATAGCTTGATTTGTCCTGTCCATCAGCATCGGCCGGGACCAGCTATTAGTGAACCAACCCAGCTTATGAACCCTCGTTCGCTTCATGTTGTCGTAGCGTTCCCAACGATGAAAGTTCGACCAGCCCTGCTTTCGCATTTCGAGTTGGGTTGTCTCGCCGTTGCCGGCGCACTCGATCACAACGAGCGGCTGTTCCATCTGATCGGTGTAGCAGGACGAGTAGAAAGCACTGATGCACATGCAAATGGGGGTTAGGTCGATGGAGTTGACGTAGGCATTGGCGAACTCAGCGACTTGAACAGCAGGGTTGATAATAGAGCCCTCCTTTACCACCTCTATGGTAGAGCGGTCTTGGCCGAGTCCATAGCTGGTATCGACGCCAACGCCGTACTTCGCCCCCTTTATGGGGGGCTCCCAGATGAACACCCGGTTCTCCCAAGGGCAGCTTGGATAGCCGTCATAGGTCAGCGGGCGTAAGGTGAAATGAAGCGTGGCTTCTCCAGTGAACCAGGTTAGCTCGATTGGCTTTCGGCTCAAGTCCCAATCACGGCGCTCTGGCCACAGTCTTCTAGGCAACAGGTTTGACTCTATCCCGAAGCAGCCCCACGGAGCTGATCGCTGGTCGTTCAACATCTCTATAGTTTCAACGTCGAACACAGTTAGGTTAGTCGTCTGGAAGGCTTCGAGCGGATCAGCAGGCATCTCCTGTAGAAACAGGTTCAACGCTTTCTTGCGAACCATCTCAGAGCGGTAACATTCCCAGAACCATGTTTGATCCAGCGGCATCTCCCAATCATCACCAAGGAACTTCCGTACGAGTGTATTAGTAGCTACATACTTCTTAGCCCGCTCTGCGTGCTGAGAGCCCTTAGCCGTTGGCGTCCAGTCAGCAGGAATCGGGTGATCGCTCTTCCATGTCTGCGTGGGCCAGACATCAGTGCCGATGAACCAAGGCAAGAAGATCGGCCTGAACGTTGAGGTTCCGTTGTCGTAGCCCTCGCTCGAAATATCCCAAGTCTGGTGCCACCAGTCATGCATTCCAGCGGCGGTTGATTCGAGGATAACGAAGGTTCTTGGGTTGGGGTGGATTGATGGCATTAGAGAAGCGTCGATGAGTTCTTTAGGATCACCTACCCACTCAGGAATCTCGCTGAGATGACAAATATCAGGCGTCTCTCCACGAGCTATACCCGTCATCTTTGCACCGTGTTGCATCGTGATTGCACTGTTCAGTTCAGGAAACTCTAACAGCACTTCCCCGGATTCATAAGGCCCTTTCATAACCGGCATCAGCCAGTAAGGTTCAAGCTCATAGCAGAGCGTAATCCAGCCGCTCATCTTCTCGGTTTTCTGTGGCGTCGATGAACAGATGAGAGCGTTGATGTTGCTATAGAATTGTACTCGATGAGCGATGGCAAGCTCGGTCAAAGTAGAAACCCCGAGCTGTCGAGCCTTGAGTTGCTGCATCATTATTGCAGAGCCTCGGGCTTCAAGTTCGGCCCAGACATCGAGAACCATTTTCCAGGCAACCGTCATCCGTGGGCGAACGATGAACTCAGTATTGCTAAGCAAAGTAGACTTGATCTTGACGTAGCGTTCCAGCCAGTAACGAAAGTCATACTTGCAGAGAACCCGCTCACTGCGGATGTAGTTCTTCTCGGGTTGGCCGAAATGGAAGTCAGCCGGGAGTTCTCCTGTGTCCCGGTCGAGGAAAGAATCGAAATAGTTGACGTAGAACTCGGACTCAGCAACGGAGCGACGGACTAGAGGGAAGTCCAGCTTGGATTGGAGACGGTCGAGGGTCTGTTGAGTTATGAGGGGGCTATACATGAAGGGCAAAGACCTCCGACCATCAAGAATAGCCTAACCTTACCACCACATAGATTGCACTTTCTATATTTGGGATTAGGAGAGCGGCGAGCCTGCTTCTTAGCAAAGGCTGAGTCCCCCCGTTTCAGACGGGCGGCATGGTTGTCTCGATGAGATTTACTCATGTGGAAACCCAGCCTTCATGCCCTTTCTAGGTGCTTCTCAGAGTCAGAGACTTCAGCGGCATCGCTCCGGCTTGGACGATAGAGTTATCCACAACCGGATGAACCCCGTAGCTGGATTGAACCTGAGTAACATAGCACCTGAACGCAGCACCACATCGAGGGCAGGTGAAGGTTTCCATGTGATAGATGACCACCGCTGAGATAGGAGTGTTGACTATCTCGGCTGTTGGCATCAGGGCTTGAAATGCCTGCCTACAGGTGCTATCAGGACAAGTATATGAGAAGCTGTTCTCAGGCGTTAGGATTGGAACTGACATTCGCTGACTCCTTCTCGGTTATCTTGAACGGAACATCAATAGGCTCAGCCGTCGTCGCCGGTAGCTGCCGGAACGCTTCATCCGTTTCCTCCATCGTCTCAACGAACGAAGGCAAGCCTCTTTCTATAGCACTGGCTGCTGCTGCGCTCTGGGCGTTTGCCTGAGCATGAACATTGACGATGGTTCCTTTCGACGGAAGCGGAGCGTGGCCCCAGGTTTGTAACCACTGCCTTGCTTCCTCGGGATCAGCCAACGCTCTTTCAAGGCTGGCCTTGATGATCGGGAACTTCGCGGCGTTGATTATGAGCCCAGTTGCGTTGCCCCCAAGCGATGTAACCGAGCCAACAACCCACATCAGGAACTCCCACCGCTCGACTTGATGCTCGTCACAGAACCGTTCTAGGTCCAGATCGGCTCTCTGCTCGACCGTCATCATTCTATAGGCATCACAGAGCCTATCCAGCCTCTCATCCCGCTTGGCCCTAGGCAGGTAGCCGAGCATGATGAAGGCGTGATCGACCCCGGCGCCGAGCGACATCTCAAGGACTTCCCTGATACCGGCCGGCGTGGTCAGCTTCAAGGGATCGCTGACCGGGGCTGGCTTGGGCTTAGCCCGCGATTTTCGTTTGACTTGCTTCTGGGGCAATAGCTGTAACCTCAAATAGTGTTTCTGATTCTGTTTCAAAAGGAAGAAGTTCCACCACTATGTCATTAGGACAAGATGGATTAGAGCAGTGAAAATATATGGGGTTACTGGTGGTACGTATTACTGATGCAGAGGTAGTCCTAGTTGATGAATTGAATGCCTCATCTGGCTTCAAGGACCATCTACAAGAACCGCATAGTAAGCTCACTCTTGGATAGTAATAGGCTTTCATGGATGGACAGTCTCGGCTTCCTTTTCTTCCTGGATTGCGTGGTTATAGGCATCGTCAAAGTTGAAGTAGCGGCCTTCCAGCAACAGTTCTGTTGCTCTCTCCTCTAGCCGGGCCTGCCGCTGTGGATCGTAGAAGCTGACGGCTCCCGGTTCGGGTGGCTCGTCGCTGGGCTTCCTCGGTGGTAGCCTGAGAGATTGCTGCTGCATGTAGCTCTCGAACAGCGATGTGAGCCGCTCTAGGGCATCGGCTATTCGGTTGAGTAGAGAGAAGGGTTTCATCTGGTTTATCGTGCTGGAATGTCGAAAGTAATAGGCACGTCCTTGATGCCCTTCGCGGTTCTCAGCCATTCCTTCACATCGCGATATTCGTAGAATAGCTGCGCCTCAACCGGCGTCTCCGTCTCAATTTTCAGCTTTATATGATGATCCGCATTCACAAAGAACCGTACAGGTAGAGCCCGCTGTCTCCACTCAATCGCAGTCACCGTGCCGTCCGGCTGCTCATCAGAGCCAGATATCTGAACCACAGCTCCCGGCTCACCCATGACGTAAATTGAGTAGGTAGGAATGGGCTGTTGCCTGTCAGCAAGAACCGACGGAAATAAGAGAGCAAACCAAGTAACCAACAATAGCTTCTTCATCCTTCTTCCTCCTTGGGAGCCTGTGTTACATGAGCCGTGGCTTGCCTTACATCAATCTGAAAAGAGCCCAGATCAAACTGGTTTCGCAGGGCAGCATTGAGCTTGGCCTTGTCTTTCAGGAAACCCAGCGGAGCATCGGTCTGAACCTCCATTGTGATAACAACTGTTCTCGGTTTCATAGGTTCTCCTTCAACTGCCACATCGCATCGACGCGATCCCAGTTCTTTAGCTCCTCTTGGAGCAGCCCGAAGCAGTCCTTATACTGCGCTCCATCAAACACCCCAAGCTGCCTCTGCTCGAAAGGCACGATGACAACGTTGTGGTTGTCTTTCTGCTCGTAGGTTGTGCCTGTCAGCGTTACCCGCCAAGGCCGTAGATCAAACCAGGTTCCCGGCACCAGCGCACCTCCTGGTTCAGCCGCACTGCTGGTCGTGAACTGGTCAACGATCTGGCCCTCTTTACTGACAACCGGAGGATCTTGCGGCCTCGACCGCTGGTAGAGCCTGAACTGCTTGACCTTCATGTTGACAAACATGTTCATGCTCTCTCGATCGGGGTTCCTGCGGCGCTCATCTTGAATGACCGTCGCTTCGAGATCAACCCGACCGTCGTTCAACAGCCGCTTGATGACCGCTGGAACGACTTCTCGAACCGTGAGAACGAAGCCTATCAGGTCGCCGACTTTGAGGGCCGCTTCATCGTCTCGAACCAGGACCGATGGTGGAACAACCGTGCTTTCTTCTGCTGTAGCTGCTTTATTTGCTGTCGCCATTTTCAATCCTTTCTACATGCTCTCTATAGAGCTGCAACGCAGCACGAACAACCGCCGCCTGCTTCACCGCATCAACGGCTTGTGCTGAAAGCCAGTCCTGCTGCGACTGGTAGATCATTGTGTTGAGCGGGACGAGCCTAGCCTTTTGCAGCTTCGGCAAGCTGGTAGCCCCCGGCTTCGTCCTTGCAGCCCACGCCGTAGAAGACACCGCCGCTCACGACAACCTTGGCCGCAACCTGAGTCTCAGGATTGATGGCGAAGGCCCTGCCGTTGAGAACGGTGTCTCGGTCGAGCCTGAACTTGACGGCAACGCCTCCGTCAGCAGTAGCTGCCGCAGCTTTAGCGAGTGGCTGGGTCTTCGTGGTGTCTTCGCTGGCTGACGCAGCAGCAACGGCAGCTTCGATGTCCTTGGCACCGGAAGGCCCGATACCGGGTATCTTGGTGTAGTCCTCGCTGTACTTTGCAAGCTGAAGCTCGGTGTTGATTCCGGCTGCATTGAGGGTTGAGAGATGAGGGAAATCATCGGGTAGCTTTGGCATCAGTATTTACCTCCTGTGGCGACGGCTGCATTCGCGGTCATCACACATTCTCGCAGCAATCGCATTGCTGCCGACTGGTCGGCGCAAGAAGGAGTATTGGCTACAAGAGTCTTAGCGAATTCTCTTGCGGCTGATCGTATTGCATCGTACTTTGCGGGTTGATCCGCAGTAGGCGGATGATAAGTGAAAATGTCATCAATCTGCTCGGGTGTAAAGGGCATCTGGTTATCCTCCAACAAGTTAAAGTTCTACAACTTTCTGACGGGGGTTATCCTACGCTTTCTAGCTTGAAAGATCAACAGAAAACAATGACCATGTTCTAGGAAACTCAGCAGCAATGATCTTGCCCACCGCATTGGCAAACTGCCGGATCTCCCACTGAGCGTCCGGGTGCATTCGCAATGTGAGAAAAGCAAGCCAGTTTCTTAGGTTAGCGGAAGCCCTCATTCGAGAATATCTCCCTACAGGCAGCACTATCCGAGCCAACTCTTTAGGCACCCCTAAGCGTAGTCCATCCAGATAAGTCTGTTGTGAAGCAGCATACAAGACCTCAACTGAGGCTAACCACTTCATGGCCGCATCGCCTGTTAGCTCGGCCATTCCCTCTGCTTGCTTATTACCCTTCTGGATGGTGAGGCATCGCTCTTGAGTAGGTAGATAGTTGATGTCCGGCAGAGGCGCATACCTTGCGCTCATCTCATTGTAGCTCTGAGTTCTATGCCGATGCCACTCACGAAAGACAAAGATCGGAGCCTGAACCTCAATCACCATTCCGGCAAACTCGAAGGGAGTGGAATGATGATGAGAGTACATGAATTTCAGCAGTCGCTCGTCCTGATCCCAGCCACGAAATGAGCCCTGAGTAGACTGTCGGGCAGCTTCTATTATTCCACATTCATGATCTGGATCATCCGGGTCAAAAGGATGACTGTTGGGATCACCATGCCCCCATGATTCAATGTGTTTAACATAACCCATGTCAAGCACTTTAATCGATTCCATTCTTAACAGCCTCCCTGTTGGTTATTTCTCGATCCAAGTACCATCGAGCTTTCTTCAGGTCTTCCAGTCCATCTCCTTTGTGATCAGTTCGTAGAACATACTTGACCACGTTGCCGAGGTGAAAACCCAGCCCGAAGCCCTCAATGATGTCGATAACTTCGACCGGGCCTCTGGTGTAATGACTTGGGTGGTTGATCGAATCACTCATGCTTAACCAGCTCCTCACTCATCGACCGGACCTTTCCACAATTCCGGCAAGTAACCAGCAGAATAGGGTTCCCCAGCACGTCTTCCCCGGCAAGCGGGGGGTTCCACTTGTGGCCTGATTGCAACTCGCAGGGGATAGTTTTGATGTAGTCAGTGGTCATATCTACCTCCAATATCTATCTCCCATCCCGTCATCCGGCGCTTGACCCAGCAGCCAGAGAAACCAGCCGCCTACGACTATGACCACGAGAGAGATGATGAGCAAGACTAGAATGATGGTCTTCATAACAGGCTTCCCCACTGCTCAGCCATCGCTTTTGCGATCCCTTCATAGGTAGTAGACCTCAGCTTCCATCTATCATCAGATGGCCCCAACCGATTTTGCCCGCTGGGGGTTTGGTTATCCCATCCCCTTTTATGATCCCCGTTCCGGGGCTCCAACACCTTCGTTGCCCGAAGCAAGGGCAACCCCTTTAACCACAAACAAGTCGCCTTACTTTCAGGATGCCCGAACTGCCACGGCTGGATAATCTGATTAGGCTTACGAAAGGCAGTTGAGATTCTCCCAATAGGATTCTCTAGAGCTATTCGAGGAACGGGATTATCAACAAACCCATCACCCATTAGATTCAACACAAATAGCATTGCCTCATGAGTTTGCTGCTCTCTGCCGGGGATTCTCCCGTTCCAATGAAGCCCACTACTGGCTAAGTAAGTACAGGGTGGATGAGCGATCATTAGATCCCAATTCCCATCTAGATGTAGTAGAACATCGCCTTGAATATGAGGCCCGAGTCGATCCGAGGGCAACAAGTCACATGACCAAGCATCGTGCCCAAGCGCCCGAAAAGCATCCCTCACAACCCCACTGAACTCACATGCAACAAGAACCTTCATAGTTAAACCAGGTCATCCTTTTCAACCGGCATAAGCAGCACCTTCTCACACCTGCTACCCCAGAACCCTTCCCAGCAAATCTCGGTTGCCCTCCAAAACCAGCAACAGAGCCACAACAACCAAAATCCATAAGATGAAAGCTACCAAGTCAGCCACTAATTCAGCATCATTCCCGCCCTCGTCATCGAGGAAAAATCCTATGTCCTCAGCTTTCATGTGATAGATAGTCTCACTGCTGCTTCAGCAGTTCAAGGGCCATGGGCCAGAAAAGCAACTGGAGTTTCGTCCCCAAAAGCAGAAGGCCCCGGAGCGGCAACCCCGAGGCC